>Ga0116185_1001386_pt1 | contig 24295 bp, 19 predicted proteins | sample AD_JPNNA7_MetaG_FD_89754 | JGI IMG/M metagenome (GOLD analysis project Ga0116185, IMG submission 89754) | Active sludge microbial communities of municipal wastewater-treating anaerobic digesters from Japan - AD_JPNNA7_MetaG | ecosystem: Engineered > Bioreactor > Anaerobic > Digestate | place...
GATTTCAGCCGGGGATTCGCGGCCGGCCTGCCGTACGAGCACTCGAAACCGCGATTCCTCGAACTCGAGGCCAGCGAGTTCCTGCGCCGCCATCGAGACCAGCCCTTCATGCTCTACGTCAACTTCCTCGAACCCCACATGCCGTTTACGGGACCGTTCAACGATGAGCACTCGCTCGACGAGGTCTATGTGCCCGCGAATTTCGATGACCCTCTCGAAGAAAATGAGTCCGCGCAATATCGCACGCTTCGCGACTATTACCTCGCAAACGGCTGGAACGATATGCCTCTCAAGACCGAGGCCGATTGGCGCCGCCTCATCGCCAATTACTGGGGGCTGGTTTACGAGGTCGACAAGGCCGTCGGCGGGATTCTGCAAACCCTCGAAGACTTGGGGTTAATGGACAACACCGTCATCGTCTACACGAGCGACCACGGCGACATGATGGGCTCCCACCGCCTGCTCGCCAAGACCGTCAGCTACGAGGAGTCCGAGCGGGTGCCGTGGCTCATGCGCATTCCTGGCGTTCCAGGGCGGACAATTGAGGAGCCGGTGAGCCACATCGACCTCGTGCCCACTCTTCTCGACCTCATGGGTTCGAAAGCCGGCGAATCCTTGCCCGGCAAAAGCCTCGTGCCCTGCATCCGCGACCAGCGCAGCCCCGGACCCGTGTTCGTCGAGTGGCACCCGGGCGAAGGCGTCGTTTCGTCGAGGGTCAATCCCGGCGGCGCGGCTCGCGCGGCGGACGCCCCCAAAGGCAACGCGTTCCGCACGGTCGTCACGTCTGATCGCTGGAAACTCACCCTCCACACCCGCGAGCATCATCAGCTCTACGACCTCTCCAGCGACCCCGGTGAAACGAAAAACCTCTTTGGCAAATCCGAACACACGGACAGGGTCCGTGCTATGACCGAGACGCTTCATGCCTGGCAGAAGGAAGTCCGGGACCCGCTTGACATCGGTGTCTGAGCGTCACGCCGGTCCCGTTCCCCCCTGCGGCGGAAACGCTATTCGCTCTGTTGCGGGAGGAGGTTCTCAAACAACTCCCGCAGGGCGGCGGTGATAGTCACGGAAGCGGCCGGTTCGAGATAACTCGAACGGGCGCGCCAGGTCTCGTAACCGCCCAGCTTATGCTGTTCGGGCGTGGGAAGGTACCCGTTGTAGCCGTTTGCCAGCTCGATGGTAAACGCGTCGGCGAAGGGGCTCTCGGCCTTGATCTCGAGCCCGATCTCAGCAAAAGCTTCACAGGGGATGGCCGCAATGCTCAGCTCGCCGACCCGCAGCGCCTGAACAAGCAGCGAGACCTTCTCGGGATACTCGCTCAGCAACACGGTTTCCCGTGCATAGATCTCCGCGAGCGATTTCATCTCGGGACCCTCGGCGGCAGCCACAATCTCTTTCGCACGCGCCACGTCTTCTTCGCTGGGCAGGCGGACGCCGAGTTCCAGTTCTTTTACAGCCGCGCCGAGGGCGGCCCAGTCGCGCCACTCAAGGCTGCTGTAGGCTGCGTGCACGACGTCCGCGGCCGCATGCGCCACGTGCGTCATCTGCTCGCCGGGCTGCCTGCTCTGCCCGGCCTCGCGAAAGTTGATGTTGTTGACGTCCCCGCTGGTGCCGTTGGACATGATACCCACGAAGGGAGGAGTGAGCCGGTCAGCCCCAAGCAGTTCCTGAATACGGTCCGCGAAAACGCCATGATAGTCGGCCGAGACCTGCTCGCCGCCAACACCGCCCACGTAGTGAAGCGAATAGTTGGCAAGCAGGGCAATCGGACGGCCGTCTTTCGATTCAACCGCGATGAACGAAATCTCGGGATCCGTGGGGCCTGCAGGGCGGATGAGGTCTTCGCTGGCGCGCGCAGGGTTCATCTTGACCGCGTCGTCGCGGCGCCCGAATGGGTTATCGGGCATGCTCTCGGGCTTGAGATACCACCGCCGGTTGAATACCTCGCCGGGAAGCTCGCCGCTGCCCCACGCGATGCGGGCGGGTTCGAGGTTGTTGACCGCGCGCCGTACGCCGTCGGCGATCCGCCGCTCGAGAAACGGCAAGTAATCGGTGTTGGGCTCGCTCTGGAAGATTCCTGTCGCGGTCGGGGTGGAATGGCTGTGCGTCGCGGCTATCAGGACATGGTCCGCGGGAATGCCCGTCTCCTGTTCAATCAGCGTCTTGGCGGCATCGAACACATGGCGCGGAATGAGGCAGTTGTCGACAAGCACCATGGCGAGCCGGGTTGCGCCGTCGTCGAGCGCCAGGCACCGCGCATGCAGTTCATCGCGAACATGCGTCGCGGCGCGATCGCTCATCCCGCCCCCAAGCGACACGCCCAGAGACGGGGTCACATTGCTCGCGGCCGCGCCCGCCCGGAACACGCGGCCCTCAGGCGCCTGGGCCCCGGCTTCGTCTCCAGCAGACAGGGCCAGAAAAACCGCCAGAACCAGACACACGGGTTGAAACATGCTCGTATTCATTGCTCGATGTTGCTTATGCGACACGTCAACCACCTCTCCGTTATTGCCATTGCCAGAAGACATGCGTTTCGCTCCTACAGTAACCATCCGTATACCCTGTGCATATTCCCGTCAAGCACTGTCACACACCCGATGCTTTGATGACCTCGAGGGTCTTGCGCAGGGCGGTTTCGGCCACTATCTGCGGCTCCTGCGCATAATGCTCTTCGTTGAACATCTCGACTGAAAGCGGGCCTTCGTACCCGATCTCTTTGAGCTGCTGAAACACGCTTGCGAGCGGCAGGATGCCGTCACCGGGGTAAATGCGGTGTTTGTCGGACATTTCTTCGCGGGGCGGTTCGGCCGGAACGTCGTTGATATGGAAGTCGGCGATGAAGGGGCCCCGGACATGGCGGATGCCCTCGAACCCCGAGCCGCCGCGGTAAAGATGAAACGTGTCCATAATCAAGCACGCCTCGGGGATATTCGCGTCAATAGCGATACCGGCCGCGTCGCCGAACCGGTAGATGCTCTCCATGAACCCCACGAATTCGAACGCCACCGAGATGCCGTATTCGTCGCGGCCGATTTTGACCAGGTCACGGTAGCATTGGGCGCACCATTTGCGGTCGACGTCGGCGGGTTTCCCGGGCGGAATGCAGGCCGCGTGTTGCGAACCCGCGGCGGCCATCATGCGCATGCGGTTGCGCGTGGGCGCAAGCGAGGCTTCCCATTGCGCGGGATCCGCCGGAATAGCGCCCCACAGACCGATGGCGTTCGGCACGAACAGGCCCAAGTCTGTCAGGCGCTTGCCGAGCTCCTCGAGTTTGCCCCCCTCTTTCTCATAGTTCTCGAGTTCGTCAATCCAAAGCTCGATGCCGTCGTATCCCGCCGCCACCGCTGCCTCGATCTTCTTATCAAGAGTGGCCGGGCGGATCGAACTCGTGTTGAGACAGATGGGCCACGGGCTTGCCCCCTTCTGGTACGTCTTCTTCTCCGAGGCACTCAGCGGCGCCAGCGCGGCCAGTCCCGCGCCCGCCATGGAACTGCTCTGCAGGAAACTCCTGCGGCTCACTTTGTTCGGCATGTTGGTTCTCCGGTTCGCGCCAATTCGGGCTTGCGTTCGCAACAATTATGCAGAAAACGGCGCGGAAATCTAGTCTGCCCGAGACGGCAACGGACGGCCTCCGGGGCGTCTCGCCCGCAATTGCCCGCCTTGGAGACCTTCAGTCGCAAGAATGAGACCCGCCCAGCGGAGCGTCAGCAGCGCCACGGCGGGGGCGGGTGCCATTCTCAGGGCAGCTCGGGGTCGAGACCGGCGGCCCAGGCGGTCGCACGGCGGTACAGCGCCCGCATGCCCTCGGACTGGAGCGAGGCGACACCGTGGCCGAGCACGCTGTGAAAGACCTTGGGAAACCCCGGCACAACGAACGCCATAGGGTAATCCTTCTGATCGACCGCCGACGTCGCCGCGCAGAGCACCCGGATCTCCGTATCCCCGTCGAGGCACGTGTAGAGTTCATCAGTGACCTCGAAATCCTTCATTCCGCTGGTCACCGGATGGGCGCTTTCCTTGATGCGCACGGCGAATGCTCCGTAGGGGTCGTGGGCCCGGAGCTCGGGATTCCACACTCGGCCCGCGAGACGTTCGAAACCGTCCCACTCCTGGAATGCGCCGCAGCCGAAGTGGGCAATCACCACGCCGCGGCCGCTCTCGGCAAACCGCACGAGCCCTTCGCCGATCCCGGGGCCGAGAGGCAAGCGTTCGGCGTAATTCTTGAAATGCAGGAAGGTCGCGTCGTAATGCCTCATCAACGGAGAGCCGTACATCGCGGGGCATTCCGTGATCGAGACTTCGAGCCGGGGGTCCTCGCGCAGGATGCGTGCGAACTCGGGGGCGGTCGCCCGCCAGTCGTGCCCGCCGTAATCATCGCCGGTCACGAGCAGCACGCGTTTCCGCGGCGTGGCATCGGTCTTCTTCAACAGCCAGAGCTCGTTCACCACGGCATTCGGGCCGGCCTCTTTCGCGAATGCCACCGCGAGGCGGCCGTCTCCGCGGAAATCCTGCGTTACGGGCAGCAGCACATGGGCCCATGTGGGCGCATCTTTCGAAAACGCGGCCACGCGCGCCGAAGGCAGCACGACCGTCCATTCCAGCGGGTCGCCCCGGCCGAACTTCACCGACTCCACCCGGCCGCTGTTATCGGCGTCCCACCACGTAAAGCCGAGCACGTATTCCGTACCGGCATCCAGGCCCGTGATTTCGTATTGCACCGCCACAGCGTCGAATGCCGCGTCGGAAATGGGCCCCTGAACTTCGCTGAAGGTATGGGGCGTTCCCGTGACGAGCGCAATGCGCCCTTCAGGACGCTCGCCGCTGTTCAACTGCGGGCCACAGTCCACGTATGCCGCCATTTCATACCCTCTGGGGAGGTTCGGGTGTTCGATGGTCATGGCATTCGTGCGAAACTCGGGCTGGCCGCCCAACTGCTCGGGATTCCCGGAACCACCTGCCGCATCGGAGGGGGCAGCAAAAACGCACCACGACAACCCAGCGGAAAACAGCGCCACAAAGACGAGACTTATCTTCACCCTTTGCATACCTTCGCGTCGTGTTGATTGAGTCATGGGCGTTGCTCCTTCTGTAACCCGTCGACGTACGCGCGGTACTGAGCGAGGATAGCCTCGTCACCGGCCTCGGTTGTCACCAGCAAACGGGAGCGGGCCTTTGCCAGCTCGCCTGCCGCCAGGGTTCGCCCGAACAGGCCCAGGTACATCGATAGGTGGGCCTCGTTTGCGCGGGGCGTGAACACCGCGAAAGCGTCCTCAGGCGGCGCCATGATCACGACCGCTACCTGGGTGTCGGGCGCGCGGCGATAGATCAGGGGCGCCGCGAGCTCGGGCATGATTACCCAGTCGACGGGACTGGGCGGCTTGGTCCAGCGCCCGTCCTTGATTATAGCCGTGGCGGCTTCGTTACGCGGATACGCCTGCCACAAGCCAAAGCTTTCCTCCGCCGCCATGAATGCATTTTCTCGCCCGTCTGGGGTTTTCCGAACGTATATCTGGCTGACGGGCAACCGCTCCGTGCAATACGAGGCCAGGAACACCTCGAAATCAGGCAGTTCCGCTTCGGCTTTCACCGTTGTCTCGAGGTCGAGAATGTTTGGTGCGGTCCAGCGGTAGACGGCCGTCAAGTCAAAGGGCCGTTCTTCGCCGGGAAGCCAATGCACCTCGAGCGCTCCGTCCGGCAGGAGACGCGCCGTGCTTGGGGTCGCGCGCATGCTCTCGACGAACCGGTGATTGGTCTTGAAGACCCGGTAATAGTTGAACAGCCCCATGCTCGCGGCAAGAGGCGTATCCGTAGGCACATGGACTGCCGGCAGCAAGCCCAGCGACTGCTCTTTGAGAGGGATGGTCCCGCGCAGCACACCCGTGTCAAAACGGTACTCGTTGGGTGTATCGCCGGGAACGAACGCAAGTTTGGCGGAATCCGCGGCGCCGGATTCGTCGGCGAAAGCAATGCCGCCGAGGCAAATACCCGGCGCCAGCACCACGACGAACAAGCTTCGTAGTGTCATGTCAATCCTCCCTTTCCTCGATGTAGTGCGCGTCATGCTTTTCGGCCCGGTCGAGGCACCTCTCGAAGTTGGCACAGGCCGAGTTGAAAGCATCGGTGTAAAATCCGGCCCGCATGACCCATTTACCTTCCCGTTGGCAAATGCCCCTTGTTTCTCCGCGCCATAGCCGGTACAAGTCTACAGGGTTTGTGGAGAAGGTTCACGTCAATCGATCGCGCCAGAGCATACGGTCCTAAACGGCCTGTTGGACGGAATGTCTTTCGTTGATGCCGCGCCGTTTCCGGACCTGTACGTCTCATTGGACCTATTGGTCCAGAACCCCCGTCAGGTAATACAAGGCCAGGAAGGAGAATCGTGTTGCCCGGAACGCGAGCCGGCGCCGCCTACGGTGCGGGTTGGGGCTGGGACTGCGCTTCGAAGATCTTTCGCATGCAGTCTTCGGCCAATGCCAGGATCTCAGGACTTTCCGTCTCCAGAAGCGCCTGGTCCGCGTATTCCGCCGCGCTCGCGTAGTCGCCAACGTCAAGGTAAATCTTCGCCATCTCCACGCGGGCCAAGTTTGCGAATTTCCGCTCGCGCCATTCAGTTCCACCGGGCCCGGGAGGGCGTCTTTGGGCGAGGTAGTCCTCGTACGCGGCAATTCTCATTTGAGCATTATCCCGGTGTAGCCACTGGGTGGTCCACGCAACACCGTAGCCCGCCCACTCTTTGAAATCCGTTCCCTCGGCCGTGGGATCCGCGTCCAGCGCCGCATACGACTCCAACGCCTGATAATGTAATCCGGCCATGGCCTGCGCGTACGCCTTGGTATGGCGCATCGCGGCTTTCTGAATCGCGTCCACGTGCGGACTCTCGAGCGCGTCCAGCACGTAGTCGGAGTCCGCCGCTTCGAGAAGCGGCGCCGCGTGAGGACGGCACGCCCGCTTTCTCCCCGCTTGACTGTAGTATTCGGCCAGGATGGCGCGTGTACCGTACGAGCCCATGCATGGACCCGCGAGTTCCACGTACTGCTCCAGCTCCTGTATTGTAACTTCTAACTCGGGACCACCCAGCTTCTTCGCGATGTATACGGCGATGCGCGGCGTGGAATACGCCGCCGGGTCATACCAGTACGCGCGCAAGGCCTCCAACACGTTCTCAAGGGTCTCGGACCATACCTGCCTGGCCTCTTCCTCCATGCCCATTTTCAGAAGCTCTCCCGCGTAAACGTGTTCCATATTGGCGACTACGTTCATAGCCTCAAGCGTGTTCAGGTCCCAGAACGCCGGAAGCATTTGGATGAGTGCGTGAAAGTTGTCGAAGTCGATTCGGCCGCTGCGCACCAGCGCCTTCATCTCCACAAGGGCGGCGTGGGCGTCGTGTTTCGCGGGTGTGTATGGGTAGTTGTCGAGCACCCAGACATACGTATAGCCGGCTTCGGCCACATTGCCTTCCGCCGCAAGTGCATTCGCCTGCGCTACGAGGTCTGCGGCTTCCTCGGCTTGCCTGGCCGCCGCGGACTCCTGGGCAAGCAGCGCGCCGCCCGATGCCGCCAACGCCATCGCCAGCAGCAGCGTCAGGGCTGCCAGCCATCGTGTGCCAACAAAATGTCTGAAGAGGCCCATCTTTGCGCACCCCCCGGCGTCGGAGCCGTGAAAGCAACCGGTTCCTTTTCTACAAATATAACAAATGGATCGCCTCCAATATACACAAGTTCCCTGTCTTTACAATCTTTTTACAAACCGGGGCGGACGCGCACAGGGCAGCCACGGGATGCGAACCGCCTGGACAAGGCAAATGCTCCGATTCTGTAACGAGGCTTGTGTTCCTGCGGGCCTCCGGAGACATCCTTGCCGGCTATTGTGGTGCAGGCATCATCGCCTGCGACCTTGCAGCGCAGGCGTCTCGCGAGCAGTTTGAGGGAATTGGACACAGCTCGACAGCAGGCCTTCCCGCGCGAAGAGGAAGAATGACACATCAGGGCGCACGGATGAGGCGAGCGCAACGTTCTTCATCGGTCTGGAAAGCCTGTGGTATCATCGGCGAACACGAAATGGAACTTCTTCTCAAGGAGGAATCATGACCGAATTGGACGCCGCGTTGAGTCATGTGCGCTCGCATCACGATGTCTATCTCGAACAACTCAAGTCTCTCGTCGCGATCCCGAGTGTCTCGACGCTGTCGGAACACAAGAAGGACATGGTTCGCACGGCCGAGTGGCTGCGCACCCAGTTGAAGCACGTGGGCATGACGCGGGCGGAGTTGATGCCCACGCCCCTGCATCCCATGGTCTACGCCGAATGGCTGGGCGCGCCGGGCAAGCCCACGGTGCTGGTATACGGTCATTACGACGTACAGCCTGCCGACCCGCTCGATCAATGGGAGACGCCGCCCTTCGAGCCTGCCGTACGCGGCGATTATCTGTTCGCCCGCGGCGCATCGGACATGAAAGGCCAGATCTTCGCCCAACTCAAGGCCGTGGAAGCCTTGTCCATGCACGGCGGACTGCCCCTGAACCTGAAATACCTGCTCGAAGGCGAGGAGGAGATTGGTTCGCCAAGTCTGGAAGCATTTATCGAGAAAAACCGCGACCTGCTCGAATGCGACTTCGTGTTGAATTGCGATTCGGGCATTCTAGCGCCCGAGTTGCCGTCGCTGGTCTATGCCTTGCGCGGGCTGGCCTATTTCGAACTCGAAATCCGCGGCCCCGGCAAAGACCTGCACTCGGGTCTCTTCGGCGGGTCGGTGCACAATCCCGGCCAGGTGTTGTGCGACCTGGTGGCCGGCATGCACGACGAAAAGGGACGCGTCACCCTGCCGGGGTTTTATGACAGCGTCGTGCCCCTCGATCAGGAAGAGCGCCTCCAGATCGCCCGATGGCCCATAACCGACGACGAGTGGAAGGCCATGACCGGCGCGCGGGAACTCTGGGGCGAGGAAGGGTACACAACCCTCGAACGCGTGGGCGGCCGTCCCACGCTCGAGGTCAACGGTCTCGTATCGGGATTCACCGGAGAGGGCGCAAAGACCATCCTTCCAGCCAAAGCACTGGCAAAACTCTCGTGCCGCCTCGTGGCAAATCAAGAGCCCGCCTCCATTAAGGCCATGCTCGAGCAATACCTGGCAGGGAAGGCGCCAAAGACAGTCTCCTGGGAAATGCGCGAACTCTCGCACGGTCCCGGCGCGCTTATGAACCGCGATTCCGAAGCGATGAAAGCCGCGGTGAAGGCCCTCAGGACCGTCTTCGCCGCGGAACCCGTGTTTCGCCGCGAAGGCGGGAGCATACCCGTAGTCGGAGTTCTCAAGCAGATGCTCGGCGTCGAATCGGTGCTGCTCGGATTTGGTCTCCCCGAAGATGGCATCCATGGGCCCAACGAGAAACAGCACCTGCCTACGTTGTTCAAAGGTATCGAGGCTTACCTGCACTTTCTCGCCAGCTTCTAGTGTTTTGCGGCAAGGTGTTGACACCCTGAGCCTTCGTAAACCTGCGGGCAATCCGAGCAAGTTGTACGGATTGCGGCCGATAAGCGACGGCCTTTTCGTCCACACCGCCGTCACTCTTTGCCACTCTGTTCGGACCTTGATGGCAAGGTATTCCGTCATAACCCAGGGATTTAGAAGGGTTTAGGGGCTGCCCACGTCTGGAATGGGCGCCTCGGATGGCTCAAGGTCACGCACATCCGTATTGTTTCCTGACGGCGCGTTATGGTAGAACCCTTGCCAACGGTAAGGAGAGCGGCTCGTGCTTTTGACCAAGAATCGCATCCTCGTAAGGGGAGTTTTCGCCGGTGCTGACTGCCCGTCCGACGTAATCCTGAAAGATGGACGAGTCGAGACAGTCAAACCGGCCGGCCGGGCCTCTCCGGATGTCGGGTCGCTGACGGCCATCATCGCGCCTACACTGTTCGACATCCAGATTAACGGCGCCAAGGGCATCGATTTACAAAGTCTTGACATCACGCCGGCTGGCATCTGTACTCTGAACGATTTTCTCGCCAGCCAGGGCGTTTCGCATTGGATACCCACGATCATCACCGGCTCGCCCGAGAATATGATTCACAGCTGCGCCGCGATTGCGGAAGCCATGACCGAGCCGCGTATCAAGCGCGCTATTCCCGGCATACACCTCGAGGGACCCTACATCTCTCCGGAAGACGGTCCCCGGGGAGCGCACGATAAGAAGCATGTGCGGAATCCCTCCTTGGCGGAATTCGGGGAATTCATGCGGGTTACGCAAGACCGCATCGCCTACATCACTGTCGCGCCGGAAGTTGAAGGCGCCATTCCGTTTATCCGAGAAGCGGTGAGGCGGCGGGTGCGCGTGGCCTTGGGGCACCACGGTGCGTCGGCCATCGACATTGAACGAGCCGTCGAGGCGGGCGCGACGTTATCCACGCATCTGGGCAACGGCATGGCGGGCACCATGAACCGCCATAACAACCCTCTGTGGCCCCAATTGGCAAACGACCGCCTCAAAGCGTCGCTTATCCCGGACCTCGAACACCTGCCCGAGCCCGTTCTTCGCGCCTTTGTCCGGGCGAAGCAGCCGCAGCGCGTGATTTTGACGTCCGACTATATTCATCTGGCGGGACTTAAGCCGGGACCCTACGAACTCGGCGGCATGCCCGTCGAGATGTTGCCTTCGGGACGCGTATGCCTGAGCGGAACCGGGTATCTGGCTGGGAGCTCGCTGCCGTTGTTGCAGGGAGTTGTTAACGCCATGCGCGTGACGGATTTAACCCTGAAACAGGCTCTGGCCAGCGCATCGTCGATACCCGGACGGTTTTTCCATCTCAAGCACCGGTTTGCTCTTCCTTTTGCGGGAGCCGTGGCGAATTTCATCGTCTTCTCTATAGTGAAAGCCAAGACCGGCTGGAGCTCAAAGCTCAAAGCTGTCTTTATCGGCGGTGTGCAATATGGATGAACGAGGGCACTAGCGTGACAATGTCAGACGCGAGCGAAGCCGTGACCGTCTGTGGCCTTCCGGTAGGCTCTGGCCGGCCGGTGCACATCACCGTGCGCAACGGAATCATCGAAGCCGTCACGCAGGGCGGCGGGTATGGCCGGACCGATTACGGGTCCCGTTCGTCCATCATCGGGCCGACACTTTTCGACATTCAGGTGAATGGCGGCAACGGCATCAATCTTCAGGGGCCCATGACGAAGCCCGAAGACCTGCATGGCCTCACGCGTTTCCTGGCGTCGTGGGGCGTCTCGAAATGGGTCCCCACGCTCACCACCAACTCCTTGAAGAACATGGAACACGGCTGCCGCGTTATGGCCGAAGCCCTGCAAGACGAAGAAGTGGCGCGGGCCGTGCCGGGTATTCATCTCGAGGGGCCGTTTCTGTCGCCCCTCGATGGGCCGCGGGGCGCTCATGCCAAGCGCTACATACGCGAACCCAGTCTGCGCGACTTCGACAAACTCAACAAGGCCAGCGGCGGCAACGTGCTCTACACAACCGTCGCGCCCGAGCTCCCGCGAGCCATTCCGTTCGTCAAAGGACTGGTTAGCCGCGGGGTTGTCGTCGCTCTCGGACATCACAATGCCAGTCAGGACGAGATTGCGCAGGCCGTTGACGCGGGGGCGCGCCTCTCCACGCATCTCGGGAATGGCCTGGCCGCGGAACTCGATCGGCACCGCAACCCGCTCTGGCCCCAATTGGCCGAGGATCGTCTGACCGCGGCGCTCATCGCTGACCTCCATCACTTGCCTGCCGAAGTGTTGAAGACCATGGTCCGCATAAAGGGACCCGCCAACGTCATTCTCACCTCGGACGCGGTCAGCATCGCGGGTCTAAAACCAGGGATGTATCCGCATCATAGCGGCGTCAAAGGAATGATGGTCGAGTTGCTGCCCTCAGGGCGCATCAACCTGTGCGGCACGAATCTGCTGTCCGGCAGCGCTCTCATGCTGCTGCAGGGCGTGCTGAACGCCACGCGCGAAACCGACATGACCCTCGAACAGGCGTTTCGATGCGCCTCCGAGATCCCGGCCGCCGTACTGGGCGTCAAAGCCGATTTCGGCTCATTGAAACCCGGGACCGTCGCAAACCTCATCGTTTTCGACCTCGACCAGTCTCACCCTCAATGGAAACCTGTCATCCGGGCAGCATTCGTGAACGGCATAAAGACCGTATAGGCGGCCGCCTGTCCGGCCCGCCGCCCGTCATGCTCTCGAAGAGCGCGAGAGACGAAGGGCCGGCGCCCTTTGTGGCGCGGGCAACCTTGGCTGATTGCTGGGTTTAGAGACCTTGGTCAGCGGGCGTTGCTGCGCGCCACAGCGTGATCTGCGGCACGGACCGGGGTGTCCCCAAGACTGCGGAAATAAGGGATATTCCTCTGCGCAGAAAATTACCCACCTGCACAGATAAGATGTCAGGACCTCAGTAGCCGCGAGACATATCTGCATTATGCTCTTTACTTCCAGCGTTAAAACTACTACGATAGATTTGTCTGGCGAACGATCTCGTGGCGAAGACTTCTGGGAGGCCGGAGTATCAGCGCGCCGTCGAGCATCTTATCCGGGACATGAGAGGGACATTGGCGGCCCGCCGGTTAGAACAGGGAAGGCAGCCAGTCGCATGAATATTTCGTCGAGGTGTGAATATGCGTGCCGGGCAATAATTGAACTTGCGCTGAACGCAAACAGCGAACAGCCGGTTACCGCGTTGGCCATCGCCAACAAGCGCAACATCCCGGGCAAATACCTCGTGCACATTCTCATTCAACTCAAGCGCGCGGGCATTGTCCGCAGCGTACGCGGGGCGCAAGGCGGGTATATACTCTGCCGGCCGCCCGGAAACATCAGTCTGCTTGATATCATCGAGGCCATCGAGGGTCCCATAATTGACCTGCAGCCTATTGAGGGCCACGCGGACAAGGATGTCGCGCCGATCTGGAAAGACGTCGCCTGCGAAGTCTCGAAGGTGCTGAAGAGCTATCGGGTCCAGGATATCATCGACAACGTGCATGAATCGGACATGTACTACATCTGATGCCCGCCCGCCGTTGTACCAATCAACTGCGTCACCGCCGGCACAGAAGGCCTTGACCGCTCCCCTCTCACAGCGAAGCAATCCGTCAACTTGGTTTTGGAAGCGGGGGGGATTATACTATGGCCATTGACGCGAACAGCCGTTCTGGCAGCAAATAGGGCCTTTTTCGAGGCCTTTTACAGGATTTTGACGGTTACCGGGAAAGGGCAGGCAGAACATGGCGATACACGCGGGCATATCCGCATCCATTCAGCACGACGGCGAACCCAAGGCAAACGCCATCCGCGAGCGGCTGGACGCCGTCATCGGGAGGGGCCAGCGCACGTATACCCCCTCGCAGCTCACTGTCGAGAAAGCCAAGGGGTGTTATCTGTGGACGGTCGACGGACGCAGGCTCGTCGATTTCACGTCGGGCGTCCTGGTGACGAATCTCGGGCATGACCATCCGCGCTTCGAGGAATTGTGCCGGAAGTACGCCGAGGCCCTGCCTCGCAACGCTTACAACATGGTGGTTGAACTCGAGGTCGTTGCGGCCGAGCGGCTCGTCAAAAGCATGGCGGCGACAAATCCGAACGCCCAGAAGGTTTTCTGGGCCGCAAGCGGGTCAGAGGGCATTCAGAAAGCCATGTGGGCCGCGCAACATCGGTACCCGGACCGCCCGATCATTCTGGCCACGCGCTACGGGTTCCACGGGAAGAAGGGCCTCGCGGGCGACGTCACCGGCGCCGAAAGCCGCAACCCGAATGTGCGGTTCATCTCGTTTCCTATGAAAGACGAAAAACCCCGGGAGTTTTACCAGCGCGAACTGGATGCGCTCGCCGGGGAATTCGAAGGCCAGATCTCATTGCTCATAACCGAGCCCTATCTTGGCGCCGCCGGTTCGTTTCACCCGCCCAAGTGGTATCACAAGATGCTGCAGGCCTGGTGCGAGAAACACGAGATCGTGTTCATCTTCGACGAGGTGCAGGCGTGCCATGGCCGCACCGGCAACATGTACGCGTACGAAACGTACGAGGTGCAGCCCGACCTGGTGGTCCTTGGCAAGGGCATCGCCAACGGCGAGCCAGCCGCCGCCGCAGTAGGCCGGGCGGACCTCATCGACTCCCTGACCTACGGCGAAGCGTCGGATACGTTCAGCGGCAATCCACGCGCCTGTGCCGCCATGTGCGCCGTGCTCGACGTGTTCGAGCAGGAAAATATCGTCGATAAGGCCCGCACAGCCGCGAAAAACGTCGAGAAACGCCTTCGCGCTTGGCCCGGCAAGTTCCCGTTCGTGAAAGCCGTTCGCGGCGAAGGGCTCGTCTACGGCGTCGAGATCGAGGACGCCGAACTCGCCAACCGCTGCGTGCTCGAGGCGTACTACGGCATTGGCGACAGCGGCGTGCATTTCCTTGGCCCCCTGGCGGGCAAGGTGATTCGGGTGAGCCCGCCCCTGGTCATCACCGAGAGTGAAATCAACGAAGCCTTCGCCATCATCGAACAGGCCTGGGCGCGCATCTAGCGCCGAGACGGCTGACCACAACGTCAGGAAGACACGCTGCAGCGCAGGGGCCTCGGCTGCATTCTTCAAGACGGCATAAGCTTCGTGTTCAGGATTCCTGGTGTTCCGTTACGCGCGCTCGTTGTCCCTCTGGACAGGGATGGGCAAATATGCGAACATGGTTCTTCAAGGTCAAGAGGGGGTGGACGGAAGGCCGAGGAGGCGCCTGCAATCAGGGCGCGCGAATGGAACTGGATGCATAAGACACGCGAAGATTACCGCCGTTTTCATCATGTGCGCCACCAACAACTGCTTGCACTGCTGGCCAGACACGCTCCGGAGCGCCAGGAAAGGTGCCTCGACATCGGAGGAGGCGGCGATGTGGCCGAGATCGTCTCGGAGATCAAGGCAAAGTATGTGGACGAGTTCCACACGGTAGACCTGGCAACAGACATTGATCGCCTCCGGAAAAGTGGCATCGAGGCACAAGTATGCAACGTAGACGTGCAGGCCCTCCCTTACGATGACAGCTTTTTCGACATCGTCCTCTTCGCCTCGGTGATCGAGCACCTTTACAATCCCAGCCATATTATCGCGGAGATCGCGCGGGTCATGCGTCCGGGCGGCATTCTGATCGTGGAAACCCCCAACGCCGTGGCTCTGGGACGGCGTCTTGATGCGTTGTGGGGCGAAAACCCGTTCCGGTGGTTCAACCAGTACAACGCGCTCGAGAACAAGGCGTTGATGGAATACTGCTCCCTGTTCTACACGGCGGAAGAGATCGAGGTGATGCTTGCGCGCTGGTTCATCACCGAGGAGCGTCTCTACGGCATGCACAACCCCCCCGTAGGCCGCCTGAAACGGTGGCTCCGAGGTATGGCCTTTCGCTTCAATTCGCGTATTGGGGACTGTTTCTTCGTCGTCGCCCGCCGGAAACCGAACGGGCCGGGCCTTGTCGATGACCTGCGCCGGTCCAAGACTCGCGAAGAATAGCGTTCAGGGTGACGGGCAGAAATAGAACAGGCGCCCCCGGAATGTGCGGAGACGCCTGCTTGCTATGTGCGGCTTGCGGCCCGGGCTGGCGTTAGATGCCTTCCACCTCGATGCCGACGATCTTCCACCCGCTCTCTTCCTGCTTGAAGGTCCCTTCAATCGTGGCGCTGCCGAAAACGGCCGTCAACTCGATCGGATAAACCGTCCACGTCCCGTCGTCGTTCTTCTTGTACTCGGCATACTGCAGATCGATTTCCGCGTTGTTCAGTTCGCCTTGGTCCAGAGCACCCTTGACAAAGGCCTGCAGCGCGGCCTTGTTGGTCCACTCGTAGTGAGTGAACGACTCGGAAACCGGCGCCATAATCGCGTCAATACTGCCCGCTTCGAAACCGGCCTTCCACTCGTTCAGCACACCGGCAATCTGATCCTTGTCGCTTGCGCCCGAACCCGTCGTGCAACCCGCGACCAATACGGCCGCCATCATGACTGTCATTGCGATAACGATTGATTTACGCACCTTGTTTCCCCTTTCCGACTCCTGTTGCCGTTGATTGAACCTCATGAACATCTTTCGAAGGCTGACGCCGCAGGATTGTAGCCATAAGTATTCGGCTGAGTCAACTGCACCATGGCGCATCGGGCGGCAAGCCTCTGGGATTGCCCCTATGCACACGCCCTGGTTATTCATGTGACAGCCCGTGATAGAATGGGCTTGCCCAAGGGTATGGGCGAACTACGAGAACCGTTTGGTGTCATAAGGAGTGAGCCGCGAAACCGCAGGTTCCGCAGCTCGTCAGTTAAGCAGTGGTGAATTCGCAAGAAGCCGGCACGATATCCGACCGCGAGGTGGTCGAGCAATGCCGCCACGGCGACCCAAACGCTTTTGGCATAATTGTAAATCGTTACAAAACAAGACTTTACAATGTGGCAATGCGGTATCTGGGCAGCCGTGAAGATGCCCTCGACATCTGCCAGGAGACCTTCTTGCGGGCGTACCGGTCGCTCGAGAGCTATCGAGGCGATGCGCAGGTGTATACGTGGCTGTACAGCATTGCGGCAAACCTCGCGCGCAACAGGCTTCGGGACGGCTCGCGCAGAGGACGGGACAAGGGCACCTCCCTCGATGCCTTGCAGGAGACCGCGCCCGCCGTTGCAGATGCGGCGGCCGCGTCGAAAAGAAATCCGGGAACGGAAGCCATGGAACATGAAATGGAAGAGGTCCTTCAACGGTGTCTCGATGACCTGCCCGAACACTACCGTCTTCCGTTTGTGTTGCGGACCTTTGACGACCTTACGTACGAGGAAATTGCCGAAGTCATGAACTGCCCTCCCGGCACGGTGAAATCGCGCTTGAATCAGGCGCGGAAGCGGTTGCGGCAACGTCTCCGCGAACTTTCTATTCTTGAGGCCGAGTAATGGATAAGGAGCAATTGGACGAGAAACTGTCTGCCCTGCTCGACGGCGAACTTTCCGACGAGGAGCGCCGTGAGCTCGAGGCGCTCATTGAAGCAAACCCCAGCGTGGCCCGCGAATGGCATGCGTTGAGGCAGATGAACGGCCTGTTTCGCGAAATGCCGCGATATGAAGCCCCGGAAGAGCTGTCGGTGCGGATCGAAACCGGCCGCAAGGCCCGCCCGGTCTCGTTTGGCCCTTCGCGCTTGAGCCGCCGGCCCGCGTGGCCATTGCTCGCCGCAGCGGCAGCGGTGGTTCTTATCTTGGGGCTGGTCGTCCTGCAGTTCCCGAAATCAAGTACATTCAATGTGTCACGCCTGGAGCAGGCCCCGGCAGGCGCTGCGAAAGGGGCGGTCTCCAAAGAAGAGGCGGCGAGTGCTGGCAGGCCGCTCGATGAAGCGCATGAGCCGCGGGAGATGATTGCCGACAGGGCCCGCAGGACAGACGCCTTGCCTGCGCCTTCTCCAGCGCCCGCATCGCCGGCGCCCCCGGCGCAGCGGGTAAGGGTGGCCGGGGAGACTCAAGAAGGTCGTGCGGAAGACGGGCCGGCCGGCCAGACGCAAGGCAGCGCGGGCGGGCAATCCACGGGAGATGCCCTTCAGCTTGGGGAGAAACTGTCTGATACTGAAACCGAGAGCGGCACGACGCCTGCGGAACTGCCTGCAGAAACGGCTGGCCAGGTGGAGCTTGACGAAACCAAGACCGTCGGTCTCGAGGCCGGCGCGGCACCCCCGGAAACAGCCGCCGAGACCACGCCTCCGGCACCCGAGCTTGCCCCGGCATTGGCTGCTTCCGAAGGCGCCGAAACGCCGCCGTCCAAGCCTCCCGCGCCTTCCGGCGTGCCTGGCACTATTGAAGATAAGCGGGCCGGAGACCGGACATTCAAGATGCGCGAGGACGCCTGGGTTCAAGCAGCCTATGACAAGCAGGCCGCCGTAACCGTGGCGAGGGATTCCGCGGAATTCAACGCCCTCATCGCTAAAGACCCGTCTCTGGCTGAGATTGCAGCGTTCCAGGAAGAGGTTATCTTCGAGCTCGAAGGCGTATGGTACCGGCTCCCCCCCGTCAACGATACCGTACAGGCGGCCACGCCCTCCCAACCCTGAGATAAGCAATTTTCGTGCCTTTCCCGTGCCTTCAAGCGTGAGGTTTCACGCCCCGGTACCCGTCAAACCACTTCGACCCGCACAGCCGTAGGGATTGAAGATGTGTATTGACTTTTTTGCGCTGCGCCTGTTTTACTAATCAAATAGTAGGGAACGACTTATGCAAGGCCGGAAATGAAGGCATTGCAGGTCGGGAAACCCCGCGCGAGGTGCACTTCGGAACTCTGGTGAGGGCGGGAGTTGTGTGAAACCACAGGCGGCGCGAGGAAGGCACCGGCGGGAACGCAAGTTTCCCGCGACGGTGCATATGCGGCTGTTATAGGGGAGGAGAAACATACATGAGAGCAGATTCGAGATGCAGGCCTGTCGACGCATGGCGAAGTGCTTTGGTCGATGTACTGGCTCTGATGGCCGGCGCGTTCTTCGTTCTGACGGCGGGCGTTCTAACCTTGGCAACGCCAGCATGGGCGGCCGAGAGCCCTCCCGCAAGCGTCGGCGCGGCCAAACCCAACATACTGGTCATTTTTGGCGACGACATCGGGCAGGCCAACATCAGCATCTTCACCAAAGGCCTGATGGGCTACCGCACGCCCAACATCGACCGCATCGCCGAGGAAGGTCTTCTGTTCACCGATTACTACGCGGAGCAGAGCTGCACGGCCGGGCGGTCCTCGTTCATCACCGGCCAGTGTGTCTTTCGCACCGGTCTGAGCAAGGTCGGGTTGCCCGCCGCGACAGTCGGGCTGAGCAAAGAAGACCCGACGATTGCCGAATTACTCAAGCCGCTCGGCTATGCCACGGGGCAATTCGGCAAGAACCATCTCGGCGACCGCAACGAGTACTTGCCCACGGTGCACGGCTTCGATGAGTTCTTCGGCAACCTCTACCACCTTAACGCGGAAGAAGAGCCGGAACTCTTCAACTACCCGCAGGACCCGAAGTTTCGCCAGATGTTTGGTCCCAGGGGAGTGCTGCGCTGTAAGGCGACGGACAAGAACGACCCAACCGAGGACCCGCGCTTCGGCAAAGTCGGCAAGCAGACCATCGAAGACACCGGCCCGCTCACCCGCAAGCGGATGGAGACGATTGACGACGAAACCTCGGCCGCGGCGATTGATTTCATGCAACGCCAGGTCAAGGCAAACACGCCGTTCTTCTGCTGGTACAACAGCACGCGGATGCACTTTCGCACCCACGTGCGCCCCGAGCACCGCAGTCCCAAGGGGGCGACAGCTCTCACCGAGTATGCGGACGGCATGATCGAGCACGACGGAACGGTGGGTTCATTACTAAGAGCCGTCGACGACCTGGGCATCGCCAACAACACCATCGTCATCTACACGACGGACAACGGCCCGCACGCCAATAGCTGGCCGGATGCCGCGACGACGCCGTTCCGCAGCGAGAAGAACACCAACTGGGAAGGGGCATTTCGCGTGCCGTGCTTCATCCGCTGGCCGGGCCACATAAAGCCCGATTCGGTCTCCAACGAGATCGTCAGCGGCCTGGACTGGCTGCCGACCCTGCTCGCGGCCGCCGGCGACCCCGGCGTCAAACAGAAGTTGCTCGAAGGTTGGGTCGTGGGCGGCAAGAAGTTCAAGGTTCACCTCGACGGCTACAATATCCTGCCGTTCCTCACGGGCCAGGAACCGAAGAGTCCCCGCAGGGAGTTTCTCTATTTCAGCGACGATGGCGAATTGCTCAACCTGCGCTACGAGAACTGGAAGTTCGTCTTCGCGGAACAGTCGACGCCTGGCACCATGGCCGTTTGGAATGAGCCATTCACGCATTTCCGCATGTCCAAGCTCTTCGACCTGCGTGCCGACCCCTACGAACGGGCAGACATCACTTCCAACACGTATTGGGATTGGGCGTTTGATCACGCGTTTCTTGTGGTCCCGTCCCAGACCTATATCATGAACTTCATCGAGACGTTCAAGGAGTTTCCGCCGCGCCAGAAGCCGGCAAGCTTCGGCATAGACCAAGCGCTTGAGACATTGCAACAGACGGCCGGAGGGCGCTAGGCGCGCGCTCTTCATTCCTGTCGCCGGGCGCGGGTCCGGCGGAGGACAGCCAGGTGCAAAGGAGGGAAGGAAAGCCGCCGTCAGCATGACGGTTAGCGGAAAACCTATCTTGCTACCCCCAAAAATGGCGCAAAAGGAACCTGATTTCAATTCACCGATGCGCGTGCATAGCCCGAATAAGTCCACCATTGGTGGTAAACCGAACGTCGGGGCAACGCGCCGCAAAGGGCGGTAAACTGGGAAGGGAAAAGCCTTATGGACACAGACACTAGAAGGAGGTTCGTCTTTGCGTTTCGCCCGGCATTGGTCTGCGCGCTGGCCGTGTTTGCAGGCGCATTCTTTGCTGTGGCGGCGACCGCGCAGGGCGCTCCGGCAGATCAGAAGCCCAACATCCTCGTCATCTTTGGCGATGACATCGGCTTGTTCAACATCAGCGCGTACAATATGGGGATGATGGGCTCCCGCACGCCCAACATCGACCGGATCGCACATGAGGGGGCCATCTTCACAGACTATTACGGGCAGCAGAGCTGCACTGCGGGCCGGGCCGCCTTCATCACCGGGCAACACCCGTTCCGCACGGGATTGCTGAAGGTGGGGCTTCCGGGCGCGGCGCTCGGACTGCAGCCGCAGGACCCTACTATCGCCGATCTTCTCAAGAATCAAGGCTACGTCACCGGCCAGTTCGGCAAGAACCATCTTGGTGACCGCAACGAGTTCCTGCCCACGGTGCACGGGTTTGACGAGTTCTTCGGCAACCTCTACCACCTCAACGCCGAAGAGGAGCCGGAGGACCCGCAATATCCCAAGGACCCGGCGTTCAAACAGCGATTCGGACCGCGGGGGGCGCTGAAAACAAAGGCGACCGACGTCGATGACACCACTGTCGATCCCCGCTTCGGCAAAGTCGGCAGGCAAACCATCGAGGACACCGGGCCCATCACGCGCAAGCGCATGGAGACCGTGGATGAGGAGTTCCTCGCCGGTACGCTCGATTTCATGGAACGCGCGGTCAAAGAAAAGAAGCCGTTCTTCATTTGGCATAACTCGACCCGGATGCATGTGTGGACCCGGCTTCAGCCAAAGTACCAGGATAAGACCGGCTACGGCCTCTATGCCGACGGGATGAATGAACTCGACGACCACGTCGGCATCCTGCTCAAAAAGATCGACGACCTCGGCATCGCCGACAACACCATCGTGATCTTCACGACCGACAACGGCGCCGAGAAGTTTTCGTGGCCGGATGGCGGGGCCACACCCTTCAGGGGAGAAAAAGGAAGTACGTGGGAAGGCGGCATGCGGGTGCCATGCGTCGTCCGCTGGCCGGGCGTGGTCAAGCCGGGCACGGTGATCAACGACATCGTGTCGCATGAAGATTGGGCGGTGACCCTCGCGGCGGCGGCCGGCGAACCCGACGTCAAGGAAAAACTCCTGCAGGGATACACTGCCAACGGCAAGCCGTTCAAGGTCCACCTTGACGGCTACGATCAGCGCGCGTTGCTGGCGGGCACCGGGCCCAGCGCGAGGAACGAGATCTTCTACTTCGACGACAACGGCAACCTCAACGCCGTGCGCGTTCGGGACTGGAAGGCTCACTTCGCGCTCTCAGGCGACTGGCTCTCGGGCGGCCCCGTACTGCCCCAGAGCTTTCCAAAGATCGTGAACTTGCGCATGGATCCGCTCGAGGACCACGTCCTTTTCAACGCGGACAATTCACCTATGGCCATGCGGTGGATGGCGGACAAATGTTGGGCGTTCGTGCCGATGCAGGCGGTCGTCGGGAAGTTTCTCCAGACGTTCCAGGAATTTCCGCAGCGGCAGAAATCGGCCAGCTTCAATATCGATCAGGTGGTGCAGCAGCTTGAGCAAGGCTCGGGCGCAGGCAAATGAGCCTGCCCCGCATCGTTGGATGCGTTTGATAAGGCTGGTGGTGGTACGCAGTGTGCTGCTCCTTTGCCTCCGGCCGTGCCCGGCACGGCCGGAGGCGCCGCAGCCGCATTCATGCAAAACCAGCTTGAAGGATAAGAACTATGCGAAAAAGAAAGCTAATGTGTCTGTTTGCAGCCGGCATATTGGCCGCGAGCGCCTATGCCGCCGAACAACTGCCTTCGTGGAACAGCGGCGCGGCGAAAGAATCCATTCTCACGTTCGTCGCGCAGGTAACGCAGGAAGGTTCGCCCGGTTTTGTGCCTCCGGCTGAACGTATCGCGGTTTTCGACAACGATGGGACGCTCTGGGCCGAGCAGCCGATCTATTTCCAGTTGAGCTTCGCGCTTGACCAGGTAAAACTGCTTGCGCCAGGACACCCCGAGTGGAAGGACAAAGAACCGTTCGCTTCGCTGCTCAAAGGCGATGTAAAGGGCGCGTTGGCCGCCGGCGAGCGGGGGCTGATGGAAATCATGATGGCCACCCATGCAGGCACGACCACCGAGGAGTTCGAAACGCGCGTGAAGGACTGGCTGGCCACGGCGAAACACCCGGAAACCGGCCTGCCTTACACGCAGATGGTCTATCAGCCGATGCTCGAACTGCTTGATTATCTTCGGGCCAACGGCTTTAAGACGTTCATCGTGTCCGGCGGCGGCATCGAGTTTATGCGGCCGTGGACGGAAGCCGTCTATGGCATCCCGCCTGAGCAGGTCATCGGCAGCAGCATTAAAACGCGTTTCGAGATGCATGACGGCAAACCCGTGCTTCTGCGCCTCCCTGAGGTGAACTTCTTCGATGACAAGGAGGGCAAGCCAGTCGGGATTCACCAGTACATCGGCCGGCGGCCGATCGCGGCGTTCGGCAATTCCGACGGCGACCTGCAGATGCTGCAATGGACCGCGGCCCGCAATGGCCCGAGCCTCTGCCTCTACGTCCGGCACACCGACGCCGGGCGCGAATGGGCCTATGACCGCGAGTCAAGCATTGGGCGATTGGACAAGGGCCTCGATGAAGCCTTGGCCAAAGGCTGGACGATCGTCAGTATGAAGGACGACTGGAAGGTGATCTATCCGCCTCAGGAGAAGTGAGGCATAAACCATCGGAAGCCGGGTGACATGAGAACAGGAACGGCATAGCGCGGGGAAGGGGCTCAAGAGATGAAGACATGGAAGGTTGTTGAGTGTGTCGTGCTTATCGTTGGCATCGCGTGCGGCGCCTGCGCCTATGCGGCGGCGCCCGGCGGGGGTGCGGACAACACCGCGCCCCCCGCGGAGAACAAAGGGACGGGGGGCGGAGGGGGCGCCGATGTGTCTCCTCCGGCGGAAGAGGCCGCGCCTGAAGATAATTCGGAAGAGTGGCGCCTCGAACTCGCCGTCTATATGTGGCTGTCGAGCATTACCTCGACGACAGATGTCGGCGGCAAGGAAACGACTGCGACGACCAAATTCAAGGATATTCTGGACGCGGTCGACTTCGCGGGGTTCACGCATTTTGAGGCTCAACGCGGAAAATGGGGCCTGTTTACGGAACTCGATTTTGTCAAGATAAGCGCCGCCAACGATGTGCGGCTCAAGATGATGCCTTTGATCAGTGTCAACACTGCGGGAAGCCTGAAGGAAACAATGTTGGAACTCGGGGTCCTGCGAAGTTTCGACCGCGAACGGGTGGGCTTCGATGCTCTCGCCGGCGCCCGATATTTCAGCTTTGTCACGGACGCCAAGTTCGGCCCCATTGACAACAGCATGACCAAAGACTGGATCGACCCCTTTTTCGGCGGCCGCCTTCGCTTCAAATTGTCCGAAAAATGGGGTGCATCTATTCGTGGCGACGTGGGCGGCTTCGGCTTAGGTTCGGAACTGACGACAAATGCTGCTGTGACGTTGGGGTATAGAATTTCGGACCGGTATTCGGTGGGCGTCGGATACCGCTATCTGAGAATCGAAGACGACGCGGGGCGCATGGAGTTGACCAGCGAGACCTATGGCCCGACGCTCGGCATGGCCATTCGATTCTAGTGCAATTGGAACCGCGAACGACGGCGCCGCCGAAAGCCAAGCGGCGCAGCGCCTCGGAAATCGCCGGGAGATGGCATGACGGCGCAACATGCGATAGTGGGCATGGCGGTGACGGTGTTGGCGAGCCTTGTCTGCGGCGGCGTGCCCGAGACACAGTCCCCGTCTCAAGAGCCGGGTCTGGGCGTGGAAGCAAAGCCTGCCGGGGGCCCGGACGGTCTGGCCGGCTCCGCCAGTTGCCGGGACTGCCACGAGAAGTTCTACCAGCTCTGGTCTACGTCGAATCACGGCC
>Ga0116185_1001398_pt1 | contig 24151 bp, 21 predicted proteins | sample AD_JPNNA7_MetaG_FD_89754 | JGI IMG/M metagenome (GOLD analysis project Ga0116185, IMG submission 89754) | Active sludge microbial communities of municipal wastewater-treating anaerobic digesters from Japan - AD_JPNNA7_MetaG | ecosystem: Engineered > Bioreactor > Anaerobic > Digestate | place...
AACGCCCCGATAAACCAGGATGCCCTGGCTCTGTTCATGCGCCACAACTACATCCCAGCCCCGTGGAGCATCTACGAGGGCATATTCAAGCTCCCTCCAGGGACGTTCATTACCCTGGGATCTCCCGAAGATCCTGCCCGTCCCGAAGCCTACTGGTCGGCGCGGCGCGCAGCGATGACGGGGCTCGCAGATCCCTTTAACGGCGACGAGAGGGAAGCGCTCGATGAGCTTGAAAGCATCCTGAAGGCTGCAGTCAGGGGGCAGATGCTCTCCGACGTGCCCTTGGGCGCGTTTCTGTCGGGCGGATTCGACTCGTCTCTGATCGTGGCGCTCATGCAGGCCCAGTCCTCTCTGCCGGTGAAAACCTTCACGATCGGTTTCCATGAAGAGATCTACAACGAGGCCGTTCACGCAGAGGCCGTTGCACGGCATCTGGGCACTGAGCACACCGAGCTGTACGTCACGCCCAGGGAATGCCAGGCCGTCATACCGAAGCTGCCGACTCTTTACGACGAGCCTTTTTCCGATTCGTCCCAGATACCGACCTTTCTCATGTCGGAGCTTGCGCGGCGGCATGTAACGGTAAGCCTTTCGGGCGACGGCGGAGATGAGCTCTTCGGAGGCTACGATCGGTATTTCCGAGGAATGGAGCTCTATCGCCATGCCAACCGGTTCTCGGATACCCTCCGTCGGAACCTGATCAGGGCTGTCACCCTCCTGCCTCCTTCTGCCTGGGACAGGCTGTTTGCGCTCCTGCGGCCCATCCTGCCGGCGCGGCTGCGCAACGCAAGCAGACCCGGCGTCAAGATACACGAACTGGCGCAAGTCATCGACGCCCATACGCTCGAAGCGATATACTTGAGCTTGCTGTCCCACTGGCACGATCCTGCCTCGCTCGTTCTCCGGAGCAGGGAGCCGCAGACGGCAATGAACGATCCCGATCTGTGGCTTGACTGTGAGACCCATGAGTACCGCATGATGTACCTTGATCTCGTGACATATCTGCCCGACGATATCCTCGTGAAGGTGGACAGGGCAGCAATGGCCGTTTCCCTGGAGACGCGCGTACCCTTCCTGGACCACCGCGTCGTGGAGTTCTCATGGCGCCTGCCCCTCTCCATGAAAATACACTCAAGCCAGGGCAAATGGGCGCTGCGCCGGATCCTCGACCGCTACGTCCCCGGGAATATCATGGAAAGACCCAAGATGGGTTTCGGAGTGCCCATCGATCTCTGGCTGCGGGGCCCGCTTCGCGAATGGGCAGAGGCCATGCTCGATGAAAGGCGGCTCAAGGAGGAAGGGTTCTTCAACCCCGGTCCCATCCGTGAAAAATGGAGCGAACATCTGAGCGGCAGGGGCAACTGGCGGTATCTGCTCTGGGACGTGCTCATGTTCCAGGCCTGGCATGAAGCAACGCACGCATGGACAGCCGATGGGACAGGCCTGAACGTATAAGCCGATGCATAAACCCGATCGAAGCACATGTGCCGAATAGCCGGAATCTGGTCTGACGAAAGCCTCGATGCGCTTACCCGCAGGTGCACAGCCATGCGGGACACGCTCGTTCGGGGCGGGCCTGACGACGCCGGGCTCTTTGTGGACGAAGAGTCCGGGCTGGCTATGGGACACCGGCGCCTGAGCATCATCGACCTCAGTGCAGCTGGCCATCAGCCCATGACTGCAGGCCTCCAAACCATCTGCTACAACGGAGAATCCTACAATTTCCTCGAGCTGCGCTCCGAACTCGAGGGCCTGGGACATACCTTCCAGAGCACCTCCGATACGGAGTCCGTACTCAGAGCCTTCTCCCAGTGGGGGCCGGACTGCGTCCGCCGCCTGAACGGCATGTTCGCCTTCGCCCTCTGGGATGCATCCGGCAAGTCTCTGTACCTTTTCCGCGACCGCATCGGGGTCAAGCCACTCTATTATTACAGCCGTGACGGGATCTTCGCCTTCGCCTCAGAGCTCAAGGCCCTGTATGCAGGACTTCGCGACCGGCTGGAACTAGACCGGGATGCCCTGGGTGAATTTCTGCATTACGGCTATATCAGCGCCCCTCGGTCTATCTACCGCCATGTGCGCAAGCTCGAACCGGGCCACTGGCTCAAAGTCTCTGCCGACCGCTCGCTCGAAGACCACTGCTACTGGTCCATCGCCGACTTCAAACCGGAGGCCGAAGCGTTTTCAAGCGAATCCCGATACATAGACCGGATCGAGGAGATCATGGTCGACGCCTTTACGAAGCGCCTCATCGCCGACGTCCCCGTAGGCGTGTTCCTCTCGGGCGGGGTCGATTCCTCGCTGGTGACGGCGGTCCTCGCACGGCACACGCATACACCCGTCAGGACATTCACCATCGGGTTTAAGGAAAAGAATTACGACGAGTCGTTCTGGGCCGGGAAGATCGCACGGCATCTCGGCACGGAGCACATGGAAGAGATCGTCACCCCCGATCATGCCCGCGAGATCCTCCCCCTGTGGCCGGAGATCTATGACGAGCCCTTCGGCGACATTTCCGGCATCCCCACTACGATCGTCTCGAGGATGACGAGGAGGCACGTCAAGGTGAGCCTCTCCGCCGACGGGGGGGACGAGCTGTTCTGCGGTTATCACCGGTACTGGGTCATGAACAGGCTGGACGAATACCTCTCCCCTCTCCCGCCCTTCATCCCCAGGCTGGGCGGCAGGATGATCAGCCTTCTGGGGAGCGACCGTTTCGCCGAGCTGTCGCAGGCGCATCCGAAACTGAGGCTTCCCGCCATCAAGGACCGCATGCGGAAATTCCAGGCGGTCCTGACGAACTGGGAAGAGGATGCCTCGGGGGCATATCCCTACGCTGTCGCATACTGGCTTCCCCGGGAGATCGCCGAACTCACCGGAGGCTACAGAGAATCGAGGCCGGGCCTCGACACATCGTGCGGTTCGCTCCTCGATGCCATGATGACGTGGGATCTCCAGCACTACCTCCCTGAAGACATCCTGACGAAGGTCGACCGCGCCACCATGTTCAACAGCCTCGAAGGGAGGGACCCTTTCCTCGATCATCGCATCGTGGAATTCGCCCTGGAGCTTCCCCTCTGGATGAAGTACCGAAACGGGGAGCCGAAATACATCCTCAAAGAGCTCCTCAAGAGATACCTTCCGGAAGAGCTCTTCAAAAGGCCCAAACAGGGCTTCGCCATCCCCATCTACTCCTGGCTGCACGACGACCTCATGGACCTCGTCGGGGCATACCTCAATCCCGACAGCCTGCGCTCGCAGAGCGACATCGATCCCGAAGCTGTCAAGAATACCGTCTACGAGTTCCGGCAGAAGAAGGGCTCGATTGCCGTGGACCGCATCTGGCTCCTCCTCGTTTTCATGATGTGGAGGAAGAGGTACGCATGAGGGTGCTCCACCTCATCTCCACCCTGGACATCGGGGGGGCCGAGCAGAATCTCTCCAGGCTCGTCACCGCCATGGATAGAGGCAGCTTTACGAACCAGGTCGTCTGCATGACCAGACCCGGCCCGCTCGGTCCATACCTCGAGGGATCGGGCATCCCCGTCCACAGCCTTCATATGAGAAAGGGCCTGCCCGAGCTCAGGGCCGTTTTGAAGCTCCGCTTCTGGGCAAGCCTCTTCAAGCCCGACGCCGTGCAGTGCTGGATGTATCACGCCAATCTCCTCGGCCTGACCCTCATGAAGCCGGCAAAGACCCTCTGGAACATCCGCTGTTCCGACATGGATCTCTCCCGGTACGGACCGCTCTACCGGCTCACCGTGGCATCCGGGGCCAGGCTGTCCCGCATCCCCTCCGCAATCGTGACCAATTCGCATGCAGGAAGGGAGGCCCACACCTCTCTCGGCTATCGCCCGAGAAAATGGGTCATCATCCCGAACGGATTCGACACGGAGATCTTCAAGCCAGACAGAGAGGCCGGAGAGAAGGTCCGTAAAGAGCTGGGCATCGACCGGGATGCATTGCTCATAGGCCTCATCGCCCGCTTCGATCCCATGAAGGATCACGCATGCTTTTTCGAGGCGGCGAACATGCTGCTCGACTCGAACAGCCGGATTCATTTCATCCTCGCAGGCAGGGGGATCTCTCCATCGAACCGGGATCTTCTTTCTCTGATCAACACAGACCGTCACGCGCCCCGCATCCACCTTCTCGGAGAGAGAAGCGACGTCCCGCACGTACTCAATGCCCTGGATATCGCGACCTCGTCATCCGTGAGCGAGGGTCTGCCCAACATCGTGGGCGAGGCTATGGCTTCCGCACTTCCCTGCGCTGTTACCGATGCGGGGGATTCGAAAATTCTCGTCGGCGATGCGGGGTTCGTGATCCCGAAGAAAAACCCCCGCATGCTGTGTGCCGCATGGCAGAGGATCCTCGACCTCGGACCTGACGGGCGGAGGCAGATGGGCGAACGCGCCAGGAAGCGCATCATCGATCATTACAGCCTGGCATCGATGGTGAGCAGCTATGAAGCTCTCTATAAAAGCCTCATGACGGAAAAAGGGAGCTCAGAAACCTTCGGATCACCATGAGCCCCGCCCTGTCTCCGACCAGTGCGAGAGTCGTGATTACCCCCAGGAACTCCCCCGCCAGGATGAGCGGGAAACTCCCCACAAAGCAAACCACCTTTTTCCCTTCCCCGTACCCTTCCTTCTTTCTCACCCAGTAGTACAGCGCCGCATAGGGGAAGAGCGCCCAGAACCAGGCAATGAAGTTGACTGCCGGCACATTCCACACCATCACGCGCAAAGAGGGATCCCACACCCACCATCCGAGCCGCGTGGCCACAGGATCGAAGGGGATGTCCAGTGACAGCCCGATGGCGGCGCACACGAGTCCTTTTGATAGAGGCGCCATGTCCGGCAGCAACCTCTCCACGGCAAAGAAGGCACAGTAGAGGACGTTGACCCATCCGAGGGCCGTGGCAAGAGGCGCCGGCACTCCCGGCAGGTAGAGCAGATACCCGGGCTCCGAGAAGAATCCGAGAACGATCCCTCCGTTTTCGAGGATCAATCCGAAGAGAAGAGTCACCCCGAACACCCAGATCCAGTCCTGTCGTGCAAACCAGCCCTTAGCGTGAACCGCCAGGAGAACGAACTGGGCAAGGGCGCTGAACTCGTAGAGCAGCTTCTGGGTTTGTTCATTGAAAGGCATGGACAGACCGTGCATGAACGGCGTGAGATACAGAGCCGTCAGGCCTGCGGCCCAGGGGGAGAAAAATTTGAGCTCGTTCCTGCCGCCGTACTCCTTCCTGCAGGCAAACCACAAAAGGACGAGCGAGCACATAAGGGGGAAAAGAGAGAGGATGCCCGCATTTCCCACTGGCGGAGAAATGTGGTGAAGCGAATTGTTGAGCACGGAGAGCCCGATGAACCAGATGAAGAACACCGGGAGATTTCGCCAGACGAACCTCATAACAGGACTAGAATATCACCGGCCGGGCTTCAACTCAATATCAAGCAGGATTCACAAGCGCATGAACGTCTCCCTCGCTGTTCTTACCGGCTCTGAAGAATCCATGATCTTTGCCATGAGGTGGCTCCCCACGATCACGCCGTCCGCAAAGGCGAGCATCTCCTCCACCTGGCGGGCATCCGATATACCGAATCCCACGCACACGGGAAGGTCGGTGAGGGTCTTCAGCGCTTCGACCTGCCTGCGTATCTCGATGGGCAGGCTCTGGCGGGCACCGGTTACCCCCTTGACCGAGACCGCGTAGACGAATCCGCTGCACTGGGATACGACCTCTTTCTGGCGTTGCCCGGTCGTGGTCGGTGCAACGAGCCTGATGAGGTCCATGCCCATAAATTGGCATTGCCCGTAAATCTCTCCGGCCTCTGCCGGCAGGTCCGGAATGATGACGCCCTGTATGCCCTCATCTCTCATCCTGGCCAATGTCTGCTCGAATCCCCTCCTCATGAGGGGGTTCATGTAGGACATGACGATCAGCGGTGTCCGTACCGATGAGCTCCACGTGCTCAATTTCGAAAAGAGGCCGTCGAGGGTGAATCCTGCCTGCAGGGCCCTATACGATGCCTTCTGGAGCACAGGCCCGTCCGCCATGGGGTCGGAGAAGGGGATGCCGATCTCGATGGCTGCCGCGCCTGCTTCACCCAGCACACGGATGATCTCCCCGGTCGTTTCGATGTCGGGCAGCCCGGCAGTCACGTAGGGAATGACGGCCCGTTTCTTCGCTCGGATCGCTTCAGCTATCATAGCCCCTCCTTGAGCACGGTGTGCAGGTCTTTGTCTCCTCTGCCCGAGAGATTCACCACCACGGCTGCCCCCTTGTGATCCTGCGCATACTGTTCGAGATAACCGATCGCATGGGCGCTTTCGAGGGCAGGCGCGATCCCTTCGAGCCTGTTGAGGAGCCTGAAGGCGTCGAGCGCCTGGCGGTCGTCCACGAGCGTGTACCTTGCCCGCCCGGTCGTCGAGAGGAAGCTGTGCTGCGGGCCGACGCCCGGATAATCGAGCCCTGCGGATATCGAGTGGGTTTCGAGGACCTGGCCGTCCCTGTCCTGGAGCAGGTAGGAGCGCGTTCCGTGGAGCACGCCCGGGGTCCCGAAACCGATGCTGGCAGCGTGCCTCCTGTTTCCGTCTCCATAAGCCTCCACGCCGACGAGCTCAACCGGGTCGTCGATGAAACCGGCGAAGATCCCGATGGCATTGCTCCCTCCGCCCACACAGGCAACCACGGCATCGGGGAGCCTTCCGGCCTTCTCGAGAATCTGCTCTCTCGCCTCGATCCCGATGATCTTCTGGAATTCCCTGACCATCGTAGGGTACGGGTGCGGTCCGATCGCGGAGCCGATAAGGTAGTAGGTGGTATCCACGTTCGTCACCCAGTCCCTTATGGCCTCGCTCGTAGCGTCCTTGAGCGTGGCGCTTCCCGAAGAGACCGGGACCACCTCGGCGCCGAGCAGTCTCATCCGCTCGACGTTCATCCTCTGCCTCTCGATGTCTTCCGTTCCCATGAACACGGCGCATTCGAGCCCGAACAGGGCGCAGACGGTCGCGGTCGCGACCCCGTGCTGCCCGGCGCCGGTCTCGGCGATGACCCTGCCCTTGTTCATCCTTTTCGCGAGGAGGATCTGGCCCAAGGCGTTGTTGATCTTGTGCGATCCGGTATGGTTCAGGTCTTCCCGCTTGAGCCACGCGTCGATCCCCAGGTGTTCGGAGAGCCTGCCTGCAAAGGTGAGCGGCGAAGGCCTGCCCACGTAGTCTTTCATGTATGCATTGAACTCGTTCCAGAACCCGGCATCCGCCGTTGCAGACCGGAACGCACCTTCGAGTTCTTCGAGGGCCGGAAGAAGCGTCTCCGGAACGTACTGCCCGCCGAACTCGCCGAAATAGCCTTTCATGACTTTGCCTCCTTGATGAATTTCCTCACCTTTTCTTCATCCTTGATGCCGGGAGACGACTCGACCCCCGAGCTCACGTCCACGCCTGCGGGCTGCGCCCGGAGAATAGCCTGCCTCACGTTGTCCGGAGTGAGCCCGCCTGCAAGGATGAAGGGGCGGTCACGGCGGCTCCAGTCACCGGTCCGGCCCGAGCCCGTGCTCGGATCGAGCAGCATCCTGCAGGGAATATCCTCGGGGATGAGGGCCTCATCGAGATCGCTCACCGCGCAGATGATCCCGAACATCGAGGCGAGCTCTCTGTGGCCCTGATTCACGGCCGTGTGGAGCTGGACGGTATCGAGGCAGAGCATGGCCGCTGTCTCTCTGATATACGATGGGTCCTCGTCTCTGAACACCCCGACCTTCTCGATGCCGCCGAACGTGCGGATCCACGGCTCGATTCTTGCGGGATCGGCCTTCCTCGGGCTCCTCGTGAGCACGATCCCGATGGCATCCGCGCCCGCATCACGGGCGGTGCACGCATCCTCATACCTCGTGATCCCGCAGATCTTCACCCACATGAGAGCAGCTCCATGCGCAAATCCTGCCTTGCCATTGCCCGGCCGATGAGCGCGGCGTCATATCCAATGCCTTGCAGTTCCTTCAGTCTCTTTCCCGAAGAGATACCGCTCTCGGCGACCTTGATCACGCCTTTGGGAATCAGATTCACCAACTCCTCATGCCGCTCGGGAATGACCGTCAAGGTAGTAAGGTCCCTCGAATTCACGCCGATGATCCCGGCCCCGATGCGGACCGCCTTCTCGATTCCTTCAATGCCGTGGACCTCCACGAGGCAATCCATGCCGAGATCCCCGGAGAAGGCATGAAGCCGTGCGAGCTCTTCATACGAGAGCATCTCGGTGATGAGGAGGACTGCGTCCGCCCCCAGCGATCTGCCTGCACATATTTGCCGCTCATCCGCAATGAAATCCTTCATGAGCACGGGAAGAGTGCAGGCGTTCCGTATTTCTGAGATGTACGCCATGCTCCCCGCAAAGTAGGCAGGCTCGGTGAGGCAGGATATGGCCGCCGCTCCCCTTGACTCGTACTCGGAAGCCAGCTCTGCGGGCCTCTGCTGAATGCCGAGGTCTCCCTCGGCAGGGGTGGCATACTTCACCTCCGCGATGACGGCCATTCCCTTCAGCGCCTGTTTGAACGAACAGGAAGGCTTCGGGGCATGTTCTTCACAGGGTTCCATTCGGGCAGCCCTCTTTTTTGCGAGCTCATACATGTGCAGCAAAAAATTCATGAGAGCCTCGCCTTCCGGAGGGCACGGAGCGCTTCGCCGCTTCGGATCGATTCTGTCGCGTGGGACACGCCCTCCCTGATGCCGATGCGGCTGTCGAGGGCCATGAAGGCAGCTCCTGCATTGAGGAGGATGCTCTCCAGGCAGGCGCCATTCAAAGTACCGTTGAAGACCTCCTCGATCCGCTTCGCGGACTCTGCCGGGGTCGATACCCGGAGCTCATCGAGGGGCTTCGGAGAGAAGCCTGCATCGGATGGGCTGATCGTGCCTTTTTCTATCCTGCCGTCTCCCAGCCTTGCATACCTGGTCGCGCCGGATATCGAGACCTCGTCGAGCCCTGAATGGACGACCATCGCCCCTTTCGACCCGAGCAGACGCAGGCATTCGATGATGGGATTGATGAGATCCTCCTGATAGACCCCGATGACCTGGTAGGCAGCGCCTGCAGGGTTCGTCAGGGGGCCCAGGATATTGAAGATGGTCTTCATCCCGAGCTGCTTTCGAGCCGGCATGGCATGCCTCATGCTCGGGTGGTACCTTGGGGCGAACATGAAGGCGAAGCCGCTTTCCTTGAGAGCGCAGGCCGCCTGAAGGGGATCGAGATCGATGGGGACGCCGAGCGCCTCGAGACAGTCTGCGCTCCCCGAGGACGAGCTGACCGACCGGTTTCCGTGCTTCGCCACCTTGAACCCTGCCCCGGCAAGGACAAATGCCACTGCCGTCGAGATATTGAAGGTCAGCGCGCCGTCTCCCCCGGTGCCGCAGGTATCAACGACGTCGAAATCTACATTGACCCTGACGGCCTTCTCCCGCATGATGCGGGCAGCCGATGCGATCTCGGAAGGCTTCTCTCCCTTGGCCCTCAAGGCCACGAGGAATGCGCCGATGAGGGTGTCGTTCGCCCCGCCGGACATGATCGTATCGAAGGCGGATCCCATCTCGCCATCGTTCAGGTCCTGCTTCGAGATGAGCTTCTCGATAAAATACTTCATACAGCCTCCTTTATCTTTGCAATGAAGTTGCCCATCATTTCGTGTCCGTACTCCGTGGCGATCGATTCGGGATGGAACTGGACACCGAAGAGGGGGAACTGATCGTGTCTGATGCCCATAATCTCGCCGTCGTCCGAAAAGGCGCACGCGAGGATCTCCTTCGGCAGCGTCTTCCTGTCTATGGCAAGAGAGTGATACCTGACCGCACGGAAATCCTGGGGAAGGCCGGAGAAGAGATCCTTTCCGTCATGGTGAATGGGCGAGAACTTTCCGTGCATGACCCTGCCCGCATGAACGACGCTCCCGCCGAAGGCCTCCGCAATGCACTGATGGCCGAGGCAGACCCCGAGGATCGGGACTTCCTTGCAGAAATGCCGTATCACCTCGATCGATATCCCGGCCGACCGCGGCGACCCCGGACCGGGCGAGATGATGATGCCTTTGGGTGACATCGCCTTAATGGAGTCGATGCTGACGGCGTCGTTCCTGAACACGGCGACCTCTTCTCCCATGGACTCGAAGCCCTGGACCAGGTTGAAGGTGAATGAATCGAAATTGTCTATCATGAGAATCATGCCATGCCTCCTAATGCAGTGCTCAAGACCCGGAGCTTGCTGTCGATCTCGCGCAGCTCGTTCCTCGGAACCGAATCCCAGACGATCCCTGCCCCGGCCTGGACGAAGAATTCCCTGCCCCGGATAAAGATCGTGCGTATCGCAATCCCGGTGTCGATGTCCCCGTTGAAGGAGAGGTAGCCTACCGCGCCGGCATAGGGACCCCTGCACATGCCCTCGAGCTCGTCGATGATCTCCATGGCCCGCACCTTGGGGGCACCGGATACGGTCCCTGCCGGGAAGCAGGCCTGCAATACATCGGTGTTCTTGAGGCCGGTCCTCTTCTCGCCCTCCACGCAGGAGACGATGTGCATGACGTGGGAGTACATCTTCACGACCTCCCGGGACGTGACATGCACGCTCCCCGGCTTCGACACCCTGCCCACGTCGTTCCGCGCCAGATCGAGGAGCATCAGGTGCTCTGCCCGCTCCTTTTCGTCCTTCATGAGGTCAGAGGCGAGGAGGCTGTCTTCTTCCCCGCTTTTGCCTCTGGGCCTGGTGCCGGCTATGGGGAGCGAGGTTATCGTGTTCCCTTTCAGCTTCACCATGACCTCGGGCGACGAGCCGACGAGGGTCACATCGCCGAAATGGATGTGAAACAGGTAGGGCGAAGGATTGATGTGCCTGAGACGCCGGTACGTATCGAAGGGGTCGCAGGCTGCATCGAGCGTTAGCCTCCTCGAGAGGACCGTCTGGATGATCTCGCCGTCTTTGATGCATTCCCTCGCCTTGTCCACAGCCTCGATGAACCCGGCCTCATCGAGAGAGGCGTCCCTGATGGTGCATCTTCGGGGAACCTCGGCGGAGGGCATATGCGGCTTCGAGAACAGGGAGTCTTCGATCGGGGAAAAGGCCTCTCTCGCCATCGTCTCCGCCTTCTCCTCGCTGATCCCCGGTTCCGGGATCGTATGGATCAGGCAGACCGATTGCCCGAGGTGATCGAAGACAACGAGCGTATCGACGCGGCCGAGCCTGGCATCGGGGAATCCCGAGGGGAGCGGCGGCCTCGGGAGCCGCTCTATGCCCCGAGCCAGATCGTACCCGAGATATCCGACGTATCCTCCGATAAAGGGCGGCAGGCCACCGTTCTCGAAGGAGAGAATGCTGCCTTGAAGAGGCATCTTCGACCAGGGATCGTCGTCCTCGTGGATGGTCAGGACATCCGGGCTTGTAAACCTTCCTATGAAGCTGTACGAGCCGGGTATGGACTCCAGGAGGAAGCCCTGAGCGTCTCCCACCACGGACCAGTAGGTCTGGACCGGGGTGAGCGTATCGCACGCGAGCCTCTTGCGGATCACGACCCCCCGGTCTTTGACATCCCTGAACAGCTGAATTCCTTCCATCACTACCCCTTTCCTGAGACCATAAAAAAAGCGGCAAGCTTTCAGGAAGCTTGCCGCTTTTCATCATCCGGCCGTATCGTAACGCTTAGGGCAAACCTCCAGCCGCAGCCTCTTGCCTGATGCGCCACCACCAGCAGGTAAACCCGATACTGAATCTACACATAGACATGCTCACCATAATGTTTCTATATATAGAAACACCCCCCTTGTCAATGTGTTTTTGCCCTCTTTTTCCCGATACGGTGAAAATATGAGGGGGAAGATCGACATCGCCTTGTTTTTCCTCCCTTCCGATGGTATCATCTCCTTAGCTCACATATTACCAATTCATTAATTATCTGTAGCCACGGGGAGGGATTATGAACGACTCGATCATCACCTTAGACCGGCACATCCTGAGCGAACAGCGCCGCTACGGCGGTCGGGGGGATTTCAGCGCCATCCTGAGCCAGATCATCTTCGCTGCCAAGGTGGTCTCCGCCCAGGTCGCCCATGCCGGCCTCGTCGAGGATATCCTCGGCCGGACCGGCCACACGAACGTCCAGGGCGAAGAGGTCCAGAAGCTCGACGTCTACGCCAACAAGGTCTTCATCAATGCGCTCAACTACATCGGCAAGGTCTGCGTCATGGCTTCCGAGGAAGAGCCCGAGATGATCGCCATCCCCAAGGAGCACCCGAAGGGCGATTACGTCATCATGTTCGACCCCCTCGACGGCTCCTCGAACATCGACGTGAACGTCTCCATCGGCACCATCTTCGGCATCTACAAGCGCGTATCCGACGGTGAGGACGGCGTCCTCGATGACTGCCTCCAGCCCGGCCGCAAGCTCTTCGGGGCGGGCTACATCATCTACAGCTCGAGCGTGAACCTCGTGTACACGACGGGCAACGGCGTGAACGGCTTCAGCCTCGACCCCAGCGTGGGAGAGTTCGTCCTCTCCCATCCCAACATCCAGATCCCGCCGAGGGGAAAGATCTACAGCACGAACGAAGGCAACTATGCCTACTGGAAAAAGGGGACCCGCGAGTACATCGAATACCTCAAATCCGACAGAAACAAGATCAAGGCCCCCTATTCGTCGCGCTACATCGGCTCTCTCGTCGCCGATTTCCACAGGAATCTCCTCAAAGGCGGCATCTTCCTCTATCCCGAAGACACGAAGGACCCGAAGAAGACAACCGGCAAACTGAGGCTCCTCTACGAGGCGAACCCGCTCGCCTTCGTGGTCGAGCAGGCAGGCGGGTATGCGTCCACAGGATACGAGAGGATCCTCGATATCAAGCCCACGAAGCTGCACCAGAGGGTGCCGCTCATCATCGGCTCCAAGGAAGATGTGCTCGAATACGAGGAGTTTGCAAAGAGAAATATCTGAATGCGGCAGCTCTTCGAAAACTATGGAGGAAAAATCAGCCTCCTGCAGAAATCAGTTGATTTCGAGTGGAAAATCCCTATAGAAAACACTTAGATCATTCGCAAAAGGAGCTCGTAATGGCCTTGGCGCATAATAGTAACGACATCTTCAACAAAGTTCTGGAAATCGGACGCCCACCGAATATCAGAAAGCTCTTCCCCAACTCGAGAGCACTCATCGTGAGCGGCAAGGTGATCGACCGGGCAATGCTCAGGAAGGGCCACGCCATGACCATCGCGGCAAACGGCAGGAGCAGCATCGTGATCCGGGGAACGCTCAAGGCCGCCCAGAGGGCGAATGCCGCCGTCATCATCGAGATCGCCAAATCCGAGGCCGACTATTGCCTGATCAACATGTGGAACCTCGCCCAGTACGTCGACGCATACTACAACGAGCTCGGCATCACCGTGCCCGTCGCGGTCCACGCTGACCACTTCGGCTTGAAGAAACCCGTCGAAGTGGACAAGGCAAAAATAGACATCCCCTCCATGATCGACGCAGGGATCACTTCGATCGCGATCGACGCCTCGCACATGAGCGAAGAAGAGAACCTCTTCGCCAATATCGCCTTAAGCTCCTTTATCCCGAAATGGGCCGGCTACGAAACAGAGGTGGGCGAGATCAAGGGCAAGGCTGGCCTCTCCACCCCAGAAGAAGCCCTCTTCCTCATCAGGGGGCTCAATGCCCACGATATCTTCCCCGACTGGATCGCGCTCAACAACGGGACGACGCACGGCATCGAGGAGAGTGATGCAGGCATCCAGGTCTATCTCACCAGGGAGATCCACGAAGCCCTGGCGAAGTACGGCATATCCGGCGCACAGCACGGCACCTCCGGCAACAGTGTTGAACGTCTGAAGCGCATCGCCTCCGAAACCAGGACCACGAAGGCCAATGTAGCTACCGCACTCCAGATGATATCCTGGGGAGTCAAGGTCAACCAGTACGGCAATGCCATCCTCGACGAATCCGGCAACTTCATCAAGCTCAGGGGAGAGGGCGTGACCGAGGATCTCTGGCATGAAATGGTCTCCTACGCCAACGACAAATCCCTGAAAAAGGGCGATTATAAAAAGCTCAACCTCCCCTTCGAGAAACGGATCCTCGCCCAGCCCAAGGAGATCAGGGAGAGGATGGAGAAGGGCGTCGAAGATTTCGCTTATGACCTGCTCGCGAAATACTTCAATGCGTCGGATACGGCGCCTCTCGCCATGGAGGCCATCCTCGAGGCCGGTTCCTGTGAGCTCGGTCCCAAGGCAAAGCGGATAGAAAATCCCGCCGAGTGGACGAGGGAAAAAATACTCGAAAAGGCAGCGAAGCTCCACAAGGAGGAGAAAGGCCCGAAGGGAAATTACGAGGACTGAATCCCTTATCCGTACAACACTCTTGACGATTTCTTAAAGATGTGGCATGAGACACTGTCACTTTTTCAAAAGGAAAGGAAACTATGGCACGAGTAACAGTAGAAGATTGCCTCGAGAAGGTTCATGATCGTTTTTCACTCGCTATAGCGGCTTCGAAACGCACCAAACAGCTCATGAAAGGGGCACCCGCCCTTTCCAAGCGCAAAGAAAACAGGTCTGTCGTGATAGCCCTGCGCGAGCTTGCCGAAGGGAAGATTTCGTTAAGCGAAAAATCATGACCAAGCGGGATTACTACGAGATCCTCGGGATACCCCGGTCGGCTTCCGGCGAGGAGATCAAGAAAGCATACCGCCAGCTCGCATTGAAGTACCATCCGGACAGGTGTCCGGGAGACCACGAAGCCGAGGCCAAGTTCAAAGAGGCGGCCGAGGCCTACGAAGTGCTCAGAGACCCCGATAAAAAGCGCATGTACGACCAGTACGGCCACGAAGGTCTCCACGGAAGCGGCTTCCAGGGATTCTCGAATTTCGACGACATCTTCAGCAACTTCTCCGATATCTTCGGGGAGGTCTTCGGATTCGGCGGCGGCAGAAGGTCGCAGCGCAGACGCCCGAGCCGAGGCGCCGACCTGAGGTACGATGCCTCCATCACCCTCGAAGAGGCGGCAAAGGGGACCGAGATCGAACTCGAGATCCCCAAGACCGAACTGTGCGACCGTTGCGGAGGCAACGGTGCCGAGCCGGGCACGTCACCAGAGCCGTGCGGAATCTGCGGCGGAAGGGGACAGGTCTACCGGACACAGGGGTTCTTCACCATCTCGACCACCTGCGCCCACTGCCGGGGAACGGGCAAGGTCATCGCAAAGCCGTGCAAGACGTGCCGGGGCTCGGGCACGATCGTCAAAAAGAAGCAGATCAAGGTCAAGATACCTCCCGGTGTCGACACCGGCGCCACCATGCGCGTCTCCGGGGAAGGAGAGGCGGGCGAGCTCGGCGGACCGCCGGGCGATCTCTACGTCTTCATCGAGATCAAGCCCCACGAGACCTTCATCAGGCAGGGCGACGATCTCTACGTGGAAATCCCCATTTCCTTTATCCAGGCAGCGCTCGGCACCACCATCAAGGTGCCCACCCTCGAGGGCGAGGCCGATCTCGACATCAAGCCGGGCACCCAGCCAAACGAGATCTATACGATACGGGACAAGGGCATCAAGCACCTGCGGGCGAACGGTACCGGGTCTCTGAACGTGGGCATCAGGGTGGAGATACCGAAAAAGCTGACCAAAGAGCAGGAAGAGATCCTCCAGCAGTTTGCAAAGCTGAGCGGCGAAAACATCAAGAGCCCTTCAAAGGGCAAGAAGAAGCTGTTCAATTTCTAGTAGCGCCAGTTCCGAACTCTCCGAGTTCTGAGGGGCCAGGTTTTGCGTTTTGCCCTTGAGGATTAAAGCAATTGTCGAGGCAGTATACACGTTGGGGGTATAAGCTCAAGGAAGTCGGGGAGCACCTCAACCTGCACAATTCACGAGCGAGCCGGATCGCTTCGCAAATTGCATAAGGCAAGACCTGACCCCTACACATCCTCATCCTTGATGACGCGGGACGGGTCGGTCCTGAGCTTTTCGAGTTTGTTCTGGAACTCTTCGGTGGGTTTTACCCCTGCCTTCCTCAGCATGTGCTCCGCGTGGAGCCCGATATTCCTGGTGTCCTTGAGGTAGCTGTCGGAATGTCTCGACCTTGGATCATAGGAAGAGAGCCTGTCGGACTGGGACTGATGGTAGCTCACCTTGGAGACGACCTTCTTCACGTCCTTTGACCCGCAGGCCTCGCAGGAAAGCCCCTCGGGGGTCTTGAATCCCTGGACGAGCACGCTCCGCAATGCCCCGCATGTCAAGCATTTAAATTCATAAATCGGCATGTATCCCCTTCTCTCTTGTAAGAATCACATGAGACAAAGCAAAGGGCAGGTCCTGCCTGGATATTTTAAGGGCCCTGCCCTTGAAGCCCCGTTATCTCTTGTCTCCCTTGACCTCTTCGAACTCGGCATCCACGACATCTTCGTCAGGGCGCTTCCCGGCTCCGGGGCCCTGGCCCTGTGCACCGCCCTGGGCCTCCCCTCCGGATGCTGCCTGGGAATAGATCACCTCGGCGAGCTTGTGGGACGCAGAGGTCAGGGCCTCGATCTTCCGGTTGATCAGGTCGACATCGTCGCTCTTTATGGCGTCCTTGAGATCGGCCATGGCGTTCTCGATGCTTGCCCGGGTCTGGGCATCGACCTTGTCGCCGTGCTCCTTGAGGGTCTTTTCCGTCGTGTACACGAGGGAGTCCGCCCTGTTTTTCGCCTCGACCATGGCCTGGCGCCTCTTGTCCTCGGTCTCGTGCTCTTCGGCCTCGCGGATCATCCGGTTTATGTCCTGTTCGCTCAAGCCCGACGAGCTCGTTATCTTGATGGACTGCTCCTTGCCGGTGGCCTTGTCTTTTGCCGAGACGTGAAGAATGCCGTTCGCATCGATGTCGAAGCTCACCTCTATCTGCGGGATGCCGCGCGGCGCCGCCGGGATGCCTACCAAGTCGAACTGGCCCAGGAGCTTGTTGTCGTTCGCCATGGGCCTCTCGCCCTGGAAGACCCGTATGGTCACGGCGTTCTGGTTATCCTCGGCAGTGGAGAACACCTGCGTCTTCTTGGTCGGTATCGTGGTGTTCCTCTCGATGATCTTCGTGAACACGCCGCCTAAGGTTTCGATACCCAGAGAGAGCGGGGTGACATCGAGCAGCAGCACGTCCTTGACCTCTCCGCCGAGAACGCCTGCCTGAATGGCTGCGCCGATGGCAACCACTTCATCGGGATTCACCCCCTTGTGGGGCTCTTTCCCGAAGAGCTCTCTCACCTTCTGCTGGATTTTGGGCATCCTGGTCTGGCCTCCCACGAGGATGACCTCATCGATCTCGTTTGCCGAGAGTCCCGCGTCGGACAGTGCCTTCCTGCAGGGTCCGTCCACCCGTGCGATGATGTCGTCCACCAGGGATTCGAGCTTTGCCCTGGTGAGCTTCATGTTGAGGTGCTTCGGGCCTGTCTGATCGGCAGTGATGAAGGGCAGATTTATCTCGGTCTCCATCATGGAGGAGAGCTCGATCTTGGCCCTCTCCGCGCCTTCCTTGAGCCGCTGGAGGGCCATCCTGTCCTTGCTCAGGTCCACGCCGGTCTCTTTCCTGAACTCTGAGACCAGATAGTCGATGATCCTGTTGTCGATGTCTTCTCCGCCGAGGTGCGTGTCTCCGTTGGTGGACTTCACCTCGAATACCCCGTCCCCGATCTCGAGGATCGAGATGTCGAAGGTTCCCCCGCCGAAGTCGAACACGGCTACCTTCTCTTCCTTCTTCCTGTCGAGGCCGTAGGCCAGGGCCGCCGCGGTAGGCTCGTTGATGATCCTCTTCACCTCGAAGCCGGCGATCTTTCCCGCATCCTTTGTCGCCTGACGCTGGGAGTCATTAAAATAGGCGGGAACCGTGATGACCGCCTCGTCGATTTTCTCCCCGAGGTAGGCCTCAGCATCCATCTTGAGCTTCTGGAGAACCATTGCCGATATCTCGGGTGCTGCATACTTGCGGTCTCCGACCTGGACTGCTGCATCTCCATTGTCTGCCCTGACGATCTTGAAGGGCACGATCTGCTTATCCTTCTGGACCTCGGGGTCTTCGAACCTCCGCCCGATGAGCCGCTTTATGGCAAAGAGGGTATTTTCAGAATTCGTGATAGCCTGGCGCCTGGCAACCTGGCCCACCAACCTTTCACCGCTGCTGGTAAAGGCGACCACTGAAGGGGTCGTGCGAGCTCCCTCGGCGTTCGATATGACTTTCGGTTCACCGCCTTCCATGATAGACATGCAGGAAAAGGTGGTCCCCAGATCTATACCTAAAATCTTTCCCATCTGATCTCCTCCCTTGTAATTTTCTCCTACTATCAGCCTGAAACAGCCACTTTTGCCGGTCTCAGCAACCTGTCGTGGACGGTGAAACCTTTCTCGAGCTCTTTCACGACCATACCCTTCGGCATATTCCCCTCGGTCACCTGCATCATTGCCTCGTGATACCGGGGATCAAAGGGCATGTTTTCTGCTTCTATAGGTTCCACCTGGTGTTTTTTCAAGGTTTCGAGAAATAATTTTTCCGTCATTCGCAAGCCTTGGATAAACTGTTCATCCTCGGGGTGCATCTCCTCGGCCGTATGAATCGATTTCTCTATGGCGTCGTATACCAGGAGAAAATCCTTGAGCAGCTTTTCCGTGCCGTACTTGACGATGTCCTGTCTCTCCCTGGCAAGGCGCTTTCTCATATTGTCCATTTCTGCGTAGGCGCGGAGACAGCGGTCCTTATACTCGTCCAGTTGAGCCTTGATTTCCTTGATATCCCCACAGGGTTCTTTCGTCTCCCGTCCTTCCTTACTCTCTGTCTGAGGCACAGCGCTCTGCTCGGTCATTTCTTCAGTTCCGTGCATTGTGTCTCTCTTGTTTTCGTCCATCCTATACGTCCTCCAATAGATCGCTCAAGATTTTGGCCATGTATCCAACCAGCGGTATCACGCGCGAGTAATCCATCCGGATGGGGCCGATCACACCCAGCGAGCCCACAGGCACCTGCTTGCGATAATACCCGCTGGCCACCAGGCTGAAATCGTCCATGCCGAAGTGCTCCATCTCCTTGCCCAGCATGACCTTGACGCCCGGATCCTCGAGGACCCTGTTGAGGATGCGCACGATCTTTCCCTTGTCTTCGAAGGTGCTTACGATGTCCTTCAATCTGTCGAGATTGGCCATTTCCGGGCTGTTGAACACGCTCTGCTTGCCCTGGATATAGATGTCCGGAGTCCCCTCGAAGCCGTCGAGGGCCGTCATCCCCAGGTTGATCGCCTGTTTTACCAGCGAGTCGAACTGTGCCTTTTCGCTCGACATCTCTTTGATGAGCCTGTCCCGCATCTCTTGGATGGAGATATCGGCGTAAGACTGGTTGAGATAATTCGTATATTTCAGCAGGAGATCCTGGGGAATATCCTCTCCGTGGACGATATGATTGTATACGATCCCTGCCTTGCTCACCAGGATCACCAGGACCCTGCTCTCATCCATTCTGACGAAATCGATGCGCTTCAAGAGGAAGGACTCCAGCTTCGGCAGGATGACGATCGATGCGTTCTTCGAGATCTGGGAAAGCAGGCAGGAGGCCTCCCGGAGCGTTTCCTTGACATCGCCCAGGGTCTTTGCCATATGCCGGGAGATCATGCTCTTCTCCCCTCGCGGCAAGGCCTTGACCTCCATGATGCTGGTCAGGTAGAAGCGGAACCCCTCAGGAGTCGGTATGCGTCCGGCGGAAATATGGGGCTGGTACAGGAGCCCCATCTCCTCCAGATCTGCCATCACGTTCCTGATCGTGGCAGGAGACAGGGCCAGCATATACTTCCGGGACACGATCCTCGATCCCACCGGCTCCCCGGTCGATACGTATTCCTGAATGATCGCACCCAATATGCTCTTGTCTCGTTCGCTCAACTGGTACGTCATCGATTTTAGCACTCACCTACATTAACTGCTAACACTTCGTTTATAGAGGCTCTCCCTTTTGAAGTCAATATGCAAACCGTCTACAAGCGGGAGGGATGCAAAGACTTCTCCAATTGTCTCCAATGGGGCCCTCCGGCATAAGATATCCCGCAGGGAATTTTCCTCTTCCTGTCAAAATCACTGGACAAATGTGGAGCATCTGTTATGTACAGATGGCAGCCCGATAAGGGGACAGAAAGAATCTGAAAGACTTAACCTGCTAAGAGGGACCAACGTGAAGGAACAGATAGAATCGCTTCTCAAGGAAACGCTCCATACTCTCATGGATGAGAGGGTGATCCCCGGCCATGACCTCGAATCCGTCTCGGTGAGCATACCTTCCAACAAGGCATTCGGTGATTTCGCAACGAACGTCGCCATGATCATGGCGTCACAGGCCAAGAGGCCGCCCAGGGAGATTGCAGGCATAATCAAAGAACGCATGGAACGGCTCACCGACGTCTTCGAGAAGGTTGAGATCGCAGGCCCGGGTTTCATCAATTTTTATGTGTCCCCTGCCGTGTGGGTGCGCACACTCCATGAGGTGCTTGAGCAGAAGGGGGATTTCGGCAGAACCTCATACGGCCGCGGCGTTAAGGTCCAGGTGGAGTTCGTCTCCGCCAACCCCACCGGCCCGCTCCATGTAGGCCATGGACGGGGTGCCGCCGTGGGCGACACCCTCGCGAGAATCCTGAAAACCGCCGGGTTCGACGTGGAGTCCGAGTACTATATCAACGACGTGGGAAATCAGATGAACATCCTCGGGCTCTCGGTCCTCTGCCGATACCGGGAGATCTTCGGTAGCTCTGCCCCCTTTCCGGAAAACGGCTACAAGGGAGATTACATAAAGGACATCGCCCGCAGGCTCTGTGAAGCACGAGGTGAAGAGCTCCTCAATATGGACGAAAAAGAGGCCGTGGCGATCTGCCGGGAGTACGCCAGCTCATCCATCCTGCAGGGAATAAAGGATGACCTCGGTCTGTTCAACGTCCACTTCGACAACTGGTTCAGCGAGGCATCCCTGTACAGGGACAACAAGGTCGAGGAAACCCTTGAATACCTCCGGGAGCACGACCTGATCTATGAATCGGAGGGAGCCCTGTGGTTCCGGACGACCCGCTTCGGCGACGAGAAGGACCGGGTGCTCCGGAAGCAGGACGGCTCGCTCACGTACTTTGCCCCGGACATCGCATACCACAAGGACAAGCTCGACCGCGGCTTCGAGAAGATCATCGACATCTGGGGAGCGGACCACCACGGCTACGTGCCGAGGATGAAGGCGGCCATCGAGGCCATGGGAGCGCCGGGCGACGCCTTCCACGCCCTGCTCATCCAGCTCGTCTCCCTTGTCAGGGAAGGGCAGCCCGTCTCCATGTCCACGAGGTCGGGCGAATTCGTCACCTTAAGAGAGATCATTGATGAAGTCGGCAAAGACGTTTGCCGATATTTCTTCATGATGCGAAAGAGCGATGCCCAGCTCGTATTCGACCTCGATCTCGCCAAGAAAAAGAGCGACGAGAACCCTGTGTATTACATCCAGTATGCCCATGCACGGATCTGCTCGATCCTCAAGAATGCATCTGCACAAGGGCTTTCTCCCGACATCTCGAAGCTCGACACGGATCTCCTCGCCGGGGGCGACGACCTCGATCTCGTCAAGATGATCGCCGCATATCCGGACGTGGTCGTATCGTGTGCCGCCGATCTCGAACCCCACCGGGTATCCTTTTATCTCCTGGAGCTTGCAACCGCTTTCCATCGGTTTTATAATAGGAACCGGGTGATAACGGATAACGGACCCCTGACCGCGGCACGGCTGATTCTGGTCAGCGCCGTGAAGCAGGTGTTGGCGAATGCATTGGGCCTCATGGGCATTGGCGCACCGGAGAGCATGTAGGTTTCTATGAAGAGAAAACGGAGAAAGAGGACGCAGTCACAGTCCCTCACGAGGAACGTGGCCCTCCTCTTCCTTTCGCTCGTAATCCTTGTCGGGGCAAGCGTTCTCTTTTCCGTGATCAGTGACCACCCCAAGTTTTCCTACGACCCCCTCGAGTCGAGATTGAGCAAGCTCGTGGCGAAAAGCCCGGAAAAGACCTTGCCCGACTCGCCCAAAAGCGAAAAGGCCGAGCCCCGGAAAAGCAGCTTCGAATATTCCTATTGGGATATCCTCCTACTCCAGGATAAGGGCTCTCCGTCAGGAAGCGAAGACTTCAGCATCCAGATCGCAGCGTTCAAGTCCGAAGAGGCAGCAAAAAAGTATGCAGCCGAGCTCGAATCGAAGACCCATCTCCGCTGTACTATCAGCGATACCGGCAAATGGTTCGCGGTCCGGTGGGGCAGCTTCCGCTCACGTGAGACTGCTGAACGGTATTGCAGCACGCTCAGCAGCAAACTGCAGAGAGAATGCATCGTAACCAGAATGTAAACGTGGGCCACCATGCCGGGCCTGCCGTAATCCATATCGTGGGCGCACGCCCCCAGTTCATCAAGCTCGCCCCTGTCGCCCAAGCCTTCAGGGATGCAAGGATCCCTTACCGGGTCGTGCATACGGGACAGCACTACGACTACACCATGTCCGAGATCCACTTCGATACCCTGGGTCTCGAAGAGCCTGACTACTCCCTGGGTATCGGGTCATCGAGCCACGCAAAGCAGACAGCCCGGATGCTCGAAGGCATCGAGGATGTCCTCGCAGCCGAGAGGCCGGATCTCGTTCTCGTCTACGGAGACACCAACTCCACCCTGGCCGGCGCCCTGGCGGCGGCCAAGCTCAAGATCAGGGTGGGCCACATCGAAGCAGGGGTCCGCAGCTTTGACAGAAACATGCCCGAGGAGATCAACCGCGTCCTCACCGACCACGTCGCATCATACCATTTCTGCCCCACGGAGAATGCGGTGAGCCTCCTCGCAAAGGAGGGGATCTCCGGAATACTCACCGGCGATGTCATGTACGATGCCCTCATCCGATTTTCGAAGTCACCCGTATCCCACCCCTACCCGCCCCCGTTCGTCCTCGCCACGATCCACCGCGCCGAGAACACGAACGATGCAGAGAGATTCAGGGCGATATGGAAGGGCATCGAGCTCATATCGCGAGAGATCCCGGTCATCTTCCCGGTCCATCCCCGGACGAAAAACCTGTTCCCCGACATCCTCCGGTCCGGCGGGAACAGCCTCCGACTGATCGAGCCCGTGAGCTATCTCACCATGCTCGCCATGGTCAGGGACGCCCGCTGCATCATCACGGACTCGGGAGGGGTGCAGAAAGAGGCCTTCCTCTTGAAATCTCCCTGCGTGACGGTGAGAGACGTCACCGAATGGCCCGAAACCGTCGAGGCAGGCGCGAACCGATTGGTCGAGACCGAGCCCGGGAAAATACTCGAAGCATTCCGGTCCATGGCCGGCTTCACCGCATTCGGCACGGACAGCCCTTTCGGCGACGGCGAGGCGAGCCGCCGCATCGCCCGGTTCGTGCTCGAAAACTGCTCGTGATTATTTCTTCATTGAAAATGCAGTCGCTCCTCATTATCTTTAAGAAGTCGCAATAAAAGAGGTCATCTTCGTATCTGCATCCTAAACAACATCCTGCGAATCAGCAAAGGTATGAGACCGGTTTTCAGCCGGATTCCCGCAATACACGGCTTCCTGGCAGACAGTCCACCGGGTGCGAATAAGGTCTTGTACGTGCTCTGATACCATGAACATGAGGAGGTCGTATGGAAGATCCGGTCAGATCGGGCAGAGGCACAAAGGAGCTTTTGAAAAGCGCGGAAAAACTGGCAGCAGGAGGCGATGTGGAAAAGGCGTTCGAGCTCTTCGATGCCTGCATCAGGGAATACATCCAGAAGAAGATGCCTTTCAAGGCGCTTGGGGCAGCCAAGGTCGCAAAGAATGCCCTCGGGCGCCATCCGAAGATACAGGCCATGCTCATCAGAATCCTTCTTTCCATGGGGCTCTTGGGCGATGCCCTCAAGGAGATCTCCGAAAGCAGCGCTGCTTTGAAAAAAGACAGCGCGGTCATCCTGAAGAAACTGACCATGGACGAGTTCCTCGATCTCCTCGAGATCATGGAGGTTGTCCGTGTCAGGAAAGGGCATCCCGTCATCGAGCAGGGAGACAAGGGGGAGGACATCTTCCTGGTGCTCTCGGGCGCGCTCGAGGTCGTCCGGGACGGCGAATTCATCTCG
>Ga0116185_1001403_pt1 | contig 24123 bp, 22 predicted proteins | sample AD_JPNNA7_MetaG_FD_89754 | JGI IMG/M metagenome (GOLD analysis project Ga0116185, IMG submission 89754) | Active sludge microbial communities of municipal wastewater-treating anaerobic digesters from Japan - AD_JPNNA7_MetaG | ecosystem: Engineered > Bioreactor > Anaerobic > Digestate | place...
CTAATAATCTTCGAAGCCCGGTGTGTCCGATGTTGTGGTCTTGCCGGGCCCTCCTGAGGCATTCTTGCTTGCCTCCTTGCTCTACTGCTGGGCGTAGTCCTCGAAACCGGGAGAGGCGCTGCCGGGAGCGGCCTCTTTTTTCACAGTACCCGAAGTCTTGGGAGGGGGCGGCTTGTCATCCAGGTACTCCTCGAATCCGGTCGTCTCTTCAGGGGGCGCCTGCCTCAAGTCATCTCTTCCGCCGGCAGGAGGCGCCTTTGCCGCGCCTGAAGCATGGTGGAGATCCAGCATCTTCTCGTTCTTTATATAATTGGTTTCCACCACATCCGAGATCTCCAGCATCTTCTTTACAATATTCTTGATTTTTATAGCCTCGGCTTTGATCTCATTGAGGCTGTTCGCCACGGGTTTGCTTATATTGGCTTCTTTTATGATCATGTCGAGCTTGAGAAGGATCGTCGTGAGAGGCGAATTGATCTCGTGGTTGGCCGCTATGGCTGTCTTCGAGACGGCTGCAAGCCTCTGGGACTTTATATTCTTTGTAATGAGCATGGCCCTGTGGATGGCCTGCGCCCCGACCTCTGCGATGGTTCTCAGGAGCAGGAGCTTCTGGTTCGTCTCCTCCTGCCCCGTATTGTCCTGGGGCATGGCCTCGATGACGCCGACGATCTTGCCGTCGACCTTTAACGGGGCATAGATAAAGGTTATTCCCTGGGGATAGATTGCATTCGAGCGTTCGAGGAGCTCCTTGGTTGTATTTGCTATTCCGCTCTTCGTGTGGGGTGAGCCATTGAGCAGGAAAGACTCGGTGATCATGATCCTCAGGTTGCTCAGGCGCATGACGCACCTGGCCTTCTTCGCCTCCAGGATGGTCAGCGTGTTCGCGGTCAGGACATTCAGGATGTCCGAGAGCTTCAGGGAAGACTGGAGCCGGCTGCTCATCTGATTGAGATTCGAGAGCTCCAGGGTCCTTCGTTCGAGGGCCATCTTCTTCTGTTCGAGGTCCAGGCTCAGCTTGCCGAGCTGAGCATTCGCAAACTGCAGAACCTCGAAGTAGGTCTTGGGTTCTGCCGTCGGGATGCCCATCTCCGTGCTGATACTGGAGATGCTGTCTTTGAGGGCAATGGAGATGTCCTGGATGTCATGGCTTGTCAGTCCCAGATGGCTGAGCAGCGACGGGTCCACAAAGCCTCTCTCGGGAAGGCCGAGGCCCAGCCCGAGATGGTTCGTCACGATGTCCGCCACATGGATGATGGCGCAGAGCTTCCTGGTTTCCTCGTCGTCCACGAGCTCGTTGATATTGTGATGGGATCCGACAACCTTGCTCAGGATCGCGGGGAGGTTCCATTTTTCCAGGAGGCACTTGCCCAGGGTCGCATGGTCCACGCCCACGATGTCGTTTTCCACCTCGATGATATCGATCGTGGCGCGGTTCATGACCTCGAGCACCTCCCGGTACTCTCCCTTCCTGCAGATGAGCTGATCGGCGATCACCTTTCCCAGATCATGGAGGAGGCCGGCCACAAAGGCATCTTCAGCCGAAGAAGGGAATATCTTGACCGCGATGCTCTTTGCGCAGACGGCACATGCTATGCTGTGCTGCCAGAATTTGTAGAAATCCAGAGCGCATTTATTCTTCTCGTTGAAGAGGTTTATCACAGAGATGCTCAAGACGATGCTCTTGAGCACATTGAACCCGAGGAGCATCACCGCGCCCCGGATCGTGGATATCTCCTTGATCCTCCGGTAAAACGGCGAATTGGCAACCCGCAGAACCTTTACCGAGAGGGCCTGGTCCCTCTCCACCATCTCCGCTATCTGCTTTGCGCTGACCTTCGAATCGAGGGTCTTCTCCATGATGGCGGTAGCTATCGAGGGCAGGGTAGGGATGTCCCCTATCTCATCGAGGAGCGACTGTATCTCTTCGGGGGCCTTCTTCAGCATCATCGCCCATCTTATCGTTCAAAGATGTTCCAATCTTGAGTCCGGTTACCGAATATGATACTCAATTTTGAATGACATCACACCGAGAGCAAACCAGGAGAATCTATCTGGGATCTGTCCCCGTTGGAGGCGGCGCCCCCGTAAGCATCCAGTCCATGACCAATACGGTTACCGGAGATGTGGAGAGCACGGTTTCCCAGATCCTTTCGCTCGAGAGGGCAGGCTGCGACATTATCCGCGTCAGCATCCCGGATGAAGGGGCAGCACATGCCTTTGCAGAGATAAAGAAGAGTGTGCATATCCCGGTCGTGGCGGACATCCACTTCGACTACAGGCTTGCCGTTGCCGCCATTGACGGCGGCGCCGATTGCATCAGGATCAATCCCGGCAACATCGGCAGCGCCAAGAAGGTGGAGGCCGTTGCCAGGGCCGCGTCCCGGGCAGGCATTCCCATTCGGATCGGGGTGAACCTCGGCTCGGTCAAGAGGAGCATCCTCAAGGCATACGGAACCGACCGGGTGGGGGCCCTCGTGGAGAACGCGAGGCAGTATGTGGCCATGCTCGAGGACATGGGGGTGAGCTCGATCAAGGTCTCCTTGAAGTCCTCGGATGTGCTCGAGACGATCGAATCATACCGGCGGTTCGCCCGCATCTGCGACTGGCCGCTCCATCTCGGAGTTACAGAGGCGGGGACTCTTTTTTCCGGCGCCATCCGCTCTTCGGTGGGGATAGGGGCTCTCCTGCTTGAAGGAATCGGCGACACCATCCGGATATCGCTCTCGGCAGACCCCGTCAAGGAGGTGCTCGCGGCGAAGGTGCTCCTGGAGAGCATCGGCCTGAGGAAGCAGGGGGTGCGGGTGATCGCGTGTCCGACGTGCGCCCGGGCGAATGCCGACGTGGCATCCATTGCGTCCGAGGTCGAGGACGCCTTGAAGGAGATCGATAAGCACCTCGTGGTCGCGATCATGGGGTGCGTCGTCAACGGACCCGGCGAGGCGAGGATTGCGGATCTCGGAGTGGCCTGCGACAAGGGCGGAGCCGTGCTGTTCATTAGCGGGAAACCATCGCGTCGTATAGATGCATCAGAAATAACGAAAAGCCTCATGGATGAAATCGAGAAGGAGCTGTCGAAATGAGATTATCAACATTTTTCCTGCATACGCTGAAAGAAGAGCCGCGCGATGCCGAGGTCATAAGCCATAAGCTCATGATCCGCTCCGGGATGATCAAGAAGCTCGCATCCGGAATCTATTCGTATCTTCCCTACGGCTTGAAGGCTTTGAAGAAGATCGAGGCGATCATCCGGGAAGAGATGGATGCGGCGGGTGCCCAGGAGGTCCTCATGCCCGCCGTGCAGCCCAGCGAGATCTGGAAGGAAAGCGGCAGGTGGGACGTCTACGGAAAAGAGCTCCTGAGGTTGCAGGACAGGAAAGGCGCGGAATTCGTGATCGGACCCACCCACGAGGAGGTCGTCACCTCCATCGTCAGGGACGAGGTCCACTCCTACCGCGATCTGCCGGTCAACCTCTATCAGATCCAGACCAAGTTCCGGGACGAGATACGCCCGCGGTTCGGGGTCATGCGCTCGCGGGAGTTCATCATGAAGGACGCCTATTCCTTCGACATCGACGATCAGGGTGCGGAGAAGAGCTACGAGGCGATGTACAGGGCCTACGAGCGGATCTTCACCCGGTGCGGGCTCAAGTTCAGGACGGTCGAGGCGGATTCCGGGCCCATAGGAGGCAATTTCTCGCACGAGTTCATGGTGCTGGCAGAGACAGGCGAAGACGTTATCCTTACCTGCACCTCGTGCGATTATGCAGCGAACCTCGAGAAGGCCGAGATCGCGGCGCCCGAGTCTCTCGCCTTGCCCGAAGCGCCTCAGGGAAGCCCGGAAAAGGTCCACACCCCTAACGTGAGGACCATCGAAGAGGTGTGCTCCTTCCTCGGGGTGAAGCCGCAGAATCTCGTGAAGACGATGATCTATACGACAGAGAACGGAGTCGTCGCGGCCCTAGTGAGGGGAGACCACGAGGTGAACGAGGCCAAGCTCAGGCGCGCTGCCGGGTGCGAGACGCTCGAACTCGCCGATGAGGCGACCATCGAGAAATACACCGGTGCACCCAGAGGGTTTGCCGGTCCTATCGGCCTCTCGATCAGGACGATCGCCGATTACGGGCTTCTCGGGTCGGGCGCGTGCGTGACGGGCGCAAACGAGGAGGATTACCACCTCAGGAATGTGTGGCTCTCGAGGGATGCGAGGATCGACGCTATAGCGGACATCCGCAACGCCGAGGAGGGCGACCCCTGCCCGAGGTGCAGGGAAGGGTCCCTGCAGGCCATACGGGGCATCGAGGTAGGACATATCTTCAAGCTCGGGACCAAGTACTCGAAGACCATGAACGCGAATTTCCTGGATGTGAACGGAAACCTGAAGCCTATCGTGATGGGATGCTACGGGATCGGCGTGAGCAGGGTCCTGGCGGCGGCCATCGAGCAGTATGCCGATGAGAACGGGATCGTGTTTCCCGTGCCCATCGCGCCTTTCAAGGTTCTCGTGCTTCCCGTGAGCACGAGCGAGGAAAAGGTCATGGATGCGGCCCTTGCACTCTATGATGAGCTGGGCAGCCAGGGGGTCGAAACCCTTATCGATGACCGCGATATGAGGCCCGGCGTGAAGTTCATGGATGCGGACCTCATCGGGGTTCCCTTCCGGATCACGGTGGGGATGCGGGGTTTGAATGAAGGGATTGTGGAGGTCAAGGAGAGGAGCACGGGAACCGTCGAGAAAGTCCCGGTGCAAGAGGTTGTCGGCTACTGTCTGGCGAAACTGGATCTATAAAGGAAGCGATTATTGACTGTACGTATCAATGATATTCTTGACGTAGTGTCTTCATACCTCCCTGATGAAGACTTGAGAATCATTGAAAAGGCGTACGTTTTTTCAGCACGGGTTCATCAGGGACAGACGAGGCTAAGCGGCGAGCCCTACCTCAACCATCCGCTGGAGGTGGCTCACATCATCGCCAATTTGCGCCTCGATGCGACTGCGGTCGTCGCGGCCCTGCTCCATGACGCTATAGAAGACTCGCTTACCGAGGTCGAGGATATCAGCGCGCAGTTCGGGGAAGAGGTCGCTCTGGTCGTCAACGGGCTCACAAAGATCTCGAAGATAGACTTCCGCTCCGAGGAAGAGCAGCAGGCCGAGAACTTCCGCAAGATGATCCTCGCCATGAGCAAGGATCTGCGCATCCTCCTCATCAAGCTCGCCGACCGGCTCCACAACATGAGGACGCTCGAGTATCACACGACGAGCTCCCAGCACAGGATCTCACGGGAGACGCTCGAGATCTATGCACCCCTAGCGAACCGGCTCGGGATATACTGGCTTCAGGTAGAGCTCGAGGAGCTGAGCCTGAAGTATCTCGACCCCCAAGGATACCAGACCCTCAAGGCCAAGCTCGATACGATCGCCAGGGAGAAGGAGCAGTACCTCGAGGATGTGATGGCGCGCATCCAGTCCAAGCTTGCCGAGTCGGGGCTCAGGACGGAGGTGAAGGGAAGGATCAAGCACGTCTACAGCGTCTATCAGAAGCTCATAAAGCAGGGGATACCCTTCGAGGACGTCTACGACGTTCTGGGCGTGAGGGTTCTCGTGGGGACCGTTGCGGAATGCTACGAGGCCCTCGGGCTCATCCACTCCGTATGGAAGCCGATTCAGTCCCGGATCAAGGACTTCATCGCCATGCCGAAGGCCAACATGTACCAGTCGCTCCATACAACGGTCTTCGGCCCGGGCGGGGGGAGAATCGAGATCCAGATCCGCACCAGGGAGATGGACTTCATCGCGAACGAGGGGATTGCAGCGCACTGGCGGTACAAGGACGGCTCCCAGATCAGCGAGCGGGACGGCGAGAAGCTCTCGTGGCTCAGGCAGCTCCTCGAATGGCAGAAGGAGCTCAAGGACCCGAAGGAATTCCTGCAGAGCGTCAAGATAGATCTCTATCCCGAGGACGTCTACGTGTTCACACCTAAAGGGGAAGTGAAACGGTTCCCCGTCGGCGCCACGCCGCTCGATTTTGCCTACAGCGTGCATACACAGCTGGGGAACCAGTGCATCGGCGCAAAGGTGAACGGCAAGATCGTGCCCCTGCGGTATAAGCTCAACAGCGGGGACGTGATCGAAATCCTGAGGTCTTCGAAGCAGCATCCCAGCAAGGACTGGCTCAGGATTGCAAAGACCTCCCGGGCCAAGACCAAGATCAAATCCTGGCTGAGGACCCAGGAGATCGAACAGAGCATCAGCCTCGGCAGGGAGATCCTGGAAAAGAAGATCAAGAGCCTGCACCTGAGCAAAGACGTCGATTACGAGGAGCTCGCGAAGGAATCCTCCTTCGAGGAGGTCGACGATCTCTTCATGTCCATAGGATTCGGCAGGACGTCCGTGAATCAGGTGCTGGGCAAGTATGCCCCCGAAGAACAGAAGAAGACCCAGAGAATTCCCGGCACGAAGAAGAAGCAGGACTCGTCGAGCATCATCGTCAAAGGAGTCGAGGATCTCCTCGTGCGGTATGCAAAATGCTGCAGGCCTATTCCGGGTGACGAGGTGGTCGGGTTCATCACGAGGGGACGGGGGATCACGGTCCACAGGTACACCTGTCCTTATGTGTCCGAGATTGACTCTCAGCGCCTCATTCCTGTCGAATGGGACAACAATGCCTCGGAAAGCCACGAGATAGAGTTCTCCGTGACATGCGTCGACAAGCCCGGGATGCTCGGATTCATCACCGCTGCCATCGGGGGGAGGAACATCAACATCACAAAGATGAGGGCCTCGCCCATATCCAGCGGGAGCTCGGTGTGCATCTTCAGGGTCATGGTAAAGAGTCTGGGCGAGCTCCGCGACCTTTTCAACGATATCCGGAAATTAAAGGGTGTAGAGAAGATCGAGCGGCAGTAGCGGTCTCATGAGGCAGGCAGAACTCCCGCTACAGCTGTGCCCGGATCTTTTCGATGAATCTGCTCTCGACCGACTTGTTGGAAGTGCACTCGTGCCATTCCTGGGTCGTGTTCTTGTCATAGGCCTCGATATGGGCAATGACCTTTACCCTCGTGCTCATATCGTTGATGGGGGTAACCAGGATGTTAAGCGTATATCCTACCTGAGACCAGAGGGGCAGCCTGACGCCGGAGGGAGGCTTCGCTATGGCGTCGATTTCGTAGTGCGCCTGGGGTCCGGATGAGTAGTTGACGAATTTGGTGGAAATCACCCCCCTGTCCTTGTTCATGGAGTCGACGGCGATTGACTCCCCATGCAGCGCGGCAAGGGTTGCATTCCAGACCTCATCGAACCGTGCAAGGTAGAAAGCGGTGTCTTCGTTGGGCTTCACGGGCTTTTGCGGTGCGGCGCAACCTGATATGAGGGCCACTGCCAGAATAATCGCCATACAAGAGAGAATTTTCTTCATTGGCCACCCTTTCCATACTCCAAAGGCATCTGCAGAATCAAGAAACCGTCAGGAAAAAGCTTATACCAGATAAGCGAGAAAAAATACACCCGTCGCTGACGGAGCTGGGGATACCAGGCAACCGATGAACAGGCTTTGCTCCCTGGTCTGTATCCCGAACGCTTTTAAGGGCATCGCAGTGCTGAATTCATCGGCACTGTCCTGTGGATGACATATGCGGAGGTCACCTGAAAGGGATTACCGCACCCGGTATCCCTCACTGCAGTTGCTCTTGATGTAATGTATGGAAAAGGGGGGAATGTTTCCTTAAAAAGAGATAAATCAGACTGAGTGCTTCTGAACTCTTCCGGACTTGATGCACTGCGTGCATACAGTCAATCTCTTCGCACCCTGGGACGTATCAACCCTCACCCTCTGGAGGTTTGGAAGCCAGACCCGATTGGTTTTGTTCTGCGCATGAGATACGTTATGACCGGTTTGCGGGCCCTTTCCACAAATGTCGCACTTTCTTGCCATGTATGGTAACGCTCACTTTCATCGGTATTGTTCGATTGGTGCCGAAGCCGGGATTTGAACCCGGACGGGCGTAGCCCACCACCCCCTCAAGATGGCGTGTCTGCCAAATTCCACCACTTCGGCGTAGCAGAGTGTTAATAACAACCAAAATCTCCACTGTCAATATCGAAAATCAAGACGGATCACATGGACCTATGGACCATGAATGTCCCTCCGACGTACTCCCCACGCCGTTTGAGGGGGTTGAATTTGATTCTTCGCCTGCAGGGATTATTAGAGATATTGACGCGATACTGTTAGTAATCTCTTGACTTTTGCATGGAAATTAATTATTGGGAATGATTATCATTATTAAAAGATGGAGGATACGGGTATGGCAGAGAGGCTGGAGGTCTTCAAGTGTGAGGCATGCGGGCACATCGTCGAGGTGATCCACGAAGGCAAAGAGGAGTTGGTCTGCTGCGGAGCGCCGATGAAGCTCATGGCGGAAAATACGGTTGATGCCTCGAAGGAAAAGCACGTACCGGTTATCGAGAAAACATCGGACGGCTTCAAGGTCAGAGTAGGGAGCGTGGACCACCCTATGGAGGAAAAGCACTTCATAGAATGGATCGAACTTCTGGCTGACGGCAGGGCATATCGCCGGTTCTTGAATCCCGGGGATGCTCCCGAGGCCGTTTTCTGCATAACAGCAAGCACGGTGGCTGCAAGGGAATACTGTAATCTCCATGGACTATGGAAGGCTGACAAGTAAGGCAGGATTTATCCTGACAAGAGCAGAAGAGAGGAGAAAACGAACATGAAATTATACTTCAATGCGGATGAAATCTTTGAGATGGCAGAAGAGATCGAGAGGCAGGGTGCCCGTTTCTATGAAAAGGCAGCCTCTGTATTCAAAGAGCCTGCCGTCAAGCAGATGCTCACCGGGCTCGCTGCCATGGAAGTCGGACATGAAAAGATCTTTTCCGGCATGCGCTCGAAGATCCTGAGCGATACCTACAAAGGCTATGACCCGGATGAGCTTGCCGCAGCGTATATCAGGGCCTTCACCGAGGGGAAGGTCTTCGATTTGAAAAAGAACATGGCAGATCTCGTGAGTGAGAAATCCACGCTCGATGACATCTTGAAAATGGCCATCGAGGCCGAGAAAAACTCCATCATCTTCTATACCGGCATCAAGAAGATCGTTCCCGAATCGCTGGGAAAAGACGCCGTGGACGGCATCATTGCCGAAGAGATGAAGCACATCGTCATGCTCGTGGAAAAGATGTCCAACCTTTAACTGTGGAGAGAAATATGCCTGTCTCCAAGCCGATCAAGCTTACCGATCACGTCTACTGGGTGGGTGCCGTCGACTGGACCATCCGGGACTTCCATGGCTATACGACGAAGCGGGGGAGCACGTACAACGCGTATCTCATCCTTGCGGACAAGATAACGCTCGTGGACACGGTCAAGGCACCTTTCAAGGAAGAGCTCATGGCCCGGGTGGCATCCCTGGTCGATCCCAGGCGCATAGATTATATCGTCTCGAACCATTCCGAGATGGATCATTCAGGATGCCTCGCCGAGGTAATCAGGGAAGTTCAGCCGGAAAAGGTTTTTGCCTCGACGATGGGAGCAAAGGCCCTCAAGGAGCATTTCAAGATAGACAAAGAGATCATCCCCGTAAAGGACGGTTCGGATCTGAGCCTGGGCAACCTCACCCTGTCCTTTATGGAAACACGCATGCTCCACTGGCCGGACAGCATGTTCAGCTACCTCAAGGAGGAAAGGCTCCTCTTTTCCCAGGATGCCTTCGGCATGCACCTCGCCACCTCGGAGAGGTTCTCCGACGAGATCGACCAGGCCATTCTCGATTATGAGGCGGCCACGTACTATGCCAACATCCTCCTTCCCTATTCACAGCTCGTCACCAATCTTCTCGACAAGGTCGAAAATTCAGGGATTTCCATTGACATCATCGCGCCCGATCACGGTCCTGTTTGGCGAAAAGACCTTGCCGGCATTTTTTCGAACTATAGGAAGTGGGCCGGGCAGAAGCCGACAAACAAGGCGATCGTGCTCTACAACACCATGTGGCACAGCACCGAGCTCATGGCCAGAGCCATCGAAGAAGGACTGCGCGGAGGGGGAACGGATGTGAAGGTCATGTCGATGGGGGCATTCCATCGAAGCGACGTGGCGTACGAGATACTCGATGCAGGAGCCCTCGTAGCCGGGTCATCGACCCTGAACAACAACATGCTTCCGGCCATGGCCGATGTGCTCACCTACCTCAAAGGCCTCAAGCCGAAGAACCTGATCGGTGCAGCCTTCGGATCATACGGATGGAGCGGGGAAGCAACGGCGCAGATTCAGGAGATCCTCTCGGCAATGAAGGTGGACCTCGTCGGAGAACCGATCAAGGCCAAGTATGTGCCTGATGACGAGGTCCTCGAATCATGTTATGAGTTGGGGAGAACGATCGGGAGTAAGCTCAAGGAGATCGTCCGAGAGGGAGAATGAATCATCGGCGGATGTCCGGGGCACCGAGTGCGGAGCAGATAAATGCCGCATTCCCGATCTCGGCTTGAGGGATCGGCATCCCTTGAGTGCAAAGAGTAGGCATCCCTGGCGTCATAAGACCCAGAACATGTACGGAGGAGAGAATGCAGAAATACGTATGTCAGGTCTGTGGTTACATTTACGATCCGGATTCAGGCGACACAGAGGGCGGCATCCCTGCCGGGACCCCCTTCGACAAGTTGCCGGATGACTGGAGCTGCCCGGTATGCGGCGCTTCAAAGAGCGAGTTCGCTCCCGAATAACAGCTTCATCGTATTGCGGGAAAAGAACCTCCCGACGAGGATGTCGGCAAAGGCAAGGCCTGCGCCTGGAATGAATCCGAGGCACAGGTGCAGGGGAGAGAAAGGGGATATTAAGGAAGATGCCTCTACGCAAGAGAAGGATGATCCTGCAGGAGATATTCAGAAGATACCATCGTCCTGAATTCATATCTCCGGATCCTCTCGAATTCCTCTTGCGCTACGATGATCCTCTTGACCGGGAGATTGTCGGCCTGATCGCCTCTTCCCTCGCCTATGGAAGGGTTTCCCAGATCATTAAGAGCGTCGATGGTGTGCTGAAAAAGATCGGAGGCTTCCCACGGGCATTTCTCGAGGGCGCGGGTGAGACAATGCTTAAGGAAATCTTCTCCGGATTCAAGCACCGGTTCACGACTGACAGCGAGCTCGTGGATCTCCTCCTGGGTGCCCAGCGAGCGGTCAGAAGATACGGCTCGCTGGAGGCGTGCTTCCTTGCGGGCTTATCACGGGGGGATGAAACGACGGTCCCGGCCCTCTCGGCCTTTGCCCGGGAGATACGTATTCGTCCAGGCGACGGGTACAGCAGCCTTATTCCCCAGCCGACGAAAAAGAGCGCGTGCAAGAGGCTCCACCTCTTCTTGAGGTGGATGGTTCGGTCGGATGAAATCGACCCGGGTGTCTGGACAGGTGTTTCACCCGCAAAATTGATCGTTCCTCTTGATACGCACATGCACCGGATATGCAGATCTCTGGATATGACGTCCCGTGCACAGGCCGATATGAGAACGGCCCGGGAGATCACGGAGGGCTTCAGGAGAATCAGCCCTGAGGACCCGGTGCGATATGATTTTTCCCTGACCCGCCTGGGAATACGGGGAGAAGAGGATGCGCTGCCGGGTATTCTTGAAAGATGCACATGCCCGCCCGGTATGAGGGCACAGGAAGGAGGATGTTATGGATGAGAGGATATATAATGCCATTCATCAGGCGTACACGGGTGAGTCAAAGGCGAGCCTGAGGCTCAAGGTGTTTGCCGAGAAGGCTGAGCAGGAGGGGTATCCGCAGCTTGCAAAGCTCTTCCGGGTGATCTCGTTTTCCGAGGAGCTCCATGGCAAGAGGGCGCTCAGGCTTCTCAAGGAGATAAAGAGCACCGAGGAGAACCTCGAGGCCAGCTTCGAGTCCGAGACGAAAGTGGCAGGCGTCGCCTACGACCAGTTCATCAAGTATGCGGAAGAAGCAGGAGACCGGGCAGCCTCTCTGTATTTCAGTCAATCCAGGGACGTCGAAGAAATCCACGCCCGGCTGTACAAGGAGGCCATGGATCATGTTCTCGAGGAGAGGGAAACGACCTACTACGTCTGTGATGTGTGCGGGTATGTGTCCGACGGCGTGCCTCTTGACGAATGCCCGGTGTGCGGTGCGAAAAAGGAGCGGTTCGTAACATTTTCCTGACCTTCGATACGAAAAGATCGTCTGCCTTACGTGTGCCGTCTTCTCGAAAGGAGAGGCTGTCGGACGGTCGACCACTCTATGGCTCTGGGATAAGGGATTCCTCTGCGTCGGAGATCAATCGGCAGGACGGCCTTCCCAGGACATTCGTCCAGTAGGCCTCGTATTCACGGCATCCCCTCTTCAGACCATCGATCGTCCTGATGCCGAGCCTTGCAAGCTGCTCCAAGATCTCTCTTCGTGTCAGCGACATGCCATGCCACCTTCTCGATGGTTGTCTCCATGATCCCGATGATTGATTGATATATCAAAAAACGAGGGATTTGCAATGAATTAATGAAGGATGTTCTCTCCTCAGCTAACCGGAGTTATTATCAACCGCTTAAGTTAAGAGACTGAATTCAGGAAAGAACCTGCGGGCTGCGAAGATATCCATAAAGCTCGGTATGGAGGACGGAGGCCCGAATCATCCCTCCCCTTCAAGGATGCTCCCATCTCCAGTGCAGGAGGTCCGAAAGGAAGCCTATCTGCTTGTATCCGGGGCCTCGCTCATAGGAAAAGAGGAAAGACAGGGAAAGGCGCGACCCTGAATCCTGCTTGCTGTACGCTACCGTATGCCAGAGGATGTCGACCTGGGACGATTTTCCGGCTTTCGCTCCGCTTGCCAGTGTGAGCAGGGGAAGGTAGTTCCTTCTGAATCCTTCGTCATGGAGCGGGATGATCCAGGGGAAGTACCACGACGTACGGTCAGGAAAGGCATGCCAGTGCCACAAGGGCCAGATCGTCAGTGATTCGGACTCTGTTGCCTGGTCCTTCGTCTTTTTCATTTTCGAGCTCAGGATCAGGATGCTGGTGGATTCCTCCCGAACATCCTCCTTTGCGTTATAGCTTGACACATGCCTGTAGAGAGGCCAGAGGATCATGCGCATCCGATACTCCTCCCCATAGTCTTTCGACCAGTAAAAGGGGAAGACCTCCTTCTCCTCATAGGCCCCCGATGCAAAACGCACAAGAGGCCAGGGGAAGGCTATGCTCGTGAGCTCCGGAGAAGTGTTGCGATTATAGGTGAAGAAAGGCCAGATGATGGATACGCCCCTGTTGGTATCTCCCCTCGTATAGGCGAAAAAGGGAAGAAAGGCATCGAATCGTTCCACGCCGGTCTTGTGGTGTATGAACGGCCAGAGGAAATAGTCGTGGCGATAGTTTTCTGCCTTCTTGTAGCCGTAGAGGGGGAAGACCTGGAGCTCTCTGCCCGAGGAATACTTCAGGACAGGCCAGAGGATCGAGTAGGTTGTACGGTCATCATCGATCATCTTTGTGTAGAGAGGCCAGAGGACGTAGTGCAATTTATCATGGCCGAATCGATGGGAATAGGTGCCGTAGAACGGGAAAAATCCCCCGTACGTCTCGTCGTTGTCCCTGCCGTACGAAAAGAGCAGAACGTCGACGTTCTTCCGGTCTTTCTCGCTGGAGTATCTAAGGAGCGGGGCGAAGTACCCGTTCGTTCCGGTAGATGAGTGGCCGAGAGGGTAGAGGAGGTCGGTCTGGGAGTCATCCCTGTAGAACAGGGGCCGCACTGCCGTGAAGTCCGACGTGAATTCCAGAAGAGGACCTGCGAGCGCGAGATCATACCGCTCATCCATGGATTCATAGGAAAAGAGCGGAGAAAAGTTGATCGAGGCCGCAGCCGCATCATGCTGTCGTGCCAGGAAGGCCAGGCCTAGGATCAGGGGAATGAAGGCGATCAGCCGGTAGCGCATGCCTCTTCTACCAGATGAAACCCATGATCGTCCCCATGACCGTTATGGGTAACTGCTCGCCGAGTCCCTGTGCAGCCGTATTCACGTTACGCACAGCTTCGTTCATATTGTTGTACAGCTCATCGTCCGAGAGCAGCTTTCCGAGGGTGCCTTTCCCTGTTGCAAGGTTGCCGGTAACGGTTCTGACATTCTCCGAAATGGAGACAAGGTTGTAGTAGAGCGTGGGGTCGCTCAGGAGCAGGCTGATGGTGTTCTCTTCCTGGATATTCGCCGTCAGCTTGTGGAGAGACTCAAGAGAACCCGTGAGCGATTCGTAGAGCCTGTCGTCATAGACCAGCTTCCCGATCGTTCCGTTGCCCGAATTGATATTGGCCAGTATCTCATTCATGCTCCGGGATGACCCGGTAAAGCTCTCTGAAGCCTCTGCCATGGCAGCCGTTATATCCTTCAGATTAGTGATGACGATGGAGATGTTGTCCTTGTTCTCGGCCACCAGGGTGGAAGAGTCCTCGCTGAGCTTCTGAATGTTCGTCAGAATGCTTCGCATCGTTTCCTCGTCGCCGAGCGTTGCATTGAGCGACCCGGTCAGCTCTGTGAGGTTGCCGGCAATCTGGCCGAGCTGTTCGAGTAGGGTATCCAGCGAGGGCGGGATGGTCGTCCGGGGCAGGTTGCCCTCCGGCTCGATGGTGTTCTTCGAGCTTCCCGGTTTGATGACGATGATCTTATCGCCCAGCACACCCTTCGTGGCGATGGAAGCGACACTGTCGATAGGAATCTTGACGTCTTCGTTTACTGCTGCGGTGACGACCGCCGAATAATTCCTGTTCAGGGCGATGCGCTCCACGGTCCCTATCTGCACTCCGGCCATTTCGAGCTGTGAGCCTACCTTCAGGCCTTCGACCGTCGAAAACACCATGGTCATGGTATAGGTATCCGGTTTCGATAAGTTCAGTTCGCCGATCTTGAGTAAGAGGACAATGAAGGTAATGATGATGGCGACTACGAATATGCCGACTTTTGTCTCATTGCTCATAAACAGCCCACTCTCATGAAAGGAACACCGCTATTCAAGCAATTCATTGATCTTTTCCTTCAACGCATCCTGTGGGTTCTTGCTTAAGGAGGATGATTTCCGGTAATGTTCCAATGCCTTCTTTTTCTTTCCCATGCTTTTGAGAATATCTCCCATATGCTCATGGATCGTAGGATCTGTATCCAGTTTTTTCAGAGCCTTCCGTAAGTATTCGATCGCCTTCTCCGATTTGCCCTGCTTGTAGCAGACCCATGCCATGGAATCGAGGATGTAAGGATCGTCCGGTTTGGCCTGGAGGGCCTCCTTGATCATCGTGTATGCCTTATCCAGGTTGATTCCCCGGTCTGCCCACACATATCCCACCATGTTCAATGCGATCGGGTCATGAGGGTTATCCTTAAGGATTTTCTGCGCTACTTCCATACCCTCGTCCCTCCTGCCTGCCGTATCCAGTTCTGTGGCGAGCAGATATCCCACCTCCTTGCAGGCTCCCTTCGGCGAAAAGTAATCCCAGGCAGTGTTCAATGCATCGATGGCCTCTTTTCCCCTTCCAAGCTCTTTGAGGATCGAAGCCTTAAGCATCACGGTCTCGCATCCCAGCCCGCTGGTGAGAGGGACCTCCGAAAGCGTGTCCAGCGCGTCCTCGAGCCTGTCGAGCTTCGTATAGGTTATCCCGAGATAGTATGAGTCTTCGACAGTCATTTCCTTGATGGCCAGGAGGTTGGCCAGGGCATCTTCGAACTTGCCCTGCTGAAGCTGAAGCAGAACGAGCTTCCGCACGATCTGGGCATCATCGTTCAACTGCTTGAGCTTTATAAGCTGTTCTGCGGCATCCTTATACCTTTTTGTCGAGATATAGAGATCGGTGAGCGCAACGAGCCCCTCCACCGAAGACGGCTCGATCTCGAGACACTTCTTGTAGGCAGACTCCGCCTTGCCCATTTCCTTTGAGAGCTCGTATACCTTGCCGAGGTCCAGGTACGCCGGGGTGAAATTCGGGCTCAGCTCGATGACCTTACGCAGGGTTTCCTGCGCGCAGGCGAGGTCTTTGTTTCCCAGGCATGTTTTCGAAAGGGCATAGAGGATCATGCTGTCGTTTCCGTCTTTACCGATGAGGCTGCGGAGGATTTTTTCAGCCCCCTTGAAATCGGAGACGATGATCTTGAGGTTGGCGAGGAACAGCTTGAGCTGAATATTGTCAGGGTATTTTTTCGCGAGGGACTCGGTATCCTTGATCGCCTGATTCCAGTCGCCTTTGCGGGCATAAATCTTGGTCCTGAGCTCAAGTGCTTCATCGACGAGATTCCGGCTCTCTATGAGCCGATCGACATACTTCAGGGCATTGTCCTGCTGGTTGAGGATGAAGTAAATCCTTGCCTGGGCCAGCAGCGCAAAGGGATCGTCGATCTTTGCGTAGAGTTCCAGTGCCTTGGTCCAGTTTCCCTGGTTCTCCTCGTACCTGGCGAGGATCATGTTGAGATAAGGGTTGGTCGATTCGGGGGCGGCAGCCGGCTTCTCGGAAGAGACGTGCGCGCATCCGAATGCAATCATCGAGAAGAGAATAAGAGAGAGGATCGGCTTAATGGTTCTGCTCACGTGCAATCTCGAACATCTCCTTGATGGTTGTAACCGGGTCTTCGCTGTTGAATATGCTCGATCCGGCGACTACGACATCCACCCCTTTACTGAGGACCATCCCGAGGTTTTCTTTTCCGATGCCCCCATCCACCTGGATGAGGATATCCTTTCCTTGTGCAAGATCCCTTGCTTTTTCAATCTTGGGCACGACGGCATCAATGAATGCCTGCCCGCCGAAGCCCGGGTTGACGCTCATGATCAATACAAGCCCGATCGTATCCAGACAGTATTCTATCGTATCGAGGGGTGTAGCCGGATTCAGGGACACTCCGGGCGTACATCCCAGTTCGCGGATCCTCGAAAGCGTGCGGTGAAGGTGGGTGCACGCCTCGACATGGACGGTTATTCCGTCTGCCCCGGCCTCGGCAAAGGCATCGATATAGCGGTCCGGGTCGGATATCATCAGGTGACAATCGAGATAGGCGTCCGTAACGGAACGGACATGGCGTACGACGGGAGGGCCGATCGTGATATTCGGCACGAAGTGGCCATCCATGACGTCTATGTGTACCCACTGGGCCCCGGCTGATACGACTTTTCCGATCTCGTCTCCGAGCCGTGAGAAATCAGCTGATAGTATTGACGGCGCTAGGATCATGGAATATTTCCCGTAAATTCATCCTCTCGATCCGATAAGCTCGACCGAGAATCTGATATCCTCTCCTATCATGTATCCTCGAAGATTGCTTTACATTTTTTTAATCGGCTTTTCTTCTTCCCAGCATCACTTCGCTGGTGTGGAGGCCGATCGAAAATGCACGGCTGTCCATGGCCTTCTTTCCCTCGAGCTGCACGATCTCGGGGATGAGGAATCCGCCCTTGCAGGCAATCTTTATGCCTGCTCTCTCTTTCAGCATGATTCCGTACGGCAGACCATGATCGAGGAGAGAATAGGTGCCCTGCAGTATCTTCAGCGCCTTTGATCCCATGTAGGTATAGGCGCACGGCCAGGGAACCAGGCCGCGCACCATATTGTGGATGGCTCTCGGGTCCCTGCTCCAGTCGATCTCACCTTCTTCCTTCGTGAGCATCGGTGCGTATGTTGCCTCTTCATCATTCTGGGGCACGGGAGTGATCTCCCCCCGGCTCAGCAGATCGAGGGTCAGGAGGAGCTTCTCGGCCCCGAGGCGGCTCAGTCTTTGAGACAGGGAGATCGCGTCTTCATTCTCGGGTATGGCAATTTCCGATTCGAGGAACACGGGTCCGGAGTCCATGCCCGAATCGATCTGCATGATGCTTACTCCGGTCGTTGTACACCCTTCCAGGATGGCCCGGTTGATCGGTGCAGCACCTCTGAAGCGGGGGAGGAGAGATGCGTGGACATTGATAAAGCCGTATCGGGGGATTTCGAGCATTGCATCGGGAATCATCTTCCCGAACGCGACGACGATAACGGCATCGAGGTCGAGCTGCCTGAGCAGGCCGGCAATCTCGGCATTCTCCTTGAGCCTGGACGGCTGCAGGACAGGGATGCCGTACTGAAGCGCCAGGATCTTGACCGGCGGCATCTGGAAGTGCTGGCCTCTGCCCTTGGGCTTATCCGGCTGGGTGATGACGGAGAGCACTTCATGGTCCTTTGAATCGATCAGCGCTTGAAGAGTCGGAAGGGCAAACTCCGGGGTGCCCATGAAGGCAAGCTTCATATCTTCCCTTTTTTCCGCTTTTTCAAGTAGATGGATCTTTTCAGGAAAGATGCATAGTCGAGGATGACCGTGCCGTTCAGATGGTCGATCTCGTGCTGGAATATTCTCGCAAGGAACCCTTCGGCCTCGATCCGCACCTCATTGCCCTCGAGATCGACACCCGTAACCAGGATGCGCTTCGCACGCGGGACATCGATCGATACGTCGGGTACGGAGAGGCACATCTCGCTGTCAGTCTCTGTCCCCTCCTTCTCGACGATTTCCGGGTTGACGATGACGATGAGGTTGTTCGCCTCTTTCCCGGACGTCTGGTCGACGACGATGAGGCGTTTCCGGTGCCCCACCTGAGGGGCGGCGAGGCCTACTCCGGGGGCTTCGTACATGGTAACCGTCATGTCCTGGGCAAGGTTGATGATGTCGAGGTCGATATTCTCGATCTTTTCAGCCGTGGATTTGAGGACCTTGTCAGGATAGATCACGATCTCTTTCTTTGGCATAATAATCTAGCATAAAACCAAAGGTCTTATCTGTCAAGTGGCGCTATTCCTTGGGGAATCATCCTAATTTGGAAAAAGAGGCGGGTTCCTGTATCGTTGAAACTGCATGCATCTCGCATTATATCTGCACACCTTGCAGACATCGAGGGCCACCTTCGGTGTCCCTTTGCGTTTCGGGCATGTGAGATAGACCCTCATGGCGCAATGTATCCCAAGGAGCGGAATGCGTCCTTGATGATATCATCCGGCACCTCGATTCCGCTCAGGAGCTCAAAGTTGGTCTTCGTTTGATGGTAGAGCATTGCATGTCCGGGAATGAGCTCGAGTCCGTATCGAAGGACTTCCCGGCTGAAGGCCGTCTCTCTCATGACGGTTTCGAGGACCTTCGCTCCCTTTCTCAAGAGCTCGATGTCCAGGTCGAAGGGGACGTGATTCGTGAGTGGTGTGGCCTGGACCACGATGTCTATCTCGGAAAGCGATGCCTGGCTGAACAGGCTTATCCTTCCTCGAGGGAAAAGCTCCATGAGCGAGTTCGCATTCTCGGGTGTCCGGTTGAGGAGAAAGATATGCTCTGCCCCGGCTTCAACGAGCGAATCGATAATCGCCCGGGCAGCGCCTCCGGCTCCGATGATCAGGCAGTGCGATCCTTTTACGTCACCGAGGGCGCGCAGCGCTCCTGTCCCGTCCGTGTTGTACCCGATGAGGGACCCTTCGGGAGAGCGGACGACTGTATTCACCGCGCCGAGGCGGTCCGCAGGAGGCACGCTCCTGTCGACAAGCTTCGCTACACTCTCCTTATGGGGTATGGTGACGTTGAACCCGGAAAGATTGTTCCACTGGCGGTACGCGGAGATCGTTTCCTTCACCCCGAGGGGGAGGACATCGTGGGGGATGTAGACCATGTCGAGGTCGGCAGCCTTGAAGATGTGGTTGAAGACCATGGGCGCCGTGACATTGATCGCCGGATGGGCGAGAATCGTCAATACCCGCGTATTACCCGTTATCTTTACTCTAGGCGTATTTTTCACGGATCTTCTGCTCGATGGTGTGGAGTACCTCACCTGCCTTGCCCTGAATGAGGAAATCAGAGACCTGGCCGGTCAGAGGTGTAGGTTCCCAGTTGATCTCGATCACATGGCATCTCGGTTTCGACAGCGGAATCCCCCCGAATCCTCTGATATGGGAGTTCATGCCCTTGGCGATTCGCGGCAGGGATGCAGCAGGCTCGACCTGCGCAGAGGTTCCGATCACGAGCATGAGGTCGCAGTCGTCAGCCTCTCTGAATGAAGTCCTGAGTGCATCCTGGGGAATGGCCTCCCCAAAGAAGACCGCATCGGGTTTAAGGAGCCCGCCGCATTCACAGTGCGGAGGAAAGCTCTCTTCGAGCTCTCTCAGCACATACTCGTATCCGTAGGTCTTTCTGCACTCCAGGCATCTGACGAAGAGCATGTTGCCGTGGAACTCGATGACATTGCCGCTGCCGGCCTTCTGGTGGAGGTTGTCTACATTCTGGGTGATGACCGTCTTGATGAGTCCGATCTTTTCCAGATAGGCGAGCGTCATATGGCCTTTGTTCGGCTGGGCATCCCAGAGGGAAAACTCGCTGGATCTGTGCATGTCGAGAAGGCATCTCCAGACCTCCTCGGGCTCGGCGAGAAACCGCTCGATGAAGAACATCGTAGGGTCATAGCGCTCCCAGATCCCGCCCGGGGATCTGAAGTCAGGCACTCCGGATTCGGTGGAGATCCCGGCCCCGGTGAGAACGATTGCATGGTCTGCTGCGATCAGGAGCTCGACAGTCTTGTCAATAAGGCATAAATCCATGATCTTGCTTTACCAGAGGCCGATTCATAGGTCAAGGAGCGAAGAGAGGCAATGTAGGTAAATACGCCTGCTCCGGTAGGACATCGGCGAATGCATCGCCTCATCGCTCATGGATCGTGACTCGGACGGCCCCGGATCATTCTCCCTCGGGCCTCATCTCGGGAACGGACGGCTTCGGCTTTTTCTCCGCGCTGCCGGCATCGGCATCCTTCAGGTGGAATACCTTGCTGGGAACGCCCACATCGAATTTATAGTCGGAGAGCCTGATATCGCTCTGATTTCCCGTAGCGTCCTTGAGGAGTATTCTCCTGATGGCGTGGGATTCATTGGTCCACACGGTTATATGGCCCGAGCCCCCTTTGGGATAGAGGAAGAGTGCTTCGGGGCTTTCTTTGATCTCATATCCTTCCCCGATGGTGTCGAGGCCGGAGAAGAAACCCAGGACGTTCTGAGTGGCCATCTCGGGGGGGAGATTCTGGGTCTGTGTGGTGCCTTCCTCAGGAAGGTGAATGAGGACGGTCTTGCCTTTGAGGATGATGATCTGCTGCTGAGGGGAGGCTACATCCATCCTTACGCCCACGTTGCGCTTGTAGGAGACCTTGCCGGTAAAGTGCACGGTCTTGCTCACGAGACTCTGATAGGTGTCCTGAGTGAAGCTCACGGTGAAGTCCTTGTAATTCTTGTAGAAATTTTGGATATTCTTCAGGCTCTCGGCATAAAGAGTTCCCGAGCAAAAAAGGATGAGTACAGTGAGAATGAGCCTATTCTTCCAGTTCGTCTGCATATGATGTTACCAGTACCTTTCTTGGTTTTCCAGCTATGTCTGCAGGGCCTATGACCCCTTCACGCTCCATCTGTTCTATGATCCGCGCCGCCCGGTTGTACCCGATCCTGAATCTCCGCTGGATGAGCGAGATCGAGGCACTTCCCTTGCTGGTGACGAACTGCAGGGCCTCATCGTACATGGGGTCATATTCGTCACCGGAAGGTCCGCCGAATCCGTTTCCGTTCGTTTCCTCATCTGCCATCTGTGCGATCTGGTCTTCAAGGCCTTCGATGTACTCCGGTCCTCCCTGCTGACGGATGAATTCCACTACCCGGTCTATCTCCTCCTCGGACACGAAGGCGCCGTGAATACGTGTCAGGGAGGCGTTCCCGGGAGAGAGAAAGAGCATGTCGCCCAAGCCCAGCAGCTGATCGGCCCCGGAAGAGTCGAGGATGGTCCTCGAGTCGATCTTGGAGGAAACCCTGAAGGAGATTCTCGACGGGAAATTCGACTTGATGAGGCCCGTGATGACATCCACGGAAGGCCGCTGGGTCGCGACGACCATGTGGATTCCCGCTGCCCTGGCCATCTGCGCCAGCCTGGCGATGTACGATTCGACCTCCTTGTTGACCATCATGAGGTCTGCCACCTCATCGATGATGATCACGAGCTTGGGCAGCAGGCCGGCTTTCTCGAGCCCGTTCTTCAGGGTTGCAAGGGTTGTCTTGATATCTTTGCGGTCTTTTTTCACCTTCTTGTTGTATGAATCGATCCCCTTGACGCCCAGATCTTTGAACCATTCGTATCGCATCTCCATTTCGGTCACTGCCCATTTGAGGACCGGCACGGCCTCCTTCGGGCTTACCACGACGGGATAGAGCAGGTGGGGGATGCCTTCGTAATGGGAGAGCTCGATGCGCTTCGGGTCGATCATGATGAATTTGAGCTCCGTGGGATCATTGCGGTAGAGGAGAGACAGGATCATTGCATTCAGGCCCACGCTCTTCCCCGTGCCCGTGGCGCCTGCAATGAGGAGGTGCGGCATCTTCGCCAGATTGGTGACCATGGGCATACCTTCGATGTTGGATCCCAGAGCCAGGGTAAGAGGGGTGCTGGACATGACGAATTCCCTGCTGGAAAGAATATTCTTCAGGTAGACCACCTCGCGGCTTCTGTTCGGGATCTCGATGCCCACCGCATTTTTCCCCGGTATGGGGGCGACGACCCGTACGGGGGACGCCTTCAGTGCCATGGCCAGGTCATCGGCCAGAGACACGATCTTGTTGATCTTGATTCCGGGGGCCGGGGTAAATTCGTACATGGTGATCACCGGCCCGGGCTTGATCTCCAGGATCTCCCCTTCCACACCGAAGTCTTTGAGCTTGCTTATGATGAGCGTTGCATTCGCCTTGAGCTCTTTCTCGGTGATAACCCTGTTCTTTACCGGGGGCTTGTTGAGAAGAGAGAGCGGGGGAAGCTGGTAGTTGCCTATGAAGTCGAGCGTCGCCTGCTTCGGGATTTCGGCTATGTCTTTTTCCTCGTGATGCCCGCTCGAAATGGTTATCTGGGGCTCCTTCTTCTCGCTTCTCTGCTCCTTCGGGGGCTCGGCAAAGGCGGGATCATCAGAGTTTTTCTTCTGCGGCTTCGGCTTGGTGCGCTTTTCCATCTCCCTGCGCTTCACCCTCACCTCCCAGTTCTCCCTCACGGTGCCGGTGAACTCCTTGATCGTATGGTAGGGAGTGGCGAAGTCGTAGCCGATCACGGCACCGGCGCACAGGAGCATGAGGAGGAGCATGAGAGATCCCCAGGCATTGAGATACTTATACAGCGATCCCCCGATGATTTTTCCGATGCCGCCGCCGGCATTCATGGTGGCTGAAAAGAGCGAGACATCCTTGACAAAGATGTCCAGGAGGCCCAGGCAGGCAAAAAAGATGATGAAGATGCTCATCAGCTTGACCCATCCGGCCGATGCCGTCTTCCTGAAAAACCTGACGGCATATTCGGCGAGAAAGAAGGGTATCACCAATGCCATCAGGCCAAAGGTGATGAACAGTCCGTCGGCGATGTACGAACCGACGATCCCCATCCAGTTATTGATTTCCTGTGCCTTTTCATAGTGAGAAAAGCTCGGATCCGCCGGATCGTACGATACGAGGGAGAGAAAGAGGAAGACGGCAACGAAGGCCAAGAAGATCCCCAGGATGGGGAAGGGTATCCTGTTCTCCTTACTCTTTTTTGCCATCGAGGACCCTTTCAATGTACGTGCCACAGCGGCAGATACCCCTCGCAGCCCGGCCGTGAACCACAAAGGAGCGCGGACTGCGTTGCTGTACAGTCCATATCAAAACTGTCAGAGAAATCAAGCGTGCGTTGGGACACAGTTGAACCGTGGGGCAATTCCCTTCCCCCCTATATCTCCATGATAATCGGAATTACCATGGGTTTTTTCCCGAGTCGTGATTTGAGCCTTGCTCTGATAGATTCCCGGAGGCGGTTCTGGAGAGATTGGATGTTTATCTCCTTATCTATGCATGCTTCGAGGATCTCCCTGGCGAGGGTTCGGATGTCGTCGATGATTTCCTGCTCCATGATGGCCGGGACGACCCCCTTGCACATGATGTCGGGTCCGAGCACGATATTCGGCTTCCCGGAATCGATCACCACGAATATGACGACGAGACCTCCTTCGGATATATGTCTGCGGTCCCTGAGCACGACGTCCCGGATGTCGCCGGTGAGCTCTCCGTCGACGAAGCACCTCCCGTGGACCGTTTC
>Ga0116185_1001404_pt1 | contig 24117 bp, 23 predicted proteins | sample AD_JPNNA7_MetaG_FD_89754 | JGI IMG/M metagenome (GOLD analysis project Ga0116185, IMG submission 89754) | Active sludge microbial communities of municipal wastewater-treating anaerobic digesters from Japan - AD_JPNNA7_MetaG | ecosystem: Engineered > Bioreactor > Anaerobic > Digestate | place...
ATCAATGGCAGTTAACAGGTTGAGCCCGTTGATTTCACCACTGACTTATCAAACCGCCTACGAACCCTTTAAACCCAGTGAATCCGGATAACGCTTGCACCCTCCGTATTACCGCGGCTGCTGGCACGGAGTTAGCCGGTGCTTCCTCAGAGGGTACCGTCAATGGACATGGGTATTAACCATATCCCCTTTCTTCCCCTCTGACAGAGCTTTACAACCCGAAGGCCTTCATCGCTCACACGGCGTCGCTGCGTCAGGGTTTCCCCCATTGCGCAATATTCCTCACTGCTGCCTCCCGTAGGAGTCTGGACCGTGTCTCAGTTCCAGTGTGGCTGGTCGTCCTCTCAAACCAGCTATGGATCGCAGCCTTGGTGAGCCATTACCCCACCAACTAGCTAATCCAACGCGGGCCCATCCAGGAGCGATAGCTTGCAAGCAGAGGCCATCTTTCCCCAACAGACTTATGCCTGCTGGTCGTATGCGGGATTAGTCAGCCTTTCGGCTGGTTATCCCCCACTCCTGGGTAGGTTACCCACGCGTTACTCACCCGTGCGCCGCTTTACTCGCCCCCCGAAAGGGACTTTCTCGCTCGACTTGCATGTGTTAGGCACGCCGCCAGCGTTCATTCTGAGCCGGGATCAAACTCTTATGTTTTATCCTGCTTACGCTGTTGATGCGTAAATTACCTTACGTAGTATTTTCGCCTTCCACTATTCAGTTTTCAAAGATCAATCGTTTTCGTGCCAACCTTAAACTTTAAGCACGCCTGTACATTATTGTCAATGTATTATTGATTCAAAGAGCTTCGATCTCCAACGCGGTTTGCTTTGTATTAAAGAACAGCTGCGTTGTCAAGAGGGATATTAAATTCTTTTTTTTTCCCTCCTTGCCCTCAAGGCTTGCCCTTTCTATGTCAAATAGAATCTCATGTCAAGGGCTAATCCAAAAAAATTTTATTTATTTCAAAGAACGTTTTGCAGTAATGATTTGGATGCATTTTCGGAAAAAAGGATTCACCGTTTTTCATCCCGACAACATTCATTATATAGTAATCATCTCACCGCATATCTCAATCTGAATTGTACGGATTCAGATGCATGATTGCTTATAGAGGATTCACGATTTTTCGAGAAGAAATCATTTACCTCAGCCCATGGAAGTCGCGAGATCCGGCACCACGGTAATCTACGCTATCGTCACCCGGGCAAAACGCCTCTTTCCTACTTTGATGACGAAGGTCCCCTTTGTGAGGACCAGATCGCTGTCCGTAACCTTTTCGTCGCCTATGCTCACCGCTCCCTGCGCCACGAGACGCTTTGCCTCCGACGTGCTGCCCACGAGGCCTGCTTCCTTGAGCACGGAGCCGATCCACGGCCTCTCGAGCTCGAGAGCGATATCGGGCATGTCTTCGGGGAGAGACCTCTCCTTGAAAGCCTTCACGAAGGATTCCCTGGCAAGGTCCGCCTCGGTCCTTCCATGGTATCTCTCGACGATCTCGTGCGCCAGGCCCATTTTCGCTTCCATGGGGTGCTGCGAGCCCGTGCTCACCCTGTCCTTGAGCTCCTGTATCTCGCCCAAGGTCCGGGAGCTCAGCAGCTCGTAGTACTTCCACATGAGAGTGTCGGATATGGACATGATCTTCCCGAACATGTCCGAAGGGCTGTCATCGACCCCTATATAATTGTTGTATGACTTGCTCATCTTCTGGACGCCGTCCGTGCCCTCGAGCAGCGGCAGGGTCATCACCACCTGCTGCTCCTGTCCGAAGGCCTTCTGGACATCCCTGCCCATGAGGAGATTGAAGATCTGGTCGGTCCCTCCCAGCTCCACATCCGCCTTGAGCGCCACGGAATCATATCCCTGGACAAAGGGATAGAGAAATTCATGGATGCTGATGGGATGCTGCTGCTGGAAGCGCTTCTTGAAGTCGTCGCGCTCCAGCATCCGGGCCACGGTCTGAATGGAGGTGAGCTTGATGAAATCCGAGACCACCATATTGTCCATCCATTCCGAATTGCAGGCCATAATGGTCTTTGAAGGGTCGAGGATCTTCTTCACCTGCTCCTGGTATGTCTTGGCGTTCTCGAGGACCTCGGCCCTCGTGAGCGGAGGCCTCGTCGAGCTCCTTCCGCTCGGGTCGCCGATCATGCCGGTGAAGTCCCCGATGAGGCAGATCACCTCGTGGCCTGCCTCCTGGAACTGGCGCATCTTCTGGAGTACCACTGTGTGTCCGAGATGGATATCAGGGGCCGTCGGGTCGAACCCGACCTTGACCCGAAGGGGTCTGCCCTGCTTGAGCTTGGCGATGAGCTCCTCTTCGGAGACGATGTCGACTATTCCCCGCTTGAGTTCTCTGAGCTGATCCTCGATCATCATGTACTCCTTATATTATTTCGCATAGCGTACGGCGCGGGTCTCACGTATCACGACGACACGTATCTGGCCGGGGTAGGTCAGCTTCAGCTCGATATCCTTGGTGAGCTGTTTTGCCAGCAGGTCGGCCTCTTCGTCGTTTATCTTGTCCACATCGACCATGACCCGTATCTCCCTGCCTGCCTGCACGGCATAGGCCTTGGATACGCCGTCAAGGGCGTTTGCAATGGCCTCGAGGTCTTCGAGCCTCTTGATGTAGTTCTCAAGCATCTCCCGCCTGGCGCCCGGCCTGGCAGCAGAGAGCGAGTCCGCTGCCTGCACCAGGAATCCGTAGACCGAGTTGACAGGGGCCTCGTTGTGGTGCGAAGAAATCGCATCGATGACCTTCGGCGCCTCTCCATGCCTCTTTGCGACCTCTGCGCCGATGATGGCGTGGGAGCCCTCGACCTCATGGTCCATGGCCTTGCCGATATCATGGAGGAGCCCTATCCTCTTGGCGATCTTCTGATTCACCCCCAGCTCAGCAGCGATGATCCCGCAGAGGTGGGCCACTTCGAGGGAGTGCTGGTAGACGTTCTGGGAAAAGCTCGTCCTGTATTTGAGCTTGCCGACGAGCTTTATGAGCTCGGGGCTGATGCCGTGGACACCCACGTCGAAGGTTGCCTGCTGGCCGGCCTCCCAGATGCCGTCGTTGACCTCCTTGGTGACCTTCTCCACCACCTCTTCAATCCGGGACGGATGGATCCTGCCGTCGATCACGAGCGTCTCGAGCGAGAGCCTCGCGATCTCGCGCTTGATGGGATCGAAGCTCGAAAGGATCACCGCGTCGGGCGTATCGTCGATGATGAGATCGACCCCTGTCACTGCCTCGATCGCCCGGATGTTCCTCCCCTCTCTGCCGATGATCCTTCCTTTCATCTCTTCGCTGGGGAGATTGACGACCGACACGGTGCGAGAGCTCACGACATCGGCTGCGTACCGCTGGATGGCGGTAGAAAGGATGCTCTTCGCCTTCTTGTCGGCCTCGGCCTCGGCCTCGTCCGTGATCTGTTTGAGCAGTTTCGCGGCCTCATGCCGTGCCTCGCTCTCGAGCGACTGCATGAGCTCCTTCTTCGCCTGCTTCGAATCCATGCCGCTGATCTCTTCGAGCTTGGCTATCTCCTGCTTCTTCAAGCTTTCGACCTCTGCCTTGACGTTGTCCACGTGCCTTGCCCTGTCTGCCAGCGACTGCTCGCTCTTCTTGATCTCCTGCTCCCGTTTGTCGAGCAGGGCAAGCTTGTTGTCGAACATCTCTTCCCGCCGGTGAATCCTCTTCTCGATGGCAGACACCTCCCGGAGTCGCTCCTTGGCCTCGGAATCGCTCTGGCTCTTTGCCGTGAAAATGATCTCCTTTGCCTCGAGCTGAGCATCGGCAATGATGTTCGAAGCCTCTTTCTTGGAGTCCTCGATCATCCTCCTGGATGTCTCTTCTGCATCCTTTCCCTTTTTCTTATTGACGTAGTTATTGAAGACGTATCCACCGACAACTCCGATGAACACGGCAAGCAGTATTGAAACAATTTCCATCATTGCACCTCACATTTTGATCTGAAAACACCTGTTTGCGTCACGATACAATCCACGCTTGCGTCCCAGGGTTCCACAGGCAGGTGCCTGACGAAACACTCATCGAAGCAAACGCCGATCGCGCATACACCGGGATTGGCTTTAAGCAGCCTGTCATAATATCCCTTTCCGTACCCAAGGCGATGACAACAGTCGTCAAAGCAGATACCGGGAACGAAAATGAGATCGATATCATGGACTGCCACAGGCCCGTCTCCCGACGGTTCCGGGATACCGAAGCTTCCGGCTACGAAATCATCCGGGGTCCGAGCAGGATAGAAAGCCAGCTCTTCTCTTTCAACCTTCGGAAAGAGAGCGATCTTGCCTTCTTCATGCATCAGGGCAAGGAGATCCACCTCTCCACGTACAGGAAAGTACAGAGCAATGGTTTTAGCCTTCTGATATTCGGGAAGAGAGCGGATATTTTCGATTATCCTCTTCTCAGACCGCTTCTTTTCCCCATGGGCGATTCTGGTCCGCCTTTCTAAAATGGCCTTCCGTATATCCGACTTACTCTGCATCCAAGGCTCGTGTAGGCGGGTATGGAGAGAAAAGGGAAAGGAACGTCGGAACGATTCCCTGGCCTGGCGGCGCCGTCTTCCGGCCTTCATACGAGCCCGAGCGACAGCCAGACCAGCCCCTGCACGGCTGTGTCTTTAAGGCTCTGCTTTCAAAAGGGGAACACTCAACAATTATTTACACGTTCTTTTACGAGCTTTTTCCCTTTGTCTATCGATAAAGGGGCAGTCAGCATACACGCAAGGCCCATCACTTAGACCTCGAGTCTATCGTGTGTATGAGCTGATCGATCTTTCCTGAAACCGATTCTCTATATTCCTTCAACTCTGATTTCGCCTTTGACACCTCATCAGCCAGATCGAGCATAACGATTGCCACCAGTTCCATGGTTGAAATGGCTCTCCCTTGCTGCTGCACGTCAAAGACCTTCTGGTTGACGTACCGCGATAACGACTGAATGTGCTCCTCGTTCCCCCCAGCCTTAACCTTATATTCCTGCCCTAATATTCGTATCGTTACAGTGCCATGCAAGATTTAGAATTCTTCCACGCGTTCAATTAGGTTTTTAACCTTCTGTTTTACCTGTTCCTTTTCTCCCAAGAGATACTCCATCTCCTGCTTCAACCCGTGTACCTCTTCCTCCTTTTCTTTAAACTTGATGGCCAGCTCCTCATTGTTTTTCCTGAGTGTGCTTACCAGTTCCAATAAGCCCAAAATCTTTCTTTCCAGTATATCGAGATTTTCCAACAATATCACCTCGCTTATTAGCCGTTTGATTATACATCCATCCTACCCTCTCAAGTCAAGCCTCTAATCTTCATGCATAACAAAGCCTGATTATCCCTGTCATGCATGGGGGATACCCGGCATTCCTATTCAGAATTCCTGTAAGAAAGACCGATAGAGAGGTGAAAGACCAGATACGGAGGGTAGCATGAACGATTCCTATCTCGATACGCTTTATACGCTGGCACAGGAGCTTAACACAGCCTATGACATCCCTACCATGCTCAATGCCGTCGTCAATCACCTGCCCAAGGTGCTTGGAGCCAGGTACTGTTCGCTCTTTGTCAGGAATCCGGCCTCCGGCGAGCTTGAGATCAAGGCACATAACCATACCGATATCGGAGAAGACCCTTTCATACACATTCCCGCTGAGCGGGAGAGCGTCATGAATCTGGTCATCACCCGCAAATCCTCCCTTATCATCAAGGACATAGAAGAAGAGATCGGCCTGCGGAATAAGGAAAAGTATAAGACGAAGTCGTTCATGTGCATCATGATCAAACACGACGATGACGTCATAGGGGTCCTTAACCTTGCAGACAAGTCCGACGGCAATTTCACGAAAGATGACATGCTCATCGCGTCGATAATCAGCGAACTCCTCGGAGCTCTGCTTGCAAGAACCGATTTGAATACGTTATAATACCTTTCATGGGATTTACCTGCGGGATCGTGGGGCTCCCCAATGCGGGGAAATCCACACTATTCAACCTGATTGCCAAGGCCGGGGTCCCGGCGGAGAGCTACCCCTTCTGCACGATCGACCCCAACATCGGGATCGTGAACGTCCCCGATAAGAACCTCGAGGAGATAGCCCGCATCACGCATCCGGACAAGATCACCCCCACCACCCTGAAGATCTTCGACATCGCGGGGCTCGTCAAAGGGGCCTACAAGGGAGAGGGCCTCGGAAACCAGTTCCTCGGCCAGATCAGGGGGGTCGACGCCATTGTCCACGTTGTGAGGTGCTTCGAGGACATGCACGTCTCTCATGTCTACAATGAGATAAACCCGATCGCAGACCTCGAGATCATCCTCACCGAGCTCGTGATGGCTGATCTCGATATCGTCCAGAAGCGAAAGGATTCCGTGAGCAGAGGCCTCCGCGTCGGCAAAAAGGACATCTCGAAGGAGGAGATCGAACTCTTGGACATTGCCGAGAAAATTCTGCTCGAGGGCCGCTGCCTTATCGATGCCGGGCTCGACCTCGATCAGTCTCTCATGAAGTCATGGGGAATCCTCACGGCAAAACCTTACCTCATCGTCGCAAACATCGGAGAAGACGAGGTTACGAGAGAATCTCCCAAGCTCTCTGACCTCGTGCAGTGGGGAAAAGAGCACGGGAAAAAGGTCATACCCATCTCGACGAAGTTCGAACTCGAGGCCTCCGAGCTCGATGAAGAAGAGCGCAGGGAGTTCCTCTCTTCCATCGGGATAGAAAAGTCCGGTATCGAGTTCCTCATCCGGGCATGCTATGAGATCCTCGACCTCATAACGTTTTACACCCCTGTCGGGAAAGAGCTCAGGGCGTGGACCCTGAAAAAAGGAGGCAACCTCTACGAGGCGGCAGGGCTCATCCACACCGATATCCAGGAAGGCTTCATCAAGGCAGACGTCGTCTCTCTGCCCGATTTCCTCAAGTACAAGGGTGTTCACGGGGCAAAAGAATCGGGTGCCCTGCTCATCGAAGGAAAGGAATTCATCCTCCGGGATGAGGATGTGGTCGTCATCCACTTCCGGTGAGCGCGATCCTGAGATTTCCAATGAGAAGACATCGGGATATCCGAACGGATCTCCAGCCCGGATATCCCTGCCTGTCTTATCAGTTCAAGAAGGTGTTCCGTTCGTTCAGGACCTCCTGCGGAGAGAAGTGTCTGACAGGAGTGTTATCCGCATCGTAGACCGTCACACCGCCGGCTGAATCCTTTACCGAGGTGAAGAGGACATTCCCGTTCTTGTCCTTTGCTACTACCCCGGTGTCAGTCTTGGCAAGGACGAACGATTTGCCGGTGTCGAGAGACTTCACCTCGATATTCTGGGTATCTGCGTCATACATCATGGACATCCTGCTGTTTCCGCTCTGGGCGATCGTGTTGTTCGAGCCCTGGGTGCCGGTTGTCAGAGGATTCTGACCGGTCCAGAATTCGATTGAATTGAAGATGACCGCATCGGCAAGGGTTGCCACACCGTATACCGGAACAATAACGAATGCGAGGAAGAGGACCTCGTCCACCCACTTGTCGGCCGGTTTCGTCTGGAAGTCATAGACCTGCCTGGTGAGTTTGAACGTCCCTGTACACCCTGCCCCGACTATTGCGACGAGCATGAAAACCAATGCTATTTTCTTCATATTGCTTCTCCTTCCTACAAAGAATGTTCCATACTTAATGATATGAATAAGGCGTGAAGGCTGAAAGGCAAATGAATCTCACCTTGATCCAGTAAAAATTACAATAATATATCAATAATTTATTGTGATGGTTTTTGTCATTGCCTTCCTGAAGAAAGACCGGGGATGCCGATTACTCTGGTGGTTGACACCGGAACACGAAAAAAGCAGCCCTTCATCCGGGCTGCCCTGGTTCATCAGGATATGAATAAGGTATTAATATTCTTTGGTTAGCTGGTCGAGCTCGGCGAGCGAGAAGACCGGGCCGTCCTTGCATACGTACTTGTGGCCCACGTTGCACCGGCCGCACTTGCCGATGCCGCACTTCATCCTCATCTCCAGCGAGGTGAGGATGTTCTCCTTCGAGAATTTCAGATCGAAGAAGACCGGCAGGGTAAACCGGATCATGATGGGCGGTCCGCAGATGACGGCGACCGCGTTGTCAGAGCTCGGAGCGACTTCCTTGCATACGGCAGGAACGAAGCCCTCCCTGCCCTTCCAGGTTGCATCGCCCTTGTCGACCGTGACGTTCATGTTCAGGTCGCTTCTCTTTTCCCATTCCTTGAGCTCGTCTTTATAGATGAGGAGCCCGGGGTTCCGCGCACCGTAGATGACGGTGATGTTCCCGAAACGCTTGCGGTTGTCTTCGTGGATCATGTAGTTGATGAGCGAGCGGAGCGTCGTGAACGCAAAACCTCCGCCGACCACGACGATGTTCTTGCCCTCGAGGAACTCGATGGGCCAGGAATTGCCGAGCGGCCCGCGCACACCCATGTGCGTGCCCTCTTCCATCTCGTGGAGGAACGATGTCACCTGGCCTGCCTTCTGGACGGTGAATTCGATGTAGCCCTTCTGGGTGGGCGATGATGCGATTCCGATGGGCGACTCGCCTTTTCCGAATACCGAGAGCTCGGCAAACTGACCGGGGATGTACTGAAACTTCTCCTCGTCCTCCTTGTTGAGGAAGCTGAGCCTGAAGGTCTTGATGTCCTTCGTATCAACTTCGGTGATGATCTTCGAGACCACGACCGGGATCGGTACATATGGGTTCTGCATTCTACTTACTCCCTCACAGTTTGGAAATGTCTTGGGCTATCTTTCTGATATCGATGTTCACGGGGCAGGACATGACGCATCGTCCGCAGCCCACGCATGCGATCGGGCCGAACATGTCGACGTAGTAGCGGAACTTGTGCATGAAACGCTGCCGCCACCGCTCCTTCTGCGTCGGCCTCGGATTGTGTCCGCTCGTCTCCTTGGTGAACAGGGGAAACATGCAGGAATCCCAGTTCCTGATGCGCTTGCCGTCCGCGCCCTTCACCTCGTCCTGGATATCGAAGCAGTGGCAGGTCGGGCACATGAAGGTGCACGTACCGCAAGCAAGGCACTTCCGATGGATCGTGTCCCAGAAGGGGTGCTCGAAGTTCGCATCGAGGAACGCCTTGATCTCACGCGCCGGGATCGTGGTCTTGATTTCGCCTGCAGACGCTGCCGCGATCTCTTCCTTCTTTTTGTCGGCGGCTGCATCTGCCTTGACATCGCCGAAATACTTGAGGAGGGCTGCCCCCTTATCGGTCAGGAACTCTGCGAGATATGCATCCCCGAGATCTGTGAGGAGGATGTCAGCCCCGTCGGCGGATGTCGGGCTCCCGCCTACCGAGGTGCAGAAACAGGTTGAGTAGGGTGGCTTTGTGCAGCTCATGGCGACGACCGTGGTCTTGCCTCGCTTATCGATGTAGTAGGGATCCTTGTATTTCTCCTGGTCGAAGAGCAGGTCGAGCAGGGCGAAGCTCCTTGCATCGCACGGCCTGACACCGAAGAGCACAGCCTGGCCGGCCTCTTCTCCAAGGCCTGCGAACTCCATGCCCTTCTCCTTCCGGGCGTAGCGCATGAGCGTCTCCGAGCGCGGGAAGAAAAAGGCCTTGGGGGCATTCTTGGTGTTCTTGTAGTTCGCCAGGGCGGTATTGCCGTCTTTCACAGGCTCGAAGAGAACATTGTCCTCATCTAAAACCGGTGCAAAGAGATTCATGTCGCCCGCGATCCTGCCTATGATCCCAGCAAGCACGTCTTTCTTTATCAACCTTTTTTCCATGGCTTTCTCTTTCGTTCCTTTATTTATACGAGGCTTAAAGACGACATCAGGGAGACCGATTCGATGTTGTGCAGTTTCAGCCAGTCCTTTGTCCCCGGAAGACCCAATGCGATTCCGATGAGCTCGGTGAAGTAGTACACCGGGATTCTCACGCCAGCGCTCGCCCTGAAATCGAGGTTCGCCATGCACAGCGGACAGGCAACCGCAATGCAGTTGGCACCTGCCTCCCGCGCCATGGTCATGAGCTTGTCCGCCATCTTGATCACGATCTCTGCCCTGGAGATGGAGAGGCTCCCGCCGCAGCAGTCGGTCTTATAGGACCATGGCTTCACATCGGCACCGAGGGCCGCCATGATCTTGTCCAGAAGCACCGGATTCTCGTAGTTGTCGAACGTGCACACCTCCGGAGGTCTCAGGAGCAGACAGCCGTAGTAAGCGACGGGCTTCAGGCCTGCAAGTGGCTTTCTCACCTTGCTCTTCAGAATATCGAGGCCGATATCGTTTGCAATGATATCGATGGGATTGCGGATGACCGCGGTCCCTTTATATGGCTTCCCAACGACCTTCTCCACCTCTTTCCTCAGTTCGGCATCCCCTTTGAGGTGATGCTGGGCGCTCTTGAAGCGGTTGAAGCACGCGGCGCAGGGCACCATGACGTCGAGGCCGTCCTTTTCTGCAGAGATCAGATCACGTGCCGGCAAGGCTACCGAGAGTTTGAAGTTGGTGCTGTGGGCCGCTGTCGCACCGCAGCATGCCCAGTCATCCAGTTCCTTAAGCTCGATCCCCAAAGCGCTGCTCACCGCCTTGACCGACTGGTCGTATTCCTTGGCCGTGGCGTGGAGTGAACATCCGGGGTAGTATGCAACTTTCAACTCGTGCCTCCTTTATCCATCAGGAATGCTTTGTTTCTTTGAAAATCTTTCTCACCGCGGCCATATCCTTGGTCTTGGGTCCGAAGGGCGTGATCTTGCCCTTGAGGAACATGCCCAAACCCATGGCCAGATCGGAGAAGTAGTCTTTCGCAAGGAGCTTGTAGTGTGCCAGCATGATGGGCTCGTTGATCCTTCCGAACATCTTGATGCTCGTGAGGAACGCCCTGTGCAGGGCCAGGATCTTCTTCTGCGGGATGGACATCCCCTTCTCGATGGACATCTGCCGGAGCACGTCCATCATCCGGGCGATGTCGACCTGGTTGGGGCACCGTGTGACACAGGTCTCGCACGAAGCGCAGAGCCAGATGGTTGAGGAGCCTAGGACCTCGTCTTTCATTCCCATCTGAACCATCTTGATGACCTTGTTCGGATTGTATTCCATCTCGGTCGCAAGAGGACAGCCCGCCGTGCACTTCCGGCAATGGTAGCACCTCTGGATGGGTACGCCGTTTATCTTATCGTTCACTTCCTGGAGAAACTGTGTCATACCTGCTCCGTATCAGTATTATGGGTTGTAAATGAAATCTTCCTTGTCGTTCTCACGATACGTGCTCAAAGGCGGCACGTCTTCCATCTTCGCCCCTGCCCGGTTTTCGAAGAGCTCGAGGGCGTCCTTGTCGAGCTTCTTGAGGAAGTTCCGCAGGTCCACGCCCATGGGGCAAACCGAGATGCACGATCCGCAGTCCACGCAGCGGCCGACCATGTGGAAGGTCCGCAAGAGCTGGAAGACCTGGGTATCTGTCTGGTCCGCGCTCAATCCCACGAACTGCGGCATGCTCTGCTCGACGAAGCATATCTTGCAGTAGCACGACGGGCATGCATTCCGGCATGCATAGCAGCGGATGCACTTGCCCATCTCCTTGACGAAGTAGTTCCAGCGCTCTTCGGTGGAGAGCTTCTCGAACGCCTCGACCTTCTCGTATTCCTTGTCCGCGTCCTTTGCCGGGGCCGGGTCTCCGGTCATGATATCGGATATGACCGGGTTGTTGAACCGGCAGGTGAGGCAGTTGTCGGCGAGCACGTCGTTCAAGGCCAGCTTCTTCTCGCCGCCGGCGGTCTTCACTGCGACCTGGCCGCCGGCAATCGTTCCGTCGAGGATCTCTTCGCCGGCTGTTACGGCTGCAATCTTCTTGCTATCGATGTATCCTTCGCAGGGCACGCCTATAATGACGATGTCGTCCCTCCCGTACTGCCTCTCCTGGAGCTGGATCACCAGAGAACGGCTCGTGCATCCGCGGGCCACGATGCCTACGACCTTCTTCTTTTTGTCTTCGGGCTTCACCTTCTTTTGAGCTTCTCGGTGCGCAGAGATGATGTCGTGGACGTATTTCGCCAGATTCTGTACGCAGGTTGCATCGTATACGAGCTTGTCCGCATCGTTCTCATCCGTGATGAAGCAGGGTGTCGCGGTGAGCGGCAGTGTCCCCCGCTCATATCCTATGACGACATCCACTTTCTTGTCAGCGAGCAGCTTCTTTGCCTCTTCCCGAATTTTCTTTTCAACGTTTTCCACGGCTCATCCTCTATAGTGTTTTAACGAGCTTCTTGGCAGGGCCGAGCGCTTTAACCTTTTCCGTCACGCCCTTTATGACTTTCGCGAAACGCTCACCCTCGGATGCGGAGCACCACGTGAAGATGGTCCGGTCGGGTTCTAAGCCGATGTAGGAAAGATACCTCTTCAGCATGGCGAACTTTCTCCGGGCCGAATAGTTCCCGGTCAGGTAGTGGCATTCACCAGGGTGGCAACCCGAGACGAGCACGCCGTCCGCGCCCTCATGGAGAGCCTTCATGACGTAGAAGGGATTGATGCGCCCTGTGCAGGGGAGCCGTACGATCCGCACATTCGGGGGATACTGGATCCTGCTGATCCCCGCGAGGTCGGCCCCGGCATAGGTACACCAGTTGCACACGATTGCGACGATCTTCGGTTCCCATCCATCGGTTGCTGTTACTTCAGCCATACTATCTCCATTCGATTACTATTCGTTCCCTCTCTGTCGTTGGGGAGAGGGGTTGTTATCCTGCGAGCGCTGCGATCTGGACGAGCACCTCTTCGTTCGTGAAGCCGTTCAAGTCCGCTGCATTCATCCGGCAGGAGGCCGTACATACGCCGCATCCTTTGCACAGAACCGTATTGACGACGGCCGCACCCTCGTTCGCATCTACGGCGATGGCGCCGAACGGGCAGTTCTCTTCGCACAGGCCACACGCTGCGCAACGCTCTTTGTTGACGAATGCCGTCTTGCCTTCTGCCTCGATGAAATCCTTCGTGAGGATGGTGCAGGCTCTCGACACGGCAGCATTAGCCTGGACTACGGTATCTTCGCTCAGCTTGGGTGCATGGGCCATGCCGCACATGAACACGCCGTCGGTGGCGAAATCGACCGGGCGGAGCTTCACGTGGGCCTCGAGGAAGAAGCCGTCCTGGTTGGTCGGGACCTTGAGCATCTTGCCGATCTCTTCGTTCTCAGGATTCGGCACCGTGCCTACGCTGAGTGCGAGCATATCGGCACTGAGCGTCACCGGAGCATTCAGGATCGGATCGAAGACCTTGATGGCGAGTTTACCGCCGTTGTCAGCAACCTCGGGCTTGCGGTCCTCGTCGTAGCGGACGAATTTCACATTGAGCTCGCGCGCCTTCTTGTAGAAATCTTCCTTGAGGCCGAAGGTCCGGACGTCGCGGTAGATCACGGTGACATCCTTGTTCGGGTCCATCTCTTTGAGCTTGAGGGCGTTCTTCATGGCCTCGCTGCAGCAATAGCGGCTGCAGTACGGACGCTCCTTGGTGCGGGAGCCCACGCACTGGATCATGACCACGCTGTCCGCCTTCTTGACCTTGGCATCGTTCTTAGCGATGAGGTCTTCGAGATCGCGCTGGGTGATGACCTTGTCGGATTTGCCGTGGAGGTATTCATCGGTCTCGAGCTCATAGGCTCCGGTCGCAACGATCACGACGCCGTGCTCGAACTTGACCTCGCCTTCCTTGCCCTTGATGGTCGTCTTATAGTTGCCGATGAAGCCCTCGATCTTCTCGATCTCGGAGCCGGTATGGACGTGGATGAGCTTGTTCGCCGCAACATCCTTGAGAAGCTTCGAGAGGTGGGCCCTGGTGTCGAGCCCTTCGAGGGTGTAGTGGAGCTTCGCGTAGTTGCCGCCGAGCTCGTTCTGTCTCTCGACGATGTAAGACTCGAATCCCTGGTCGGCCAGCGACAGGGCCGCAGTGATGCCCGCCAGGCCGCCGCCGATGATGAGGGCGGCATGGTTGACGCTGAGCTGGCCCGGCTTGAGGGGCTTCAGGTATTCTGCCTTGGCGACGGCCATGCGCACGAGGTCTTTGGCCTTTTCGGTTGCGGCCTCATGCTCGTTCATGTGGACCCAGGAATTCTGGTCGCGGATGTTGGCCATCTCGAAGAGGTAACGGTTGAGTCCCGCCTTCTCGCAGTTCTCCTGGAAGAGGCCTTCGTGGGTCCTCGGCGAGCAGGATGCAACGACCACGCGAGTCAGGTTCTCCTCTTTAATAACCTCGCCCATCTTCACCGCCGTATCCTGAGAGCAGGTGAAGAGGTTGTCGGTGGCGAAGACCACGTTCGGGAGCGTCTTGGCATACTCGACGACAGCGGGGACGTCCACGACGCCGCCGATATTGATTCCGCAGTGGCATACGAACACGCCGGTCCGGGGGCCGATGCCCTTGATATCCTTTTCGAGAGGAACATCGACCTCGGTGATCATGGTGCCCCTCTTGGCTGCAAGCAGGCCAGATGCGCATGCTGCCGCACCGCTGGCTTCCATGACCGTCTCCGGGATGTCCTTGGGGCCGCCGAACGCGCCGCAGACGAAGATGCCGTCCCGGCTCGTCATCACCGGATTCTCCACAGAGGTCTTTGCAAATCCGTGCTCTTCGAGCTCTATGCCCAAAGCCTTGGCAAGCTGGACTGCCTCTTTCGGCGGCGTGAGACCCACCGACAGGACGACCATGTCGAATTCTTCCTCTGTGAGTTTTCCATCTTCCTGTACGTAGGTAATCAGCAGATTCTTCGACTGCTGGAGCTCTTTCACCGATGACGGCATCGAGCGGATGTACCGGATGCCGTACTCGTCCTTGGCGCGGTTTACGAACCGGTCGAAATCCTTGCCATGGGCGCGGATGTCCATGAAGAAAATGGTCGGCTCGAGACCCTTCGCGTGCTCCTTGCCGATGATGGCCTCCTTGGTGGCGTACATACAGCATACCGAAGAGCACCATGAGTTGCCGCAGTTGGTGTCGCGGGAGCCCACGCACTGGATGAAGGCTATTTTCTTGGGCTCCTTGGCGTCGGACAGCCTCTGCACATGCCCATGATACGGGCCGGACGCGGAGAGGATGCGTTCGAACTGGATGGAGGTGACCACGTTGGCACAGGTGCCGAAGCCGTACTCGCCACGCAAACCGGCGTCGAAGGTCTCGAAGCCCGGGGCCGCAATGACCGCACCGACTTCCACGGTCTCCATGTCGAAGGTATCTTCATGGTTGATGGCCTTGGCTATACATGCATCCACGCACTGATAGCACTCTGAGCAGATGCCGCAGCTCAAGCAGCGGTCAGCCTCTTTCTTTGCATCTTCCTCGCTCAAGCCGGCGATGACTTCTTCAAAGTTTGTGCGCCGCTTCATGGGATCGAGATGCTTCATATGAACCCGCGGGGCCTTCTCCACATCTTTCAGGTCGGCCTCGCTCTTTTCGGCAAGCCTGGCGTGGAGCTTCGCTTCCGCGATGCCCAGCTCGTCGCTCATTTCGGTGATATCCTTGTCCGCGATACCCTTGGTCCAGTACTTGACCCTGCCTTCCTTCACGTCCATATTGGAGAGGTAGCGATTGATGGAGATGGCAGCTTCTTTGCCCGCATTGACTGCCTGAACGACGGTGGCTGCGCCGGTCTGGGCGTCGCCGCCGGCGAACACGCCGGGTACGTTGGTGGCAAAGGTGAAGGGATCGACGTCAATGGTCTTCCATTTGCTCAAGCTTATATCTTTGGGCAGGAACCCGAGATCTGCGGACTGACCGATGGCGGGCACGATGGAGTCACACTCGACGATGAACTCTGAGCCCTTCACCGGTACCGGACGGCGACGGCCGGATGCATCCGGCTCGCCCAACTCCATGCGCTGGCACTCGATGCCGGTGACCTTGCCGTTCTCGCCAACCACGCGGACCGGGGCTACGAGGAAGTTCATCTTGATGCCTTCTTCCTCCGCCTCTTCGATCTCTTCGAGGGCAGCGGGCATTTCATTGCGGGAGCGGCGATACAGGATGAACACGTCTTTGGAGCCGTTCCTGACGGCGGTGCGGACCGCGTCCATGGCAACGTTGCCGCCGCCGATGACCGCGACCTTCTCGCCCAGATCGATCTTCTCGCCCAGATTCATGCGCTTCAGGTAGTCGATGCCGTGTATGACACCCTGCATATCTTCACCGGGGATGTCGAGCTTGGTGGAGATGTGCGTGCCGCAGCCCAGGAAAATGGCGTCGTGCTTCTTCCTCAGATCGTCGAAGGAGATGTCCTTGCCGATCTTGGTATTGCAGATGATCTTTACGCCCAGATCCTCTATGATCTTGATCTCGGCCTGAATAATATTCCTGGGGAGGCGATACTCGGGGATGCCCAGGGTGAGCCAGCCACCGGGAATCGGAGCCGCTTCGTATACCGTGACATCGTAGCCTTCGACGGCGAGATAGTAAGCGGCGGTGAGACCGGCCGGACCTGCACCCACAACGCCGACGGTCTTGCCCTTCTTTTCCTTCTTCTCGGGAATGTAGCGGGTTTCATCGTTCAGGTCGAGGTCAGCGACAAAGCGCTTGAGGTGCATGATGTCGATGGGCTCATCGACCTTGGCCCTCTGGCAGGCAGTCTCGCAGGGGTGGTTGCACACGCGGCCGCATACCGCAGGGAATGGGTTGTCCTTCTTGATGAGCTTCAGCGCTTCCTTGTATTTCCCTGTCTGGATGAGGGCTACGTAGCCCTGCACCGAGATGTGCGTGGGACAAGCGGCCTTACATGGCGAGGTGCCGATCTTGTCGATGGCGAACCCGCTGGGGATAGCCTGGGGGAACTGGCGATAGGTCGCCTTGCGGTCCTCCAGGTTCTCGTTGAAGTCCGACTTGACGGAGACAGGACAAACCTTCGCACAGTCTCCACATCCCGTACACTTCGAAAGGTCCACGAACCGCGGCGCCTTGAGGAGCTTGACCGTGAACTTGCCCGGCTCACCCTCCACCGCCTTTACAGTCCGGCGGGTAAGGATCTCCACGTTCGGATGCCGCCCGACCTCCACGAGCTTCGGAGAGAGAATGCATGCGGAACAGTCGTTCGTGGGGAAGGTTTTATCGAGCTGCACCATGACGCCGCCGATGCTGATCCCGTTATCAACGAGATAAACTTTCATGCCCGAATTTGCCAGATCGAGTGATGCCTGGATTCCTGCGATTCCCGATCCGACTACCATTACTGCGCCGATCTTTTCGCTGTCTTTAATCACTTGGCACACCTTATTTTTGAATGAAGACTCATTTTTTGATTACAAAGGTATAACATATGCAGGCTACTAGGTCAACATTAATCGTTATGTCTTTATCGATAATTGAATGGAGCGGCCACGGGTGTGATACTATCTCGACGGCATGATTAAACATTGATTACCGATAGTTAGGCTTAAATATCCCCCTGCTTCCAGATGGGTTTACCCTCGAGTAACCGGAGCTGTCTCCGGCTTCTCCGAGCCGCTCAAAGCTTCTGCGTCTGTTAAGGCAGCCACCGGCAGATCGAGAGACGTTTCAGCATGAAATGAATTTTAACCTGTTTTGTTTATCCTTCCGGAAAAACCATTAAAACCTCCACCGAGCACACTCAGGTTGACTGAAACAGTATATGGGCAGGCTTATCCGGCAGTCTTCAAGCGGTTTATCCGATAGACAAAGGCAAGGACCTCGGCTATGGCCCTATAGAGCTCTTCTGGAATTTCTTCATTTATATCGAGTTTATAGAGGGCATCGAGAAGGGTTTTATCCTGCCTGATCGGGATGTTGTTCTCTTTGGCAAGGGCCAATATCCTTTCCGCAACAGCGCCGCGGCCTTTGGCGGTCACCTTGGGCGCCGGATCCTTGCCCCGCTCATACTTCAGTGCGACTGCTTTTTCCTGCTCATCTTTCATACGAGCACATCGACCTCTTTGGATGATTGTTTGCGGAGAGCTGAACGGAGAATCTCGAGCGAGCGGATGCCAAGAGGTTCGAGTCCCGCCTTCAACTCTCCAAGATGGCTCTTCAAGAGGGCTGCAACCTCTCCTGACGGGGTTCTGATCTCCACGTCCATCCTTTTGTCCTTATCCATGCGTGCCGTGCACTCGATGCTTCCGAGGTTCTCGGTCTCGATATCGAGGTTCACGGTGTAGGCGCTCTCATCCCGCTCGATAGACACCTGTGCCCTTGATCCGGAATCATCGTCCACAAGCGGGATGAAGAGGTATGCAATGGCCTGGGGATACTGGTATATCTGATCCAAGAGCGCCGTAACGAACTGTGCTGATCGTGAATCCTGATCGCCCTGAGAGGACAGCTGTCGGATGGTTTCCTGAACGAGGAACGAGCTGATCGGCTTCTCTCCGAGTTTTCCAATAATCTGACCCAAGGCGCTGCTGAGATCTCTCAATGGGACGCTTCGTTCCGGCAGATCCGGCTGAGGAGAAGGTCTGAGAACGATCTTCGGAGACACGGCATGAACCTTAAGATTGAGCACCTGCCCTTTCTCCAGCGGCAGAGCAGTCTCGACAAGCAGGCGCTTCCCGAACATGGAGACGAGAACGAATCCTCCTTTCGGTGCGGAGAGAACGGTTGCAATTACTGTCCTGCCTATCGAAACCGAGGGGATATTTCCCTCCAGGACAATGCTGCCGGATCGGGCTTGAGCGGGATGTATCTGCATCGTGCCCGTCAGTGTCCTTCAGGATACATCTTGACCATAAGCTGTATCTCGCCGACAGGAATTCCGGTGATCCTGGAGATATCGACGGGATCGAAACCTCCTTTATGCAGCTTGGCGACATCCGATGGTGTATATTTCCGGACTTCTTTCACATTCACTGAGGCTTTTTCGAGTCCCTCCATCAAGAGCTTGGCCTCTCGGATCTTGTCATCGAGTTCGGTCATGGCTCCTTTGACGATCTCGACCTCGGTCTTGATCTGGTTGCTGAAATTATCAGACAGTTGCCTGGTCTGCCCGATGAGCTCTTTGAGATCGTCGAGGGCAGATGGTGAAATGCCCTTTTTCCTGTCGGCGACTACAAAGAATATGATTACCCCAAGCAGGATTGCCTGCACGACGAACTGAATAATGAGAAGGGTTTTTGTCGGATCCAGTGAAGCACACCACAGCATAATCAGATCCTACAGGCTACACCAGCATATCGATAATGTGGCGTCTGCCGCTTTCCAGAGGCTCGGTTTCAGAGGAATCCTTCTCCTCCTTGCCGGGTGCTCCTTTTTTCTGATGCCGGGATTTCTCCCGCTCACGATCCTTTGCGGCGATTTCTTCTGTTTTCTTTGACTCATTGACTTCCCGGCTCTTGCGAAGTCTCTGTTTCGCCTCTTCTTCAGTGAGGACCTGTCTGGCCACCTCTGATTGGACAAACGGATTCTGATTTATCTTCTCGATCCTTCCTGCCTGAGAAAGTATCGCGGATATATCGGATGCCCCAGCCATATCTTCACCTCTTGCTCGCTTTATCGACTTGTATATATACCAACTTAAGCTTGAATTTACAATGTCTGATGTTGAAAAAAGAAATGCCCGACAGAGAACGGGAAACTACCTGCAAACAAACACCGGACACGGATCGAAGCGAATAAAAGACTGTCAGCTTTCATTCACCTTCTGGATAGATCCCCTCATACCAGCGGCGTACAGCTTTCCGCATGATTCGAAGAGGATATTCCTTGTGCCGAGCAGGGGAATGTTCTTTTCCTGTGCCAGTCTTATTGCATCAGGAGAGGGGCGCTTTCCCCTCACGAAGATGATAGCGCTTAAGTCAAGGGTCTCTGCCGTTCGAACGACCAGGGGGTTGGTGAGCCCGGTCAGGAGGATCGACCCTTCCTTGGCAAAAGCGAGCACGTCGCTCATCAGATCAGCAGCAAAACCCTTGTCCACCTCCAGCCCCAGCATGTCTTCGCCGACAATCACATCCGCATCCAATATCTCTTTAATCTCGGCAAGGGTCATATCTTCTCCTATCGCGTTGCATTACTTGGACATCACATATTTATGGATGGCCCTGGCGGCTTTTCTTCCTGCGCCCATGGCCAGGATGACCGTAGCGGAGCCGGTCACGATGTCTCCTCCGGCAAATACCCCTTCCCGCGAGGTCTGCCCGGTCTCTTCATCGGCGATGATGTAGTTGCGCTTGTTCGTATTCAGTCCGGGTGTCGTGCTCTGCACCAGAGGATTCGATCCGGCACCGATTGCCACCACCGCAGTGTCGATATCGATCACGAATTCGCTGCCCTTCACGGGGACCGGCCTTCTCCGCCCTGATTCATCCGGCTCACCCAACTCCATCTTCAAACATTCTACACCGATTACCCACCCCTTGTCATTACCGATGTATCTCACCGGATTCGTCAGCAGATGAAACTCGATCCCCTCTTCTTCCGCATGGTGGATTTCCTCTATCCGAGCCGGCATCTCCACTCTCGACCTCCGATAGATGAGGTAGACCTTATCCGCGCCCAGCCTCATGGCTGTTCTGGCAGAGTCCATGGCCACGTTCCCTCCGCCGATGACCGCTACATTCCTGCCGCGCACAATCGGCGTATCGTACTCGGGGAATTTGTAGGCCTTCATGAGATTCGACCGGGTGAGGTATTCATTGGCAGAGTACACACCGTTCAAGTTCTCCCCGGGGATGTTCATGAAGATGGGCAGTCCTGCACCCGTGCCCAGAAACACGGCATCATACCCTTCCGCGAAGAGCTCGTCGACGGTCGAGAGCTTTCCCACTACATGGGAGGTTTCTATCTTCACCCCCATCTTCTTGAGGTAATCGACCTCTGCCGCCACGATGGCCTTCGGCAGTCTGAACTCCGGGATCCCATAGACGAGAACCCCTCCAGGCGCATGGAGCGCCTCGAAGATGGTGACTTCATGGCCGAGCTTGATGAGATCGCCGGCAACGGTGAGCCCGGCGGGTCCCGATCCCACGATAGCGATCCTCTTGCCGGTCTTCTTCGGGATCTCCGGAATGGCAACCTCACCCGTTGCCCGCTCGTAGTCAGCAACGAAGCGCTCGAGCCGGCCTATGGCAACCGGCTCGCCCTTCTTGCCCCGTACGCACTTCGCCTCACACTGGACTTCCTGCGGACACACCCGTCCGCATACTGCGGGAAGCGCATTCGTTTCCTTGATCTTTCTCGCCGATTCGATGAACTTGCCCTCGACGATCAATTGGATGAATCCCGGGATATCGATCTCGACCGGGCAGCCTTCCACGCAGGTCGGCTTCTTGCACTGGATGCATCTCAAGGCCTCTATCTTTGAGGTTTCCGGCGTATAGCCTAAAGGCACCTCGTCGAAGTTCCGTGCCCTGACCCTGGCCTCCTGCTCCGGCATGGGCTGCCGTGGTATTTTCAGTCTGTCTTTCATGTCCATGCTATGTACTGCCTTTTCCCAGCTTGCATGAGCAGTAGTGGTCCATGCATTCCTTCTCGTCTGCGAGATAGATGCGCTGGCGATCGATGAGCTCCTTGAAGTCGACCTGATGGCCGTCGAACTCGGGGCCCTCCACACAGGCAAAGCGTGTCTTGCCGCCTACGCTTACCCTGCATGCCCCGCACATCCCGGTGGCATCCACCATGATCGAGTTCAGGGATACCACCGTGGGAACGTTATATTTCCTCGTAATATCGCATACCGCCCTCATCATGGGGACCGGGCCGATGGCCACCACGAGGTCGATCTTTATGCCCTTCATGAGGTAGTTGTTCTCGAGGGCCTGACTGACAAAGCCGTGGAACCCGTACGAGCCGTCATCGGTTGTCACGACGATCTCATCGGAGACGGCCTTCATCTCGTCCTCCATGATGAGGAGCTCCTTATTCCTGGCTCCGATGATGGAGATGATGCGGTTGCCTGCCTGCTTCATGGCCTGCGTAATGGGATACACCGGGGCAACCCCGATGCCTCCGCCGATGCAGGCTACCGTTCCGATCTTCTCGACATGGGTGGGCTTCCCGAGGGGGCCCACAAGGTCCAAGATCTCGTCGCCGACATTCAAATCAGAAAGGTGGCTCGTCGACTTTCCGCATACCTGGAATATGATCGTGACTGTCCCTTTTGCCGGATCCGCATCCGCTATCGTGAGCGGGATCCTCTCCCCCTGCTCGTGAATCCGGATGACCACAAACTGTCCCGCCTTGCGCTTTCTCGCGATCTTTGCTCCAGACAGCACCATTAGATACACTCCCTCTGATAATCGCTGTTTCTCAAGTATCTTGGCTGTCATGTACTCTCCATTTCAATACATATTCACGGTCCTCTTATCCTTTTTTCAAAGAATTTACAATAGCCGTAAGAGCGCCGTACGTAAGAAATGCACCCGGGGGAAGTATCATCACAAGAGTGGGTATGTAACTTGCTCCGAGCAGGTTGTACCCGAGGATCGACCCATTGCCCAGGAGCTCTCTTACCGTGCCTATCATGAGCAGGGCAAGGGTGAATCCGCCTCCCATGCCTATCCCGTCGGCAATCGAAAGGAAAATTGAGTTTCTCGATGCGAATGCCTCGGCACGACCCAGGATAATGCAGTTGACGACGATCAATGGAATAAAGATGCCCAATGCCTGATACAGGGTTCTGAAATATGCACTCATGATGAGATCCACGATGGTGACGAAAGAGGCGATGATCACGATATAGACAGCGATCCTCACACTGTCGGGGACAAATTTCCTTACTGCAGCAACCACGATGTTCGAGCATACGAGCACGAAAGTCGCGGCAATGCCCATGCCTATCCCGTTCTCGACGCTCGTCGATACCGCCAGAGCCGGACATGTTCCCAGTACAATGACGAAAAGGGGATTCTCCTTCCAGATTCCCTTCATCAGCTCGTTACTGAACGACATTGGCAGCCTCCACAATTTTGGACTTGCGCTGTTCGTACTCCTCGAGCCCTTTCCTGACTGCATCTGTCACGGCCCTCGGCGATATGGTCGCACCGGAGATCGCCTCGAAATCGCCGCCGTCCTTTTTCACCTTCCATTTCGCGTTCTGGAGCGACTTTCCCTTGTACTGGTTCAGGAACCAGCCTTCGGTGATCTTCGAGCCGAGACCGGGCGTCTCTTTCTGGTCCGTGACTGCAATCGAGATGATCTTTCCTGTCGGCTCTATCCCGACCATGATCCTGATATCACCGCTGTATCCCCTGTCGGATGAGGTTTCGAAGGCTACCCCGTTGACAGCACCCTTCAGTTTCGAAATGTAATACACTGTCCCGCTCACCTCTACGGCATCCTTATCCGGCTGATTGTCGTGCTCGGGCAGCACTATATTCAGAGAATTGAGCAGCTTGAGCCTGTCCTGATACGCCCGCGCATCTTTGGTCTTCTCGTTCACGTAGGCGAGGGAAAATCCTGCCAGGGAACAGACAGCCGTAAGCACGATAATGAGCCGGATTACCTCTTTCATCTTTTAAGCTCCGAATTTCCGGGGACGTGTGGCCCTGTTTATGAGCGGGACAAGGGCATTCATGATGAGGATAGAGAAGGCCACGCCTTCGGGATACCCTCCCCATGTCCTGATAATCACGGTGATGAGCCCGCATCCAATGCCGAAGGCTATCCTCCCCGGATTCGTGATGGGTGATGTCACGTAGTCGGTTGCCATGAAAAAGGCGCCGAGCATCAGCCCTCCGGTAAGGAGATGGAAGGCGGGGCTCGCATAGAGTTGCGGATTGATCTTCCAGAGTATCCCGGTGAAGACGGCTACGCTGCCCAAATAAGAGACCGGGATCTGCCAGGCGATGATCTTCCTCAGGATCAGGTAGAGCCCCCCCAGGATGAGAGCGAGAGCGGAGATCTCTCCAAGCGACCCGCCGATGTTTCCAAGGAACGGGTCCATAAGATTGAGATGCGGTGCGGCGGCAATGCTTTGGTGCTCGAAGACGGCTGTCTTCAATGCCCCGAGCGGGGTGGCGCCGGTCACGGCATCTGTCTGCTCTGCAAAGAAGGACCTTGGTTTGGGCCAGGTGGTCATGGCTACCGGAAAGGAGATGAGAAGGAATATCCGTGCAACCAGAGCCGGATTGAAGGGATTGTTTCCGAGGCCGCCATAGACCTGTTTGCCGAAGATGATGGCAACGGCCGAGCCGATCACCACCATCCACCATGGCAGGCC
>Ga0116185_1001415_pt1 | contig 23991 bp, 18 predicted proteins | sample AD_JPNNA7_MetaG_FD_89754 | JGI IMG/M metagenome (GOLD analysis project Ga0116185, IMG submission 89754) | Active sludge microbial communities of municipal wastewater-treating anaerobic digesters from Japan - AD_JPNNA7_MetaG | ecosystem: Engineered > Bioreactor > Anaerobic > Digestate | place...
CAAGGATGCGCGACTCGTCCGCCAGATGATGGAAGCGGCCCGGGGCGGGTTCGAGAGCCGCGAGTTGGACCGGATCTTCGGGTCTTTCTCCGGGTTTGCCCAAGCGGCCCAGGAGCTTCAGTGCGACGCCGCGGAGCATCAAATCAATTCGCTGATGGCAAACCCGAAACTTGTGGGCTATTGCTACACCCAGCTTTGCGACGCGGGGCATGAATTCTGCGCCGGCGTATTGGACCGCTGGCGCCGCCCCAAACCTGTTATGGTGACGCTCAAGAACGTACAACAGGAAGTGCGCCCCCTGATCCGTGTCGAGCGGACGAATCTGGTCCCGCGCCAGGAAGTCAAGGTGCGCGTGCTGATGGTGAACCTGCCGCGTGTGGAAGGCCGGGCGGACCTTTCGCTCCAGGTTGTTGGTCCAACGAACCAAGTGCTCTGGAAGAAGAAGCGCAACATAAAACTGCCGCGCTCGGGCAAGGAACTGTGGAACGGCACCATATCCGCATCAGGTTCGCCGGGGGCGCACAAGTTCGTGGTCCGCCTTATGCAGGGCATGAAAATTCTGGGGGAGACGGCGCTCGAGTTCCACGTTTTTCCTCGAGCGGAACCTTGTACTGAGGAGGTCCACGTGGTCGATCCCTCCGGCGAATGGGAAAGCCTCGTATCGAACCTCGCAAGGCAAATCCGTCCGCGGGCCCCGGTGCACATCGTGCCGCCCCTGGCCAACACGATTCACGCCTATCCCGCCGAGGAACTGTGTTCCGTTCTGGGTGAGGTGCGCGAGGGAGCGGTTGCGCTGATATTCGGCCCGCCCGATGACTGGAACGATTTCGCGCAACGATTGGAAGGCGATGTTTCAGCGACAAGCAAAGATGCTGTTGGCGCTTTTCTCGGCGTGTACCATTATGCAAAGCTGCACCCGGTCTTCGAGAAACTGCCTGCCCGGTGCCTGATGCGGCAGGCGTACCGCAATATTGTGCCGCCAAAAACATTTCTGGAAACCACGGATGAGGACATTTGCGGCTGTTTTGACACCGCGCCGATTGCCGCGGGCAATTACATGATGGAGGAGTCATCCTGGTGGGGAAACGACATCCTCGTGCGTCGTTTTGGGGCGGGCCGCCTCGTGTTCACTCATCTTCGCATCCTTGAGAACCTCGGATGGGACCCGGTGGCCGACCGCCTGTTCGTCAACCTGATCCGCCACTTCGTCCGGCGCAGTGTTCCGTCCTCGGAGCCATGCACGCTCCCCCGCGCCGCATACGACTGGCTGGCACGGCAACGCCAACAGGAAGTTCGTCATTGGAAAGTCCTGGGCATGTTCCCAAACTGGGGAGACGCCGGGCACGACCATGTCTATCCCCCGGAGCGCGAAATCGACTTTCGCGGGGACTACCTTGGGTGGTATAAACCGATCACGTGGCGTGACTGGTATTCGCATTCCCGGGATAAACACGTGGTGGACCTGCAGGCGGCGCTCACCCCCGTCTACGAGTATTATCCTCGATTTGATCACGGGACCGCCTATGCGTACGCGGAAGCCACGTGCGACGCGCGCCAGGAAGCGGTATTCCGTCTGAAGGTCCAGGATGCCACCAAGGTGTGGCTCAACGGAAACCTCGTGTTCGAAAAGCGGATTCACTTGCCTCATAAGGAGTTTGAAGAGTGCGAGACAGGGGTGTTGCTCCGCCAGGGCCGCAATACGCTACTCGTCAAGGTGTCGAAGGTCCCCGGCGAGTTCCGCTTCGGCCTCGACATCGAATCGGCCAAAGGCAGCCCTCTGGACTTCAAATGGTGGCGGTGATCGGGTCTTCCTGAAACTTGTGAGTGCGGCTAAGCGTCTGATTGTATGGAAATTAGCGCGGGTAGGGGTTCGCCGGATTGACAGGCTGAGGCGTTCGGTGGTAGGATCTAAAGCTAGCGGGTTGTTGTCTAAGTATTGGAGGGTCAACGGATTATGCAAATGGAAATTTCAGCGCGCCATATGGAGATTACGGATGCTCTCAGGTCCCACGTGACCACCCGGCTCGAGAAGCTTCGGGGTCATTTTGACCGCGTTCTCGACGCCAATGTGGTCCTCAGCGTGGAAAAGCATCGTCATGTGGCTGAAGTGACGCTCCGGGCCAATGGTATCCGCATTCACGGCAAAGAATCCTCGCCTGACATGTATTCCTCGGTTGATGCCGTTGTTGAAAAGTTGGAGAAGCAAATTCGCAAATACAGGGACCGGGTCAACCGGCATTCGCCGCGCAAGGGCGGAGAAGAGCTCGCCACTGAACTCGAGTTGTTCGATTTCGGCCAAATATCGGATGAAGAGGACAGCAATAGCGAACAGGCGGTACGGCACCGGATCATCCGTCGCGAGAAGCTGCCGATGAAACCCATGACCATCGAGGAAGCGTCGATGCAGCTGGAACTGGCCGAAGAGCCGTTTATCGTGTTCTCGAATGTCGAAACCCAGCAAATCAACGTGATATATGCCCGGAGCGATGGAACTTTCGGCTTGATCGAGCCTCAGTTCTAGGTTTCCGGGAGGTCTCGCGCGAAGACGGAGAGACAATGGATACCAAGAACCTCCCGATCAACCGAAAAGAAAGCATCGCTGTCGCACGCCTTATAGACCAGCTCACCGAATCCCTGGAGTTGGAAGTCATCGGCGGGTTTCAAGGTATCGGGCGGCCTGTATTCATTTCAGACATCAACCGGCCCGGGCTGGCGCTCAGCGGGTATCTCGAGTATTTCGCCAACGACCGCATCCAGATTCTGGGCAACACCGAAATCCATTTCATGGAGAAGCTCTCGACCTCGGAACTCGAACATCGCCTGGAAGCGATGTTTTCGTTCGAAATCCCGTCGTTTGTGTTATCGCGCAGTCTCCGCCCCCGGAATATCTTCCTCGACATGTGCAATCGACGGGGAATACCGGTCTTGCGCTCGCGTCGCAGCACCGACGAAGTCATCAGCAGCATCATTCTGTTTCTCGCCGAGGAATTCTCTCCGGAAACAGTCGTGCACGGGACTGCCGTCGACTGCTACGGTGTGGGCATCCTGATCACGGGAGCGCCGGGTATCGGGAAAAGCGAAACCGCGCTCGAGCTCATCGAACGAGGGCACCGCATGGTGGCGGACGACGTGGTGACCATGCGGCGCGGGCGCGAGGGCATCATTTTTGCCTTGGCGTCGCCCGTCATCGAGCACCACATGGAAATCCGCGGCGTGGGCATCATTGACATCAAGAGCGTCTACGGGGTGGGCTGCGTGCGCAACTCGAAACGCATCGGCCTCGTGGCGGAGCTCGAGATGTGGAATGAGCAAGCCCAATACGACCGGACGGGGCTTGTGGACGAGTATGTGGACATTTTGCGCACGCGGATTCCCTACCTGCTCATTCCGGTGCGGCCGGGCCGCAATATCGCGATCATCCTCGAGGTTGCTGCATTGAATCACCGCCTGAAAGAACTCGGGATTTATCCTGCGCAGCAACTCAATCAGAAGCTTTTGAATCTCATGAGCGCGGACGATGCCTAGCGGACGAAGATTCGTGCTGGTCACGGGGTTGTCTGGCGCCGGGCTGTCGCTGGCGCTGAGATTCCTCGAGGACGTGGGGTATTACTGCGTCGACAATCTTCCTGCATCGCTGCTTCCGACGTTTGCCGAACTGGTTCAGGGCAGCACGGAATCTACGCGGCGCAAGGTGGCGGTGTGTCTTGACGCGCGGGCGGGCGAAGGCCTTTCGCGGTTGCCGGGCTATGTCCAGGAAATCGAGGAAATGGGCATTCCGGTCGAGACCCTTTTTCTCGACAGCACCGACGAGGTTTTGATTCACCGCTATAGTGAGACGCGCAGGAGACACCCATGCTCGCCGGCGGGAAGCGTTGAAGAAGGCATTCAGCGCGAGCGTGAGCTGATGGCCCCGATGCGATCGCGGGCGGACCTCGTGATTGACACCAGTTCCACATCCGTGGCGGAGCTGCGCGAGCGCATCGCGTCCATGTTCGTAGGGCCCAGAGAAGCGCGAGGGCTGGTCATCACGGTGATGTCGTTCGGGTTCAAGAAAGGTGTTCCGCCGGAAGCCGACTTGGTATTTGACGTGCGGTTTCTCCCCAATCCGCACTATGACCCCGAGCTGGGGCCCAAGACGGGATGCGAGCCCGACGTGCGTGATTTCGTGCTTGCCAACCCGGACGGCCGTGAATTCCTGGACCGCTTGAAAGGCCTGCTCAAGTTTCTGATACCGCGCTATGCGGCTGAACCCAAATCGTACCTTACGATCGGAGTGGGATGCACCGGCGGCCAACACCGTTCCGTGGCGGTCGCCCACGCTATCCTGGTTATGCTGCGCGAAATGAACTACGATGCGCGTTTGCGGCACCGGGAACTGCCTGGATAAGCGGCCCCGTCGTCATGGCATCGCCCAATCCCGCCGGTTCCTGTGCAAGTTTCTCTCGGGTTGGAACTTGGGCAACCGCGTGGTCTCGACATATCGCTCCTCACGGAACGCGGTTCAGAATGGCGTCTTTTGAAAAATGCCCACGCAATCCACTATATTTTATGCGCGCTCAACACAGTGGGTTCGAACGCATCAGGCAAGAGACATGGCCGAATCCAAGGTAGGTAAGATCATGTCCCCTGAGAGGCCATTCGCCTGACAGGCTTCCGGAGAAACCGCCGCGTTTTGATTGCACCGTTACGGACTTTAGGATAATGATAAATGCCGGACTTGACCGAACAAATGGTCATTGTGAACTCAATGGGGCTGCACGCGCGCCCCGCCGCAAAACTCGTGCAGACCGTCCTTCAATACGAGAGTGACGTGCAGATAAACGTAAATGGCCAAAGGGTCAACGCCAAGAGTATTATGGGATTGCTGACTCTTGCTGCAGCACAAGGGACCCAGATGATCGTGACGGCGCAAGGACCCGACGCCGAACAGGCGATTAACGCGGTGCGGCAGCTTGTGGCATCGGGTTTCGGGGAAGAGTGACCAGGTGGAGATTTCACTGCGCGGCATAGGAGTGTCACCCGGAATCGCTATTGGCCCCGTCTTGCCTTTTGGACTCACCGGCCTGGAAGTCCCCAAGTACCAGGTTGAAGACAAAGAGGCGGAACTGCGGCGGTTCCACGATGCGATGGAATGCGTGCGCGTCGACCTGCAACGTCTCCATCAGAAAACCGCCCAGGATCTCGGTCCCAAGCATGCGGAAATATTCGAGGCGCATTTGATGGTGCTCGATGACGTCACGTTCCATGACGAAATCGAGAAGCGTTTACGCACCGAAGGCTGGAACGTCGAGCAGCTGGTCGAGGAATTCATTGGGCGCTACTCGCAGATGCTGGACTCGGTGGACGATGCGAAATTCCGGGAACGCACCAAGGATGTAGTGGATGTGTTGCGGCGTATTCAAGGACGCTTGCTGAAGGCCGAGATGGAGAGTCTCGAACACCTCGAGCATCCCTGCGTCATCGTCGCCCACGACCTGTCGCCTTCGGACACAGCGAAGATGGACCTGGAAAACACGCTGGGGGTGGTGACCGACCTGAGCGGCCCGACGTCGCATACGGCTATCCTCGCGCGCGCCTTTGAAATCCCTGCCGTGGTGGCGCTGGGGACTGTAGGGACCCAGGCGCTCGCAGGAGACACCGTCATCGTAGACGGCGGCCACGGCGACGTCATTCTCAGGCCCACGGAAACAACCCTCGGGCGTTACGTGGCGGAGAAGAAACGCCTCGAAGAGGAACGCCAAGCCTTGCTGATGGCCGAGAAGGATATCCGCAGCGTTACTCTGGACGGTTTCGAGATCCCGACCATGGCCAACATCGAGTTGCCGGTGGAGATCTCGCACAGCAAGACGACCAAGGCCCAGGGCATTGGGTTGTACCGCACGGAATACTTGTTCATGAATCGTGCGTCGCTTCCTTCCGAGCAGGAACAATTCGATGCGTACGCCACGGTCGCCGAGGCCATGAACCCCGCCTCGGTAACCTTGCGCACCTTGGACCTCGGCGGCGACAAGTTCGTCTCGCACCTTCAATTGGCGGACGAAATCAACCCGCAACTGGGCTGGCGGGCCATCCGGTTCTGCCTCGAACGCCCGGACATCTTCAAAGCTCAATTGCGGGCGATGTTTCGCGCCAGCGTTCACGGGAACGTGCGGATTATGTTTCCGCTCGTAAGCGGCCTGGACGAGTTTCGCCGCGTAAAGAATATGGTCCAGGAGGTGCGCGCCGACCTCGAACGCCGCGGTGTGCCGTTCGACCCGAACGTGCAGATAGGCACAATGATTGAGGTGCCGTCCGCGGTAGTCATTGCCGATCTGTTGGCGGCGGAATCGGATTTCTTCAGCATCGGCACGAATGACCTCATTCAGTACGGTTTGGCGGTAGACCGGGCCAACGAAAAGATTGCTCACATGTACGAGCCGGCCCATCCGGCGGTGTTGCGGTTGATCCGGCAGGTCGTGCGTGCTGCACGGGCGGCTCGAATCCCGTGCGGGCTGTGCGGCGAGATGGCGGGCGACCCGGTTTTCACGGAGATTCTTGTGGGCTTGGGCATCGACTCGCTGAGCATGTCGGCGGTAGCCATCCCGGTTGTGCGGGTCGAAGTCGCCAACATCCGGATGCGCGTCGCCCGGCGGTTTGCCCGCCGCGTACTGAAGATGGGGTCTGAATCGGCCATCAAGAAACTGCTCTACAAGCGGTACAAGAGCCGTCACACGCTTTCCCGGGTATTGGGCCGCCAGAATAACGATGAATAAACGCATGCATCGCGCCGAAAGTTTGAAGTAGGCGCGGAATCTCGAGATACAGGGATCCGGTTGTGCCGATACGCCTTTCCATATTGGGCTCGACGGGCTCGATTGGCCGAAGCGCCCTTGACGTGGTGCGACACTACCCCGGCATGTTTGAGGTAGTCGCGCTCGGCGCGTTCTCGAATACCGATTTGCTGGCCGAACAGCTGCGCGAGTTTCGCCCTCCCCATGTGGCGGTAGCGGATGAAGCGGCCGCCGCCCGATTGGACCTCTCGGGCCTGAATACGCGTTTGTGGCGCGGCAGCAACGGTTTGGAGGAGATTGCCGCCATGAGCGTGGACGTTGCGCTGTGCGCTGTCGTGGGCGCGGCGGGTCTCAAGCCGGTACTGCGGGCGATCGAAGCGGGCAACCGCATAGCGCTGGCCAACAAGGAGCCCCTGGTCATGGCTGGCCCGTTGATTATGGAGACAGCCAGGCGCAGGCGCGTGGACGTGCTGCCGGTGGACAGCGAGCACAACGCCGTCTTCCAATGCCTGCAAGGGCATTCCAGGGACGATGTTCACCGGATTCATCTCACGGCGTCGGGCGGGCCCTTTTACGGCAAACCGTGCGAAGCGCGCCGCAACGTTACCCCTGAAGAGGCGGCAAACCATCCCACGTGGGACATGGGCAAGAAGATCAGCGTGGATTCGGCTACCTTGATGAACAAGGGATTGGAAGTCATCGAAGCCATGTGGCTTTTCGGCATGCCGCTCGATAAGATCGGCGTGATCATCCATCCCCAGAGCATTGTCCACAGCATGGTGGAATTCACCGACGGCAGTATCTTGGCACAGATGGGTCCAACGGACATGAAATTCCCCATCCTGTTCGCGTTGACATGGCCTGAGCGCGTCCGAGAGCCCATGGGCCGTCTTGACCTGACCCAGGTTGAGAAGCTTACCTTCGCCAAACCCGATTTCAGCGAATTCCCGTGCCTGCACCTCGCTCTCAAATCCGCCAGAAAGGGTGGGACCGCGCCGACGGTGTTGAACGCAGCGAATGAGGTGGCGGTCCAGGCTTTCTGCCGGAAGCGAATCCCGTTTCTGGAAATCCCGGCCCTGGTGGAGCATGTTTTGGCGAGTTCCCCTATCGAGAACGATGTGTCGCTCGAGTCCGTTCTGGCTGCCGATGGATGCGCCCGAGAGCGGGCGGAACGCTATATTGAGGCCAGATTTCAGACAGTATGAGCACAAGAATCGCGAATATGGAACTTCCCCCCCATGTTTGATTTACAATATGGTGATCGACGGGCTGGCCGAAGAAGAGGTCCGGCGAGGTCACGGAGTGCAAAGTAATGGTTTTTGGCGGCGTATTTGTGTTTATTATCGTATTGGGAGTGCTCATTTTCTTTCACGAAATGGGACACTTTATCGCGGCTAAGGCATGCCATATCTATGTCGACCGGTTCAGCCTCGGAATGCCTCCCCGGCTGTTCGGGATCAAGCTCGGAGAAACGGACTACTGTGTAGGTGCCTTGCCTATCGGTGGTTACGTGAAAATGGCAGGACAAGAGGACACCCCCCTTACCGAAGAGGAGCGTCAGAAACAGTACGGCGAGGTCCCTCCGGAACGCTGGTTCAACAACAGGCCCGTGTGGCAGCGGATGATTGTTATCACAGCCGGGCCGGTCATGAACGTTGTGCTGGGGGTCTTGTTATACGGAATAGTGGCGGCGGTCGGCACCGAAGTTCCTGAAAGCGAGGTCACCGCCCGAGTAGGATTTGTGAAACCCGAGTCTCCCGCGGCCACGGCGCCGATGTACCGAATACCCGATACCGCGGAGAACACGGCAACCGCCGGCGAACCGGATACAACGGGCTGGCGGACGGGTGACCTGATCATCTCTGTTGACGGCGAAGCCATGCGCAGCTTCTCGGACGTCGGCTTTGCGGCGATTCTGGGGGCCGGCAGAGTCTTGGATGTGCTGCTCGAGCGTTCCGAAGAGGGGGAAACGGTCCGGTACCTGTCTCGAATTGAACCCCAACACGTTGAAGACAGCAAGCATACACAGTTTGGCATCGAGCCATTCAGGACGGCGCTGATAGGCCGGATCCTGCCTGGATTACCTGCTTGTGAATCGGGCCTCAAAGATGGCGATATTCTGCAAACCGCGAACGGCCAAATCGTTGACAGCACAAGCTTTACCAAGTTCCTGGAAAACATGGGGGACAACGGCACGGTGAGCCTCGAGGTCGAGCGCGAAAATGCGGTGTTCGACGTGACGCTCAAGCCGGCAACGATTGGACGGTTCGAAGGCGTTGTGTTCTCACCCTCCCTTTACAGCGAGGAAGAGGGAGAGGGGCCGCCGACCATCGGATATGTCTCGGACCAAGTGAAAGAGGACACGGGCCTCGCTCGGGGAGACGAAGTTCTCGAAGTGAACGGCAAGCCGGCAACGGCTGTGAACCTTCGCGAGGCGGAGCGGGACAGCGCCGGCAAGAGCCTGACGCTCAAAGTTCGGCACAAAGCGCGCCTGTTCGGGCTCGCCGGAGCGGAAGAAACAAAAATCGTCGAAATCACTCCGGTGCCGTCGGCGGCCATCGGCATTGTCTGGGGTGAAAAGATGGTTTTCCACCGGGCCGCTGCACGCGAGGTGGTTCCCGAGGCGTTTCGTCAAGGGTTCAAGGCGTTGTCACGCACAATTAAAACGCTCGCCATGCTCTTCACGGGCACGGTAAGCCCGAGCGACTTGGGCGGTCCGGTGCTGATTTACCAGGTGACGACGACCGCGGCCAGTATGGGTTTGATGTGGCTGTTCAAGATAACGGCCTTCATCAGCGTCAATCTCTGTGTATTCAATCTGCTGCCGTTGCCGGTGCTGGACGGCGGTCTCCTGCTCTTGCTTTCCTGGGAGGGCATTCGCAGGAAGCCCCTGCCCGAGAAAGCCCTGGAGCGCATCCAGCAAGTGGGTTTGGTCATCATCATCAGTCTGCTGCTTTTCGTGACATATAACGACATACTCCGGTGGGTGACGTCCACGCTTTAGGATTCGAGGCCGGGAAGCTGGGGACATTGAGGGGCAGTGGGACCGCCAAGGGCGGCGAATCACCTCCGGAGCTGCGTGAGAAACAAGACGACGGGCAGGCCCAATAGACCTGCAACGGGAAGGAGAAGCCGAGAGCGTTATGGGATTCATCACGTGCAAATTTGGGGGATCGTCGCTGGCAGACGCGGCATGTGTCCGCAAAGCGGAAGCGATTATCCGGTCCGATCCGCAGCGGCGGTATATCGTGCCGTCGGCGCCAGGCAAACGCACGGAAGAGGACAAGAAAATCACAGACCTGTTGTATGCGTGGCACAGCCTGGCTAAGCAGGGGCTGGATGTGTCCCAGCCGAAGGGCATCATCGCGGAACGTTTCGGGGAGTTGGCGAGGGAGCTGGGTATCCCCTTCGACGTGGGCGCACACATGGAACGGATCGCCGCCGAGGGAGAGCAGCATGCTGAACCGGATTACATGGCTTCCCGCGGGGAATATCTCAACGGCCTGCTGATGGCGGAGCTTCTGGGAGCCACGTTTATCGACCCTGCCGAGTGCGTTTTCTTCGATGATGAAGGGGGGCTCGACAAAAAGACCTACAGTGCTTTGGCAAAACGCATGGCAGGAGACGGCCTGTTTGTTGTGCCGGGTTTCTACGGAGTGATGCCCGACGGCCGGGTCAGGACGTTTTCGCGGGGCGGCAGCGATGTGACCGGGGCAATCGTAGCCCGGGCAACCCACTCCGTCCTGTACGAAAACTGGACCGACGTTTCGGGCTTCCGTATGGCCGATCCGAGAGTGGTGCCCCATGCCAGGCGCATCCAAGAAGTGACGTACAAGGAACTGCGCGAACTTTCGTACATGGGCGCAAAGGTGCTGCATGAGGAGGCGATCTTCCCCGTCCGTGAAACAGGCATCCCGGTCAACATCCGCAATACACACAAGCCTGAGGTGCCGGGAACGATGATCGTGTCTAAACGCGAGAGCACCGAACCCGTGTGCGGCATTGCGGCGCGCAAGGGTTTCTCCATGATCACAATCGAAAAAGCGCTGATGAACCGCGAATTGGGGTTTGGCCGCCGCTTGCTGATGATCCTCGAAGAGTTCGGGATCAGTTTCGAGCATATGCCGTCGAGTATCGACACGGTTTCGGTGATAGTCAGGGACGACTTGCTGGGCAGCCACGGTCCCGCGGTGATCAAGAAGATCGAGCGCCGGTGCGATCCCGACCGCGTGGAGTTGTCGCCGGGGCTTGCGCTGATCGCAACGGTAGGCCAGGGCATGGCGGGTCACATCGGTATTGCCGCGAAACTGATGGGCGCGCTCGCGGAGGCCCGCGTGAACATACGCGTTATCGACCAGGGCTCTTCGGAAAACAACATCATCGTAGGCGTCGAAGATAAAGACATGGAGACGGCAGTGCGCGCAATTTACGGTGTTTTCACTCACTCGGAGGGTTAACCAGGCTATGCGCCGGACCAAGATCGTCTGTACGCTGGGACCCAGTTCGCGCGACTATCAAACGATCGAGCGCCTCATGACGGAGGGCATGGACGTCGCACGCCTCAATTTCTCGCACGGCAGCCACGACGATCATCGCAACGTATTCGAGACGGTGCGGCGCGCGGCCAGCGAAACGGGCAGGGCTGTCGCCGTGATGGCCGACCTTCAGGGACCGAAGATCCGGACCGGGCGTTTGGAAGACGGACGCCCGGTCAATCTGGCCCCGGGCGCTTCTTTCTGCATTACTGCCCGGGACGTGCCTGGGAATGCCCGGTGCGTCTCGACGACCTATGAATCCCTCCCGCAGGACATAACGCCCGGGAGCCGCCTCCTGCTCGCGGACGGCATGCTCGAATTGCGTGTTCTCGAGGTGAAAGGCCCGGATGTCCATTGCACAGTGGTGCGCGGCGGCAAGCTGGGGGAACACAAGGGCATCAATATGCCAAGGGTAGCCGTAAGCGCCGCTCCGTTGACGGAGAAGGATATCGAGGATTTGGAATTTGCCCTGGACCTCGGCGTCGATTTTGTGGCGCTTTCGTTCGTTCGGTCGGGGCAAGACATATGCCACCTGAAAGAGCTTATTGCAGAGGGGGGGCACAGGGCCTCGGTGGTTGCCAAGATCGAGCGCCCCGAGGCGGTTGCGAACATTGACGAGATAATCCGGGTAGCGGACGCCGTGATGGTTGCCAGAGGCGACCTGGGAGTGGAAATGGATCTCGACGAGGTTCCGCAAATTCAGAAGGACATCATTCGGAAATGTAACCGGAACGGGCTCCCCGTGATTACCGCGACCCAGATGCTCGAATCGATGATGGCCAGCGCCCGGCCCACCCGTGCCGAGGTGGCGGACATAGCGAACGCGATTCACGACGGCACGGACGCATTGATGCTCAGCGGCGAGACGGCTTCCGGGCGTTATCCCATCGAGTCCGTGGCCACAATGGCCCAGGTAGCTCTGAAAACCGATGAAATTATCGAGCAGTCCCCGCGCTGCGCCCTGGTGGCGCCCGAAAATGCCAGCCGTCATGAAACCGCGTTTGCACATGCCATCGGCCTGGCGGCAAGCCAGGCCGCTGAAGACGTGAATGCCGTGTGCATTACGTGCTTCACCATGTCCGGCTATAGTGCGCGCATGATTTCGCGCCACCGCCCTCGCAAACCGATAGTTGCCGTGACAGTCAACGACGAGGCCCGGAGGCGCTGCGCTCTTTTGTGGGGGGTTCAGACTCTGCCGGGAGCCGAAACCCGAGACCTTACCGCCATGGTTGGCCAGGTAGACGATATTCTGAGCCGTGAGGGACTCGCCCAGCATGGCGATACGGTCGTAATCGTTGCGGGCACCCCGCTTCTGGTCGGGGGCCGTACGGACTTTATCAAGATCCATCAGGTTGGTGAGTCGGAGACCGGGCGGTGATTCATGAGCGACTGTCCCAGAGATATTGCGCCGGACTGGTATGTCCGCGCCTTTGACGACCTTTACCCTCTTCTCTATGCCCATCGGACGGTCGAAGCGGCGGAGCCGGAAGCAGACTTCGCGGCGGCTCAGTTGAGACTGGCCGGGAACGAGCGCGTATTGGACCTCTGTTGCGGTAACGGCCGGCACATGAAACACTTGCGCCACCGGTGCGCCTCCTTGACGGGTCTGGATTATTCGGAAGCGCTTCTGCGGATTGCCCGCGGTATGGTCGGCCGGGATTGTGCTCTGGTACGGGCGGATATGCGGGCGATTCCGTTCGTGGGCGTTTTCGATGCGGTGACCAATTTCTTCACCTCGTTTGGATATTTTGTTGAGGCCGAGGACAATTTCAAGGTAGTCTTCGGGCTGGCTGGAGCTCTGAAACCTGGCGGCCGGTTTTTCATCGACTATGTGAACAGGGAAAGCGCAATCACTCGCTTGGTTCCTGAGAGCATCCGGAAACATGAGGATTACGAGATTCGTGACCAGCGCTGGATCGATACGGTTAAGAATCGGCTAAACAAGCTTACAACAGTCATTTACAGGGGCGAGGCCATCCGGGAAGTCGAGGAATCCGTTCGGCTTTACAGCCCCAGTGAGTTTGAAGACCTGTTGCGTGAGGGAGGCCTGAAGGTGGAGGCGCTCTACGGGGATTACACAGGGGCCGGGCTTGATTCCGTGACGCCGCGCATGATTGCGGCGGGCCTCAAGGAGTGATACGGTGCGGGACCTCTCCAAAGAGTACCTGAACGAAGCGGCCGACTTGATGCCGTTCTACGCATGTCCCCTATCCGCGTTGTATGCGCGGCTTCCGGGCCCCGTTTCCTGGCCAAAGCCTCTGGTGGAAGAAATGCGGGCCTATAACGAACGCATAGGGACACGCGCGACATTGGACGGAACGGAACTTGTGGTGGTCACCGGACAGCAGCCGGGGTTGTTTACCGGACCCCTGTACACCATTTATAAGGCAATTACGGCTATCAAGTTGGCCCAACAAATCGAAGCGCGTTCGGGCAGGCGGTGCATCCCGGTTTTCTGGGCCGCAAGCGAGGACCACGATTTCGAGGAGGCTGCCACAGCGCATTTTCTCACGAAGAGGGACGAGCCCCTCAGCCTCACGTACAAACCGAAGCAGGACATCACCGACCTTCCCCTGTACCGGGTGCCGGTCGAGGACTCGGTTCACGAGGCAATCGACACTGCCGCCCAGGAGATGCGAAAGTCTGAACTGACGGATAGCGTTACCGCGTTTCTGCACGAGTCCGCCGAACAGTCCCGGACGCTGTGCGAATGGTTTACACGATTGCTTTCCCGGATGTTCAGAGATACCCCTCTGGTTCTGTTTGTTCCGCATCTTCCCGCGGCACGAGCGCTTCAGTCCGAGCTGATGGCTGTTGAAATCCAAAACCCCCTTGAATCGACACGCAGGTTGAACGATGCGGGTAACTCATTGGCAAAACTAGGCTTCCAACCCCAAGTCACGAAATCGGACAACATGTGCAACTTCTTTCTGGAAGTCGGAGGGCGGCGCCGCGGAGTTACCTATGAGGACGCCAGGTTCCACCTCCCAGAAGAAGGCATAACCTATACCGGAGATGAGTTGCTCGCACTCCTTGCCCAGGAGCCCGGGCGGTTCAGTGCCAACGTCGCCCTGCGGCCCGTGGTCCAGCAACGGCTCTTCAATGCGGTGGCGTATGTGGCTGGACCAGCAGAACTTGGCTATTGGGGACAAATTAAGGGGGTCTTCGAGCAATTCGGCCAGTCCTTCCCCGCAGTGTATCCGAGAGCACAGTGCGCCTTGGTGACGACGCGAATCAGGAAGCTGATGGAGAAGTTATCGCTGTCGCCGCGGGACCTGGAACGGCCACTGGAACAGTTGGAACAGAAAGTGTTCCGCCATATCGCCGAAGAGCCCTCGTATGGGGCGATTACCGTGGCGCAAAAGGATGTTCGAAACCGTTTTCGAGAGCTTCTTGCCATTCTGGAGCAAACGGATCCCGTTGCACGTGAGATGACGGAGTCGATGGGTCTGCGAGTGGATTCGGAGTTTGACCGTATCAGGGATGTGCTGACCCGCCGGGACGAGGAACGGGTCGAGGCTGTGCGCAGACAGGTAGTCCGCCTGCAGCAGTGTCTCGTGCCATGGCGAAAACCCCAGGAACGTGTGTATACTGTGTTCTCGTTCATGTTTGAGCACGGCTGGGGTCTGGCGGCGCGCCTGCTCAAAGAAATCGACATCGGGTCTTTCCAACTGCAGGAGGTGGAACTATGACAGCGGTCGATATTCTGGTCGTAGGCGCACACCCTGACGATGCCGAGGTCGGAATGGGGGGGCTCATCCACAAGATGGCCTCGAAGGGGTACTCAGTAGGAATTCTGGACCTCACGGAAGGAGAACTGGCATCACGCGGCTCCCCCGCGGAGCGGGCGCAGGAAGCCGCGGCGGCGGCTGAAATCCTTGGAGTCGCGCGGCGCGAGTCCGCAAAGCTTAAAGACGGCAAGGTCGCCAACACCAACGAGCAACAGAAGAAGCTGATACCCTATTTACGCTCTTTCAGGCCCAAGGTTCTCATTGCTCCCATGACCGATGACCGTCATCCGGACCACGGCGCGGCCCACGAGCTCATTCGCGATGCGAACTATTTTGCAGGCTTGCGCCATATGGACCCGGACGCCCAGCGGGAACCCCATCGCGTCATGCGGCGCTATTTCTACCGGGTCTATGGCGATCCCACGCCTCCGCAACTGGTTATGGACATCTCGGAGCACATGGACGCGAAGATGGCGGCGCTCCAGCAATACAAGTCGCAGTTCTATAACCCCGAGTATGGGGGATTCCCGACTTACGTATCGAGCCCGGAGTTCTGGGACTTTGTGCGCACCCGGGCCGCCTACTGGGGCAACCGCATCGGCGTGCGGTACGGAGAGCCCCTGTACATCACCCGTCCTCTTGGGATTGACACGCTGCCGAACTTGGAGATGATCGAATGAGAATAGGCATTTCCTGCCACTCGACGGCGGGGGGCAGTGGGATTCTTGCCACGGAACTCGGCATTGCGTTGGCGAAACGGGGCCACACCATCCACTTCGTGACCACCGAGCCTCCATTCCGCCTTCGCGGATTCTATCGGAACATCTTCTCGCACACGGTCAACGTCGTGCCGTATCCGCTCTTTCGGTATCCTCCCTTTACGCTGGCGATTTCGGCAAAGATGTTCGAGGTGGCGAAAGAGCACGATATCGAGCTTTGGCACGTTCACTATGCCATCCCCTACGCGGCGTGCGCGGTCATCGCACGGGAGATGATGCCCGCGGACAAGCGTTTTCATATCGTGACGACCTTGCACGGCACCGACATCACCCTTGTGGGGAGCGACCCCTCCTACTTCCATCTCACGAAGTTCGCCATGGAGCGCAGTTGCCGGATCACGGCCGTTTCAAATTGGCTCGCCAAGGAAACGCAGGCGGCCTTTGAACTATCCAAGCCTATCCATACGATCTACAATTTCGTGAATCTCGACCGGTTTAACGCGCCCCTGGCGAACCGTCAGAGTCTTGCGGGCGACGACGAGAAGATCGTCATGCACATCTCGAATTTCCGCCCCGTCAAACGGGTCACGGACGTGGTCCGCACGTTCAAGAAGATCCTCGACCGTGTAAATGCGCGGCTTATCATGGTTGGGGACGGTCCGGAACGCATTTCGGCCGCTGGCGTGGCCCGCCAGCTCGGCGTCAGCGACAAAATCACCTACCTGGGCAACAACGAAGCGGTCGAGAGCATCCTGCCGCTCGCGGACCTCGTGTTTCAGCCCAGCGAACACGAAAGTTTCGGCCTGGTGCCGCTCGAAGCCATGCTTTCCGGCGTGCCGGTCCTGGGGACGGCCTCCGGGGGCGTGTGCGAGGTAGTCGAGCATGGCGTAACGGGCTACCTCTGCGAGGTTGGCGACACCGATGCGATGGCACGGTGCGCGCTCGAAGTCCTTCAGAACGGCGCAAAAGCCCGCGAGATGGGCATCAAGGGCCGCGCGCGCGCCCGCGAACTGTTTGCCGAAGAGAAAATCGTAGATCAGTACGAGCGGTTATACGAGAACTGTTTGATCGAAGACCCCGAATCGCTGTAGCAGCGGGTCGAGGAAGGGTCAGGGAGGCTTTTCAAGAAAAGAATCCCCAGCTGACGCAGAAAAGCGCAGACCTGGACGGCATGCGCCTGATTCTGAATCTGCGGGCATCTGCGCAATCTGCGGGCACAAAAATCCAGATTATCGTATTGAGTGCTGAAAGGCTTTTCCAAATACAACGGAGGGTTTCATCATGCCACGGATCGCGATGATCGGAGCGGGAAGCATTGTCTTCTGCAAGACGCTGATGATGGACATACTGGCCACGCCGGCGTTGAAGAACAGCGAGTTCCGGCTGATGAGCCGGACGATGCCGAAACTCAAGCGCATGAAACGGTTTGCTGACGAGGTCATCAAGGCCAACAAGCTCGACGCAAAGGTGTCGGTGACGCTGAACCGGCGGGAGGCGTTGAAAGACGCCGATTACGTGATTCTGATGCTGCAGATCGGCGGCGTCGAGGCGTTTGGGGCGGACTATGAGGTCCCGCTGAAGCACGGGGTGGACCAGTGCATCGGCGACACGTTGGGGCCGGGGGGGATCTTCCGGGCTCTTCGCACGATCCCGGAAATTCTGGATATCGCGAACGACGTGAAGAAGCTGTGCCCGCACGCATACATTTTGAACTACGTCAACCCGATGGCGCCGGTCTGCTGGGCGCTGGGCACGGCGCCGGACGTCCGTTTCGTGGGGCTGTGCCACGGTGTTCAGACCACGCTCGACCTGATCTCGGGCTACGTGGGCGTGCCCAAGGAAGAGATCGATGCGAAGGTGGCGGGTATCAACCACATGGGCTGGTTCCTCGAGATGAAGCACAACGGGCAGGACCTCTACCCCAGGTTCAAGAAGGTCTGCGAGAGGCCCGAGTATTACATCAACGAGAAGGTGCGCATCGAGGTGATGCGCCATTTCGGATATTTCATGACCGAGAGTACGGGGCATTTGAGTGAGTATGTTCCCTGGTTCCGCAGCAGCAAGAAGGCGCTCGAGCTGTATTGCGACGAGCCGGCTTTCGGGGGCGAGTCGGGCGCGTACTACAAGTGGTGCAAGCTGATCGGCGACCACCTGATGAACGAGGATTACCTGGCAGACGAGCCCGTGAAGCTCAAGAAGCGCAGCGTCGAGTATTGCTCGTATATTCTCGAAGCCCTTGAGACTGGGCAACTGTTCAAGTTCCAGGGGAACGTGCGCAACGACGGCTATATCCGAAACCTGCCCAACGGATGCTGCGTCGAGGTGCCCGTATTTGCGGATCGTCTTGGGCTGCACCCGACGGTCGTGGGGGCGTTGCCGCCACAGTGCGCCGCGCTCAACCAAAGCAACGTCACGGTTCAGGGGCTTGCGGTCGAGGCGGCCATCAAGGGCGATCCCGAGCTGGTCGTCGCGGCGTGCGCACTCGACCCGCTGACGTCGGCATGCCTGACGCTCAAGGAAGCCCGGGATATGGCGGCCGACATGCTCGAAGCGGAACGGCAGTGGTTGCCGCAGTTCAAAGGCAAGACCATCCGCACAACGCCCGTCATCAAGACACCCAAAGGCACGCGGCATGCGGAAGTGCCTTTAGACCCGGCGCTGGCGGTGGTCCACCGGTTCGGTGAACTCGCCCACAAGGCCGGCGGCTGAACCCGGTCCGCGGGGACGCAGGCGAGCTCCCGAAGGGGGCGAAACGGGCCGGGCCCGGTTCCCGCCGGTTTGCGTTTGCGGACGAAATGCGCAAGAATGGCGCGGGGTAGACGAGGATGTCGTAAACCAAGGAGATTCGATTTATGCCGGTAACACGCAGGCAATTTTTGGGCACGTCGGCCGCGGCGGTCATCGTGGCTGGCGCGATGAGCAAGGGCAAGGTCTTCGGAGCAAACGAGCGCGTACGGATGGGCGTCGCGGGCATTCACAGCCGCGGCGGCTCGCACCTCGAGGGTTTCAGCAAATGCGAGGCCTCGGAAGTGGTCGCCATCTGCGACGTCGACAAACGCGTGCTCGAAGGCCACGCGAAATCCATGCAGGACACGTTTGGCAAGCGGCCGAAGACGTACGTGGACATGCGCGAGATGTTCGCGGACGCGGACGTGGACGCCGTCTCGTTCGCCACGCCGAACCATTGGCACGCGCTGGGGACGGTGTGGGCCTGCCAGGCGGGCAAGCACGTGTACGTCGAGAAACCGGTCTCTCACGAATACAACGAGGGCCTGGCCGTTATCGACGCCGCGAAAAAGAACAACTGCGTCGTTCAGCACGGCACTCAGAGCCGGTCCGATCACGCCTGGATCCGGGCCATCGAGCGTATCCGCGCGGGAGTCATTGGCGACATCTACATGGCGCGCGCGTTGTGTTACAAGAACCGCGATTCGATCGGGTTCAAACCCGACGAAGCCCCACCCGAATGGCTCGACTGGACCCTCTGGCAGGGTCCCGCCCAGGAGCGGCCGTACAACGCCAATTATGTGCACTACAACTGGCACTGGTTCTGGCCATACGGCAACGGCGACATCGGGAACCAGGGCGTCCATCAGATGGACATCGCGATCTGGGGTATGAACAAGGGCCTTCCCAACAAGGTGTTCAGCATGGGCGGGCGGTACACCTATGAAGACCAGGGCGAAACGCCCAACACGCAGGTCGCAACGCTTAAGTACCCGGACGGCACGATGACGGTGTTTGAGGTGCGCGGCCGCGCGACCAACGCCGAAGGCGATCAGAAGGTCGGCAACCTCTTCTACGGGTCCGGAGGCTACGCCGTTGGCACGCGGCTCTACGATACCGAGGGCAAAGAAATTCCCGACGAAGAAGGCGCTGCAAAACCCGAGTGGGGCACCGGCGATCACTTCCAGAACTTCATCAACGCCGTGCTGAGCCACGACGCGAACGCCGTGCATGGCAATCCCGTGGACGCGCATCTCGGATGCGCTCACATTCATCTGTCGAACATCTCATACCGGATGAAGACGTCGCTCGAGTTTGATCCCGCCGCGCAGCGGTTCATCGGCAACGACGAAGCGAATGCCATGTTGACCCGCGACTACCGCGAAGGATTTGAAGTGCCTCAACCGGCATGAGCCAGTTTCGCAGTTTCGGGGACACAATACTCACCAGTGTTTACGTATTGTGTCCCCGAAATTCACGCGTCTTCCGGCGGCGGCGGGCCTTTTGTTTGCGGAGTTTGGCCTGTCTCAGGGCTTCGGGGCTCCTCTCCCCCATTTCGCGGGCTTCGATGAGTTCGCAGAGGCGGCGGCGGGCGTAAAAACGGTTGAGACCCTGAGACCGCGCCTTTTGCATCTTCACTTCGATGCCCGTGGGCGAATGCTTGAGTTGGACGCAGGTCGCCGAGCGGTTGACATGCTGGCCTCCCGGGCCGCTGGAGGATACAAAGCGTTCTTCGAGGTCGGATTCCCGCACGCCGCATGCGGCCATGCGGCGCTCGAGTTCTGCTTCTTTCCGCGGTGTGACGCCGAACTTTGCCATTGAGATCACCCCGTAAGCCGGGTTATCCACTCGGCCATTTGGGCGCGCAGGTCATACAAATCCGCGGTTTCGACATCGGCGCTGTCGAGCCACGACCAGGCTTCCGCGGCAAGCGGTCCCAGGGCGGGAGGGGCGTCTTTGATGAGACGCACCAGCGTGGAGACATAGCGCACATCGTCGACGGCCTCGCGGAATCCCTCCCACTGGATAGTGTCGACGACACCGTTCACCGTGGGATACGTGAAGTTGTGGTCGCGATAGACTTCGTGATCGAAATCGTTCCAGACGTGGCCGAATCCGTGCTGATATGCATAGTCCATGGCGCCGTCGTAGCCGGCTTTCCAGAGGACCATGCCGAAATTGCGGCGGTAGGTCTCGGGTTCCTCGTGGCCGACCTGCGGGTACGCATAGCAGAATACCCGGGACCCAACGGCGTGCCATTTGCGGACCTCGGCGGGGTCGGGTCTGCCCGCGATAACCGCGCAGTCGAGCAGTCCGCCCATTGCCTCGAATGTACCCTGGTAACAGGCGACGAAGGTCTTGCCGCCGGCTTCCTGAACCGCCGCCCAGGCTGCTTGTTGCGATTTGAGCTCGTCGCCCCGGGCTTCGTCGATACCGTAGAAATAGACGTCCCTATATCCATAGGCGGCGCACCTGCCGAGCCAGTCCTTCACACCCTGGCGTTTGGCTTCGAGCGCATCGGGTTCGGAGGCTTTGCCGACGCCGTATCCGAGGTTGTAGAAGGCATCCGTGGGAAGCCCTAGTTCACGGCGGATGTCGAGGATACGGGGCATGCTTCGGTCGCTCCATCCCTGATAGTTGGTGGGGTACAGAACGCCATGGTCGCGCATATCGCGCACCTCCGCGCGGTACTGCTCCTCGGATTTCTGCTCGGAGCCGATGGGCGGTTTGCCGTCACCGGACAGCGTTGCGCGGTAGTAGATCGAGTAGGTCAGCGGGGAAGGAGCAAGCTCGAAGGGGTGCACGGTCACCCGGAGCGGCAGCGTGGACTCCCCCGACGCGGCCTTAAACGTGATTTGGCCGGCGTAGTGTCCTGCAGGCGCGTTGCCGGGGATGTGGATGCGGAACCAGAACTGCTGGAGGGTGCGCCTGGGAATATCCACCGGCAACAGGACCGGACTGTCCACCGGACGGACGTTAGCGAGGTCTTCCCCACTTTGGCGCCCGCTGCAAAGGACGTACGACTCGGTTCCATTCTCGGCGGTGCTGCGCAGGTAGTTGTTCCGCTCGGCATGGTCCACGCGTACAAGCCTGTCGTCTTTCAACAACAACTCGGGCACATACAGGCGGGTGTCCGGCTGCGGCACTATGGTCTGGCCTGCCTGGTACCAGCATTTGACGATGTATGGGTCGATCTCAGCGGCCGGAATGATTCCCTGCCCGCCCTGCAGGTCAGAGACATGGACCTCGACGGACTGCAGGTCCTGGTTGGCATAGAGCGCGGCGGCGACAGTTTCGAACTCTCCGCGGCATCCCGAGCATTCGATGACCTCGCCCACGGGCGCGGGGATCGGGAATCTAGTCCCGGTCATCTGGAGATTGGTGATCGCTCGAGGCGTGTAGACGACCCAGGGTCTTCCTTCCGCGGCGCCCTGCGCGATGGCTCTCAGGGTATCGGGACCGTATCTCATGAGGTCCAGCGCCGTGGCGATAGTTCTTGCCTGTTCGCGGGTAGCCTGTCCAGCCTGCTCGATGGCCGCAACGAGGCCTTCGCCTTCTTCGAAGCTCTTTCGCAGCGACGCGGCGTCCTCCTGGAGGAAACCGGGAAGGGCTTCCAACTCGGGCATGCGCTGCCTGGCCTCGGCGAACTGCTGCCGCCAGCCGGCCAGCCAGCCGGTTTCAAGACGCTGTCGCGCGCTGGCCCAGCGTTCATCGAGCACCGCCTTGTAGTTGTTTTCGGCGTAGCTTTTGCCCTCGACCCGGATGTCGTCGACGTATACCACGGCGCGCGTGCCTGCCCCTCCGAGAATGAACAGCGACCAGCGGTCCAGGTACCAGCCCACGTCGCTCCCGGTAAGAGTAGCGGTCATCCGGCCGAGCACGCCCTCGGCGCCGCCGCGTCCGCGTTCGTCGAGGTCGATTTCGACCAGTTTCCAATCCCCGGTCGGTCCTTCGAAGGTTTCCTGCGGGCCGCATCCCGAGTACGTGGTTGGAGGATACTCCATGTTTGTGCCGAACCCGACGCGTGCGGTCGTACCTTCGGCGATGAAGACCCTGGCGCTCATTTTGAGCGTCCCTTCGGCGGGCATGCGCATCTGCTCGCCGAAATAGTGATACGAGCCGCCGTCGACGGTGACATCGAGCTTAAACGAATGTTGGCCCGAGAAAGCCTTCTCGTCGGTGACCCCGGAGAAATTGGCCGTGCAGGGGCCGTTTTTCGCCCATTCGGTCACATTGGGTGGCGTTCCTTCGAAATCCTCGTTGACGGACACGTCCTGCAGTGCCGGAGCGGCGGCCGCGGGAGGCGGTCCTGCCAGTACCGCGCACGCCAGCATAACCATGAACAAAGCCCGCTTTCGGCGCGGAAAGGTGAGCATTACAGGACCTCCTCAGGCGTTGTGGGGCCGCCAATGTTGCGGGTCACGTCATGATGCAACGCGGCTTAGGGTACAAACTACGCGGAAACCGAGGGGGCATGCAAGATGGCCTGGATATCGTCGAACAGCTTGCGCGTTTTTTCGTTCACCTGCCTGACCTTCTCGCACTGAAGGTATCGCGACGTACCGTCGCATTCAAGTTCCACCCAGACGTGCTCTCCCTCTCGATAAGGCTCGCGCAGGTGCAGCGTTGCCGACGAATTCGCGGGCCGGAAAACATAGGGTTCGAGGCGGGTGCTCTGCCCAAGGTCCCAGTACAGCACGGCATCCCCCGTCAGCAGAAGCAACCCGCGCGAATCAAAATCGTCCTTCTTGTGCTTTGCGGTAAATGTTTCCTTTGCCCGGCGCCGCACAGGAACCCGCTTAGCCCTCCGCAGCAGGTCCGGATGATGCTTTCTGAGCAATCCGAGACGGCGAAACTCGTTGGCAGCTTCCTCAAGCCGCTGCGCCAGCGATCTCGCATGCGGATTGGGTATCATGCCCGCCACAAAGGCCGCTGCCATTGCCAGCGCTTGGACTATGACCATTACGACGTAGAGAACATCCACGGTTCAGGCCCTCAATGACCGCGAACGACAAGGCGTCTTTCCCAGGTTTCGATCTCGACAAGTTTTTACTTCAAGAATTCCGGTTCTTCCCTCTGTCACTCAATAACGGGATTCTCGAGACGGCCGAGGCCTTCTATCTCGATGGCAATGACGTCGCCGGGTTTCAACACCACTTTCGGGTTACGCGCCCAGCCGATGCCCTCGGGGGTGCCGGTCATGATCACGGTTCCGGGAAGAAGCGTCGTGTCCTGCGACAGAAAACTGATGAGGGTCGGCACATCGAAGATCATGTCCTTCGTATTCGAGGATTGCATGATCTCGCCGTTCAGGAAGGCCTTGATGGCGAGCGCGTTGGCATTGGGGACTTCATCCGGGGTAACCAGCACAGGGCCGAGCGGCGCAAAGGTGTTAAATCCCTTGGCGGGGGACCATTGCGGCCCCCCGAGTTTCGACCGGCAGATGCGCGGGGATACGGCGGTGCTGCAAGTGGTACCGAGGACGTAGCTCAGGGCTTCCGCTTTCGGC
>Ga0116185_1001417_pt1 | contig 23975 bp, 22 predicted proteins | sample AD_JPNNA7_MetaG_FD_89754 | JGI IMG/M metagenome (GOLD analysis project Ga0116185, IMG submission 89754) | Active sludge microbial communities of municipal wastewater-treating anaerobic digesters from Japan - AD_JPNNA7_MetaG | ecosystem: Engineered > Bioreactor > Anaerobic > Digestate | place...
CCCGGACAGGCCGCTCACGGTCATCGACGCAAGGCGGCTTAATCTGGGTCGCTGGTTCTGCTCAACGCCGGAGATATTCAAGGACGCCTGGAGCATCCTCCGGGGTGCCCTGGGCGATCTCAAAAAGGTCTCCAAGTTCGAGGCGGTCCCCTACCGGTTGTACCGGGTCGCCGATGACGGGGAGTTCGAAGTGGAGCCGGTCCGCGAACTGAGGCACACGAGCAGGCTTGCCTGGGGCGAAGGCGTCGAAAGCATTTTCGACCCGGAGATCCCGTGCGGAGCACGCCTGCGTCGCGGGAGTCGGCATTCAAGCAGTAATCAGCGGGGTCTTTTCGGAGACGGGGATTCCGACGTTTTCCAGGGCCGGATCAATTGCCGGCCGAAAGGAGAGATTGAATCATGAAGCTTCTATTCAAAAAAGTGATCAAGAGGGCGACCATCTTCCGGATCAGGGAGATCATCGAGGGATATCACTCCCTCGCCGTATTCGAGGGCCGTTATTACGTCGCGCTTAAGGACAGCAGGATAGCGGGTTGCGTCTCCCTGGCGGAACGGGGATGGTACATGACTGAAATAAAGCACCTGTTCGTCAAGGAGGAATACAGGGCAAGCGGGGTCGGCAGCTTCCTTCTGGAGGAAGCCCTGAAAAAGGTCTTCACTCCCCTGGTCTGTTGCACCGTTCGATCGGACAACAAGAGGAGCGCTGACCTTTTTCTGAAGAACTCCTTCGACATCATGGGCACCTTCCGGAATTCCATGACGGACCGGGAGATCTTTCTCATGGTGAGGAACTTGCAGCAAAAGGAGTGAGTCGGTATCAACCAAGGGGCGGCCATGCCGCCCCTTTTTTGTGACACAGTCATCCAAACCGAGGCTTCGACTTACATTAAAATGTGAACGAAATGGAAATGGCCCCGAAATCCTGGTCCTCCCTCTGAGTATCGAATTCCTTTGTCCGATGAACGTAGGAATATGTGATCTTGTAGCGGTAGATGATCATTCCGATGCCCCCGATGATATCGGCGACAAACGGCTTCTTGCTAACGCTGTGGCTGTCTCGGAAGGTGTTCCCGTCGAGGAAAACGTTTCGGGCTACGGCTTTTCCATCAACGGCAAAGAAGAAATGGATGCCGAAATGACGAAACGGCTGGAAGAAACGAGGGTCTGCATCATCCACCGGGGCACTGCTGTCCGATCCCGGACGAATCAGATATGTACCAAAATCGTTCGGGATGTTCCAGCCGAGGCGCACTTGGCCACCCAGATTAGCGCCCGTATAAGCATTACCCACAGAGATTCCCATGTGAGGAATGCAGTCGAATCCGAGCCCTCTCGAACTTCTGGCTTGCAACGTTCTCCACTTGCGTTCAAAGTAAATGTTCAGCACGGGTTCATCGTGGAGTTGATGTGACCACCCCCTTGGCTCGGCCGAAGCTATCCATTTGTGGACCTCTTCCTGACAGTCTTCCGCATAGGAATGGCGACCAACAATTCCCAGATCGAATTCTAGGGTATCCATCCGATACCGGTTTCTGCTATGAAGCCCCAGTCCCAAGTAGGTGATCCCGGCATAAGGTCGGTCGTTTAAAATTACGTCGCCTCGCTCTTTGTCCTCCGGTGTGTATATGTTTTGACCCAAGGAAAACGAAATTGTGCGTACATCTCCAGAATCGTTGACGAACGGCATCCGTTCCATGAGCCGGTATGCCCATGACGGCGCATGAACGATGTCGCGGTATTCTGAAAGATCTCGGGTAAGCCATGAGATCTTCGTCCCATGGGTATAATAGCGGTCGTTGTTGTCGAAGGCGAAAAGATCGTTTTCCAGATAAAGGGTGATGGTCTCCGACTTCCGTGCTTCGTCGTCTCCGGCAAAGGATTGCCATGGATGGAAAAGAAAAATAAGGAGCAGAACAATTGCAGAGAACGATTTGGGTTTCATCTTGGATTAACTTTTTAAATAGCTTTGTTAAGAGTAAAAAAAGAGTATCGAACATCCGCCATGCGAGCAAAAATCCACTGGCCTGCCTTCCTTTTTGTCGTCCAAGCTGACCTGGTCATTCAACTGCCGAGTTCGCTATGTGTTACTGGAAAATCTGGAGACCGGGAAAGAAGGGGCCCTTAGAACAACTGCCAGGTAGCGCAGAAAAAGAAGGACCTACCGTCGACTCACGACGACCCCTATTGTCCCGTTCAAAGAGGGCGAGGACACGCGCTGGAACCATCCCGGAAGGGTGTTGACAACCGGCGGCGCTACCGCTGATTGCCTGTTCTGTCGCCATTCGTAGGAATAAGGAGAATGGAAAACTTTCTCATACATCGCCGTGACTATCTTATTTTCCTCCTGTCCTTTCTATGTTCATAGTCTCCCCGAGCGCATAATGCCGACGAGCAGCCACAGGCCAAGAATGCTGGCCGCGAGGAAACCGACAAGGCCGAGGAAGGGATAGCCGAACAGCTTTGGCCCTGCTCCCGTTTGGAACACAAGGGATGAGCCGATGATGATGGCCGCAATGATCACCGCAAAGCTCAGACGGTTGCTGGATCTCTCCAGCTCGCCGATCAGGCGATCAAGTCCCCGATGTTCAAACCTGATTCCCAATTCGTCCTTCCTCAATTTGTCAAGGATTTCCCCTAAGTCGGTTGGCATTTTTTTAAGAATGAGGCAGTCTCTCCGATCAGTTTGGAGACTTCTTTTAACTGCCTGGCTGGATCCAATCTTTGCATCATGAGCTTCTGAACATAAGGTCTGGCATGTTCCATAATATTAAATTCAGGATGGAGCATTGTGCCCACACCTTGATTCACCACGAGCGCCCTTACCATCATGACCATCTCCTGAGGAAAACGGAGCCCGTGACGGCGGGCAAGGTCCATCAGATCTTCGATAATTACCTTGATGATTAATTGTCTCAAAGGAAGTTCATGGTAGCGTTCAAGAAAATCCGCCAGTTCTGCCCTGAAGACCCTTCGATTTATTGGTTCCGGCGCCAAGCCTATCTTCAGGAGAACATTTACCAGCGTATCCGCATCGTTTTCCACAATAGCCGTCAACGCAATGCCCAGTTGGCGAACGATTTCTTCATCGAGCGTCCCTATCATGCCGAAGTCCACGGGCGCGATAACGTTATTTTCAAGGACAAAGATATTTCCCGGATGAGGGTCGGCATGAAAAAAATGAAATTCAAAGACCTCCCTGAGGATAAAATTCGCTCCGTTAACAGCAATAGTCTTACGGTTTAGCCCGGCTGCCTGCAGTTGTCCCAGTTCGGATATCTTAATGCCCTGGATGTATTCCATGGTCAGTACTTTCGGCGCGGTTAAATCCCAATAAGCCTTGGGAATATAAATGGTCTCATCGTCGGCAAAGAATTTCCCGAACCTCTGTAAATTTCGACCTTCTCTTATATAATCCAACTCACGACGGATCATTCTGGCAAACTCATCTACAATCTGCACAGGCTCATAATGTCTGCTTTCCGACCAGTTGCGCTCGCATAACGACGCCAAGTCACGCAGGATGCGGATGTCTGTCTCAATAATGTCGCCGATTCCAGGCCTCTGCACTTTGACTGCCACATCCTCGCCGGTCTTTGTTTTGGCACGGTGGACCTGAGCAAGTGAGGCGGCAGCCAAAGGTTCCTCCTCGAAATCGTCAAATACTTCCGTCAGGGGACACCCGAACTGGGACTCGATTAAAGCCTTGGCATCTTTGAAGAGGAACGGAGGGACATTGTCCTGAAGTTTGCTTAATTCCTTGACAAACTCTGCCGAAAGCACGTCCGGCCGACTGCTTAAGACCTGGCCGAACTTAATAAAGGTAGGTCCAAGTTCCTCAAAGGCCAGACGCAAACGCTCCTGCGTCGTGAGATTTTTGAAAGCCTGTGTTTCTATTGTGAACACTCTCTGCCGCACTGCATGATTGACCTTCATTCGCTGCAAGAGATCTCCAAATCCGTACCTGACAAAAATCCTGACAATCTGGCCATAGCGCTTCAGTTCTTGATACTTTTCATGAACCTTAAAGATGGACATGATTCAGGGTATCCTCTTTTCTATCTCTGCCAGCCTTTTTGAAATCGCCTCCAAATCCTTCTTCGAGGCCAAGCCGACCTGGGTTATTGTATTTTGCACAGTTTCATTTATCTTCCCGGTCAGCTCTTCTTCCCTTTTTTCTGCTTCCTTCAGCAGCTTGTCCACCATTTTACACCTTGCTTCCCTGCTCACCTCTCCACGCTTGATGAGGTCGTCTACAATCTCCTCGGCCTTTTCTTTTGTGAGGCTGATCAAGCCGAGCCCCAGCAACATTGCTTTTTTGATCATATCCATTATTTCCCCCCTTCTAAGTGGCTTATCTGCTCTCCTTGCATTTCATCAGTCCTGCGCCGTATTAGTTTTTGAGAACTCTGTTTCCGAGGACGTACTCCTTACCCGGTTGGCCTAACCTGTCTCTGTGCTGGCAACAAGGATCCTGAGTTCTTCCATCTCCAACCGCAGCAGAAAATCCAGTTTGACATCCGTCTTCAAAAGTTTCGCGATAATTTCCAGCAACTCTTCCTTAGTCATCAGATCTCCCTGATCGAACGATATTTTTGTAAACCAAATTCCACGACTACAAGCATGGATTTTATCTCCCCCATGCCTGAGAAAGGTCAGGCACAACCGTTCAGAAAAGCAAGCGGCTGATTGCGGCGGTCAACCGTGCGCCTGTGAGCGGAGATCAGACATTTCTCCGGCATTTTCTTTGGCGGCTGCAACCAGGAGATGGAGCCTGTTCAGGAGATTGACCTCGCTGTGTCCGGCGTCCATGTCGAGGAAGAGGAGATTTGCCCGGGGATAGCGTTGCTGCAGCCGCCGGGAAACGCCCTTTCCGGTAATGTGATTCGCAAGGCAGCCGAACGGCTGCACGCAGACGATATGGTTAACGCCGCATTGAAGCATGGCGATCATCTCCGCCGTCAGGAGCCAGCCTTCGCCGGCCTGGTTAACCAGGCTGACCGTTCGGCTTGTTTCTTCCGCCAGTTCCCTGAGGCCGGCTGACTCCTGGTAATAGCGGAATGACTCCATTACCGTCTCCACGCGTTGGAGGAGATGGCAAGCATAATGATCCGCCAGTGTACAGGCGATGCGATCCTTCAAGGATCTTTTCAAAAAAACTTTCTGATTGAAGGATTCATTGGTGAAGCACTGCATGAAAAAACTGAGCAGGGGCGGCACCCTGACCTCCAGGCCCTGTTCCAGAAGCCATTCCACGATGCGGTTATTGGCAAAGGCATTGTACTTGACATATATCTCGCCCAATACGCCCACAACGGGGATCGCGGCATTCGCCATCTCCAGAGAATTGAACTCGGCGACAGCTCTCTTCAACAGAATGAGGAGGGAATCAAAATCCGCCGGTTCCGCAGCGATCCGTTCAAGAAATTTCCGGTGAATGGCTCCGGCTTCCCCCTTGACGATCTCGCGGGGAGCTGTTGCATAATACAGCCGCGCCAGGGCATCGGCGAAAATCAATTGCAGGGCCAATTTTTTCAGGAAGGCCTTCTTGTCGATCGGAAGATCGATCTGCAAATCGCCGTTGGCAATGGACATGGACAACACCCGGGCCTTTTCGTATCCGGCGCGCTGCAGCGCTCTTTCCATCAGGGGCAGGTAACTGGATGCCCGGCACTGGCCGAACGTCTGGGGAAAAACAATGGCGGTCCGCTCGGGATCGTATCGTCCGGACCGGAAGGCCTTGATGATGTCGCCGATGATGATGGCCGCGGGATAGCAGAGGTCATTGTTCACATATTGGAGTCCCAATTCCACGGATCGCCTGTCCGGCGGCGCCAGAACGTCCGCGGAGAGCCCGCAGGCCGCAAAGGCCGGAGCCACCAAAGGGGAATACATCGGCGAGATCCAGGGGACGATGATTTTTTCCCGCTCTCCTTTTCTGCGCAGGGGATATGCAGAAAGCGGTGCCACGTAATCCCTGCCTCCGCGGTCTGTTTCCAAGAGAGAGCGCAGACGGATTTTCACGGCGCCCAGGTTTGCCATCTCGTCGATCTTGATCAGCGTATAGGAATGATTCTTCTTTTCCAGGATGCGCCTGGCTTCGTCGGAGGACAAGGCGTCCAGGCCGCATCCAAAGGAGGCCAGTTGGACCATGGACATGTTTTTTCGGGTACCGACATATTCAGCCGCCGCAATGACGCGGTTGGCATAGGCCCACTGGGTCAGAATCCCGTTTTGCCGCAACGATGCCCCGGCATTCAGAGGAAGCGCGTCTTCCGTCACGACATCGACGCCGTAACCGGCCAAAAGCTCCGGAATGCCGTGATTGATCAGGGGATCGATATGGTACGGCCTGCCGGACAAGACAATGATCCGCCTAGCGTCCCTTTCGGCCGCCGCAATGAGATCACCCCCCATATCGAGAACCCGCTTTTTGAAATCGTCTTGGACCTTCAGGGCTTGTCTGACCGCGAGACTGGAGGACAGGCGTTTTACGCCGAACTGCCTCACGAAATGGAAAAGCTGTTTCTCCAGCAGAGCGGCGTCTTTAAAACTGACGGCGGGCGAATCCAGGGGGATCCCGTAGCGTCCTTCGGGATCGGATGCGCTTCTGATCACGTCCGGGTACCCCGTGACGACCGGGCAGTTGAAACTGTTGCATGAGGACGAATGCTCTTTCTGTTCATAGACGACATTGGGATAGAATATCCGGTCGACCTTCCGGTTGATGAGATCCATGATATGCCCGTGCGCCAGTTTGCCGGGGAAGCAGATATTGTCGGACATGACGGACTGGACGCCCTGCTCGAAGAGTTCCGTCGTTGACGGTGACGACAGGACAACCCGAAAACCGCACGCTGTGAGATAGGCGCTCCAGAAGGGAAAGTTTTCATACATGTTCAGGGCGCGGGGGATCCCGAAGGAAAGGATCGGCTTTCCTTCGGGTTCAAGAGGTCGGTCAAAAAGCAGCTTTTCTTTGGCTGCCGCCAGATTGAGGCCTTTCCTGTCGGTTCGAGCGTGGTTGCTGAAGCTATTCTCGCACCGATTTCCCGTAAAGTAACTGCGTCCGTTGGAAAAGCGAACCCTGACAATCCGGCATTTGTTTTCACATCCCTTGCAGTTTAGAATCTCCCTGTTGTTTGCCCCGCATTCCATGGCGGGCTGAAATCCGACAAAACTCGATGGTTTTGTTCTTTCTGAGAGATAATTATTCCGAGCGGTTATTGCTGCGCCGTATGCTCCCATGAGTTCGGTGATATCGGGACGGATCACCTCTTTGCCGGTGAGGATTTCAAAGGCCCGCAAAATGGCGGGATTACGAAAGGCGCCTCCCTGAGTTACAATGTGCTTGCCGAGCAGCCGCACATCCGTCAGTTTGAGGACTTTGTAAAGAGAATTTTTAACAACGGCATAGGCCAGTCCCGCTGAAATGTCGGAGATGGATGCGCCCTCGCGCTGCGCCTGTTTAACCTTGGAATTCATGAAAACGGTGCACCTTGTTCCCAGATCGAAGGGAGCGTCGCTTTGACAGGCAAGATGCGCAAATTGAGCGACATCGCAATTCAGAGAGCGGGCAAAGGTTTCTAGGAAAGAGCCGCATCCGGAGGAACAGGCCTCATTGACTTGAATATCGGAGACAGCATCATTCTTGATGAAGATGGCCTTCATATCCTGGCCGCCAATATCGAGGATAAAGGATACCTGGGGTGAAAACGTCCGGGCAGCTCGATAATGCGCCATCGTTTCGACGATACCATCATCGATCCCAAAGGCCGCTCTGATCAGATCCTCTCCATATCCTGTGACGGCTGATCGGGCGATTCCGATTTCAATGCCGGCCTTCATTAAGTTTGTTCCGAATGACAAGAGGCCGGATTGAACCGCCTTTACCGGGTCGCCATTGTTTGCGCTGTAATGGCTGAACGCGATTCTATTCTGGGAATCCATGAGAATGATCTTGGTGGTGGTTGAACCGGAATCGATCCCCAGGAAACAATCTTTTCCGTTCAGTTCGCGAAGATCTGCTTTTTCGACGACATGCTGTTCATGCCTTTCCTGCCAGGAAAGGAACTCTCCTTCGGTTGCGAACAGGGGAGGCAGCGTTTCTGTTTTTCCCTGTACTTTTCTGAGATTTTCGAGCTTTTTTAGGAAGACAGTGATGCGAGTCGCAGGGGCCGAGTCCGAAGAATGCAAGGATGCTCCCAGGGCGGCAATCAATTCCGGATGAGTCGCCCGGATGATGTCCGTCTCCTCATCGAGTCCGAGGACGTCCATGAAAGCGCGCCGCAACCCCCGAAAGAATCCCAGCGGCCCGCCGGCAAGCAGTACTTTTTTCTCCACCTGTCTTCCTCTGAACAATGTGGCCGCCGTCTGGAGAGCGACGGCGTGAAAGACGGAGGCGACGATGTCTTCCTTCGGCACGTGATTGCTCAGCAAGGATTGGACATCGGTTTTGGCAAAGACACCGCACCGGGAGGCGATGGGATGAACGGCAGCGCTCCTCTGAGCCAGCAAGTCGAAATCTTCTATTGATACATCGAGAAGAACAGCCATCTGATCGATAAAGGCCCCGGTGCCGCCCGCGCAGCTGCCGTTCATCCTGATGTCAGGCGGGGCCTTGTCTTCAAAGAAAACGACTTTTGAATCTTCTCCGCCGATCTCGATGAAGGTCTTTACTTCAGGCCATCGGCGTCTGATGAGTTGCGACGACGCAACCACTTCCTGGATGAAAGGAAAGCCGTAAGTTTCAGCCAGGCCCATTCCGGCGGAACCTGTAAAGGCCGCCTTGACATTCACATCCCCTAACGCGGACAAGGCCTCTTCCAGCATTGTCCGAAGGGTTTCCCGTGTCATGGAATGGTGGCGGCGATAGCGCGAGAAAACCGCATCACCCTCCGGGTTACAGATAACGAGCTTTACGGTGGTGGAACCGATATCGATTCCAGTCAGATATTTATCCTGCACAGACTTTCCTTACTAAAACAACGCAATCCTTAATGCTGCAATACGTATCGATAAAGCACACCACCCAGGATTCGGGATAACGGGGCGGCACAAGGGTCAGGGGCCACATATGCTTCCTGATAATGTCCTTTTCCTTTTCATTCAGATCAGCGGTCTTGACTGCATTTTGCAGTGATATCTCAGGGTGTCTGCAGCCGTGCAATCTCGGTCCCTCCCTCATCCAATCGTAGAAAAAAAGATCGTGGAGCAACGCGCCCCGCGCCGTTGAAGCGTAATCGAGCGAGAGCGTCTTGGCTGCAGCGTAACTGCGCCAGGCCACCTCCAGCGAGTGTTCGAGGCGGGTGTTGAATCCGTGATGCCTGAACTCCGAGAGGCGCTGGACATCGGCCGTATCGAGCAAGGGCGTCAGTAAGTCCATGAATTCATCGTGGCTGACGGAGAGAGCCTTCTCTTTTGCGCGCGTCTGCAGAACGAATGAGAGATTGCAGATGAAGTCGATCGATAGGACGCCGCAGACGGAGAACGTAACTGCGGACATCCAATGCGGGTCGAAAGACCGGTAAAAGAAAAGGGATAGAGGCAGCAGCGCATATTCGAAAAAAAATGCCAGCAGGACCCAGTAACAGGAATATTTCAGGCAGACCTGGTTCTTGAAACAAAGCGGTTGGCCCGAATAATCCCACAGCGGTCTTTTCAGCAAGCCTCCGAAGAAAAGGCCGGTAGCCAGTTCGATTCCCGTGGTAACCAAAAAGTAGGCCAGGCCTTTTGATAAAAGGACCAGCATCGTGAGATAGAGAGCGTTCAAAGCCCCGATCTTGAGATTAACCAGAGGAATGAAATTTGCGGCGTAAGAAATCGCGCCCTCATGAATAGAGGCAATAATAAGGGTCAGGACCACCGCCGCAGTCCCGTATATGGGAAGATAGGGACCCTTCAGAAATCCGGGGTTCACGAGTTTCTTCTGCGCCACTGACCGGTAAACGCATTCAAGCCCCCACCCTGCAACAGAAAAAGTAGCAAACAGATAAAAGTAGACCGGAGTTTCAAGCACAGGTGATACTCTTCGGATCTAAAATTCCTCCGCACAAGAGGGTGATAAGTTCATCGAGATCCGTATCGATATCGGCATTATCGGAGTCCAAAAGCCAGGTGAACTCGAATCCTCTCATGGCATAGACAATCGACCGTACCGTGTGTGGACCGCAGCTGTTAAAGATCCCTTCCTTCACCCCTTCGTTCAAGATGGTTTGGAGAATGGCCGTCTGCGCAAGAAACAGGTTTTTCCGGACAGAACCGGCGCACGGAAGAAGCCGGTGAAGGAGATCAGAGCGAAGATTCAGGATATCTGCAGCTTCCTTTACCAGCTTGAAACTCGTGAGAATGAAGGCGTGAAGTTTTTCTCTGGGCGACTTCACCTGCTCAACGGCTTCGGAGATACGGGAAGCAATATCGCTGACCTCCCGGTTTAGAACTTCCATATAGACCCGGTCTTTGCTCCCGAAATAATGGTAGATCGTCGCCTTTGCAACCTTCGACAGACGGGCGATATCCTCCAGATTTGTCTTCTGCATCCCGTATTTTTTAAACATCTGCCGTGCTGTATTGAGGATCGAATCCACTTTATCCTTTTTCATGAGCCCTCCTAAAAAATATACTTTTATACTGATTATGTTCAAAAATTTATAATGTGTACTGTGCCTTTGTCAATCATTAACTTGGCGTATAAATTAATAATTTCTCTTATCCCATCTTCCAAAGTATTCTTTCTCCATTTCCGCCAGGCATTCAACGATCTGCCCTGCGTATTCTCTCTGGACTTTGAGTCCGTTGAAAGCCGGCCTATGCGGCTTAAGGACTTTCACCGCCACCGTAAATCGCTCCCGGAATCGGGGAATAGTTCCAAAAGATTTCTGTTCGTCTCCGCGCAGGTAGATGCATAGAATGCGACAATTCGAAAACTCCTTTACGAAACGGCCTGCGCCGTAAGAAAACTCTTTTTTATTAATTCTCCCTGTGCGGGACCTGCCGCCTTCCGGAAAAATAAGAAGGTTCTGTCCTCCCGACAAAACATAATCACATTTGTCGAGAGCTCTCTTCATTTCTTCACGGTTTCCACCCCGGTTGACGGGAATGCATTTGGCAAGATAGCAGAGAACGGCGAGAATCGGATTCCACTGAAAATTATCCCGCTCCGGCAGATTCCATGGAATCCACCGGAAATGGGAAAAGTGCTGGAACAGCGAAAACATGACATAGGTCAAGATCATGGAATCCACCATGGTCAAATGATTAGCACAGATGATCCAAGGTCCGTTATGTTTTGCAAACTTCCCGAAGCAGGCCTTTCGGAGCCTTTTGAGGTCTCGGATCCTGTATCCCATTGCCCTTATGAATAGAACGTTGAGAGGCGCAATCAGGAACATCCCGATTTGTCCCAGGAGATATTGAAGCTGCATGGATCTGGTGACTCCCGACCGCATATGGCTCAGTTCAGTTTCTTTTCAATCAACAAAACCGCGTCGCCGATGGTTTCGATCTTGTCGACTTCATCGTCCTCAATGGTGATGTTGAAAACATCTTCACACTTGATAATGAAATCCACCAGTCGTGCGGAGTTGACCTTCAGATCATTAAGGATATGGGTCTCCCTCGTTGCCTTTTCCAGCGACGAAAGATCTTTCGTGTAGGCCTTGAGAATGTTCAACATCTCCTGAAAAATCGTTTGCTCATCCATTTTGCAATTGCTCCAGTTCAAAATTAGAAATCGGAAATTTGGAATACCGTCAATTCAGGACCCGATTTAACGAATTCACCGTTTCACTAATCTCGATATGTGAGACTATTGATTCTACATGGGTTACTGTTCGCGTCTCCAATGCAGATATTCTTCGTTATCTTACTCAATTCGGGTATCCCAACAGCATTTTCGCAAAGCCTTTATGCATGCAAACGTGCAGGTGAAGGACACCACGAAAAGCACGGTAACAAATAGGAAAAACAATTTCTTAATTGCTCGCCCCAAACCTTTTCTCATTTACGATTTGCGAAGCTACTGTTCCCACTGCCTGAAAATAATGCAGCTATTCATGTTTCCAAAGCCGAAACCGGTCTTTGCCATCGTAGCTGTCGTGCTCAATCCAGGGATCCCAATACCTCTTCGTGGATATTTTTTTATGCATGAAACCGTGCAAGTAAAGGACGCTACGAGAAGCAAGGCAAGAAACAGAAAGAACATTTTTTTCATTAGTCATTACAATCCTCTCATTGACAACTCGCGAAACTACTGATCCCACTTCCTGAAAATTATACAGCTGTTCATGTCTCCGAAGCCGAAGCTGGCTGTTGCCATGGTACGCAATCCGGGGATCTCCAGGCAATTTTGCGGAACCTTATGAGCGAAGTCTGCCATCCCAAGGTGGATATCCTCGCAATTCACCGAGGGATGAATAAATCCCTTGTGGAGCTGCAAAACCACAGCCACACATTCAACAGCGCCGGCGGCGCCAAGGCAATGTCCGACCAGCGATTTTGTTGACTGGATGTAAGGAAAATTCGAGGGACCTAAATCCAGGGCTTCCGACCAGATGTGGACTTCCATGGGATCCATGAAGGCGGCCGTGAGATGGCCGTTGATGGCGTCGATTTCTCCGGGTTCGATCCCGGCATCCGCCACGGCCGTCTGAATGCAGCGCCGGACTCCTTCAGGGTTCGATACCGTGATGGAGCCTCCCATGCGATGGCCGCCACTGTTCACGGCACCTCCAAGAACTTCTGCATAAATTCTGGCGCCGCGGTCCAGTGCGGATTCCAATTCTTCAAGAATCAGGACAGCGCCTCCTGAGCCGGGAACAAGTCCACACGCTGACGCGCTCATGGGCCTGGACCCTTTCTCGGGCTCTTCGTTGAACTTGCAGCACATGGCTCCTATGGCATCAAACCCGCCCCAGACAAAGGGCAAGGCACCTTCCGATCCGCCCGCAAGCATGCGTTTGGCGAGACCCGCGCGGATCCGCCACATCCCTTCAATAATCGCCTCGTTCCCGGTGCTGCAGGCCGATGAATTGGAAGTCACCTTGTTTCCCAAGGCAAGAATTCCCGCGATGCAGGCACTGGCCCCGCTGTTCATGACCTGTTCAACGATGCGGCTTCCCATCCGCCGCACCTTGCCTTCGTTCACCATGGGCACCAGTTGCATCGCGATGGTATCCATGCCGCTTCTGCCGGAACCGATGATGGCGCCAGAGTCCCAATCGACGCAATCGTCTTTGGCATCAGGCACGGTCAGGCCCGCGTCCATCCAGGCATCAACCGCCGCTACCGAGGCGTATCCGATATTGTCGTTGATGGACAGAAGCTTTTCGTGATCGAAATACCGCTTCAGGGTAGTGTCGAAATCCTGCGGGATGCCGCCGATCTGGCAGGCGAAATTCAGGGCCCTTAGCTCGGGAATAAACCGGATGCCGGACCTCCCGTTCCTTAAAGCGTCTTCATAGGCTTCGAGTCCGTGCGCATTAGGAGCCACAATTCCCATGCCGGTAATAACGACTCTTTTCTTCAATTTGATCACTCCCTTGGGTTTGAAATTTCAAATCCCGACGAAAACACCCGCCCGCGCACCGCCGATATGGGCGATCAGTTCATCATCCACAAATACCTGTCCATCGCCGATGGCAATACCGGCACCCGAGTCCCGTAAATGAGAAAAGCGTTTCACGTCGATCTCGTATCGTACAACCCGGTTGAAAGGACGGATCTGCCCGTTTAGGGACACCGCGTCGCACCCTAATGCCCTGCCTGATCCGAGAGCCCCCCGCCAGACGCAGTAAAAACCTAGAAACTGCCAGAAGGCTTCCACGCAAAAACACCCCGGCTGCACCGGATCTCCCGGCATGTGACACTGAAAATACCAGGCATTCATCCGGATATCCTGTTCGGCCAGGATTGAACCTTGCTTCCCGCTTTCCTTAAAAGAAAGAATCCTGTCCAGCATGAGAAAGGGCGGTGCTGGAAGGCGGGCATTGAAATTTTCCGGAGGATCTTCTACGAGATTTCCGCAGGCGAAGAAAACCAAGTCTTCTCGACTGAAATATTCACGTGCTCTGAATTCCGCATACTTCATGTGTTCTCCTCGACCTTCAGCGTACGCACCCAGGTATGAGACCGGTTCCCGCAACGGCAATCGCCATATAGCTGATGGAATCAGCAGAAAGCGGAACACAGTGTGACCGAATGCCCTTTATCCACGACCCACTTCTCACTGGTTTCGAGGGTCCGGTTTTTTAAATAAATTATACTATTAAACTTTTTTGGTTTAATAGTATAATTTATATGCTGATGTCAATAGATAAAATGATCCTGAATTGTTTTGGATCGCAACTGAGCGACTTTTGGCTTCAGGCCAAGGAATTCAGCGACGGTGCTATGGATGATGATCATTCCTAATAAAGGCATGCGCTTGGGAGAAAAATCAATATGGTCTCGGCGATGCGAAGATCTTAGGGAAAAGTGCTGTGAAACAGGGATGTCTCGGGATTCATATGAATGGGCTAAGGGAAAAAGGTTACGTCATTAACTTGACATTTACATGCAAAACACGTAATAAATTTACGTATATTGTTAATATCTGTCAAGTCAACCCGCTTACGATCCCAAATAATACTTGACATTTGATGTCAAAACACGTAATTTAATTACGTGTTACGCTGATAAACGTCAATGGCGATCCGATGAAACTCGAACATTTTTTCAACAGACATCCGGTATTTACGGGTGATGAGCTTGCCGCCTTCCTTGCCTCCGAAGGCCCGCGTAATGTGCGGACGCAGGAGGCCCTCCTGCTCTATCATGTGAAGTCGGGTCGATTGGCCCGAGTGCGCCGCGGTCTCTATGCCGTTGTTCCGCCGGGGGCGTCTGCCGTGTCCTATCCCATCGATCCCTTCCTGCTGGCCTCCCGGATGACGAAGGATGCGGTGCTGGCCTACCACACGGCCATGGAGTTCCACGGCAAGGCCTATTCAATCTACGAGCACTTTACCTATCTTTCCGCCGCCCCTGCTCGGCCCGTTGTTTTCCGATCCCACCAGTTCAAGGGGGTCCGCTTTCCCAGGGCTCTGCCTCCCGACGTCGCTGCCTCCTTCGATGTGGTCAAGGCCGATCGCTCGGGTCTGGAGATTCGGGTGACGGGTCTGGAGAGGACCTTCGTGGATGTCAACCACCGGCCCGACTTGGCTGGGAGTTGGGAGGAGATATGGCGCTCCCTTGAGTCCGTGGAATTTTTCGATCTTGACAAGGTGACTGCCTACGTGCAGCACTTGGGCAACGCCACAACCGCGGCCAAGGTCGGCTTCTTCCTGGAGCAGCACCGGAGAAGTCTGATGGTCGACGAGGCACACCTGAAGGCTCTCCGTGACCTCCGGCCACAGCGCCCCCATTACCTGGAACGCAGTCGGCGGAAAACGGGCCGCTTCGTGGCCGCCTGGAACCTCGTCGTTCCCCAAGAGGTCTACGAAAGATCCTGGGAGGAACCCTCATGAAGATCTCCCCTGAAACGCTCGCCGTCCAGGCGGAGGCCACTGGCTTTCGCCCGGACATGCTGGAAAAGGTAGCGCTGCTGCTCCAACTGCTCGATGCCGTCCGCAGCCATCCTTTCCTTAAAGACAAACTGGTCCTCAAGGGCGGCACGGCCCTGAACCTCTTCGTTTTCGATGTCCCCCGCCTCTCGGTGGACATTGATCTCAATTACGTGGGTGCGGTGGACCGGGAAACGATGCTCCAAGAACGGCCCAAGGTCGAGGAGGCCCTGCAGGCGGTCTTTGCCCGGGAGGGATACACGGTGAGGCGCGTTCCCACCGAGCATGCGGGCGGCAAATGGCAGCTCCGTTATCCCAGTGCCGGCGGCCAGGGAGGCAACCTGGAGGTGGATGTCAATTTCATGTTCCGGATCCCCCTGTGGCCCGTGCAACGGATCGATTCACGACCCGTCGGCATCTGGCAGGCTGCAGGCATCCCGGTGGTCGACGTTCACGAACTTGCGGCTGGCAAACTCTCTGCATTGCTCTCACGGCGGCAGGCGCGGGATTTGTTCGATTGCAGCAACCTCTTCCATCTGGGTGTCCTTGATCGGGAAAGGCTGCGTTTGGCCTTTATCGTCTACGGTGCCATGAGCCGCAAGGACTGGCGAACCATAGCGCCAGAGGACGTGGATGTCGACACCACCGATCTGGAACAAAAGCTCATCCCCACGCTAAGGTCCGCAGGGAGCGAAAAGATCTGGAAGAATCAGTTTGGGAAGGGCCTTGTCGAGGACTGTCACAATTTTCTTTCCAGCCTGCTGCCGTTCACTGCGCCGGAGCAGGAATTTCTCGATCGTATTTTGGACAGGGGCGACATAGCCCCTGAGTTGCTGACCGGCGATGAGACTTTGCAGAAACGCATCCGGCGCCATCCACTTCTGGAGTGGAAAGCCGTGAATGTAAGAGGCCACAAGAAGGTCCGCTGAAAATCCATTCCTTTCCAAGGAGGCATTAAAAAGGTTCTCAGGAGTGATGTCCAACCTTCACTTCCCAATTTTTGGTCATTACTTGGTCAGAAAAGAATACAGGGCAAGCGGGGTCGGCAGGTTCCTTCTGGAGGAAGCCCTGAAAAAGGTTTTCACTCCCCTGGTCTGTTGCACCGTCCGATCGGACAACAAGAGGAGCGCTGACCTTTTTTGAAGAACTCTTTCGACATCATGGACATCTTCCGGAATTCCATGACGGACCGGGAGATTTTCCTCATGGTGAGGAACCTGCAGCAAAAGGAGTGAGTCGGTATCAAACGAGGGGCGGCCATGCCGCCCTTTCTTGTTGACAAAGATTGCAGACTGCTAATATGCCGATACGGTAAATATTCTTTAAGAATTGTAACGTGACATAAGTTCTTCGATTTCACCTCTATTCGCCAGGACTATCTGCTGTTCATGAGCTGGCCGCAGTGAACATCCTTTGTCCAGCCCCAAATGTTTTTCAAGATAGAAATAGAGAGCTGCTCTGACCTTTAGGACCCCAACTCCATTTTTCATGTCGTAATCCCTTTCGATGATCTTTTTTTGGGCATCTGATAAGCCTGGATGGGGTTCTATTTTAACTTCAACGATGTTGTTCCAACGGCTATCGGCAGAGGGATCAATTGCAGCGGGCTGCAAATTTCTTAACTCTAGTATTCTGACCAATAGAAAGTCCCTAAAATCATTGTGAATATAGCAGTAAGCCCGGATGTGCCATCGAAATCCATCATACGCGAGAGTATGCGGTGCTATTTTTCGCCAGATTGATTTATCCCGACTCATCGATTGGTAATTTATTTCCATGGACATCTTTTCATTAATGCCCTTAAGAATATTCCTGAGAATCTCGGAATCTACGACTCTTGCAACACTCGGTATTGAATCGAAACTTGGTACCATGCCTAAGAACGATTCCTCTTTTTTAAGGACTCTATCAAAAAGCAGGCGTAATTGAGAAAAATAATGAGACGAATCAATGACTTTGAAGACGGGCTTGAATTGCTTAGTGGCAAAATAGAATTTTCCGCTTTTGTCATAATCGATATTCTGGGGGGCCTTTAACTGGTATGTTCTAAGGTCAGCAGATGCTTGCGGGATTGAAATATCAAAGAAATCAGTGAGATCTTTTCGGTTTATACGTCCTTCCCAATAAAGGCGAAAATCAATAAATTCAAGGCGACGTTCGACGCTCCAAGTCATGAAAAATCCTCCTAAGCTGTTGAAATCACATGCAACAATAAATAAAATAACTATATCCATAAAAAAAGTATATTGACATAGTTACTATACGTACATATATTATTCCCACCTCAGAATGTAAAGCGAAAAGTTATCGAACCAGGGACAAGCCATGAGATAGAAAGGAGCAAATTATGTCGGAAAGTAGATCGCACAAGGCAGGTAAAGGAAACGCGGCAAGGACTGAAGTGTCCATTCCAGGGAACCGTCGCTTGGATGCAATACGCGGCACTTCGGCAATTGAAGTCGAACGAGGCGGCACAGTTCGGAAAATTGACCAAGCCCTTTCGCGTCTGGTCACGCAGGCAAACAGAGCAAAGATTCTTCGAGTCCCTCAAAACGATATGCCCTTGGCTGTAGAATGTGTAAGAAAAAAACGAATTAATGTTATTGTGACAAACTTATCAAAAACAAAACGAATTAAACCTTAACACAATTCAATGCTGTAAGGAGGTCCCAAGAAATGGCATCCACCATTACATTCTTCCCCGTTGATAACGGGGACATGACCATCATTACCCTCGCCGACGATACAACCATATTGATCGATATCAATTTGCGAGAGCGTGCTGAGGACGAGGAAGACCCAAGTTGCGACGTGATAAAGGAATTGAGGAAGAGGCTCAAGAAAGACGGCAAGGATCGACCCTATGTAGACGTTTTTCTTCTCAGCCATGCTGATCAGGATCATTGTAGGGGTATAGGAAAGCATTTTCACCTGGGACCGCTCAGTGATTACAATTATGACCCGCCCGAAGGAGAGGATCTGAAGATTGTGATACGTGAGGCGTGGTCATCTCCGATGATGTTCAGAAGGGCAAGCAAGGGCAACAAATTATGTGAGAATGCGAAAAGCTTTAACACAGAGGCCAGAAGAAGGGTGAAGCTATTGAAAGAGAAGAAGTCCGTGCTTGAAGGAGATCGCATTCTCATTATCGGCGAAGACGAGAATGGAAAGACGGACGGGCTTGAATCATACCTTGTCAAAATAGACGAGACGTTCAATCGGATCAACGGCAAAACAAACCAGTATATTAACCTGCGGGTACTCGGGCCTCTCCCTCCACAAGAAGATGCGGAAGAAGAGAAGTTGAGCAAAAATCATTCGAGTGTAATTCTACAGATAGCTTTCAAAGCCGATGAAAAAGAAGATGCTTGCCTGTTCCTGACCGGTGGCGACGCTGAAGTCTATATTTGGGAAAATCTATGGCAGAGCAAAAAAAATAAGCTATCTGAGATTCAATATGACCTTCTCTTATCGCCGCACCATTGTTCATGGCATACTCTTTCTTACGATAGCTGGAGCGATAGCGAGAATCCTCAGGTTAACCAGAAGGCGAAATCGGCGCTTTCGCAATGCCGGGAAGGAGCCTTTATCGTATCGAGCAGCAAGCCCATTAAGGATGACAAGAATGACCCACCCTGTTGGGGTGCGAAAAAGGAATACCTCTCAATCATAAAAGAACAAGACGAAAGATTCTTCTGCACCGGAGAATGGTCCAGCGAGAAAAGCACCGAACCGCTCACTTTTAAGGTTTCCAAAGAAGGGTTTCAAGCGCCTTCAAAAAAGAGCGTCTCCATCACCGGTCCCGCCGTCATTTATGACAGCACCAGGGAGCCTAAGGGACATGGTTAAGAGCAAGAGGGGGGCTCACAAACAGAGACGGGACAAGAAAACTAACACGGCGAGCAGAAAGATTCATGCCGAAGCGGCCTCGGTACACAAAATCATTCTATCCCATCCGTGCATTAAGAAGTCCGCCTCTATTCCTGAATCACGCCCCGATGGAGGATTCAAAATAGAATTCAATATGCAAGTGTCTCTACCATCCAGGGCACTTGAAAGAGGCGTGACTCAAACGGGCGTCCGTGCGGTTGAACCTATCACTTTTCTGTTTCCGCCTGCATATCCTTATCGAGCGCCTTGCGTTCTGTTGAGACCGGATTTTAACAGCTGTCTTCCCCACATCAACCCGGTCCTTAATGAAGATCGGCAACGATACATATCCCCTTGCGTCTATGATGGCTCACTCAATGACCTGCTCCACGAGGAAGGTGACGGTTTAAGCGAAATCCTAAATCAGCTTTCCGATTGGCTCGACAAAGCAGCCATTGATGATTTGATAGATCCAAAACAGGGATGGGAGCCAATAAGGCGTGATTATACCTCCGGATCCGTACTGTACGATGTCTCTCGCTTTGAGGGGCGCATTCAAAAGGAAGAAGGGGCCTGCGTGTTCCTGTGTAGAGCCTTTAGAAAATTGTGGCACAAGGAACAGTTTAACTATGCTTGGGTTATTGATGAAAAGCCCCTGGCTGTGACTCCTCGGTTGATCTCAGATTCCTGCATCTTTGAAAATACTCCTTTCGGCCGATTATATCAGCTGTTGACGGTACTTGTCTGGGGATCAGAGTCGTCAATTGTATCGAGATATTTACCTGATGATGTTGAGAATCTTAAACAGCTCTATGAAAGAGCTAAGAACTACGGCGTTTTCAACGCGCTGAGCGACACGATCAACAATCTAAGTTGGGCGGCAAAAGAAGCATCTTTTAATCTAACAACATTGCCCCTTTTTGTGATCCTTTGCGTTAGGAGACCCTATCATCTTATAGGCAATGAATCATCATTGGAATTCATTCCCTATTTGGTTGAATGTAAGATTGTCAATTTGATGGGACATCTGCCAGCGTCTGCCCTTACGATCAGCGAAGATTCCTGTGTGATACCGCTTGGTCATCGTCATAAAATAACCGGGAAATTACTCAGAAGAATGTCCGGGGTAAAAGAAAACATGGAAAGTGGCTCAATTGTACATATCGGGTGTGGCAGTGTGGGATCAAAAATAGCCATGAGCCTGGCAAGATCTGGGCACGGGCCATTTACGCTCATAGACAAGGCCGTATTCTCGCCGCATAATTCAGCGCGCCATGCGCTTGTGCCACCATCGGAAATTCCGGGCATACCCAAAGCCATTCTGCTATCGGAAGAAATCAAACGGCTGGGACTTGAAGCGGAGCCAATCGCTGAAGATATTATCGACCTTTGTAGAGGGGAAAGTGGAGGTGCGAATCCTCTTCGCAGCGATAATCGGATCGTTGTTGAATCGACAGGATCTATCGCGGTCAGGGATATGCTTTCGTCACTACCGCCTGGACGCCTCCGCGGAAAGTTAGTACATGCCATACTGTACGGTCATGGAAAAGTCGGCATACTGGCGATTGAGGGACTCGATAGGAATCCAAATGTCAATGACTTAGTCCTCAAATTCTATGACGAATGCGTCGATGATCCGGAATTATCAGCTGTCTTTTCAGGAAAACATTCGGTCAGTCGCCAGGAAGTTGGGCAAGGATGCGGATCACAGACCATGGTGATGCCCGACACACGAGTTTCCTTATTTTCGGCCGGGATGGCTCAACGGGTCATGCAAATTCTTTCAAATAAGGATGGCAGGACCAGAGAAGGCGAACTCTGGATAGGGAAGCTTGCCGAAGGCGAGATGGGTGTTTCATGGAAACTTGTGGCGGTAGGGCCGACAGCGACTTTGCTCTTTAGGGGGCAGCATCGCTGGGAAGTGAGGATACCAGAAAGGGTGCAGCAGCGTATGTTGGAAGAAATGAACGCTTGGGGTACAATAGAGACGGGCGGCGTATTGATGGGAAGATTATCTCTTTACAACCGCTGCTTCAACATTTCCAGGCTGGTCGAGGCACCACCTGATTCTGTAAGAGCCATGAACTCTTTCATCCTGGGTACGGAAGGTCTGCGATGTAAGGTTCAAGAAATTCATGACAGATCCGGTGAAACGCTTACCTATCTTGGCACATGGCACAGCCATCCTCAGGGAGGAGAGGCGTCATCACTTGACAAGTCTACACTTGCGCAGCTCAGGGGGCTTCCGTTTGGAGCGCCCGCCGTGGGGCTGATAGTGACGCCTTCCGGGTTTCGGGTCATAGTAGATGAAGGGAAACTGGCTTGAAAAAATGACGTTCCATAATAGCTATCCACATCATGTCAATTTATTGCGGCGGCTAAGAACCGCGCTTACTTACTGGTAACGGGAGGTTTATCCAAATGAAAAAAATCATTGCCTATCTTCTCTTCATGCTTGCTGTCGATATTTCCTTTCTAATCACTATAAAAACTCGTATGTTTCCCGAGTCGTGGTACGCATTGGAAAATGCTTTGCTATGCACATTCACCGGTGGATTAGGTGGTGCGGTATATTGCTTGCGAGGGGTATACCTTAATGCGTGCGTAAGGAAACAGTGGGATAATGATTGGCAACCATGGTACTACATAAGACCATTGGTGAGCCATGTTTGTGGCGCGATCAGTTTTTTGTTCCTGAAAGCTGGTCTTCTCGTACTGGAGGCAAAATCGTCTTCTGATTCTACAAATCTAGGCTTTCTCGCTTTAGCGTTCATTGCTGGCCTTAATGTTGATAAATTCATTACAAAGATTGAAGACATTGCACAGGCGTCATGGGGGATTGAAAAGTCCCGTACTGCAAATGGCGGACATTGAGTGGCATGCGCATGGTAGGCAACACTTCTTTGGTCATTACTTGGTCATTACTTTTCAAAAAATACCCTCTGTTTTCCCTGCATATCCTTGATCCACCTTTGGTTAGAAAAACGGGATAACTACTCGAAATTTAACTTTCTTTCGTTATCCCGCCTTATCCCTAACTATCCCTGAACGTGCGTTCAGGGTCTAGTGGGTAGGAGTGCTCCCGTCGAGGATCAAATCCCCCGAATACGGGATTCCGGCGAGTATCCCAGTGCATTATCCTTTGATTGTCTTGAACGGAACCAACACGCCGTTTGCCTTTAATCCGTCAAGATAATCCGCCCATATCTGCATCATTTTCCGGCGTTCTTCAAGGTGGGCCGTCCGATTGTAAGCCCGCCCGTTCGGGTCACGCACGGCATGGGCAAGCTGATGCTCGATGTAATCAGGCCGGACATGCAGGACTTCATCGAGAATGGTCCGCGCCATTGCCCGAAAGCCGTGGCCGGTCATGGTTTCCCTATCGTACCCCATGCGGCGAAGCGCTGCGTTAACGGCATTGTTGCTCATTGGCCGCGCGAAGGAGCGCCCGGACGGGAAAACGTAACGGCTTGGCCCGGTCACTTCCTTCAGTTCCGTCAATATCTCCACCGCCTGGCGGCAAAGCGGTACGATGTGTGCCTGTTTCATCTTCATCTTGTGCGCCGGTATGTTCCAAACGGCTTCGTCAAGATCAATCTCCGACCATTCCGCATTGCGCAGTTCTCCGGGGCGAGTGAAGAACATCGGCGCAAGCCTCAAGGCGCACTTCACAACAAAATGCCCCTGATAGCCGTCCAAGGCCCTTAAAAGGGGGGCAACTTCTTTGGGCTCCGTAAGCGCAGCATGGTGCCTTTCTCGCGGCTGCGGCAAGGCTCCTTTAAGATCGGCCGCAGGGTCGCGCTCTGCCCTTCCCGTGGCAACGGCATATCGGAAAACCTGCCCGGCAATCGTCCTGATCCGGTGTGCCGATTCGAGAGCGCCCCGGCTTTCCACCCTGCGAAGGACGGCGAGCAGTTCAGGCGCCTTGATTTGATTGATCGGGCGTTTACCGATCCATGGAAATAGATCACGCTCCAACCGGCTCATAATCGTGACGGCATGCCCAGGCGTCCACGTCGGCGTGAATTTCGTATGCCATTCCCGGCCAATGACCTCGAAGGTTTCGGTTTCTTCTGTTTTTGCCTGCTTCTGTGCCTTACGAATGGAATCAGGATCAATGTTGTTTGCAAGTAGCCTCCGGGCATCTTCCCGTTTGCGACGTGCGTCTTGCAGACTGATTTCCGGGTACGATCCGAGAGCAAGCTTCTTCTCTTTTTTGTCGAAACGATATTTAAACCGCCACAACTTACCACCGGAAGGCGTTATCAGAAGATATAGACCGCCTCCGTCAAATAGCGCAATTGGTTTGTCTTGCGGTCTGGCTTTTTGGACCTTCATATCCGTCAAAGGGATGATTCGTTTCGGCATGGTAATATCTCCACTTTTGGGTACCCGCATTACATTATGGGTACTCTTTGCTTCATTTTAGGTACCCATAAATCCCGGATTTTCATGAATCGTATAGCATGTTATTAGACGGAAATCAAGAAAAAACCCGCTATTTCTAACGGGTTTTGTACTTCTTTGTATTGTATTGGATTATGTCTTGGTGGAGGCGGCGGGAGTCGAACCCGC
>Ga0116185_1001418_pt1 | contig 23971 bp, 16 predicted proteins | sample AD_JPNNA7_MetaG_FD_89754 | JGI IMG/M metagenome (GOLD analysis project Ga0116185, IMG submission 89754) | Active sludge microbial communities of municipal wastewater-treating anaerobic digesters from Japan - AD_JPNNA7_MetaG | ecosystem: Engineered > Bioreactor > Anaerobic > Digestate | place...
GAACTAGACTTCTATCTTCTTATCCTGGTTGTGAAAACCTGGTATTGTATCAGAAAATATTTCTATCCCTTGACATATTCTGCGATTTACTGTAAATTTTTCTTGCGCCGCAGGGTAGAGCAGTTGGCAGCTCGTCGGGCTCATAACCCGGAGGTCGAAGGTTCGAGTCCTTCCCCTGCTAGATTTTTGTTTTGCCTTGATAATAAAGGCAATTCCAGAATGGAAAGGATAGCTTCCTACATTAGTCCTACAAAACTTGCAAAAAGCTGTCCTTTCCTGCCGTTTTCGGCCTTTTGCAAGAGCTCTCAGAACACAAAAAATGCCAGTTCTCGTCAGTGCTCTCGTTAATTTCGCCATATCGGTGGCCCTTTATTCCTGCTCGCTTGCCAGTCCCCCTGCCAGAATATCACGGATCCCTTTCACCATGTTCTCCAGTGCCAGTTCCATCGATTAAGCAACTCCAAATCGATCCACAGATCTCATGCAGTAACCGCCGCGCCCAGGCGATGATTTTCAGAACGATCCACAATATAAGCAAGACCCATGTCGCGGCAAAGATGATGGATGCGACGGTGGCGCCGATGAGGAGCCTGGCGGTCCAGGGCGTATGCGGGTCCTTAAGGGCGAGAAAGAGGGCCCATGTCTACCGCTTGAGCTTGCGGGCTTTTCTTTTCATTCTGGGAAACCACCCGGGAGCGCGGCCCGAGCTGCCCTTTCCCATGCTCTCAACCCCTGGCATCCGAATCTGAGCGTTTCATGAGGCTTCGCGTCTTGAAGAAGAAGGGCAGTGAGACGACCTGCGAAACCACGGAGAAGATGACGAGGAGGGGCAGAGACCTGTCGTACAGCAACCCCATAATCCAGCTTCCGACAAACCAGAAAGCCCCGAATCCCGCGTTAAAAATGCCAAAGGCGGTGCCCCGGCGCTCCTTGGACACAATGGTGGTAACCGCCGATTTTAGGATGGATTCCTGCGCCCCCATGCCGATGCCCCAGAACACCACTCCCGTCACCGCCAAAGCCGGCGCCCTGAAAAGGAACACAAACGGAGCAAACAGCATGGATATTGCCGAAGAGATGATGATTGCCGTCATCCCCTTCCGGTCGTACATGCGCCCAAAGAAGAGCGCTGAGAGTGCGTCGACACCCATCGCCACCGAATAGAGCACGGGGACCACATTATCGGGAAGGAGCTTGGTTTTGGTCATATGAAAAGCCATAAGGGGAAAGTCGGCGAACCCCAGGGCAAGAAAACCGATCCCCACGAGATAGAACCAGTACGCCGACCGCAGACCATCGCCGGTAACCGGGGCCGGTGTCGTCTCGAACTCATGAGGCCGCGGATACTTGTTTCTCGCTACGAGGAGAAGGATCAGCGTCACCGCGGCGGGAATCGCCAGGATCGCGAAGCCCAGGGCGTAGGCAGAGAGCTTGTTGTCGTTCCCTTTCACCGTAAGGACGATAAACAGCATGAGCGGGCCGATGAATGCGCCGATCTGGTCGAGGACCTCCTGGAGCGCGAAGCCTTTGCCAGCTCCGACCTCCGACGCGGCGAACGACGCGAGCGTGGTCTTGGCGGGGCTCCGTATGGCCTTGCCGAACCGCTCCAGCACGATGAGTCCACACGCGTAGACCCACCCGAGTCCAGGGGCCAGAGCCAGGGCGGGAATCGCGATCAGGTTGATCGCATAGCCGATGATCGTGATGGTCCAGTAGCGTTTGGTCTTGTCGCTTATGTACCCCGTGACGAGGCGCAGGGCGTACCCTATGAACTCGCCGAGCCCCGAGACGAATCCCACCGTCGAAGCCGATGCCCCGAGCAGCAGAAGATAGGGCCCAAGGATGCTTCGCGCGCCTTCATGGGTCAAATCGGAGAAGAGACTCACGATGCCCATCAGCACGAGAAACTTGTAGGCCGCCTTCTTTCTGTCTTCCATGATTGACGCTCCTTATGCAACACCTGTTTTAAGGCAAATCTACATCATCGCAAAAAAATATGCAACTTGTGTTGCATTCATCCCATGAGTATACTTACAGTATGGAAGACCACACCACATGGTTGCTCTTCGCCTACCAAGTGCCGGCCAGTCCCTCGACCCATCGCTCCTACGTCTGGCGAAAGCTGAAGGCGCTGGGAGCCCTCTATCTCCAGAACTCGATCTGCATCCTGCCCTCCATCGAGCCCGTGGAGGAAACACTGCGCCAGCTTCATGCAGAGATTGTCAACCGCAATGGAACGGCAATCATTCTTCATGTCAACCTTCTGAATGAGGAGGAGCGGACCCAAATCATCGCCCGTTTCAGGCGGCAGATGGAGGATGAGTATAGCGAATTCATCGAAGAGTGCGGCGAGTTTCACGCGGAACTGACCAAGGAGCGCGCCAGGCACCATCTCACCTACGGCGAGCTCGAGGAAAACGACGTCGACCTTGGAAAACTTAGACTCTGGCTACCCAAGCTCCGCGTCCGCGATTTCTTCCAGGTCGATACCGCCACAAAGGCCGCTGAGGCCCTGGAATCCTGCGAGGCGGATTTCAGCCGGTTCGAGTCTGAGGTCGAGGAAGCGTCGAAAGGCTGAGCTCGAATCCTTTTTCCTTCAACGCCATCCCCGATTTTTTCCAAAAACACATCTACGATCGCAACCACTCCGATTTTCACGATGTTTTCAAGGAAATGCGACAGGTCGCGGACAGGGCTCCGGCGGCAGGGCCGGCCTCGAGCCTGCCGGCGGAACGTGTCCTTATCGGGGAAACCCACGGCCAGGATCCCCTTCTCGCGGCCTCCTGTCATGGCAAGAAAAGCGATGAACTGCACATGGCCTTCAACTTCGATTTTTTGCACCAGCCCTGGCTGCCCCTCAACCCCGACTGGAGGAGCCGCAACGTGGCGGCGCAGCAAGACCGACCGGACTTCCTTGCTTTCCTGGTACCGAAGCCTCACAGCCCTCCGCCGGGCTGTGGGAACGCTCCGGCGCGGCTCGATCCGATTTCTCGATGCTGGGAAGGATATTCTAGCCTGCGAAAGGGCGGACGCGGCTTCCGGTGAAACCATTGAGATCATCTTGAATTTTTCCTCGCGTCGCAGAAATGCCCTGGTCGGAAAGCAGTTCTGCGTGCTTCTTGGAAGCCGCCGCCCGGCGGGATTTGTCATTGCCGCCGGCCAGGTGACGCTCGGCCCCTGCGAAGTCGTCATTGCGCGTCAGGCTTTTATCGCGCGCCGCGCCGTCTGATCAGGACTGCCTTTTGTACTGGTAGCGCGGCTGGCCGTTCGCGACGGCCCTCTCGATCTGGTATTTCTGCATGTTTGCGAAGGCCGCGAGGAGTCTGGTTTTGTCCGTGTAGTCTTCAAGCTTTGCCGCCTCGAGGCGGCGGCCGCGAGTTCTGCGCCGGGACCGGATTCGGAGAGATCGATCGAGTCGTTGGCGGGATACAGCAGGACAGGGAAATTCGCCAGATCGTCGATGAGTTCGCAGACGCGCGGATGCGAATCGAAAGCCACGCCCGGGATGATTTCAGCGTCGGCGAGATTGAGGCATGTCATCCTGCCTGTGCCGCATCGCTCGCGCCGCCATTCCTTGGAATGGGTAAGGAGGACGATTTTGGTGCGCACAACCATGGCCGGCTCTGTGGGGCAAATGCAGGATTCCCTGGGACGGCGGCAGGCCGGATAGATTTCTCGAAACACGGATTGACGCTCCTGGATGCGCGATCATACAACAAAGCGGGGCCTGGCGGATATCCTCCGGGCCTCGGTGAACTCGAGCATAAGGAGATAGAAATGGCGGACAGCATTGATTTCGGCATAAAAGACAGGGTGACGGTGGTGACAGGCGCGAGCCGTGGCTTTGGCCGCGGTCTTGCGAAAGCGATGGCGCGCTCAGGGGCTATCGTTGCCGCCGCCGCGCGCAGCCTGCCCGAACTCGAGACTCTCGCGAAGGAAATCCGCGGCGGCGGCGGTATCTGCGAAGGTTTCGTCATGGACCTGCGCGACATGGCTTCGATTTCGTCCGCCTTTGAGCGTATCGTCGCGCGCTTCGGCCGCATCGACATACTCGTGAATAACGCCGGCATGGGGAACCCTATTCCCGCGGTCGACATAAGCGAATCGGATTGGGACTGGATGATGGATCTCAACCTGAAAGGAACATTTTTCTGCTGCCAGGCCGCGGGCAAAGTCATGCTCGCTCAGAGGAAGGGCAGGATCGTCAACATCAGCTCCCAGGCTTCAGTCGTCGCCATTCCCGGCGAGGCTGTATACTGCGCCTCGAAGGGCGGCCTCAACATGCTCACCAAGGTGCTTGCCGTCGAATGGTCGGGCAGCGGCGTGACGGTGAATGCGGTGGGACCCACTTTTATCCGTACGCCCGGCACGGCCGTGAGGCTGGACAATCCGGAGTTTTTGGCCGGCGTAATGGCGAAACTCCCCCGGGGCCGCGTCGCCACTATCGATGATGTGGCCGGGGCGGTGATATACCTTGCCTCCGATGCGGCCGACATGGTCACGGGAACGCTTCTCCTCGTGGATGGGGGCTGGACGGCGCTTTGAACGGAGCGTTGGGCGGCCGCAACGACGCGATAGTATTTTTTTCCGCGATGCGATTTTACGTTGCGCGCTAGACCTTAGTGGTGTATACTTTGATGTCGGGCTTAAAATATTCTTTTGTCGGAATTTCGCGTCGTTGTCTACGCTACGAAACCCTATCAGGAGGTCTTCATGCGCCTTTTCCTCTGTCGCTTCCTTGTTTTCTCCATCTTGGCCTGCGCGGTTTTTTCCACTGCGGCGCAGGCGAGTCCCTCGGCTGAAGAACTCGCGTTGGGCGACATCCTCTCCCGCGCCTGGGCCGGGAGAGGATATCCCGAGGGGAAAGGTGGACTGACCCTCCTGATCCGTACGCCGAAAGGAGAGTATTTCGCTTCGACAGTGCCCGGAGCGACACGCGATTCGCATTTCCGAGCCGCCAGTGTCACCAAGACTACGACAGCGGCCGCCATCATGCTTCTGGAACAGCGCGGGCTTCTTCGTCTGGACGATTTCATTACCGACACCATGCCCGGCCAGACTGAACCTTATCTTCCCGATACGCCGGGATATGCGATTCCGAACAAAGATCGCATAACGATACGCCTTCTCCTCCAGCACAGGGCGGGGGTTTTCGATGTCCCCAACGATATAGTGCCCGAATCGGTCGACGCTCCCTATGCGGGGACGACCTATGTCGACTGGATAAGCGGGGCCGAGCCCGAGCATCGCTACACCATCGACGAACTCGTGGGCGTGGTGGCGAAGCACGGTCTCTTGATCGCCAAGCCCGGGGAAAAGTACCACTATAGCAACACAGGCTATTCCCTCCTTGGGAAAATCATCGAGCGGGTCTCGGGCAAGGCCCTCGACGTCTTCCTCATGGAAGAGTTCATCATTCCCCTCGGGATGACGGAAACAAGCTTCGTGACCGAGGGAAAGCTTGTGACGCCACCGGAGCCTTTTATCAGGGGTTGGACGAAAGTCGGAGGCGAGTATTTCGATACGACGGAGGACAACGCCTCCTACGGCCACGCCGAGGGCAACATGGTCACGACCTTCGGCGATCTCGCCCTGTGGATGCGCAAACTCATCCGCGGCGAGGCGAGTGTGAGCCCCGAAAACGCTCTCCGAATGCTCGAAGTGCTGCCGATAGCTCCCGGTTCGAGGTCGAGCTATGGGCTCGGCATCAGCGAAGAGCCCCCCGGTCTCGGGTTCGGCCATAACGGCGGCATCATCGGCTATTTCACGATAGCCCGGTATGACCCCGCCGCGGATGTCACCCTTGTGATGCTTTCCTCCCTCATCGACTTCGACGACATGGATGGGCTCGGGATGGCCGCCTACGATGCCGCTTTCGAAGCGAGAAAAGTTCTCGGATATTGACGGATCGCTTCCCTTTTCTTGCAAGGTTTTCCAGCTTTGCCCATCATGCGACCAGAAACGCGCTTTACTCTACGCTGAATACTTAGCGGAGGACTTGCTTTTGGATCTCCCGCATCGGCAATTTGTGTTTACGATTCCCAAGATGCTCCGTCCATACTTTAAATCCGACAAACGTTTATTTGGCGAGGTGTTCAGGCTTATATTCTCCCTGCTTTTTGAATTTTTCTCCCTGGCAGCCGGACAAGAATTACTGTGCGCTTGTGTTGTCAGCTACCAATCCTTCGGAGAATTTGCTCGGTTTCACCCACACTGGCATGTTTTAGTTCTGGAAGGCGGGTTTGCCAAGTACGAGCGCTTTGTGTACTTGCCCATCAGTGCCGACGAGGGAATGCTAAAAGTTTGGCAGGCCGCAATACTGTCTATGTTTCTACGCAAAGAACTGATCGATCAGGCTCGTGTGAATATGCTGAAGGACTGGAAGCATTCCGGCTTTAGTATAAGGGCAAGTCGGAAACCTTCAAGGATTTTGAGTTTGTCGACCAATTGGTATCTCATTTGCCGCCACGCAGGGTCCAATTGGTGCGTCGCTATGGAGTGTACGCAGAAAAAGTCCGCAAGCAGTGGCAAGAAAGCCCTGGTATTTATCGACTGGCCCCAGAAAGCTGGCAAAAAGGGCATCCGCACAAGGCCCTCAGTGTGGCAGCAATACCGCAAGAAAGTGAGGCAACTGTTCAGACTTCCGATGCATGGTTCAAACGGCGCAAGCAAAGCTGGGCACGGTTGTTACAGAAAGTATACGAAGTAGACCCATTTATCTGTCCGAAATGCCAAGGAACAATGTCGGTAGTGGCCATACTTGAGAATCCCAAAGAGCTTGCAAAAATTATTGATTGGTCAATGCGACAGGAGAATTTGCAGAAATGGAGCGTCTGCGCTCGTTCACCCGCAGAGCTGGCACTGGCGTCGGTAGAATACCCCAAAAAGCTTATGCGAAATAGGATAACACCTGAAGAATAGGAGCTTATACGGCTTCGTGGGGGAGCTATACCCTTTGGCTTTGTCAAATTGTCACGAATCAATGGTTGACCGCAGAAACAGACTGGTATTATGCTTCAATTTGTCGGCGTTGCCGAAATATTCTGATTGGTTCAGTTGTTCGGGCAGGGGAAACAGTCGTAGTTCGGGGCAAAAGCCGCATTTCGACGCAAAACATCAAAAATCCCGAAATGACAGTTCCTATCAGCTTAACTGGTTTTAAAGTGGGCAAACATTGGCGATTTCGCCGTGAAGCTTTCAAAGAATGGATAAAACAACAAGAAAGCCTCAATGATCCAAAAACTAAAACTCACAAGAATGGTATTGGTCATAATTCTGAGGAAGAAAAATAATGAGTGAATCATCCGAATTACTTGAATTAGTTCAAAGCACAATAACCGCAGTTGATAATGGAACGGTAAAACTAAGTGCCGTAATTCGAAGTTGTATCCGAATTGCTAGATTGCGAAATGATTTTGTTAGTCTTTTATGGTTGCAGCGCGAAATTATTGATAATCAAAATGAATTTGAGCGTAAAAGAGTCTTCAGTGAAATTACGCCCCATTTCACCAAAGAACTATTTGACCATTACAACAAATTTTTCCTTGAAATGTGGATGCAAGAGAGGCCAGCCATCCTTTTTGAAGACGGAAGAATTGAAAAAACTGACATGATTATTGGAAAAAACGTGGCGGAGCTAGAAAATGAACTAGACGGTATGATTGACACTTACAAAAAGGCCCAAACTCCTACTGGAATGCACCCTTTAGATACTGCTGTTTTGGAAAAACAAAATTTTTATTTACGTGTTCAGACACAAGCTTATATTAATCATTATCAGAAAATTTTAGAAAACATCAAAAACCGGGTCTACGATTTTCTTGGTCAAACTGAGAAACAACTACGGTACGGCCAATTCCACGCAGACATATTTGAGCAGAATCGTCAATATGTTGAATTACGGCTCAATCAGGTTTGTCCAGAAGCGCTAAAAGAATTGGTGTCCGCGCTTCAAAGAGTGAAAGAAAACACACCCGAAACAAGAGCTCAAGCATTACTTTCATGTCGTCGACTGTTTAAAGATCTCGCTGATGTGTTTTATCCGCCGATTAGTCAACCCGTTACCGGTGCAGATGGAAAAACACGTGACTTATCTGAAGATAAATACATAAGTCGCCTTTGGCAATTTATATCTGATAAGACACACATAACAACATCAACTGAATTATTAATGGCATCACTAGACGATTTAGGCCACCGCCTTGATCGGATTTATGATTTTACAAATAAGGGGGTACATGCTGAGGTAGAGGAATTTGAAATGAACCAATGCTTGATGCAGACATATTTGTTAATCGGAGATTTGTTGAGAATTTTCGATAAACAATCCGCTATCGGATTGGATTCCCCTGGAGCCTAAGGTCATTTATGAAACTTCAATTTACAAACGGTTACCGTCCTCGTTTTGACCAAATATCACGGATTCTTCAATTTCTCCTCACCCAAGGAGACAAGAAAAAAATATCTCGGCAGGAGATTGTCTCAGCATTAGGCATTCCCGAAAATCAAGTTGAGAACTTGACCAGTATGATGACCGGATTTGGGCTGGTGCGTCCACGAGTAACTACCCTTACTCCTTTTGGTAAAGCCATTACACAATCCGATCCGTATTTCGATAAAATCGAAACCCTTTGGATCATTCACTTCATGGTATCCAGCAATCCTGAATGGGTCGTTTGGTACCGCGTCATTAACACGGTGCTTTCATCCCAGGATCACTATTCGGTCGAGCAAGTTAGTAATCGATACTTCTCAGATCTTGCTATTCATTTTTCTGAGAGGACGGTTTCCGAAAAACTACCTAAAGAGGTTGGGGCGGTCTTTGCTGCTTATTCACGTAGCAAGTTGTCTCATTTGAGAATTCTTGAAGCAGAAGGTACTGGTAATTTTAAAAAAACCAACCCGGTTGAAGTCCCAGACCTGGCATTTCTCTTCTGTTTATTATATTATCGGGATGAGTATTTACCAGGATCTTCAGCTATCAATACAGAAGATGTTTGCCTGGCAGAATACAGTCCGGGTAGAGTACTTAATTTACCCGAATACCAAGTAAGAACCATATTGGGCAATTTACACAATGCGGGATTGGTCCGGTTAGAACAATTAGCTAATCTCGATCAGGTGCGTTTACCTGATTCGTTGACGCAAGAATTTGTATTAGGACGCATTTATGGGGGGAACGATGCCGATAAGTGTATTTGATGCCTTAATCAGTCTTGAACAAGAACGCTACCGAGCCGTTATTTTGCACGCAGTTCCAGAAAAAAGCGCATCTATGTCCCACTTTTGCCAAAAGGTTTGTAAACAAACCAATGGGAAATATTTGGATTTATTGGAATTGTTCATCCAGTCACCAAATCTTAGCGAGCACATAGACAGTTTCAGTCCCGAGAAATTAAGAGGGTTGTTAATTGAACAAAGTAAAGGCCAATCATTCCTTGTGATTGATCGCGTTGACTTTCTGCTGGATACTTGGCGCAAATCAGAGCGACAGGACTTTTTCAGATTCATTAACAATCAATGGGATAGTTATAAAGATGGGATGCAAGCCAAACTCATGGTTGTGCTGCAAACATCGCAGGAAATTGAGTCGTTAAAAATACTTGATTCGCAAGGCCAAAGCCGCATATTCCGGTTGAATGATTTCGACGACATTGGATAAGGGAGTACCTTTGCCATGACAAAAATTCGAGACATCGTCCAAATAAACAGCGGTTATACAAGCTATGTTGACCTATATGAAGAGTACTACGATCTTGCAAAAAATCACGGAAGGATGGAACGATACAAACCCATCGCAGCTCATCGGCAGGCATTTGAAAGAATAGCAAACGCACTCAACCCATTGGACCGCCGGTTCTATTTTCTATCTGGCAGCTATGGAACAGGAAAATCGCATTTATTGTTAATGGTGGCAAATTACTTTGCCAGTCCAAGTGACCTTCCAGAACTTGAAGCGTTTTTCAAGAATTATGAAACAGCCCAGAATGAAGTCCTATTAAAGCCAGGAGAAACGCTCACAGAAAGAAAAGCTGCTTCGCTAAAAAAAGCGCGCGAATCAGGACGCTTTCTGGTTGCCCTTTGCCGCTATAGTCTGAACCTGGACTTTGAGGGTGCAGTATTGAGGGCACTGGAAGAGGCTTTACAGAAGGATGAATCCCATATCCTTTTAGACAGTCACTATCAAGAAGCTTTACGAAGGATCAAAGACTGGGAATCCCGCCGCAACGAGACGCGCTTTTACTCAGATCTTGAATTGGCAATCAGCCGATTATTCCCAGATTGGACTGTCAATGATCTGATCGACGGGCTGGAAAAATATGATAAACAAGCTCTAATAGCATTTAAAAGCTGCTTCCAGTCTGTCACTGATTCAGAGTTTACATATAGGAAAGATAATCTTCGTGATATTATTTCGGATTTTCTAAAAAACCCAGAATTCAAGGAACGTTATAAGGGGATTGTTTTCCTTTATGACGAATTTGGAGCTGCGATTGATGCTAACCTTGTGAATTACACGACCTTACTTGATTTTGCTCAATACTGCGCGAATTCCACCCTTGAAAAAGGTGGGACGGTTATTTTCATTGGAACCGGGCACAAAGCTTTTCGAAATCACGGACAAATCGGAGACCTCAATGCAGAGACTCTAGAAGCTCGCGTTACTGAAATTGGTCTGCAAACCCAAGGGATGGAAGATATTATTGCTGCGATTGTTCAACCCAAGAAAGATTCCCCTGAATGGATGCAGCAAATCCAATCTCAGTCCAGTAAATTCACCTGGTTCTCCAGTGAATGCAATCGGCTGCATTTGTTCAATTGGCTGCCAGCGCCAAAGATCAAGAACAACATCATACAGAACATCTACCCCATGCACCCGTTGGCTACCTTTGCCCTGCTTCGGCTGGCGGGAGAGGCGGGGTCAGATAACCGCTCGGTGTTTAAATTCTTCGCGCCAGAGTTTGACACCGGTGAGGGGGAATGGGTCAACGTTCAACCGTATTCTTACCCATGGTTCATAGAGAATCATGAAGTGATTGAACAAGGAAAACCTACTCTCTACACCGCTGACCTTCTTGTGGATTATTTCAAAGATAGTCTTAAGGCAAGCAACAGCCGTCTGGTTGACCGTGTAAAGAATGCCGTCATCAATTACGATGCGACCCTGCGTGAATTAAATGCATACTTAGCCCGAAAATCGCAACAACAGTTATTTGAAGAAGCGGATGAACTGATGCTCCGCATCCTCAAGGTATTGCTCGTAAACGAGATCGCCAGTACCCAGGATGTCGCCATTGCAAATACTATTCAAAATATTGAGTTCGCTTTGGATTATGTCGCCCCTAATGAAAAGACACAGGTCGAAGATCGCCTGAAGTTATTATGTGAAGCTGGAATCTTATTCAACAACCACGGGGTGTATGAATTAGTGCGTGGCGACCGGAAAGATGTGCAACGGCTTGTGGATCAATTTAAAGCCAATCCAGATAACCGTCCGACTAACCTGCTTCAAAATTTTTTAGAGCTGAGTCCACTCCGAGGAGATGAAGTTTACCTTGAAGCAAAAGATTACAATGCATCATTCAGTGAGGATAAACGGTTAAAAGTTCAATTTGTCACCCCAGCGATGCTCACAGAGAAAAGAAACGTGAACGGTAATCCTGTACCTTTCTTCACTGCTCTGGAGCATGAACGCCTGCAAACAGTCGGGGTGACGAACGGTTATGAAGGGGTCGCTGTCTATGTCTTCTGTGAAAACGAAAACGACATCGACGTTGCGAAAAAAGCTGTTGCTCAGAATAATCAGTCGCGAGTTTGCGTTGCAATACCCCGTAATCCAATTAGCGTTTACGATGCGATTTTTACTATCAAAGCACTTGAAAGCGACTGGTTTAAGAAACAATCTCAGAACTTTAGCCCATATGAAAAAGCGGAGGAGAAGAAGATCCGCGACGAAGCAATGAAGGTTCTGGCCGAAGCAAAAGCAGGCTATTTTTCCAATTCCAAAATGTATTGGTTTGGAATCAATGGTGTGGAAATTCCTGTCCAGGAAGGCAAACGCCATGATGCCGCGAATAGGGTGATCCAGGAGCATTATGGGAGTAAACGCAATACATTTGGCCATAACGAGTTTAATAAGGTGCATATCAATTTATCCGGTCAAGTCCGGGCTATTTTCAAAGAAGCCGGGGATATTCTCTGCGATTTCTCGCAACCCATCCGGGTGAATTGGTCCTGGCCGGATAACCGCGGTGGGACGAAATATCTTCGCAAATGTTTTGTGGATCACCAGGCTCTACGTGTATTAACCGTTGAGGGAGATACCCGCTATTTAGAAGCTGAAAAAGATATTAATAAATTCCGGACTGCTTTACCAGCATACGCCAAACTTCTGGAAGATCTAGCGGCACTTGAAGGAAAAGGACAGGCAAATCTGCTGCAATTCCTCAAGCCGTTCTTTGAGGATTACGGTCAAGGCGAAATTGCAGTTACTTTGTTCCTGTTATTAGCCCGACGGTTTTATGGCGACAGCCTACGATTTAAACGTGAGCCCAACAACCTGACAGATATTCAGTTTGCAAGTACCGACGATATGCTTGCCCTTGTTCAGGGGCAATATCCCTCCACGGTAATCATTTTTGAACCAGTAAGCGCCGAGGATCAGACGTATTTTGCCAAAATTACGCAAATATTCACCAACAAGCCTGCACCAGCGGGTAAGGTTTACACAATTCGTGAAGCCTATCAAGCAGCAGTCAATTGGTGGGATAGCCTACCAATCATTGCCCGGTCCCTCGGTTTTTACTCTGGAGATGAGAAATCCCTGGCTGAGATATTCAGCCAGGCAAAAACAAAAGATCTCTTCCGCTTCATCAAGTATGATTTGATGGAAATGCTCGGTCAAATACCAGGTGAAACCCTAACATCGGAAAAAATCACTCATATCGAGGTTCACCTAAAGGCTTTCAAGGCGACTGCGGAAACCATTCAAGCAAGCGTTGAAGACCAGATATTAGCCCAGGTAGGGGATATCTTTGGAGCGCCTTCTCATCTCGACGTTGATATCCAGGAGGCGTTTAAAAATTGGTACAACGGATTGAGCAGCATCCAAAAAGATCCTTACGGTACGTACCATAACAACGATAGCAAACCTTTGGTGAAATATACAGCGTATGCCAACATCCGCGAGCTGTTGTTTAAGACGTTACCGGAAGCTTATTCGCTGGGAAGTGTGGATACCTGGACGTCTAACTTCGTTTCGACGTTGCTTCGACGCATTCAAAGTGGCAAAAAACATATCGAAACTAACGCGCCACAAATCAGCAAGCTGAAAGTGGATTTCACGAACGCTCTGTCCCAACGCGGCAACCAGGTCACCTATCAAGGTGAACTCGTACTGGACGCCGACACTGAGGACGGCCAGGGAATTATTTATTACACAGAAGATGGTTCCGATCCCACAACCAGCGAGCAGCGGCAAAAATTGACCCCTGGAGACACTTTGACCATTAAGGGCAACCACAGAGTCAAGTTGGTCGCTGTGGATGAAAAAGGGAATTACACCGCGGTAAGAACGGTTGAGGCGATTGACGAGCTGGAGAAACATAAGATCGTTCGGCCAGCGCAGAAAACTGCCTTCGACGAAACGATCACTTTCGTTTTTCCGAAGAACAAAGAAGCAGCCAGAATTACCCTGCTGTCGTTGTTTTCAGAATTGGCAGAATCGGGACTCTATGCTGATAACGAATTGCGCCAGGCTGTTCTTCGAGCTTTAGATGAGATTGAAAAATAAGCGCTATCCCGGTCGAATATCGGTCGATAAGGATGAAACAGCATGCCCATGTATTACCACAACGAAACGCTCTTCTCTGAAATTTACCTCGAAGAAATTACCCGCCAGGCTGAGAATGCAGATGTCTTAGCTTCCTTAAAAGTTTTACGGGAATACCGGGAATATGCCGACACCCACAACCTGCAATCCTGGAAGGATTCCTATATTCATGAGGTGCTGTCAGCATTGGGATTTTTTGCCCAATCGGCCCCCACTCCTTCGTCGGGCGGCGGTTTCGAGCGTGATCACATCACCTATCTGTTTCCAATGGGGAGCAGCGGTACGGAGAAACCCCTTTCGTTGTGCTATGTGGTTTTGCCGGAAGAAAACCTGGATAACACGACCATCGGGCGAAACTGGGCGGAGAAGATTATCCGGGCGCTGCGAGAGAAGAACCTTCAGTGGGGCTTGCTGACCAATGGCAAACAGTGGCGCATTTATCATCAAGAGGAGCCCACGCCGTATGAAACCTACCTGGAAATTGATCTCGAAGCGATCCTGGCGGATAAAGCCAAAGAGGCTTATCAGATCTTCCACAAATTCATGAAGGCAGAGAATTTTGTCGTTCACGAAGATGGCAAGTGCCAGTTTGACCGCTTCAAGAAAGAATCCCAGGACAAGATTGATTATATTGAGAAAGAATTAGCTAACGCCCTCAGGCAACGCGAGGAGGGTGGCAAAGGTGTACTTTCGGACCTGTGTATGGGCTATGTGGAAGAACTACGCCACCAAAACGAGAACAATCTGGATGATGAGATTTTACGAAAGAAGATTTATCACGGGGCTATGCTCTATATGTTCCGGCTGCTCTTCCTGTTTTATGCGGATGCGCGCCGGCTGCTGAGCGACGAAAACCATGAGCTGTTGGCGAAAGTGGAAGTTGAATGCCGCACTCGCCATGATGGGAATGCTTCGAGCGATCTTAATTTCCCTATCTGGGACAGTTTGGAACACATCTTCGTGGATATTGACCAGACCTACAACGGCGGCCTGTTCAGCCCGCAGGAAAGCGAGTTTACCCGCTTTCTATCCGATACTCGGATTGATGATTCTTACCTGGTAAATGTCATTTTCAATCTGACCACATATAAAGAAAAGAACGGCCAGGAAAAACCGATAAGCTACCGTGATATGAGTGTGCGCCACCTGGGGACGCTCTATGAAGGGCTGTTGGAGCATAAGCTGTTCATTGCCAAAGAAGACACGGAGGTTAAGGTCGCCAAAGGAAAAGTCCAGTTTATACCGGCTTCGCAGGGCGGCAAGCTGGTGGTGGGGCATTATATCAAGGCGGGTGAAGTCTATTTCGCCGGTGATCCCAGCGAGCGTAAGTCCACTGGCTCGTATTACACACCGGAATACATCGTGGATTATATCGTGCGCAATACGGTTGGCGAGAAACTTAATAAACTGAAAGATGCTTTCCTGAAGGAACAGCGCGCGAACCTTGAAGCATCCATCAATGCGATCAATGAAGACGAACGCGATGCCTTAATCACACTATTGGAAGAAAATGCCCTTACCTTTGTGCGCGAAAAAGTCCTCGATCTTTCGGTACTCGATCCGGCTATGGGCAGCGGGCATTTTCTGGTCAATGCCGCGAACTTGATTGCCAACTTCATCACGGAAATTCTGAATGAGGTTCATATTCAAGGCAACCTGGAAAGCAGCACAGGGTATTGGCGGCGCTGGGTGGTAGAAAATTGTATTTATGGCGTAGATCTCAATCCTCTCGCTGTGGAGCTTGCCAAACTTTCCATTTGGATCCTCTCTATGGCGAAGGATCAACCCCTTTCTTTTCTGAATCACCATCTGAAATGCGGTAATAGCCTGATAGGGGCAAAACTGGAAGACATTGGGAATTACCCCTTCTCAACTATCAAGAAGGAACTCCATCAGCTTCATCTCTTCGAACGAGACCCAGATTTCAAAGCCGCAGTAGAAGCGGTCATATTAAAAAGCCGCCAGATAGCCGGGAAAGCCTCATCTAGTTTGGATGATGTTCGCGAGAAGAAAGTGTGGTTAGAGGAAATTGATCAGATTCTGGAAGGCTACAAGGCCATTTGTGATGTGCATACAAGTCTTTATTTTGAAAATACAATACAAGAAACGCAATATGACAGGATGGTTCAACAGAAAGATTTCAACCTTGCCAGGTTGATGAAAACGGCCAAACATTATTTCCATTGGGAATTAGAGTTCCCTGATATTTTTTTCCGAACTCAAAACCATACCAAAAAACATAGCCAAAATAATGGCTTTGATATTGTTATTGCTAATCCCCCATATTTAAATTCCAGAGATATGGTTCGGGAATTTGAACATATAAGAGAGGCAATCCAAGCAACATATCTATTCACGAAAGGTAGTTGGGATTTGTACATTGCATTTTATGAGCGAGGTTTATACCTACTTAACAAAACAGGTTTGCTTACATTTATTACACCTGATAAGTGGATTTCTAAACCTTTTGGTGATGAATTAAGAATTCAGACGATTTCTCATATATCACACATAATTAAGATCGGGCGCGACGTTTTTGAGTCTGCGTTGGTAGATGCAATAGTATCGTCTTTTTCGATGGAATACCAACCGACTCTTTGTATTGGTGAATTCATTGATGCAAAAGTGACAATAAAGAAGCAAGTATATAAAAATGAATTGAAATCGCCGTTTATATTTGATTGGTTATTTTCCGAATACAAAGATTTATTAGATAAGATTGAATATCAACCGAAGCGACTTTCAATTTATGGTACATGCGAGAATGCATGCGCTACTGATGACGCATATAAATTACGCAATCTTATTGAAGAATACCAGAACAGCTTCCCAAATGATAAATACCTTAGAATAATCAACACAGGGACAATTGGAAAATATACGTCAAAATGGGGAGAAAAAGATATGGTTTATCTGGGAAGTAAATACCACCGACCCGTTGTCAAACGAGAACAGTTTATTAAGCTGTTCCCAAATTCATATGGGAGAAAATCTATAAAGAAGAAAATTATATTGAAAGGACTAAATTTATTGGATGCGTGTATTGATGCCGAAGGGAATATCATTCCTGGAATACCTACATTAGTGATTGCGTCCGATGATTTTGTAATATTAAAATTACTTCTAGCGATAATTAATAGCAAAATAGCTTTTTTCTATATCAAACAGAAATATCTTGGGTTTAGTTACAATCAAGGAACAACATTTACAAAAGAAATGCTCAATAATTTTCCAATTCCCAAATTGCCATTAGAAGTAGTAGACTCTGTAAACAAAATTGTAGACCAAATTCTTGAAGCTAAACTAACAAGTCATACAACTGACACAACTCAATTGGAAAGCGAGATCGACCAAATATTATATGACCTGTATGGTTTAACTAAAGATGAAATAGATATCATCGAAGGTAAGGGGAATGGAAGATGATTCACATTATTTATGACGCAAAACTCTTATCTTCACATACTGAGGAGCCAAAAATCTCAAAGATCTCTGAATATGTCAATGCGTATTCAAATATTCTTGCCTCTTTTCATAATCATCGAAACATACGATATGTTATTTATATTAAACCAGTTTTTCAATGGTTGAAGAATATGGCTGCTCGATATCCTCAAGGCACCTTCATCTTTGAGACCGTGGATGCCCGAGGTGTGTTAGCCCAGTGTTGGAAGGTAGAGATCCCCGCCAGCGTGACCAATGAGGAGATCATTCAGGCCGGGCTGCTTTCGCTTGACCAGCGTCCCCAGCCAGGCTTTACCTTTGAAGACACCTTGCTTTCTTATTATTACACTCCCATGCTCACTTCGAAGACTTTCCCTTTCACGAAATTACCCTCTTTATTGGAAGCTGTAGATCCGCAGCAATGGAAAGCCCATCTTGGAAATCCTTTACTGGCGCGTACATTCCACTCTCGTTTAGAGGAATGGAAAAGCAAAGCCAGATCCAGCGAACAACGCCAGTTGGTGGAGCTGTTTGCAGCCGACCCATCTGCTTTAAGACTTCAACTCATGCGCTTTCGTGTGCTGCAAAGGTACCCAGAACTAGGCGAAGCATTATTGGGGGATACCTTTGATCTCCTTCGGACGCTCAAACTGCAATTGGAAGATCTGAAAATTGAAGAATCCAAGATTCCAGAGACCATTCTTCAGGTGACCTATTTCCTGAATAATGCGCAGCCTAAGAACGCGGAGGACCTGGCCGCGCTGCTGGATCGGATGAGCGGATTGTTGTCGGTCGAATTTGAAACGATCGAAAAACACTTGCGCGACCATCCCGATTGGATCACGCCGGAGCTGTTGGATCAAATCCAGGGCAAATTCAGCGCTCTGTCTCGCCGGTATGCACAAAGAATAGCCACCTTGCGCGGCTTGATCCGTCCACCCAAGCCTGAAATACCAGATCTTAATTGGGATGTGGACGCCATGCTTTCCTGGGCGACCGAATCCTACCTGCCCTACCAGGCCTGGTGTAACCGTCAAGAACAGTTTGACCCTGACCTGTATGCCATCGGCGACCGTTTTTCGGAGTGGCTGATGCAAAATTGGGATGCCATCCATGCCAATTCCAAACGGATGGTTTTCAACATCCTTCCCAATAAAACGGTGGATTTAAAACGCGCCGGAGTGGTGAATCTGGTTTTGGTGATCGATAACCTGGGTTGGGCTTTCTCGGAAATGCTGCGCGATCTGTTCCAAGACCGCGGCTACTTCCTGGCCGGCGCTGAGCCTTATCTGGCCATGCTCCCCAGTGAAACGGAAATTTCCAAAAAATGCCTGCTGGCTGGCGCGGTGGGGTATCAGGCGATTGACGATAAGACCTATAAGGGTATGATCGAAAAGGGGTGGGTGCCTTATTTTAACGATAACGCCTTTCGCTATATCAGCGATATCGGCAGCTTGAGTGCGATCGAAACCATCGACGCAGCTACTTACGTGGTCAATTACCTGGCGGTGGATAAAGCGCTGCACCAATCTGCGGATGAAATCGGTATGTCTCACCGCGATCATATTCATCACCTGCTGGAAAAGCTGGTTGAGAATTCATTAGCGTTTATTGAGAAACACGGCTTGCAAGAAAGTATTCGTATTCATGTGGTTTCTGATCACGGCTCCACTCGTATTCCCGCCGCCGTGCAGAATGACCTGGATCCAGCTTTCTTCAAAACAAACGGTTTCGAGGCTCGCTCACACCGTTATGTCACCGTAAGCAGTGAACGCTTTACCGGTCTGGCCGATAACTTGAAACTGGATTGCTTTTTCCTGCCTGCCAATGATTTTCTGAATCCAGAGAATGTCCTGTGCGCGAGGCGCGGTAACCGCTTCTTACCTACGGACAAAGATTTTTATGTTCATGGTGGTTTGTTGCCTGAAGAAATTGTTGTTCCCTATATGGTTTTTGAGCCAGCCACCGTTTCAGCGCAAGACCTAACAGTCCTGCTCAAGAAAAGCGAATTCCGTTACCGCATGGAGACAGTTGAATTAGAAATCGGAAACCCGAATGATTCGGCTGTTGAGCAAATTCAGGTTAGCCTATTAAATGGAAATGTGGAAAGCGAACCCGTCCGGGTGGCCTTATTGAATGGTAAGAAGAATATGGTAATCCAGATTAAAGCGCGCTTCAAAGTGACCAATATCCCTGAAGAGCAGAACAACCTGCACATTCGAGTTCGATTCCACGCCCACGGCGAGCAGCACACCTTCGATGTGCTACCAAAGATTAATATGAAAAAGATGGTTGAAGAGAAAAGTACAAGTGTATTTGATGATTGACCTCAAGCCTTTAGCAACAATCGGTGAAGAACTTGTCCCAGGAGTGAAAGATGGAAACATTTGAACAAAAGGCATTAGACGTTTTTAGCGAAATTGTAATCAACAAGTCTTTTGTGTATCAAGCCGGTTTTGGCAGCCGGGCTATCCCCACCTACGTGCGGGAATGGATCATCTCACATTACCTGGACGACGGCACTGAATTAACAGAAGCTGCGCGTCAGAAAATCGCCGGTTTTGTTCAGAAATATGTTCCTGATAAAAGCCAAAAAGAAACAATCAAGAACCAGCTTTTTCAACAAATGGAAGTCCAATTTCTGGACAATTTTTCTGTTTATGTCAACTTGGAAAAAGGCGATCGGTATCTCAACATTCCATTTTTAGATGAAAGTGCTGCGTTTGCAATCCCACAAATCATTCAAGATAATGAAATGCTTTTAAGTAGCGGTCTTTGGGGGGTAGGCAAGCTTTACTACGTTCCAAAAAACGACGATAACCCGCGCGGGCAAATATGGATGCGCGAATTCCGGCCCTTTCAACTGGCAAACATGGATTTGGAGTATTTTCGGGAATGCCGCAAGAGCTTCAGCACACAGGAATGGATTGATTTTCTGATCTCTTCAATGGGTTTTAATTTCAAGCTCTATACCCAAAGGCAAAAGATCCTGTTGATTTGCCGGCTTATTCCAATGGTTGAACCTAGATATAGCCTGGTGGAGCTTGCGCCAAAAGGGACGGGGAAGAGTTTCGTCTTCGAAAATATGTCACGCTATGTAGCCGTTCGCTCGGGTGCAATTTCACCTGCCGTATTATTCTTTAATGATTCGCGAAAAACTCCTGGATTAATCACCCGATATGACAGCGTTGTGATTGACGAAGCTCAAAAAGTTAAAGCAGACACCTCCGGTGAACTTACCGCACTGCTTAAATCTTATCTTGAAGCCGGCCGTTTCGCTCGTGGAAGCGCCAGTCCCATCAATGCCGAAGCCGGCTTGGTGATGCTGGCGAACATTGACCTGGACCAAAATAAACGGCCTTTGAACGAGCAGGTGGGTTTATTCCGTGTCTTCCCGAATTTCCTGCGCGAAACTGCCTTTATTGATAGGTTCTCAGGACTACTGCCTGGATGGGATTTGCCGAGGATCAGCAAGGATACGCCTTCCAAGACGATCGGACTTAAGGGAGACATCTTTGGTGAAATCTTGCATTCTTTGCGTAGCGACATCAGTTATCGTGATTATGTCAAAACAAATATGGAGCTGCAGAACTGTGATGATATGCGCGACAGTAAGGCGGTCGAAGCAGGAGCCACGGGACTGTTGAAAATCCTCTTCCCGGATCAAGACCCGACGGAAGAAGAGTTTTACCTTTATTGCGTTAATCCAGCGCTGGAATTGCGCCAAAGAATTAGAGATGAATTATGTAAACTGGACCGAGAATACGTCTCCGTGACGTTTACCTCGAAAATTCCAGATGATTTTCAACGAGGACACAGGCTTGTTAGTTATTTCGATCCGAGCACGATACCTGTCCCTGCTGTATCTCAGCCTGTGCCAGAGCAGCCTCTTGTTGCTGCGGATGAAGAGGAAGCAGAGGTTCTACGATATTTCGGCGCTACTGAGAAGCCGGCGCCTAGGCCAGAAAACGGGTCAGAATTAACCGCAAAAACCCTTCACATACGGGAGGGTGAGACTGGTTACAGCTACCAGAATTTGTTTGGGCCTTACCTCAGAGGTGCAAAAAAAATCTATGTGACTGATCCCTATGTCCGATTGGAATACCAACTCCGAAATTTTATTGCGTTTGCTGGGATCATCGATACCACTGACGGCCAGGTTGAATTGAAACTCACCACTTCTGCCGAAAATGCCTACCAGGAAAAGATCCAAGAACAGAAGTTTAAAGAGATCGGCGCAAGTTTGGCTCAACATGGGATACTTTTTACCTTTGAATTTGATCCAGTGATCCATGACCGAAGCATACAATTGGATAATGGCTGGTGTATTTATCCGGGGCGTGGTTTAGACATCTTTCAAAAACCCGACTCGAAGTATGAGTTAAGTGAGATCGATCAAACGAAGCGAAAATGTCGGGAGACGGATATTATCTTCCAACAAGCAAAGGGGTGATTGCATGGCAACATGGGTTGAAGATATTGTCAGTGCTATTACGAATCTGGGTGGACAGGCTACCCTTACCCAGATCTACGACGAAGTAAAGCGGCTTCGGCAAGGGACACTGCCGAAAATGTCGCAACATATTATTCAAGACACCATTTGTCAACATTCTTCTGATACTCAAGAATTCCAAGGGGATGACCTTTTTCGAAAAGTAGATAAAGGAGTTTGGGCGCTTCGAAACCATGTCGTATCGTCGCAACCTGTTCTTCACGCTCCAAAACAAAAACCCACTGTTCCTCAAAACTATCTACCCCCTGAGTCATTCGAAGAAATTGCAAATACTCTACGTACGATAAAACAATATAGAGATTACCAACGTCCAGATTCGTCAACCTGGAAAGAATATGTGGATGAGTTTTTCCATATCCTAGGTTTTTCTACGGATGAAAAAAACCAAAGGATCATGACTTTAAATCTCATGGGAGCAAACCACACTCCTAAAGCAATCGTTTGTTACGTAAAGCCAGGTGAAAATTTTAATGAAATTACCCCCGGGTTAGAATGGGAATCCTATTTGTTTTATGCTGCCAAATTCCATCAGGTTGAATGGGGAGTATTAACAGATGGTCTCCAGCTTAAAGTTGTCCATTTCAAAGATCAAGACAATATGCAGCCATCCTATTGGCCGGACCTTGATGGGATTGTTTGTCAAGAAAAGCTTGATACATTTTGCACGGTTTATAAGGTGTTTTCTTTTATCAAAGGATATGACGGCAAGCCAACTGGGCAAGGACATCAAAAAAAGTTACAGCAAGGTCAAAAGGATGGGGAGTTAGCGGAGCGGCATGTTCTCCGCCTGAGATTCTGGGGTGAGCTGCTTGAAAAAGCAAAAACAAAGACAAAACTTCATGCCAAAGTCTCGCCAGGAATAGAACATTGGGTCAGCGCAGGTGCTGGGAAAACGGGACTTGGATTTAATTACGTTGTGCGAATGGATAACGCCCAGGTCGAGCTCTATATTGATCGAGGGGAAGCAGAATGGAACAAGATGGTTTTTAACACTTTCCTGCAGCATAAAGTAGAAATAGAGGAACTCTTCGGTGGTCCGTTAGAGTGGCAATTACTGCCGGACAAGCGAGCAAGCCGCATTCGGTTTGTAATTTCAAGTTATGGTCTGAAAGATCAAGAGCATTGGGATGAATTACAAGAACAACTGATAGAGTCGATGATAAGACTTGAAAGAGCCCTCCGGAATTACATAAAAGTGATAGCTTGATATTACCGACCAATTGTTGGAAAACAAAAATTAGCCCCAGGCTTACGATACGCCTGAGACCAATTTTATTTCAGATTCCCAATCCCATCTGTCCCTTCGGTACTACCCCCTTTCTTCTTGTCCTTCTGACCACCACCGTCTTCTGACTGACCCAATCATCAGGTCATCATTTTCGGACCAGGAATGATCACTGCACTTAGGGTCGTTAGGCTACCCATCGGATTGTGACTAATCTGCAGGTCATCAGCAAATAGGGTCTGCAAGTCAGAGAGCTTTGCTCCCTCCAGCGCATCACGAGCAAGCTGTGTGAGGAAGTCGCCTTCCTCCTCAGGAACAATAGCACCTTCGACCTCGTCCCCGTAAACGAGCTGGGCGGCCTTCATCTTTTTCCCCATCAAGGCCAGCGCAGTGGCTTCCATCGCCGATGAGTACACCGCGAAAACGGCTTTGACCGGTTGGGTCTGTCCCAAACGCCATACACGTCGCACGCTCTGCCACAACCTATAGAGCGAATATTCGATCTCGAAGAACACCACGGTTGAGAATTGCACCAGGTCGAGGCCTGTTTCCACAAGCCGGGGGTTACAGATTAAAACATCGAGAGTATTCACACGTTTGGCGATCCATTCTTCACGCTTGCGTGGGTCAACATTCCCGCCCAGGATGGACACTCTCAGCCCGTTGGATCCTAAATTCCGGTATGAAGTGACCTCTGTCAATACCTGATTTTATCATTTTTTATCGAAGCATCTTTTTCTACTCCTTGTCGTTGCATCAATAAGGTGAAAAACAAAACAATTTCAAGAATGAAGAATGATGGAATCTTATCCCGATTATTGACACTCTGGTATACGTGGATTGGCTACCACAGGCTACTATGTCCGTCAGGAGGTTGCCCGAATCTCGAAACGAGGATCATGAAACCATGCCTCGGGGAATTCTCTGGGATCTCTCCAAACAACCAGTTCAAAAACCA
>Ga0116185_1001422_pt1 | contig 23902 bp, 18 predicted proteins | sample AD_JPNNA7_MetaG_FD_89754 | JGI IMG/M metagenome (GOLD analysis project Ga0116185, IMG submission 89754) | Active sludge microbial communities of municipal wastewater-treating anaerobic digesters from Japan - AD_JPNNA7_MetaG | ecosystem: Engineered > Bioreactor > Anaerobic > Digestate | place...
AGTGACATGATCGATCTGTTGCTCAGATTCCAACAGGTGATTCATTGCTTCCCAAATCCAGCGGTGTGAGTTGCGATAAAAATATTCCGCTTTCACGATGGTGACCAAATCCTCAAATAAATACGGTGCAATCATGATCGAACCGAGCAAGGCCTGTTCGGCATCAATATCTCTGGGCGGAATGGGATCTGGCATCAAAGGCTCCAAATGGTTTGATATTTACTCCTTATAACAACACGAAGGTCATCTGAGAAAACGAAAAGCGACCGGCATAACAAAGTTCTTTGTTATGCGGCCGCTCCTACGATTTGATAATATCCAAGGAGATAAGCGACCCGAAACGATTACATTTTTATTCTACAAATAAATCAGGCATGATCAAAGGTGGTCATGTTAATTCGTATGTTCAGCGATTTGGACAGGCCGGAACTGACAGCCATACGCGGCAAGTTTACCCAGCATCGTCCAGGACAATCGCTCAACCGTTTTCCACCAGATATCCGGGATTTGATACCAGGCTGCGCTGGCAACATCCCGCGCAATATCCGGGTCCGGAGCGGTTCCCTTGGCCAATGCACTATCTGGATTGACCGCAACCGTTGTGTACACTACTGAATAGATTGGCCCAAGGGCTGCCAGTGACAGCATCATTCCCCATCCGCATTGAGACGGTTTGACCGTTTTTGCAGCATCGATCCGATCTGCCATGAATTCGAAATAAGTCATACCCTGTGGTGCTTGGGGAACGCTCATCGGCTGATTGCCCCGGTAAGCGATAAATAGAATGGTTGCAATCACTAACAGAAGCAAAGCGTTATTGAAAATCTTGAAGACCAAATTAAATCCCTTCAGCAGAAACATATCTTCCTCCATAAAAATGATTATCCAAATACCAGACCCTGAATGGTCAGATCAAGATCATCCGTGATTGGAACGGATCCGGCTTTAAGTGAAATACCCCCCGCTCGTAAAGCGGCTTTCAAGGCTGCAGCTCGCCTCCGTTCGGGAATATCGGAAAAGAAGAAGATCAGATCATCATCCTCCTCTACTCGCAGGCTCAATGTGAAACGAATCTGATGAACCTGGCAATCCAGCTTTGGGCGACCGCGCTTTGAATGCATGTTTAGTTTTTTCGATTGTGGTTCTGAAATAATGATAGTTTCCATAACCCCCTCGCAATCGATTGAACAGGATCATCCGCCAGGACGCCTTTACCGTTGAAGAAATAAGGCAATGAGTTCTTGAGTAGGATCGCCCCACCACCTACCTGGATCACAGCCGTGAAACGCCGCCAGGCTTTGCCCCACCGCTTCTCAATCTCTCCAGTGACCTCACGTTCCCAGATGGGTAATGCCTGCGAAATATCCAGTTTATTGGCACGCAAGAGCGTATCCAATTCACCCAGGGAGTAAAGCTGCTGGCCATTGACCAGCTCCAGCAGCCGGCGTACACCGGTGGTTGAAGCACCCGTAAATCGTTGAACCGGAATCTTTTCGCGCACGACCAACAATTCGGTGGTGTTCATGCCGATGGATACAATCCCGACCTCCTGGGTGTATGCGCTACGTCGCTCAGGAACGATCTTGCCTTCATCATCCAGAACATAATCAAACAAAGCGCCAGCCGGCTGAGAAGTAACCCGAACCTCGGTCACATTCAGGTGATGTTCCTGATCATTGGCTTTCCAGGTGTGTTCTGCTTTCATCCAACGCTGAATGCTCTCCACCGTGGTTCGTGCTTCCTCTCCGGAAAGCGTATCCAATGGCAAACCACAGGTGATGCTGACAGGCTGAGAAATATTCCCAGATCGCAGGATCAAGCGGGTGAATGCCCCATAGAAAAGCGCCAGCATTTCCGGTGAACCGGCAAAGCGATCCATGCTCAGGTTTTCTACAGGTCGTCCACTGTCGTGTGCGCCGCTATCAACAAAGAACGCATTTCCCGACGGCAAAGCGATCCGCAGCGGCAGACGGGAACTGCCCAACCCCAGCATACGCCCTACCAGCGGACCATTATTGACCGCGACCTGAGAGATCAATTGAACGCTTTGCTGATTTCCGTGCAACTTAAGCGCTCCCATTCCCAGATCAAGTCCAAAACTTATTGTTTCTGTCATGCAATCTCCTTTATTCTACAAGATAATATATAACATGGAGTAATTTGAAGTAAAAAAATCAACCTCATCGGTTGAATTTATTGTAGCATATTACTCCAAGTTTATCAATATCTTGTAGTATTTATTTGGGGGATTACTTTTTATATGGACGACCTGAATCATCAAATGCCCATTTGCCTTGACCACTGTTTTGACGATAAACTCTGGCACAGTATGCCACGTCCGCTTCATCCAGCAGTGTCTTTCGACCCTCTTTGCCCAATTGGTGGATCAGCCCTCGCTGCATCCAGCGCGTGAGGGTAGAAGTGTTGAGCTTGTATTTCCGGCCGGCTTCATTGATGCTGATCGGAACGCCTTTCAAGCCGGCATTGAGTTGATACTCAGGTAAGGCTTCCTTGGGCAGCAGATTATTCATACTGATTTGGCTGATGCCAATACTTCCATCCGTCATCACGGCTGCCTGAAGTTTTCCCTCATCTGCCAATTGATATATGGAATCCAAATCCACCCCAAGCTGTTTGGCGGCCTGTTCTGGAGTGATGTAATATTCCAATCGGGATTGATCGAGTTTCACGGACTGCTCACAGAATTCGATTTACTACAAGTTAATCATACAGTGAAAGTGAAGGATCGTCCAGCAATAGAGATTTATTGCAACTCCCCTGATATTTAGGTTAACTGACCCGAAGGTTAAATGACCTAAAATTCCTGATGACGTATCCTATTGTTTGGTTGATGGCTTCAAAGTCTAGAAAAGACTGAATAAAATATTCAACAATAAATATGGGTCTGCGTCCTCGCTGCCGTGCCGCAGATGCCTTGTTGACACGCCGCAGACGTTGACGCAGACCTTACCGCAGACGTTGATTGACCAGGAAGAGCTCTGAAGCGCCTTTTACCGTAAAGGGATATGGGAATACCATTCGACCGAGAATTACCTCTCTATCCCGAAAACTTGACTCTAAATGGGCATAAATTGCACCACCATCGTAGGTCAAATGGAGAGTCTAGCAGATGAGAGACTGGAAATATTTGCACAAATAAATCGGCATATTTTTTTGTGCAAGGAAAAACCTTCTTGATCCATGGGAACAGTGTGCACTTTGTTCCATCCACTTCGATCCCCTAGAGTCTTAAGGGGGAACGGGTCAACGAAGTGACACATCGTTCTCTGTTGGATGGTCTTTGATGGATTTGAGAATATCACCCAATCGCCAGGGACGATACTCCCTGACCTCAACGCTCATATTGATATGGTTCGGTCCCAGATTGGAACCTTCAGGCGGCGGTGGGACATTATGGGTATGACCATGTAGATTGATCCAACCATCTTCAAGAGGAACGATCGGGCGATGTGAAAAAATCAGTTTCATCTGATCGGATATCTGGACGTTCAAGGAGTTTTTTATCAAGGTTACGCCACGGGTTTCACAATAAGATTTGCTGATCCGGTCATGGTTACCTTGGATCAAAAACAATCTGCCCCTTAACATACCAGACAGGAGGTCAAAATTGCTTTTGTTGCCTAACGCAAAATCACCCAAGTGCAGAATGGTTTCGTCTGGGGAAACCAGATCATTCCAATTCTTGATGATCAATTCCTGCCAATTTTTAGGACGACTGCAATACCTTCCGATATTTTCATGGAAAAAATGCGTATCGGAAATAATCCAGGTATCGAGAGTGATTTCAAGTGTGTTGTCGGAGGTCATCCCCTAATTATATTTGGAGATTTTCATTTTTCGCTAATGGATATTAACAGGGGAACGACCTGGCAGGGTGTTCTTGGCAGGTCGTTCCCGTAGAGTCTTAAGGGGGAACGGGGTGGAAGGTATGACCACTTTATAACGAGGGTTCTACAAGTGTTTCCAAATATTCGATTATTTTTGCTAATTTTGAAAATTTTATTGACAAGCCCGAAATAAGATGCAATAATTACTAACAACCTCAAATAACAGTCTTACGGGAGCACTCGATGAATGACGAGAGTTCACCCATCATAACCATTGAAGAAGCGGCTGATCTGCTAAAAATACCAGTATCATCTGTGTATAAATTAGCTCAGGCCGGTAAGATACCCGCCCAAAAAGTGGGCCGGCATTGGCGTTTTCATCGTCCGACGCTGATTCAATGGATTGCGAATGGTCAATTGAACTTTGATTCCTCAAAATCAAAGCCGCCTAAAATGGATTTTTCATGAACTCAGATTTAGCAAAAGATCATGAAGGCCATCGAGAACGTTTACGAAAACGTTTTTTAACTTTTGCTGACCAGGTCAGTGAAGTTGAATTACTGGAATTAATCCTAACGTATTCGATACCCCGGAGAGACGTGGCGCCCCTTGCTGGAAATTTATTACAGCATTATGGAAGTATAGACGCTATCATTTCAGCCCCTATCGAGAAATTATCGTCCTTTCCTGGCATTGGAGAATCAACGGCCACTTTGTTCAGAATTATTGATGCTATCAAAATGAAGAAATCATTTATTCAACAACCCACTCTTTTTAATTCACATGAAGCCAGTGATCAGGAATTGGAACCAGAATCACGCAATATGCGTGTTTTTGCAAATGATGAAATTGCCAATTCTCTACTTCTTTTACCCAAGGCCCCTTCTTTTACAAATTTAGAGGATTACAAGAACTACCTAATTAGCAACCTTCCTTATAACTCTGAAGAGACGCGACGAAGAAGAGCCAATTACATTGTTGACCGGTTTTACTCAACGGGAAAATTCAAATCCCCTTTGACGCTATTCCTCAGTCATGAACCACAAGATAATGTCCTAAAACCGATTGTTTTTTACCATATACTAAAATCCGAGCCGATAGCCATTAAGGTGGCGGAAGAATTGGTTTATCCATTGCTCCCAATCGGGCGAACCAACCGGGACCAGGTGAAGGATTTTGTTCTAAAATACTTACCTGAAGCCAGCGATTCTTCCCTTAAAAACATGCTTCGGGCAATATTCTATTCTTATAATCTTCTAGGCATCGGCAATGTAGCCGGTGAGACTATACGTTTTCAATTACGGCCCGGGGAATTTGAGCCTTTTTTGTATGTTTTCACTTCTGAATTTAAGGAACCTGGCATCTATACTTTTGATCAGCTTTATCAGGGGCCACTACACCGGTGGCTGCTTTGGGATCGAGAGTGGCTTCGCCGTCAGCTATACAACCTGCGCGATATCGGAATAATTTCCAAAATCAGCGAAATCGATAATGTGAAGCAATTTACCGTCTCACTCGATCAAACAGCGGCTTTGCAGGAATATTTTTCGAAGTCAAAAGATAAGGCGTTATTCCTGCGTGAAAAACCGGAAGATTTTTCCGACACTCAACAGGAATCTGCAGAATCGTAAGGGGGAAGCGAATTATGAAGTTGAGCGGGCCGCAAATCACAACTATACTCAGAGAAAACCTGCAAATTGACAGCGGGCGTCATTTATACGGTATTTTGGGCACTTATGCTCAATTAGCTGCGTTTGAGAATGACATCCTGTCGCAAATAAACCTCCTGTCTCAGGAACCAGGCAATGGCAATGCGACCACCACTCGCCACCAGGTCGTTAATCTAAATTTTGCTCTGATGGATCGGATTGGAGATGAGGACCTGCGTGACCTCGTTCGAAGTGAAGGGAAACGTCCTCAAACCATCCAACGCCGGCTTAATTTGACATTTGACTCGCTTCTTGCCAATCTATTAGAGAAGAATCACTTTATCATTCTTAAACAGATCGAATTGTTATTCGCCTACGATCTGGATCTACAAACCATCCGCGCGCGAGCATCCAACCAAAACCATGTCTTGCTTTTACTTCCTGGTGAAAAGCGGGGTGACCATGTTGCGCTGTTTACCGAGGCGAATTCACGTTTCCACCGAGAATTGCCTTACCAGTTGATCGCCGATAACCATCTTTGGGAGTTAGAAAATGCCAACGCCGCCTGAACTTAAACTTTACCAACGAAAATCACTCGACCAGATCACTCAGGTGCCCGACGATATTATCAGCGTCTATGTTGTCGAACAGCACATTTGGAATAATAAGGGAACAGAGGAAGAACGACACCAAGCCCGGAAAAACCGCGTTGGGGAAACGCAGACAGTGACAGAATTCCTGATCGATCCTGTCCGGCCCTTCCTGATGGATTTCTTCCGCCAGCTTTCTGCACCCTATGATCCTAAAAGGAAAGACACCCCCATTGGTCAAGGATATTGGATTCAAGCAGAATTTGGCTCAGGGAAAAGCCATCTTTTGTCATTCCTCGGTGCATTGGCGCTTGGCGGTGAAAAGGAATGGGAGGTTGTTCGAGAAAAAGAAGACAAGCTTGGGAAAGGCAAACGCGACAGCCTGTATTACTTCTATGAAAATGGGTTGAAGAAGAAAGCCCAAGAAACCAGAGGACTTTTGGTAGCCGTAAAAACGTTGGTGGGGCAAGGTGGCGGCAGCGGATCTGAAAAGAACCTGGCTGATTACATTCTTGAAGCGGTTGGCGAGCAGTATTTCATTGAAAATGGTCATTCGTTGCCTTTGTACCCAACCGAAATTCTGGCGGAACGCTTCCTACAGCAGGATATTGAACGTTATAGTCGTGATCTGAGCAAATTCTTACAGGATCCAAAATACTTCGACGAAGAAAGCCGGGAAAGCCTGGAGGAATTCCTGGGCGATTTACAGAACAACCAGGACCCAGGTGTTCGGCGTGACTGCGGGCAGCGTTTGTGGGATTTTTATCGACTCTATCTGAAAGTCACTCCCGATATCCCGGTGGACACTGAGCCAAAGCTCAAACACATGGTTGATCGCTTACTTTCTGAAGGGTATGCGGGCTTGTTGATTATTTTGGATGAAGTATCCCTTTTCATGAAAGGTCGCAGCGACTCGCAGCGGGTAGAGGATGAGAAAGCCCTCGTTGTGCTGTCGAATCGTTTGGCCAAGGTTGAGAACCTGCCCGTGTGGACCGTATGCGCTGCCCAGCAGGCGATCGAGACCAAGCTGGTAGGGGTGAAAAATATCATCGCGGACGAACGACTGAAACTCGTGCCTTTGCTCAACCGACCAGATTATTATTACGATATCGCTCTTTCGCGCGTGAGGGAAATTACGGATAAAGCCGCTATTGATCAATATTACGAAGATTACAAACGCAGTTTTTCCTGGCCGCAAGCGACCGGAAAAGATCAGTTTGCCCGTTTCTTCCCATTCTATCCGCCGGCAATTGATGTGGTACGTGCGGTGTCTTTCCACCTGACAACGGTGCGGTCGGCGCTTTATTTCATGCTCCAGACGCTTAAAACGCAGCGGAAACGTCAATCCAACGAATTGATCACCCTCTGGTCGCTCTTTGAAGACGTGGTCAGTTATGAGGAAGATCCCTCCGGCACCACGCGTAGTATCGCCAGCATAAAAACAAAATTTCCCGAAGAATGGCAGGCTTACGAGGAAGCCAAACGCCAGATAGATGGCGCTCTGGCCGGGCAAATCAAAGTGTTCCGAAGCCGCTGTGAAAAGATCGTCAAGACGCTGTTTCTATATCATGTGGCAAATCTCTCACCGGATGGTCTTTCTTTCGAAGAATTAATGAACTGCGTTATGGAGTGGAAAGATCACGACAAAGGTCAGGCGGCAGACCTCCAGGATAATCGGGATCACTATGAAATATTAGCCGATAAGCTGGATATCGAACTCGTCCAGGTTGAAAAGGTCAGCGGTAAATACCGCTTCAATGTCACGGGGTCTGGTCCCAATCCGGTCGATATCTTCCAAAAAGCCCGGTCTGAAGCCGAACAGAACGAAGTTTATCAACGCGATGCCTGGCATCAACTGCTGGCGTTGGATGGTTGGCAAATTGACACCAATTTTCTGACTCTGGAACTGGCCTCAGGTACGCAATCGCTTTTGCGTGAGGTCGCTCCGGAAAGCCAGAAAGATTTCACCCTCAAATGGCATGGTCGCGAGATTACCGGCAGAGTTTACATGCGCAACCTGTTGGATATTGCCAAACGCGGCGCAATCCTTCCATCCATCAACAGCGCAGAAACCGGCCTGGACTTTGCAGTATTCATCAGTAACACGCCAGCGGGAAGCGAACTGGAAAAGCTGGCTAAGGATAAAGGCGACTCGCGGGTTCTCTATTGGGCTCCGGATAAATTAACCCCGGCCGAGGAATCCCTGCTTTTGGATTTCGCCGCTTACCGCAGCATGGTGGCCGAAGCGATGGGTAAGGATTCGGATAAGGCCAAACTCATCCTGGATTGGGTTCAAGGCCGGCTAAAAGCCCAGATGGGCACCATCTATCGCATCGTTCCGGATAGTTACGGGCGGGGTCAGATCACCGCCACCGACCATTCTCAAATGGCATTTCTGTCGCAGGGAGAGCTCAGCGCGATCCTGACGCCTCTGGTTGGGCAGGTATTGGATTCAACCTATGCCTGCAAAGATATCGTCTTCGATGCTCAAGCGCCCTTCAACGACCTAAATGCCATCAATGTAATCAACGGGATCGTAAAAGCAGGCGAATTCCCACGCGGTGTAAAACCTGGCAAAGAGGTATCCGCGTCCTGGAACTACGGATTCTCGTTGGGGATCATGCGCAAACCCAACGATCTTAAACTGGACACGCGCGACTGCCGTTATACCAAAGAGATGCTGGATTGGATTGAAGATAAGATCGGCAGCAGTGGGGTTAGCCTGGCTGCCACCACCTTGTATAAAAATTTCACAGGGATCGGCGGTCCGGGAGGCGTGAATTACGGCCTCAGCAAGCGAATGATCCAACTCTATCTGCTGTGCCTGGTGCGGGAAGGCCGTTTGCGCATCACGTTATCGGGCAAGAATTTGCCTGCGGAAGCGATCGATTACAGCAACATCACCACGATCGACTTTAAAACCGCCACCCTGGATGCATTTGACCAGATCCAGCGCTTGAAGCCCCCGGAAGGGTGGGAGGTTCTGGCGCCTTTTGCCGCCGTTTTCTTAAATGATGAAAGCCTCAAATCCGTGCATGAGGACGCGGACATCCAGATTGCGGTGCAGCGAATATTGGAATTCAAAAAAGATGCGCTGGAGCCCTGCCGGAAGTTAATCAAGGGGATGAAGGACCTCTTCGAAGAAATCGGTAAACCTTTCACGATGGCAGAAAGGATGGGTGCCTGGGAGAGATTTTTGGCCAGTCCGGTTGAAGTGACCGATCCAATCCCCTTCTTGCGCAATGGAATTGAAAAGGCGTTTGGCTATCCTATCTATTATGAGGATGTTGTTCGCTCCGAAGACGTGGATGACCTGATCATCCGCCGGAATGAGATCGATCAGGTTGGCAGGTTCTATGCCTATCGGGAACAGCTCCGCGCCGCCATGCGATACCTGGATGTGGAGATCCCTGCGACCCCCGAACTGGCGGATCTGGAACGAAATCTGGCAGCGTTGAAGCAGCGCATGAAAGACCTGGATGCCTGGGTGAAGAATGAGACCCGGCTGCTGAATGAATTTATTCAACCCATGCAGGAAGCGATTGAGTCCTATCGGGTGCGCTACCTGCAAGCCTTTGACCAGGTCGTGTCTCATACCGAGCAGGTCAGGCAGGAACTCGGCGAAGTTGGAAGCCAACCCGAATACCTGGCTCTCAAAGCGCTGGCGCAGCTCAAAGCATTGGGGGCTGACCCCTGTCCGGCCATCCAGAACCTGGTTCGCCAATTGGAAAAATCGCCGGAATTGTTCCCCGCCAGCCTGACACGCGCCGGGGTCGAACGCGATTTGGCCTATTGGCCGCAGCCGGCCAACTGCCCGCTGACATTGGGCAACAGCTCGGAATGGATCACCAGGGCAAATGCTGCGCTTCAGGCAGCCCGGGAAAGCATTCAGACCGCGTTGACGGCCAAGGTTCAACTATTATTGAGCCCATCCCTGCAGCAGCGTCTCAAGCAGGGTGAGGAGGAAGCTCTCATACGTGACCTACTTGCGGCACGAGACGCAGAAGATTTGAAGTCAGTTCTTGTAATGTTATTAATGGGTGAAAACAAGAATGCGCTATTGCACTTGCTTGAAAAGTATCTCAAGCAAGTTGTGATGATTAAGATTAATATGACTGATTTCATGCCCAGTAAGCACACTTATGAGGGGAGTGAGTTAAAACTGATCGTTTCAGAATTTGAAACTTATCTTCGTAAACAGATAACCGGGAATGATCAGTCGGATCAAACGCTTGTGATCGAGATATCGACGACCACCGATGATCTAAAGGACGCAACGTAAAATGAGAAGGGGGATAAGATGACTTCCAATAACACATCGAACATTCAGGAAACCATACTGAATCAGGTTCAAGCACTCAACGGATCTTCGTCTTTTTTGGAATGGAAAGGCAAAGAATTAACACGGTTTGAAGAAGATGACCTGGTGATCATCAACAATTCTTTTCTATTCCGGGATCAATTTCAAACGAACAAGAATCCCTCTTACCTTTGCATGATGGCCGCAAATGGAAGTGATTTCAACATAAAGAATCTTGCATTGGTAGATGGTATTCAGGTTAATTCCGATTTCAAATATATTTCCAAGAAAAGTAAGAACCTCCCTAACAAGCAATCGATCACCACTGCGATTGAAGATGAATTAGCATCGCTAGGCCGGATGGTTTTCATCCTGATTGGGCAGGTCAATGCGACGGAGCAATTTTCCGAAACCATTAATCATTCCCTTTTCAACGAAATTCAGATTGACCCCACCTTGCCGAATTCATTATCCGTCGCACAACCTCTCATTCAGGTTCAAAACTTACCTGACGAAGAGTTATTGCTTGATGAACTCGAAAAGGCTGTCCCTTTACCCGACAACTTTTTCAAGCCATTCCACGATGCATATATAAAGTTAAAGAAAAAATGTTTCGCATCTCTACAGGTTCCTAAGCCAGGCGAAAAGGTTACGGTTGGTTTCCTGGACGAGGTGGCCAATGCTCTTGCAAGGCAAGCGGTCGAATACCACGCTTCTCTTCAAAAATGTGGCCCTCAATTGGATCAGAACCAGGCGGAATTCAACAATGTGCTTCGAATCGCGTATGATTTTGAAAGCGATGCCGTTAGAATTCTACGCCTGTTGATGAGTGTTTGTGACTTGAAGCCGATCATTCTCTGGATGACCCTTTCGGCTCACCACAACCTGAGTGAAGCCTTCCGCTGCCTGCCACGGTCTCGAGATCAGAATAAACCCTCTTTGTCAAATTACCGTGAGATGATCCACGGGGCCAGAAATAGAGCATTTCATAACCTGCTCCCATTTGGCCAATCTATTCAGGTGGATCTGGATGGAATTAATATTAAAGCAAAGCGGTTGAGGCTGTTTTCAGAGTACAAGTTGAAATCGGAGAATGTCTTCGACTTCGAGGATAAGCAACTGGTTGAGATCCTCACCGAGTTCACCCGCGCGGATGAAAAGTATGTAACCCCAGACTTCTGGAAGCGCAATCATGATGTAATGATAGCCACAGCGCAGCTTGTGGCAGCGGTATCAGATGCAATCAAAGCGCTCAATTTATTGCACGTATAGGTCGTAGCACAATGCCCAAACAAAAACCCTCCCCTCACCAATCCCCGCTCTTCAAGCGCAGCGTGCCACAGATGCCCGACGGCTACTACTCCTCCGGCCCCAACCCGAACTTGCGCAAATTCGTGGAGGAGCACGCCACGCCCTACGACCCCGAGCATGACGATTACAACGTGCCGCCTTTTGATGTCCCGATCACTACAACGAAGGCGACCGCCATTTACAACATGCACACCTACTGGTCGAAGAAGCCCCACGACGCCATCCAGCAGTACATCCGCCATTACACCCAACCTGGCGACCTGGTGCTGGACCCCTTCTGCGGCTCGGGCGGGACGGCGCTGGCGGCGCTGATGGAAGGGCGGGCGGCCATCGCCATTGACCTTTCGCCGGCGGCCACCTTCATCACCAAGAACTACTGCACCCCGGTGGACGTGGACGAGCTGCAGCGCGCCTTTGAGGAGTTGAAAGCCAAAGTGAAGCCCGAAATGGACTGGCTGTACGAGACGCGCTGCGACCGCTGCGACGGGCGCGCCACGACCGCCTATACCGTTTTTTCAACAGTCTTCCAATGCTCACGGTGTCTTGAGAAAGTAGCTTATTATGATTGCCCAGAAATTCAAAGTCAGACTAGTGATGGAAAGTTAAAAACAATACGCATTTGCCCATCTTGCCTGAAACATGGTCATCAGGAAGAGATTAATACTTCTGGGAAACGTCTAGAATCCATACCCGTAGAGGTTAGTTACATTTGTGAAGAGGGTTGTAAACCTCAACGTGGTGAACGTAGCCATATTGACCCCAATGCTAAGAAACGAAAATACTTTGAGTTGTTTGACTTAAAAAAAATTAAAGAAATTGAAAGCAAATCGTTACCGTATTGGTATCCCCACAATAACATGAATAACACCCCTGATAAAGAATTAAGGTGGGGATTGTTATGGCGTCCCTATCACGGGGATTTGAAGAGAGTTGACCAATTTTTTACCAAGCGGAATTTATGGGCCTTCGCATTATTCTTGTCTGAAGCAGACAAATCATTATATTCCAATGTTTTTCGCCTACTTCTAACAGGTTCTTGTTTACACGGTAGCAAGATGAGCCACCATAAAGAAGCTGGTGGGGGAATTATGGCGGGAACTTACTACTTGCCACAGATGTGCAAGGAACGAAACGTATATGATCTGCTGGAAAGAAAGTTTGTAGATATTAGAAATGCAGAGGTTGAATTATCCAAGTCATTATCTGCTGTTAATGTTTCGATTTCTACACAATCAGCAACTAATATCGGAACAATCCCTAACGATTCAATTGACTACATCTTTACCGATCCTCCTTATGGTGAAAAAGTTCAATATGGTGAACTTAACTTTGTTTGGGAAGCATGGTTAAAACTAGATACATCTTGGCAAGACAACGAAATCGTAATTAACAAAATAAGAGGTAAAACCGATGTAGACTGGGCTCAATTAATGCGTAGCTCTTTTGAAGAGTGTTTCCGAGTGCTAAAACCTAATCGGTGGATAACACTTTGCTATCACGATACAAGTGAAGGAACTTGGGAACTGGTACAAGACTTTATGACCGAAATTGGATTTATACCAGATAAATCTGACTCTACTCTTTTTATTGATACTGGCCAAAAATCATATAATCAATATACTGCTGAAAAAGTTACCAAACGAGACCTGGTGATTAATTTCCGTAAGCCGCGACCGGGCGAAGTGGCCGCCAAAGTCATCCTCACCGGCGAGGAAGACGCGACTTCCTTCTTCGAAAAAGCGCGCATCATCCTGATTGAAGCCCTCGAAGCCCATCCCGGCAGCACAGCCGACCGGCTGTACGACGAACTGGTCAGCCGCATGGTGCGGCGCGGCGAGTTCCAACGCCATAACTTCGACGAGCTGCTGCGCAGCGTGGCCGAACCGGTGACCGAGCCGGTGATGAAAAACCTGTTTGAACAAAAAGAAGCTGATTTGTTCGGATCGCATGAGGCCGTGCGCTGGTACCTGCTGGATACAGCCGGCCTGGTGGATGAGGCCGAAGGCAAAAAAGAAAGCGTCGCGGCGCAGCGCCTGGAAGCCTTTATGCAGCGCTGGTTACGCGAGCACCCCGGCGAGACCGGCGTGCACTATTCGTACCTGTTCGAGCAGTACCTGCCCATCGGCGACAAATCTCGCCGCCTGCTGCAGGAATGGCTGCCGGAATTCTTCTTCAAAACCGCCGAAGGCACCTGGCGGCCGGCCAAAGACGAAGAGGAACGCCAGCAAAAGCTGGGGCTGCGCTCCACGGGTGTGCTGCGCCACATTAAACGCTTTGCCAACGCTCTCAGCGAAGGCGTGCCACCTGGCGAGCGCGACAAACCCGCCAACGCCGCTACCCTGGCAGACTGGATCTACCAGTGCCGCCGCGCCGGTCTATATGAGTTGGGGCGGGTGCTGTATGAGAAGGGTGGCCTGCGCTTTGACGGCCTGGGCGAAGAGTTGCAACTGCAGGTGGAAGAGGATTACCAGATCTGCGTCAAGCGCGGAATACAAGCAAGCCCGAAAAAAAGCAGGAAGAAAACCGACCAACCCAAATTGGATGGGTTGGATGATTGACCAAGAGCATTGGATAGTATGATGGCAAGAAGAATGAATGCGTGAAATGGAGATGATCGGATATGGCCAGACCTCTCGACCAAATCAGTATTAAAGGTTTCAAATCGATCCGGGAATTGGTGGATTTTCCCCTGGGATCGCTAAATGTGTTAATTGGGGCAAACGGGGCAGGCAAAACCAACTTTATCTCCTTTTTTAACCTTCTAAACCAAATCGTGCAAAACAATCTGCAGGTAACGATTGCCCAATCTGGTGGAGCAAATTCATTCTTATATTTCGGGCAGAAGAAAACTTCGGAGATAAAAATTCGTCTGGTATTCGGCAGCAACAGTTATCAATGTACACTTGTTCCGGCAGCCGGCGACACACTCATTTTTTCTGATGAGCTGATGTGGTATCACGATAAAGCCCGATATAATCAACCTCTTAAGATTGAGTTGGGCGGTGGTCAGAAAGAAACCAGGCTACTTGAGGAATCACGTAAAAGACCGGTCACTTCCATCGCGGATCACGTCTTAGGAGCCATTCAGAGCTGGCGGGTTTATCATTTTCACGATACCAGTTCCAGCGCCAGGGTGAAACAGCAAGGCGATCTTAACGATAATCAGATGCTTCGCCCAGATGCGTCCAACCTGGCAGCTTTTTTGTATCTTTTGCGCGAGACTGAGAACGACCATTACCGCAAAATTGTTTCAACAATCCGGTTGGTTGCGCCTTTCTTCGACGATTTTTCTCTGCGCCCCAATCCGCTGAACCAGGAAAAGATACAACTGGAATGGCAGGAGAAGGGTTCGGATACCTACTTCAATGCCCAAACGCTTTCGGATGGCACTTTGCGATTCATATGCCTGGCGACATTACTGTTGCAACCCAAGCTTCCCTCGACGATTATTATTGATGAACCTGAGCTTGGCTTGCATCCCTATGCCATCACCATGCTGGCGTCCCTACTGAAGAGCGCATCCCAAAAAACCCAGGTGGTGGTCTCAACCCAATCCGTGCCGTTGGTCAACCAGTTTGGGCCCGAAGAGATCGTCGTGGTCGATCGCAAAGATGGTCAGTCAACCTTCGAGCGCCGAACCGCTAAGGACCTTGAGAACTGGCTGGATGATTATGGAATGGGCGACCTGTGGGAAAAGAACTTGCTTGGGGGACGTCCTCGATGAACCGGGTTCTCATCTCTGTGGAAGGGCAAACGGAGGAAACGTTTGTCCGGGAAATCCTCACGCGGCATCTCTGGAACCTTAATGTAGATCCAATTCCTGTTGTGGTCTCTACGAAGATCGTAAAGCAAGGCAATAAGTTCAAAGGAGGTTTGTCTTCATATGCGCAGGTGCGAAATGATGTCCAAAGATTGTTAAGAGACAGCAACGCACTGGCCATTACCACCATGTACGACCTTTACAAACTTCCAACTGACTTTCCAGGTTATTCGACAAGACCTGCTGGAAATTGTTTTACCAAAGCCGCTTACCTGGAGGCTGAGTTCCAGCAAGAAATCAACCACCCAAGATTCAGACCTTATCTTCAGGTTCATGAGTTTGAGGCGCTGTTGTTTGTCAACCCTGAGATAACTGCGCGCATGTTCCCCGAAACCAATAAACTGAGGGAATTACAGCAAATAAGGAATGGGGTTAACTCACCCGAAGAGATCAATGATGGGGTAACTACCGCCCCTTCTAAACGAATTCTGCGATTATTTCCCAATTACGACAAGCCGCTGTACGGCTCTCTCGTCGCAATTGATGTGGGTCTGGAGAATATTCGGGCTGAATGCCCTCACTTCAATGAATGGCTTACCTGGTTGGAGGGATTGGGGGGATAATGCTAGAAACCTATATTTTGTCAAAACTAGAATCAATAAAAAACTCATCCCTGATCATCCTGCGCGATCCACAACGAATGATCCGACCTGGCGCAAGAGCGGTGGATGGCTGGGCGCAAGAACACGGCTATACTGTTTTACTCTGCACCGGGAATCTTGCACTGCGGGAAATGTACGAGCGCCTGCGCAATACACAGGATGCCAAAATCCTTCTGGTTGATCGCAGCCGCCACGATGGACAGCTCTTCTACCCTGATCTTGAAGCCGCATCGCCCAAACTGCCATTAGAGATTACCCTCAGGGATTTTTTGGTTGAGAAAACTGGCGACCCTGCCTGGCCGCACCTGGTGGCTGATCGCAACTTTTCGCGTCTCATTTTGGCGAATATTGAGGGTGTGCTCGCGGCGCACGAGCAGTTGCGCCAGGTTTCACCCACCCGGTTCAGCGACAGCGACCTTTACAAAATCATCCTGGGTGCCAGTCTTCACATCAACCCATTTAAAAAATTATCTACCAGCGAGGTGCGGAAAATCTGCCTCGAACAGCACAGCACTTTGGAAGAACTAAATCGTGTTTTGCCGGATGAGGTAAAAGTAATCCTGCAACAAATTATCAAAAGTGCTCCAAAGCCTTTCTGTTATTTACTGGATCGCGATCCTGAAGCAATCATTCGCGCCTTTACCCTAGCCGGCATTCTCCACCAGCACGGGCTTGATTACTCACTCCTGCTTGCCAACCTGGATCCGGCGCTCCACGAATATAAGAACATTGAGCCAGCCGTGCTGGATGCTGCCCTCAAGGATCAGATTGCCTTCGATCCGGATTGTATTTTAGCCGATGTGCAAAAAGTCGAAGAGTTCCTGAAGGAAGATCCAAAGCGCCTAACCTTTCTGCTGCGCGACCAGCTTCACCTGGACGAACCGAAATTCGCAGTGGAAGCGCTAAAAAAAGAACAACTCTCCAACCTGGTGCGATCCATCGCACTGGCCACTCTACTGGTAGATTTAATCCTTGAACTCAACTGGCAGAAGCACCTCAAAGTATTTAAAAATCTCGAAAAACAGGAGCGTGAAGCCGTTTTTCCAGTTTTGCGCCGGCCAACCGAGCAGTGGCAGCAGTTGCTTTCAGCGTATAAACGGGCAATTTCCCTGTATGAACTAACTGAGAAATTGAAAAACCAGTACATGGATCTGAAAGTTGCGCAAACAGAGGATTTGACTTTCACAAAATTTGATCAGCTTTGGAACCAGGAGCGGTTAAACCGGCTCGATTTTTACGTTTCTGACTTGGAACGGATGCTGCGTGTAAGTGATATGCTGCCCGTTCCGCATGCTCAATTATGGCCTGAGTTTGAAAAACGCTGGAATGATGCTCGATCTGCGTTTAAATCCACTTCCGATGTGGTTGACAAGGTCTTCCAGGTCATCAATAAGCAGTTTCAGGATCTTTACCACAAGAACTACACCAAATGGATTCTGCAAAATGATTCGCCGGTGGTTTTTACGCATCAATTCCTCAGCCGGATGTTAAAAGCGTATTGGGATCCAAGGTCTGGTGTCAAAGCCGTTGTGATGGTTTTTGATGGCCTGCGCACGGATGCCTGGGATGAGTTTGTGCGCCCAGTGCTCGAAGAACAATTTGATGTGATTGAGAGCCGTCCTGGCAGCGCGTTAATCCCTACCGAAACCGAATTGTCGCGGAAAGCCATTGCAGCCGGGGCGCTACCGACCGAATTCCCCATTAAAAGTAAACGCGAGTTGGATTTGCTGGCTGCCTGGCTTAAAACCAACATGAATCTCTCCTCACATTTCACTGTGCTGCGGGATGACGATACGATTGCATCTGGAATGACGGTACGATACCAGTCGAAAGAGTTGGATTACATCGTCTTCAATTTTACCGATGACAATCTTCACCATAACAGCCAGGATCTGGCATTTATTTACAATACTACGGTGCGAGAGATCATTCGCCAGGATGTGCGCAGCGTAATGCGTGAGCTGCCGGCGAACGCGATGGTATTCGTGACCAGCGACCATGGTTTCACTCCCATGCCTTCCGGAGCCCTGGATGTTACCGATCAAATTGTTGGAGATCCAGCTCTGATAAAGTATCGCAGTGTGCGAGCAGCGCACAATTTCAGCGGAGCGGAAGCCACTCAGGTCGTTTCGTTTGATATTCGCGTATTAAAAATTCCTATCCCGAATGTGCCACATGGATATGATCCGGTTCAAACCGTCCTATTCCCGCGCCCCGGGATTAATTTCCGGAGAGATTCCTACAAGCACTCCCCGGATCGGTATAGTCACGGCGGGCTAAGCCTGGCGGAATGTATGGTGCCTATGGTGGTTATGGGTCGTCGCAGGCAGGATCAGGGCGTGCTGATCCTGGAGGATGTGCAGCAGATTGGCTCCATGAATGAAAATGAACCGCTCGAAATCGCCATCAAAGTTCGTTCTAGCCAGATGCTGTTTGAAGGCCTCCCGTTGACACTGTCATTCAGCACCCCGGAGATCACAGACCGCAAGGAGTTTTTCAGCGGAATTGAAAAGGTTTACCAAGTGCAATGGAAACCTAAGCTGAAAGACATTTCCGAAGAGGAGCGCAACCAGGGATTTATCGAAATCCCGGTTACGGTCATTTTGACTTACACTCATAAAGATCAATCCTTCCGTCAGAGCAAAACCGTTGATTTACGCATACGGTTGGACACCAACCGCCTGCGCCGGCGGATCGACTCCAAGCTGGACTTGCTGATGGGCAAAACGCCCAAAGAGTTGAAGAGTTAACCTAAAGAATAAATAACAAAGGAGTTTAAGAAATGGCCAAATCACGAGTTTTCATCAGCTTCGATTACGACCATGACCTGGGTTTAAAGAATTTGCTTGTCGGTCAGGCTAAGAACCCAGATTCCCCATTTGAGTTAGCGGATTGGTCTGTAAAAGAGCCTTTTACTGGGGATTGGAAAGAAAAGGTCCGTTCAAGGATGAGACAGACCGACCAAGTTATTGTGATTTGTGGCGAATACACAGATAAAGCCAGCGGTGTAAACGCTGAAGTTACGATTGCCCAAGAGGAAGCTTTGCCTTATTTCCTTTTGTATGGATATTCCGATAAAACATGCGTAAAACCCAAAACAGCCAAGGATTCCGACAAAATGTATAAATGGACATGGGATAATTTAAAACTATTGATTGCAGGGAACAGATGAAAAAGAAGGACCCGCAACCTAAACCACGTATCGAATTACGAAATCCGCACATTTCACAAGAAGCTTATTGTTCAAACGAGAAATATCAAGACCATCTGTTTGAGCAATACAAACTCTATGTGGAGATGGCGGACCGATTGAGCGAACGGCGAATGGTTGCTAATACTTTTTTTCTTACACTCCACACTCTAATAATCGGTATAGCAGGATTTTCCTACGAAAGCCTACTTAGTTTGCCCTATAAGGGGTTTTTAATTTTTCCGTTACTAGCAATTATCGCCTTATGCTATGCGTGGAGACGAATCTTATATTCTTATAAGCAATTAAATACGGGCAAGTTTGAAGTGATAAAAGAATACGAAAATCTGCTACCCACTCGTCCATATGTAGAAGCCGAATGGAAGGCTCTAGGTTTGGGTAAAGATCCAAAAATTTATAGGCCATTGACAGACATCGAAAACTGGATTCCAATAATATTTGCTGTTTTGTACATTATCGGAATAAGCCTTATTATTGCGACTGTCCCTCCTTCTTGTGTCTCCACTACCCCATGAACCGAATAATAAGCCCTACTAATTCCCCAAGGATGTGTATATGAACTTGCGGTTTAAAGATTCTTTTTCAGGAAAAGTTGTCAACAAACGGCTGACTTTTAATACAGGCATGGACGAGTTCCCACGCTACGTTCTCGAATATCTGATTGACAACTATTGTTCTGAAGATAATTTTCAGGAAGATTTTGAGCGGGTGAAGCGCCGGCTTAGAGAAAATTTTGTTCATGGAGCAGAGGCGGAACGCATCCGCTCTTACATCCGAGAACATCGAGAACATACGATTATTGCCAATCTGGAAATACGCCTGGTTGAAACTGAAGACAAATACTGGGGCTCAATTGGCGCGATCAATGAATCGTTTGTCAACATCCCAGAGCCATTGGTCAAACAGTACCCCATGCTTCTCGCCGGCGGTATGTGGGGAACCATTACTCTTACTTATGATGAGAGTGAAGTACATAACAAAAAAATCCGGCCATTTAAAGTCACCGAATTCACCCCATTCCAAATTTCGATGATTGACTTGAAAGAATTCATCGAGAAACGAAAGTTATTTGACGATAAAGAATGGCTGGATATTTTAGTAAATTCTTTCGGTCTAAATCCAGATAAGATGACGCGCAGAGAAAAATTGCTTTATATCAGCAGGGCAATCCCGTTGGTAGAAAGCAACCATAACATGATTGAATTAGGACCTCGCGAAACCGGCAAAACGTATTTATTCCGCAATGTATCGTATTACGCACATGTATTAAGTGGTGGTAAAGCCACACCTGCAGGTTTGTTTATCAACCTGAATACCGGAAATGTGGGACTGGTGGGTACCCGCGAAGCAATTGTGTTTGATGAAATCGCCAATACCGACTTTACCGATCCTAAAGCTATGGTCAGTATCATGCAAGGATACATGCAGGATGGAAAGTTCAGCCGTGGAAAAAAAGAAATTCTGGCATTTGGCTCCATTGTATTAGTCGGTAATTTGGATATCCAAGGAAAACTGCCTCACGAAAAGTATTACCATCTCTTTGAGCCATTACCCAGTTTCCTACAAGTTGAGGCACTGATCGACCGTTTGCACTACTACCTGCCCGGTTGGGAGATTCCAAAAATCAGTCCGGAAGGTGCCAGCAGTGACTATGGCTTTATCACCGATTATTTTTGCGAAATCATGCACGAGCTTCGCCGGATAGACGTTTCCGCTCCAATTAAAAGCCGATTCGAACTCTTTGACCAATCCGGAACTGGTCCCGGATTAACTTCGCGCGACGTCCGCGCCATTTATAAAACCCTGTCGGGGCTGGTCAAGCTCATGTATCCGCACGGCGAAGTCAGTGATGATCAGTTGGAGGAATTGGTTTCATTAGCCATTGAAGGCAGGCAGCGAATTCGTAATCAGCTACATCTCATGGCGCCAGGCGAATATGCACCAGTACAAATTTCGGCACGAATATTAAAAAATAGAAAAGTCATCACCCCAACGTTAATTGAGGGAGATCGGAAAGTTCACATACAACTTCCTACACAAGCATTGGTTGGTGAGGTGACAGGCCTTGCGGTTGCAGGCGAACAGGGGATGATCTTGCGTTTTGAAACTCAGGCCTCAAAAGGTCATGGCCGTATTGTGCCTTTAGGTTCGATTCAACGCGTTATGCGGGAATCCATTGAAGCAGCAGCGCAATATATCAAGGTATATGCCACAGATCTGGGGATTGCTGCAGATTGGGCAGAAAACTTTGACCTGGCAGTTCTTGCTACAATGATGGCTATTCCCAAAGAAGGTCCGTCCGCAGGAATAACAATTGTGACTGGAATTGTTTCGGCTTTGAAGAATCAACCCGTTCGCCATGATATCGCGATGAGTGGTGAAATTACGATTATGGGAAAGGTATTGGGGGTTGGAGGTATTCAGCCTAAATTAATGGCAGCCATTGACGCTGGTGTAAAGACGGTTATTTTGCCTGAAGAAAACAGAACCGATGTATTAAATCTTCCTGAATACATCCGAAATCGTATCGAGGTTGAATACGTTACTGATATAAAACAAGTTCTAACATTGGCTATAAACAAATAATTATCTACCCAAAAATCGCTGGCAAATCGATTAAAGTCACATCCTGTCGCCGATTTGCATTCTCAATTAATTGAGATGTAAAACCTGATCGGGAGCATAGTGCAAAGCAGATTTGACGATTTTCCAATTCAGGCTTTACTAGGTTGGATTTTCGCTCCAGTTCCGCCAGAATATCAATCCCCACTGGTTTGCTGGTCCATTTGCATTCCACCAAGATCGCGTCCTTCTCACCCAACACGGCGAGATCGACCTCTTCGTTGGCATTCCACCAGTTCCCAATATTCGTGGGAACAAAAGGTAATTTACCGGATAGTCCTGACTGCCAGAAAAATTGCTGGCAAACTTCCTCAAAGGTCAGACTGGAAAAGTGATCAATTTCCGGTATCACCTGGTTTTCCAGGATAATTTGTGCCCCTCCGCGCTCAAGCTGCGAGCGGTTCGGATGAACATACCGAAACCAGAACCGCAAATAATGATCTTTTAAGCGATAGATTCCCCGGCGGCTTTTTTGAGGCTGCGTTTCAGTAACCGGCACTATGCGTTCCACCAGGTGCAGTTGTTGCAAGGTATCCAAATAAGCGGTCGCGCCTTCAATCCCGGTTGCCTGCTTAATTTCATTCAAGCGGGTTTTCCCCGCTGCGATGGCTTGCAGAATCGCGAAATAATTGCGCGGTTCGCGCAGTTCCTGCTGAAGCACAAAACGCACTTCATCATACAAAAACGAACCCCGGCTGAGGATTTCATTCAGAATATTTTCATACAAAGATTGCTGGGGTTGAAGTGTGTGCAGATAAGCAGGTGTGCCACCATAAACCGCATAGGCGCGCACCTGGTCCTCCAACTCAAAAGATGGATAAAATAATCGGGCATCTTTAAACTGCAATGGTTCAAGCAGATACTGCGCTGTCCTTCTGCCGTACAATGGGGCCTGATATCCCAAGACCGTCTCTTCCATCATGCCGATATAAGATCCGCACAGAATGAGCATGATCTGGCTATTCTTCAATGTCTGGTCCCATACACGCTGAAGAATGGTCGCCAAAGGTGGATGAGCTGTGACCAAGTATGGGAATTCGTCCAACACAACCACCAGTCGCTCACTTTGTGCAGCCTGGGCAAGCGCATGAAGCAGGTCTTCCCAGGTGGAGTAAACCGCATTCATTTGGTTAGGGCCAAATAGAGTAGTATTGACCGCAGCGGATAGAGCCGTCCTGAGGGATATCTCCGAACCCAGGTCTGAAACAAAGAAAATCGAGCGTTTATCTTCACAAAAACGCGCCAAGAGTTCGGTCTTGCCAACCCGCCTGCGACCATACAGTACAAAAAACTCTGCTTTACCCGAAGCATAGCGTTTTTCCAGCAGTTCAAGTTCAGAAACACGATTGACGAACATAAAGCCCTCCAATTTCGCAGGTTCTGCGATAGCAAAGAAATCCAGATTATGATAATCATGATTTCCTTATTCATTATAACATACGCATTCAAAATGGTCGCGATAAAACCTCGAAGAAGTATCAACAGCGGATCAAAGTAAAAGTCGTCCAACCCTCTTGGTAATTCGTCACTGATTAAGGAAAAGTGACAAATTACAAAAAAATTCAACGATTTAGATCAATCACAAAACAAAAATTTCCGCAACGATTGACCTTTTGTGACAACGAAAAACTTGAATTACCTTAACAAATCGCACATGAACGATAGAACGAAAAGTTTGTGATTTTTGGACGTTCGTTCACTAATTCGCAACCATCGTCCTCCGGGTCGCGAAAAAACTACTACTTGACCCTGTCATAAAAAGTCGCTATCATACGACTAATAACTCGTAACCAAAGATCCTCCGGCCTCTTCAGAAGAGCGTCCCTCAGGCCAGGCAAAAATGCGTAGCCTGAGTGAAAAACGTTCCGAAACCAGGAAAATCTCTCATAACCCGGAGGTCAGTGGTTCGAATCCACTCCCCGCTACTAAAGTCAAACCAGAGTCCGTCG
>Ga0116185_1001431_pt1 | contig 23850 bp, 20 predicted proteins | sample AD_JPNNA7_MetaG_FD_89754 | JGI IMG/M metagenome (GOLD analysis project Ga0116185, IMG submission 89754) | Active sludge microbial communities of municipal wastewater-treating anaerobic digesters from Japan - AD_JPNNA7_MetaG | ecosystem: Engineered > Bioreactor > Anaerobic > Digestate | place...
ATGAAGAATAAGTATTGTTGAAAATTTATTTCACCCAATTGGTGAATATTTTTTTCTCTAATTTATCCCTTTTTTTGATATTTAAATAGTCCTTTCTGTATTTCTATTTCGGATTTAAGATTTTTAGAGTATTTTACTTTAAAATTGAATTCATCGGAATTTTTTGTTAAGTATAATCAGCAACTTTTAAGAAAGTTATGTTACAAACGAGAGAAAAGCTCATCGCTCGAAAAAGAACTCAATTAAGGATTCTCGATCTGATTTTGGGAATATTAGTTGGTTTACTTTTTGGATATGCAATCGATAATCTCATTGTTGGGCTTGTAATCGGGATTGGGGTTGGATTTTTTAAATGGATAAACAGCATCCCTTTCTGGGGTCTTTTCATTCTTACCATCGTTTTCTGGTTTATAGTTATTTTTATTAAATGATAAAATCGAAATACGGAGTTAACAGTTAGACTCTGTGTTACTGAGTGCCTTCTCTGTGACTCTTAGTGTAAGGAATTAAAAGAAGGAAACAGAATTTTTCACGCAGAGACGCAAAGCCGCAGAGATTTTAAACTACTTATTGCCTCTTTATTGGAACACAGATTAAAAATATTACTCTTTAATATCTACTGATAATTGTTTTATGAAGAGAATAAAAGTAAAAACAAACAGAATTATAAGTGATCTCGCTTGATTTTTCCTATTGTAATTAATTATTGAATAGACCCTGATTTAATTTTAATTTAGTGCAATCTAATACAAAGTTACTTTAGTATATTTCCATACAAAAAGTATATTTTTAGGCAATATTTGAACAAGAAAATTAAATTTTATTTAATTCCATATTTATATTTTAAAGAAAAGATTTATTGGTTGAAAACCAATAAAGATAATCTGGTTGGAGAAGATTTCTATCATTTTGGAAAATCAATTAGCAAAAAGCTGTTGTTTAAAGGAATAGTCTCTCCAAAACTTTTATTTAATCCTGTCTCAATTGTTAGATATTTTGAATATGACTTTGCTTTAAAAAATATCACAAAATATTCCCTCTCGAATAAGAAAGCTCTTGATATATCTTCGCCATATCTTTTGGGTTTTTATTGTAATCTAAATCTTAACATCAATTATACTTATCTAAATCCGGATGCAAATGATTTTAATTTGGTTAAGAAATATTCTAAGAAGATATTAAACAAGCATAATTTTAAAGCTGAAACTGGTGATGCGACCAAATTAAGTTATCCTGATGAATCCTTTGATTTAGTAATATCTATTAGTGTTATTGAACATATTGATAATGATGGCGATATTATTGCAATTAAAGAAATGATGAGAGTCCTTAAAAAGAATGGAATTTTGATTTTGACTTTTCCAGTTTCAAAATCCTTTGAGATCGAATATACAGATAATGACACTTATGGACTTAATGTCAGCAAAGCAAACAATAAATTTTTCTTTCAGCGCTTGTATGATGAATCTTCTATTAAGGAAAGACTAATAAAAAATATAACAGACTTCACTATTTTAGAACAGCAGATTTTTGGCGAAAATGAATATGGATTTTATAATAAATATTCGGAACGATGGAAAAAATATGGATTGATGGAAACTGTTAAAGATCCCTTTTATATATCAAAATATTTTAACAAACTGAATTCATTTGATGAAATAAAAAAAACTGCTGTAATTGGAATAACACTTAGGAAAGATAAATGAGTTTTAAATATCCTGTTTATCAGCCATCACTTGGCGAAAAAGAAAAAGAAAATGTTCTGGAATGTCTTAATTCAACCTGGATTTCTTCAAAAGGTAAATTCATCACTCAATTTGAAAACTCATTCTCAAAATATATTGATGTAAAATATTCGGCTGCAGTATGTAATGGCACAGTTGCAATTCATGTGGCACTATTGGCTTTGGGAATTGGTGAAGGTGACGAGGTAATTGTTCCATCATTCACCTATATCGCCTCTGTAAATGCTATTAAATATACTGGTGCGAAACCGGTTTTTGTTGATTCAGATTTAACAACCTGGCAAATTGATCCAAATAAGATTGAAGAAAAAATTACCTCAAAAACAAAAGCAATTATGGTAGTCCATTTGTATGGACAACCTTGTGAAATGGATTCCATAAAGCAAATTGCTGATAGACATAATTTATTTATTGTGGAAGATTGTGCCGAAGCTTTTGGAAGCTTGTATAAAGGCAAGCATGTTGGAACAATTGGTGATATTTCAACCTTTAGTTTTTTTGGTAATAAAACCATAACAACCGGAGAAGGTGGAATGGTTGTTACAAATGATCAATCATTGATTGAAAAAGTAATACATCTTAAGGGCCAGGGTTTAGCAAAAAACCGTGAATATTATCACGATATAATTGGTTATAATTATAGAATGACCAACATCTGCGCAGCAATTGGTTCCGCACAACTAGAAAGAGCTGATGAACTTATTGAAAAGAAAATACAAATTGCAAAATGGTATGAATCGAAATTGAAAGGTTTACCAGTAGTTTTTCATTCAGAGGTCGGAGAAGTAAGACATTCATTCTGGATGATCTCGATTCTCCTGAAAGACTCTTTGGAAAGAGAAAAAGTAAGAGAACATCTTCGATTAAATGGAATAGAGACCCGCCCAACATTTCATCCTGTTCATTTAATGCCTATGTATTTTGTAGAAGGCCTTTCACTGGCTATTGCTGAAGATCTTGGAAGCAGAGGAATAAATCTTCCAAGCTATCCTGATCTTAACGAAAATGATGTTGATTACGTTTTTAATATGATTAAAGAGTCTCTTAAATGATTCCATCATCTCTTGAAATAAAAAGGATAAATATTGATCAGGCAAAAGAATTGTCTGATTTACTTTTGCAATCAGACAAAGACTATTCAAAGTATTTTATTCCTTTTGATTTTACTGTTGAAAGTGTTTCAGCGGTATTAAACAAAGCTGAACAAGATATGTATTATGGAATTTATATCAATAGTAAACTTGCAGGATTTTATATGCTTCGAGGCTGGGATGCTGGTTATGAAATTCCATCTTATGGAGTTTTAATTGCGAAAGAATTTTCTTCAAAAGGATTATCCAAATTAACACTTCATCATGCACTTTCAGTTTGCAGAATAAACAACATTAAAAAACTAATGTTAAAAGTTCATCCGGATAATCTTGTAGCAAAAAAGCTTTATGAAGATTTTGGATTTATCTATCAGAAGGTTGATGAAAAAATCGGACATTTGATTTACTATAAAGATATAAAGTAGATGCGAATAGGATTTTACATACATCATTCGATGCTTAAAGCCGGAGGAATCTTTACTTATTCAATTGGAATTCTCCGATTACTCCTAAAATCCGATCACATAGAATCATTGGTGATATTTACAACTCCCGAAGTAAAAAAAAGTTTAAGAGAATTCGAATTAAATTCAAAAATCGAATTCAGAGTCTTAGATAGAAATTCCTTAATATATAAATTCAGATTTGGCTTGTCATATTTTTTTTATGATATATTTTCTATTTATAATCATTACTCTTCTAAAAGTAAATTACTTAACTTTATAAAAAATATTTCTATCTGGCTGAATCCATACATAAAATTAATTAAACGCTCAGGTGTTTCACTTTTTCACGTACCGATACAATACTCCCCTGTTTATGGAATTGATGTGCCTGTTATAATTACTATGCACGATCTTCAGGAATTTCATATGCCCGAAAACTTTAGTTCAGGCGAAAGAATACATCGAGCTATCAATAACCACAAAGCAATAAATTGTTCAGATCAGATCATCGTTTCTTTTAATCATATTAAAAAAGATATCTTAAGATTTTATAATGTTGCTGAAGATAAAGTAAAAGTGAGCCCTCCGCCTTTTTCTGATGACTGGTTCACAACAAAACAGGAAACAAGTTGGGAGGCACTTAAAAACAAATACTCAATTTCAAAGAAATATCTTCTTTATCCTGCGGCTACATGGAAACACAAAAATCATTTAAGATTATTAGAGGCAGTTAAACTTGTCCGTGATAAAATTCCTGATATCAAATTAATCTGCACTGGCAATAAAACAGATTATTATTCAGTTATTGAAAAGAAAATATATGAACTGAAACTCGAAGGCTCAGTTAAGTTTTTAGGAATAGTTTCTGAAGAAGATTTAATCGGTCTTTATAAAAATACTGAGCTTGTTGTAATACCGACTTTGTATGAAGCAGGAAGCGGTCCATTGTATGAAGCAATGAGATACGAAGTTCCGGTGATCTGTGCAAATACTACATCATTACCAGAAACAATTGTTGATAAGAGATTTATTTTTGATCCCAATGATGAAATATCATTAAGCAAACTAATAATCGAAATGCTTTCTGATGAAAAGTTAGAAACTGAAAATAAGATAAACTCAAAAAACCGAATGAGTGAGTTAAGTGAAATTAATTATTTCGAAAATTTCTGGAATGTATATAAAAACTTAACTTTAAATAAGTCCTCTCAATCATAGTATCTTGAACAAAAAATATTTTAATTCTTCACTTTACCTAAGAACAAAATTCTGCTACCATCATCAGTTGTTTGCCTGATCAAAAGAATATCAAGATATTTTTCACAATGTTCTTTAAACCAATCGAAGTTATACCAATCAGGAACCGGACCTTTATCAATTCCCCTTGGCATAAATTCTATGAACAAATACTCTTTAGTGTATTGTAATATAGTTTCAAATATTTCATAGATAGATTTTTTCTGTCCTAAGATCAGATGGTGTGTTACAGCTAATACCAATGTCGCCTGAGATTTAAACCGGACTTGCGGTTTTGATTTTTCTATAAACGGACTATTCAAATATATTGGATGCATAATATCCAGTAAAACTGGTGTAATCTTAGATTTGGTTTCTAAAATATTTAAATACATACCATCAACAGCAACTTCATCATAATCCGAACAGATTATTTTATCAATAAATTTGCTTAGCTCAATTGATAGCATTCCTTGATTTCCGCCAATCTCAAAAATCTCAGTAAGATTATATTCTTTAATTAAATTTATAATCATATCAAATCTTCCGCCTGCTTTAAATAACTCAGCCTTGTTAACTCTTGAGTGATAGTCACCCCACTTTGATGAATAAACTGGTCTTTTTATTCTCTTAACTTTTCTTTCAAGTCGATTGAGATTAATACTGTTGTGCGGAAGAAATCCGCATAGTGAAATTTTATGTAATATTTTTAGAACTTTACGCTTAAATTCAGGATTATGCACGATGAGCATATTGTCTAAATCAAATTTTGAGAGATTCCTCAAAACCTCCAGCAGAAAAGAAGCCTTAGTAATAATTGATTTTGGAATTACTCTGAGAAAAGGATGCTTATACAAAGTATATTCATATCTCAATAAAAGAGAGGATGGATCAGATATAGATCTTTTTGCTAACTGAGAATTACCGGCTGCCCAGATTTTTAGAGGATAAACGAAGCTTCTGTAATATTCATCTTTACATTCCCAATACTTAGGATTTTTCCTTCTATGAAAACTACCAATATCAACAAACTTTGGGATGTATTTATCAAATACAATATTATTATAATGAGCATCCTTTGTTTCGAATCCGTATTTAAACAAAACCTTGTTTACATCTATTATTAGCTTTGCTGAAGCTTTCAACATTTCGAAAGACCATTCTGAAGAGTAAGTAATTACCTCAATCCTTTCATGTTCTAAAACTAATTTATGATCTTCAAATTTCAGATCGGATATTTTTGTATAAGGTATTAAGTTTAAATCATTTAGTTCTTTAATCGCACCTGAATTGAATAAAAAAAATATATCTTCAACAGCTTCATCTTTAATAGCTCTGTAAAATTTATCTTTATAAACAAATAAAAAACCAACCGGATCAATATTTGTTTTACTAAAAATTTCGATATCGCTGTATTTAATTACATTATCTTGCATAAATGTTAATCAATTTCTTTTTTATTGATTTCTTTTAAATTCAAATTCTTTCTCCAATTAAACGGATTATACCATTTCTTAATTGCACCGGAAATCGCTTTTATTTCTTTTTTATTAAAATACCCAAACAATGCAAGCAAAGCGGGAAAGAAAAATATTATCCCCAACTTAAAAGCAATTCTGAGTAGTAAAGAAATATCACTCAAATAAGTTGCTAACCATAAAATAATTACGCTTAAAATAAAAAGTCTTAACAGTTTACTGTTTTCAAAATCAATTTTATAATATCTGTTTGAAGCAATTTCAGAAAATAGATACAAAAAGATAAATGCTATTAAAGTATTAACTGCAGCACCCATTATTCCATAAACTGGGATAAAAATAAAATTAAGTATGATATTCAAAACTGCTGATGCTATCGTTATAATTGCAACATAAGTTGTCTTGGCTGTTAAATACATTCCTAATGATGATATTAAACTCATACCAAAAAATACATAAGCAAATAAGATAACGGGAACTACTTCATACGCTGGTAAATAAGAGCCGCTGCCTGCAAATAATTCAATAATTTCTTTACTAAATATCGATAATGCTAATGCTCCCCACACAAGGAAATAGGTCGCATAAGTCATAATCTTGCGATAGTAATCTTTATCGCCTGGTTCCTGATAAACTTTATAAGCGACTGGTAATAAGGTTAAATTTAACGGCATTATCATAAACATATTTAATATCCCCGCAACACGATAGCCAAGCTCATACAATCCAAGTGCCTCTTCAGAAGCCAGAAATTTTATTAGAAACCTATCACTGATGTTTAACAAAGTCATTGATAATGCACTGAAGATTAAAGGTAGTCCGAATTTTAGAGACTCATTTAAAATATCTTTTTCAAATTTAAACTCCATTAATCTTAACATTAATGGAACTAAAATAATAAGTGTAACTATCTCTGAAATTAACTGACCGTATAAAACTCCATTAATACCAAGCTCAAGCGAAGTGACTAAATAAACTGTTGCTACTATGAGAACAAACAATTTAATTAAACTAATTACTGTAAACGATACAGACTTTTCATCAGCTCTGAGCTTATTTTGAAAAACATTATTTATAATCGATACGACAATTATGTAGATCGCAATCCTTAAAGAGGAATAATAGTCTTCAAAGCTTCCTAAAATTTTTGCTAACCAAGGAGCGGCAAATTCTCCGATTACAGTAAAAACAAGTGCTGCAAGAATTACAAATACCGAAAGAGTATAAAGAATTGATTTCTTTTTATCTACATATTCGATCTGATTATTAAATTTTAATATAGACTGATTTTGCCCAAGCACAACAACTTGAATCAAGATAGTAATTACAGCAAGAACAAGCCCCAGTCTGCCAAACTCTTCAACAGTAAAATAGCTTGTATAAATAGGAAGTAAAATTATTCCTGATGCTTTTGTTGCAACATTACTGATACTATAAATAATAGAATGTTTTAAGAAGTATTTAAATTTTTCGAGCATTAAAGGCTAAAATTAAAACAAGTCTCTGATAAATTTTAATTATATAAAAAAACCCTATACAAAATAATGCATAGGGTTTGACTAATAAAATGTTTTTTCATATTAGTTTATTGTTTACGCATCACTCCTATTCTATGATAACCATTGTAATTATTCATTCCGCTGTAATAAATTTTATAATCATTATTAGTCTTTATCCAATATGGATAAGACATTTTAAAAGATGCCCAGCCATTAGAAGTATTTTGATTAGTTACAAATGGATTATTAGGTGATTTATTCCAATTATACCCATCTGTTGATGTTGCTAAACCAAATCCATTACTACCAGCGGTTCCATATATCATTTTTAAAACTCCGTTTTCTTTTATAACCGAGGCATCTGTTACTCCAGTAGATTCCCAGGGCATATTACTAACTAATATGGGATTACCCTGATATTTAGTCCAATTAATTCCATCAACAGATGTAGCGACACCAATTGCATAATAAGGATAATTTCTTCCTGTAAAATAAAGGAAGTAAGTATTATCAATTTTCATAATTGAGTTCGGTATTATCTGATATTCCCAATTATAGGTACCATATATTACTGGATTCGAGTGTTTAACCCAGTTAATTCCATCAACAGAAGTTGCTAAACCAATGTGCCAATTACTATACTCATCAGACCAACCGGAATAATACATTTTAAATATTCCATCTTCCTTTATTACCGCACCAGGACTGACCGAAAGATAATCCCAGTCACCATATTTTCCATGCACAAGAACCGGGTTACTCGAATGAAAAGTCCAATTGTAACCGTCTGAAGACTCCGAATATAAAATATAAGCACGACTTGAAGCACTAACACCAGCATACCAGATTTTATAAATACCACCATCAAAAAGAACAACGGGTTGAGTAACTCCGTATGGATCGTAATAATTTCCGGTTGAAGATATAATCGGATTATACGGATAATCAACCCAGTTGCTATTTAACGGAACTCCCCAAGTTACATTTATGTATATTGAACCTACTCCTGAACCTGTCGGATATAATGTTAAATATACCTGACTTGTGAATCCCGCAAATACCTCAACATCTGATTCACCAGTATATAATACTACATTGCTATCATCTTCTGCATCAACTTTAAGATGCCATTGACCAGCAGCTATTTGTTCAAATAATATATCCGCAGTTGAATCTGATAATAAATTTAGTGTCCCAATTATTGGATCATAGTTTTCACGAGTAAGATAAGCTTTTACTACCGCTACTGTTGTTGGTGCATTTTGCTTATCAATCTTAAGTATTATTTTTCCTGATTCGTTTAATTTAGGAGCAACTATCTCAGTAGTGCAGGAAAGTATAAATAGAGAAATAATAAGAGCCGAAAGATAAACTGAGGATTTCATCTCAATCCCTTTCTAATTTTGCTATTTAACTTAAATTAAATTAAATGTTTTGTCAATCCCAATAAGTTAATAATTGCTAAAGAGAAAGAGTTTTTTAAGCATAAAATCATTAAAAAATGAGACTTAAAATATTTTTAAGAATTTTTCTTCTTTTTTAAGTTAAGCCAGATTGAAAATAATAGTCCTAACAAAACAAGAGAACTCAAAATCATTGAAGCATTTTTTGATATTACAAATGATTCAGGCAAATACTCAAAATGAATTTTGTGTTCACCAGCAGGAACTACGATTCCTCTGAAATCGTGATTTGTTCTGTAAATTTTCGTTTCATTACCATCGATATACGCTTTCCAACCGGTTGGAATTTTGAATAATTTATAGTCCGCCTCTCCTGATATAAAAGTATCACCTAAAAACAAAAAGTTATTTCCGCTTGCTTTAACATTCAGATAAATATTTTCATCACCATATTTTTCAATCTCTACGTAAGTAGTGCTGTCCGGTTTATCAACTTTCAAATCTGAATCTTCTACATAAGCAATTTCTTGTGGATCAAACAGATCGTTTTTTACTTTATTAAGTATTTCAATCGGATTAGCCTTCTCAATAGTGTTTACAAAATATGCTCGCGGTAAAGCAAGCTGATTTAAATAAACAAAATCCTTTTCACCCGAATAAATTTGGGTAAGTCCGGGATATTCATATGGTTTATCAAATACTACATATTTTGTGTTTGTCATTCTCCATAATGTCTGATTGGCAGGACTATTAAGCACATCCATATAATCCTGATACGCTCTTGGTTTTATACCAGAATAACCATACAAATCCTGTGTTAAGAAATAAGCATTATAGTTTGAGTTTTGCTGAACTGATCCAAGTGAGCCATCTTGTTTAAGATTTATAATTCTGAATACTGATTTATCGTTTAACGATTCAATTGCAGAGATATAAGCAGGCTTATTAAATAATTCCTTTTGATCCTGTGCTTCGGTATATGTTTCGCCGCGGTTATCAATTCTTATTATATCTATCAGACTTAAGACAATAATAATTACAATCATCAGATCCTTACTTAAAGCTGATTTTAAATAAGCGTAGATTAAACCAAATGCAGCGGCTGAAAAGAAAAATACTAATCTTAAATCTCCCAGGAACATATCAGCCATAAAATCGTGTATTTGTTGGAGTCTTGCTCCTTTTTCTCCAGCAGCATTTATATGACCGATAAACCAGCTTTTAATCGGCGAGGAAAGAAGGAGTGTTAAGACAAATATTCCTGCAAATAAATAAAAAGTATTTCTGATAATATTAACATATTTTTTATCACTCTGATTTTTTAGTTCTATCACCTTAACAATTCCAAGTCCGGCTAGAATTGGAAAACTGATTTGAACCAATATCAAAATCATTGATGGCACTCTGAACTTATCGAAGAATGGAAAGTAATGGAACATCAAATCATAAGCTATCGGGAAAGTGCTTCCAAAGGAAATTAAAGTTGCAATGATAACTAAAATAGTCAGATATCTTACAAAAGGGTCCTTCCAATTAACAATCATAGAAAATATTGCAAGGAAGAAAACTATAACTCCCATATATTGTGCAACATCAACAAAAGGCATTTGACCAAAATAAGTATTAACCTCAACATCACGATTTTGCGAAAGCGGTCCGTTATATACTGTTTTACCAAATCCATAATATGAAGGAACAATCCAGGTCAACATTTCGCCGGGAGAGAACGACCAGTTTGTTGCATACTCATAAAAGCCGGTCTCTGTTTTGGCTTTATTTCCTGTTTGTTTATCAATAATACTTTCGGTGCCGCGAGTTGAATAAGGTGTGTACTCAAAAATCTGTGTTAAATTATCAGATTGAATTCCAAGTCCAACAACTACTGCCAATAAAAATATTGCAGCAGATTTAACCAGTTGTTTAATAAGATAATTATCTTTTGATTTTAAAGCCCTGATAAAGAAATAAATAAAGTAGATAAGAACTGCAAAAAAGATGTAGAAAATTATTTGAACGTGCCAACCCAAATACATAACAGGCATAAAGAACATCAGGATCATTACATCTAAGAATTTTATTTTTTGCTGAAAATTTAACAGAACCAAAAGAATAACAGGAAAAACAAATATTGCAGTAAGTTTGGTAACGTGTCCGATAAACAAGAACACAACAATTCCGGTACTAAATGAAGCAGATAATCCCGTTAAAAGACTTACCAAACGATTCTTAGTTCTGTTTAACATAAAGAAATACATTGTGTAAGCGAGTGCTAAAAGATAGAATGTCCATTTCGCATAGTCCACTGCGAAAGGCGCACTAAAAACATTCCTGGCAGAATTCACAACTACATAAATTAAATTAAACCACTTATATCCTGTAGCCATTGCATAAGCCGGCATTCCACAAAAAATATTTGGATTCCAGAGAGTGTAGCCGCCCTGATGATTTTCAATATAAGGAACCACACTCAGACTAGTTAATATATCGCCGGATTGAAAGGTCTTTCCGCTAAAGTAAAGCGGTGCATAAAAAATTAAAAACACTATAAGTATTACCAATAAGAAAGCTAATGTTTGAAACTTAACCGGAATAATTTTATCAATTGAAAAACTATTAAAAAAAGTTTCCTGATTTTCTTTTTTAGTCTTTACGATTTTTTTTGCCTTTGCCATTCAATCTCCGTTTGAGATATTTAATAAACTATTTTTTTGCAATAAAATTAATTCCCGATCCGATTTTATTATTTGAATGATAATCAATCCACATCAGAATAAAAGTAAACGGGAATGTTAACAAGTAATATAATGGTAGAATAATTAAAAATAATTTTGAAAGATTTACCATTAGTATAGGATATTTAATTCCGAGTCTCCAAGCTTTATCTCCCCAAAATCCATAGGTAAATCTTGTCTGAAAAGTTTGAAAACCAAAAGGATGCAGTTTATTTTCAAGGTCCTCAACTGAATAGCCAACTCGTGCATGTTCGCCGATAAAACTTTCTTCCTCTTCATCGTGAACATCACTGCCGCCATAAACTGATGGAGTATTGATTATCAAGTATCCGCCCTTTTTAAGCGCTCCATAAAAGTTTTCAAATACTTTTCTATCGTCTTCAATATGTTCCATAACATCAACACATAATATCAGATCAAATCTATCTCTGTGATTTATAGTTGTGAGATCTTCTATCCCAAATGTTACATTTTCAATTTTCTTGATTTTAAAAAAATCTTTACAATCATTTATCCAATCTTCTTTTACGTCAACAGAATATATTTCGCACGGCTGCATTTTTTGAGACATAAAATAAGAATACTGCCCATAGCCCGAGCCAGCATCATAGATATTGATTTTCTTGTTCCCAAATTTCTTTCGGAGTTTCTTCAATTCCCTTCTAACATACCAAGAGCGAAGAAACATTAAATCAAGTATCTTGTAGAAAGTTACTCTAAGAAAAGGAAATTTCTTTATTGTATTAGCAAAGATATTTTTTACCGGATCATATTTCATTTTTATAATTCAGTATAAGTAGTAAAAATTAAATAATTATGAATTAATCAAATCAAAAATCCCATTTACAAAATTTTTCCAGGAATACTGTTCAGCAATCTTTGAAATATTATTTGAGAATTCACTTTCTTTATTATCATCGTAGAACTTGTTTATTGCATCCGCTAATTGTTTTGGATTTCCTGTTTCAACAATATAACCTATTTCATTATTCTTTATTACCTCTGATAAACCACCAACATCTGTTGCAATGACTGGTTTTCTAAAATTAACTGCAATCTGCACTATTCCACTTTGTGTTGCACTTTTGTATGGAAGAACAACTGCATCGGCAGCAGAAAAATAATATTTAACTTCATCAGCAGGAATAAAGTCAGAAAATACAATTATGTTATTTTCTAATTTAAGCTTTTTAATTAAGTCAGTGTATTTCTTTTCTTCATCATAAAACTCACCGGCAATAATCAGCTTAATATTATTTTTATCTTTAATCAATGCTAATGCTTCAATCAGAACATCCAGACCTTTATAATCCCGAATGAAACCAAAAAACAAAATATATCTTGCCTCAGTAAGTTTAAGTTTTCTTAACGCTTCTTCTTTATTAACACGTTCACCAAATCTGGAATAAACAGGATGCGGAAGAACCTTGTATTTAGGCTGTTTAACAAAAATCTCCAGATCTTTTTTAACATCACTGGAAAGAACGATAAAATAATCCATCTTAGTTAAAAAAGATTTTGTTAATAGTTTATCACCAGGTCTTTTTTCATGCGGAATAACATTGTGACATATTGCAAGTAATTTTGCTTTCGTTTCTTTCTTTATTCTTTTTGCAATCGAACTGTAACAAGGAGCAAAAAACGGAAGCCAATATGCAAAGATTATTAACTCCGGATTAAGCCTGATGATTTTTTTTGCAGTGTTTTTCCAGGATATCGGATTAATTGAATCAATAATTATCTCAGCAGGAATTTTATCAACGTTTTCGCCGTTTTCTAATTGTGTTTTTCCGGGAAATAAAAGTTCAGGATACTGTCTTTTAAAGGTAAAAACATTCACTCCATTATTATCTATCAGTTCTTTATAAAGCTGGGCAGTAAAATTTGCAATACCGCCTCGTAATGGATATGCCGGAGAGACAATTACTATTTTCATTTTTTTGATTTAACGGAAAGATAATTTTCGGAATGATTACTAGTTTCTATCTTTAATAACATATTCTCTTTCACTCTGATTTTGATGAACCATCATTTCACCAAGTAATCCGACAGAGAAAAACTGCACACCAACTATAATCAATAACATACCCAAAAACAGCATTGGTCTGTTGCTTAATGGTCTTCCTGATATCCATTCAATTGTTAAATAACCATTAACTATCAAACCGATAAAGAAAGACAGCGCTCCGAAAAATCCAAAAAAGTGCATCGGGCGTTTTATATATCTGCTTACGAACGTAACTGTAATTAAGTCAATAAATCCTTTGAAAAATCTCGATATGCCGAATTTTGTTTTTCCATATCTTCTCTTATGATGCTTAACCGGAATTTCTGTTATTGTAAATCCCTGCCACTTCGCAAGCACCGGTACATAGCGGTGAAGCTCACCATATACATTTAAGTTTTGAACAACTTCTCTGCGATAAGCTTTTAATCCGCAGTTAAAATCATGTATTTTAATTCCACTAAATAATCTTGTAACAAAATTAAAAAAGCGCGAAGAATATTTTTTTATAAACGGATCAAATCTTTCTTTCTTCCAACCTGAACAAAGATCATAACCTTCATCAAGTTTTTTTAAAAGGCTCGGTACTTCGTGAGGATCATCCTGCAAGTCAGCATCCATTGTAATAATAGCATCACCAGTTGCAGCTTTAAATCCAACCTGCAAAGCAGCAGATTTACCATAATTTTTTCTGAAACTAATATATTTTAACCTGTTATCGCCTTTTGCAGCATCTTTAATAATCTGTAAAGATTTATCTATACTTCCATCATCTACAAAAATCACTTCGTAAGGTTTATTCAATGGTTTGATAGCTTTTCTTATTTCATTAATAAGGGGAAGGATTGATTCTTCTTCATTAAAAAGCGGTACAACAATAGATATTTTCTGGAAACTAACTTTTATTGGCTGAGTTGATTGATCGCCGGATGAAGTCTGAGGTTTATAATATCTTTTTTTAGGATAATATCTTCTACCGCCTTTGCGGTATTTATTCGGAGTTTGCCCGGTGCTGCTTTTTTCACTCTGAACCGGCTTATTTTGATCGTTTTCTGCCACATTTACCTTTGTTAATTTCACTTCAAAATTAACCGAATAATACACAAAAAACAATTTATGTATTTATAAATCATTTCATAAAAGGAATATATTTTATTCGGGGTTAGATAAGAACTACAACTATTTGATTTAAATTGCTGTAAAATTTTTACTTGTTTAATATCTTCTACAGTTATCGTGCGATGTAAAAACTGACAGGTTTCTATAAATCTGATTTTTTGAACAATTATTTTTATTTGCAACATTAAATAGACAGTGAAAAGAATTATTTTACTTTTTATTACTTTTTCTTTAATTAAAAAAAGAGAATTATAAAAAATAGAATGTCAGATACATTAGTCTTGTAAGAAAACAATATTTTCTCAACAATGTTTAATTATCTTATTTAATATCATGCTATGAAAAAAATAATAATAACAGGTGCAACAGGTTCTATTGGTCAGAAACTTACAAAGAAGCTGACTGAAAGAGGATATAATATTGTTGTATTTACCAGAAACAGCGATAATGCGCAAAAAAAGTTATCTAATGTTTATAAGGTTGTTCAATGGGATTATAATCATTTACAAGAATGGGTAAATGAGTTGGATAATGCTGCTGCTGTCATTCATCTGGCAGGTGCAAATCTTGGAGCAAAGAGATGGAACTCGGAATATAAAAAGCAACTCTATGATAGCAGAATTATCAGCACAAGAAACTTAGTTGAAGCAATAAAGTCCTTAGAACAAAAACCGAAAGCATTTATTTGTGCAAGTGCGGTTGGTTATTATGGAGATCGCGCCGATGAAATTTTAAAAGAAGACTCAACTAAGGGAAATGACTTTCTTGCAAAACTGTGCTGTGATTGGGAAATTGAAGCTAAACAAGTTGAGCAGCTTGGAGTCAGACAAGTATCTGTACGAAACGGTTTAGTGTTGATGAAAGATGAAGGCGTAATCAAACAATTACTTCTGCCTTTCAAATTTTTTCTCGGCGGCTCACTCGGAAATGGAAAACAGTGGTTCCCCTGGATTCATATTGATGATATTGTTGGTATTTACATGCAATCAATAGAAAATGAAAATTTAAGTGGTGCTATAAATGCAGCTTCTCCGGGTATTGTCAGAATGAAAGAATTTGCAAATACTTTTGGTAGCATTTTAAAACGACCATCTTTTTTCTCTATTCCTAAATTTGCGGTGAAAATTGTTGCCGGAGAGTTTGGTGAATACGCAGTAATGAGTCAAAGAGTTTCAGTTGAAAAAATATTAAATATCGGCTATAAGTTTAAATTTGAAAAACTTGAGAAAGCGTTAAAAGATCTTTTAAAATAAAAAAGGACTCGTTAAACAAGTCCTTTTCTTTTGATATTTATTAGTATCTGTAATAATCAGGTTTGAACGGACCTTCAACTGAAACGCCAATATATTTAGCTTGTTCAGGAGTTAATGAATCTATCTCGACTCCGATTTTCTTCAGATGCAGTCTTGCAACTCTTTCATCCAGATGTTTTGGTAAAGTATAAACTTTATTTTCATATCTCTCAGGATGATTCCATAGTTCTAATTGTGCAAGTGTCTGATTTGTAAATGAATTAGACATAACAAATGAAGGATGACCTGTTGCACAGCCAAGATTAACCAATCTTCCTTCAGCAAGGACTATAATATCTTTGCCATCAAGTGTATATTTATCAACCTGTGGTTTGATATTGACTTTTGTATTGCCGTAGTTTTTATTAAGCCAGGCCATATTTATTTCTGTATCGAAATGTCCGATGTTGCAAACAACTGTCTTATCTTTCATCATCTGAAAGTGTCTCCCATCTACAACATTTGTATTACCGGTTGCCGTTACAACAATATCTGCTTCCTTAACTGCATCATCCATCTTTTTAACTTCATAACCTTCCATTGCTGCCTGCAGTGCACAAATCGGATCTATTTCAGTAACAATAACTCTTACGTGTGCGTTCTTTAACGATTCGGCTGAACCTTTACCAACATCACCAAAGCCTGCTACAACAGCAACTTTCCCTGCCAGCATTAAATCAGTCGCTCTGCGGATTGCATCTACTAGAGATTCCCGGCAGCCATATTTATTATCAAATTTAGATTTAGTTACTGAATCGTTAACATTAATTGCGGGAATCGGAAGAGTGCCCTTTTCCATTCTTTCATACAAACGATGAACACCGGTTGTGGTTTCTTCAGATACACCTTTAATGCCTGCTGCCAATTCAGGATAGTTATCAAAAACCATATTGGTTAAATCACCGCCGTCATCAAGAATCATATTTAATGGTCTTGATTCATCACCAAAAAACAATGTTTGCTCAATGCACCAGTTGAATTCTTCTTCGTTCATACCTTTCCAGGCAAAAACAGGAACACCGGCTTTTGCAATAGCAGCAGCAGCGTGATCCTGAGTTGAAAAGATGTTGCAGGAAGACCATCTTACTTCTGCACCAAGCTCAATTAATGTTTCAATTAAAACAGCGGTTTGTATTGTCATATGAAGACAGCCGGCAATCCTTGCACCTTTGAGAGGTTTTTTACCACGATATTCCTCTCGCAAAGACATCAAGCCAGGCATTTCAACTTCTGCTAATTCAATTTCTTTTCTTCCCCACTCTGCTAAAGAGATATCTTTTACTTTGTACGGAAGTGTGAGATCAATTTTTTTATCGAGCGCTACACTCATTATATTTTCCTTTGATTGTTAATAATTTTCTTTGTTTTATCACCGTTTACAATATGAAATTTATTCATTATAAAATTCAAATGCAGTGTATTTATTTAAACATATTTACTAAACAACGGAACAAGATCTAAGACTTCCCAGGTAAACTCTGGTTCAGTTCTACCAAAATGACCATACACAGAAGTTTTCTGATAAATTGGTCTTCTTAATTGTAGTCTTTTTATTATTCCGTTAGGTGTAAGATCAACTTCCTTCTGAATCATTTTTGATATTTCAGAATCAGGAATTACTCCTGTTCCTTTTGTATCAACATAAACTGAAATCGGTTCTTTAACTCCGATTGCATAAGAAAGCTGAACTAAACATTCTTTAGCTAATTTTGCGGCAACAACATTTTTGGCAATATGTCTTGCAGCATAGGTTGCGCTTCTATCAACTTTGCTTGGATCTTTTCCGGAAAAAGCACCGCCGCCGTGTGGAGCCCATCCGCCATAAGTATCAACAATTATTTTTCTGCCTGTTAATCCACTATCTCCATGTGGTCCGCCTATTTCAAATCTTCCGGTTGGATTTACAAAGTATTTTGTTTTTGCATCAAGCATCTCAGCCGGAATAACTTTCTTAACAACATTTTCTATTACATCGTCTTTAATTTTTTGCTGAGTCACATCTGCATCATGCTGAGTTGAAACCACAACAGCATCAACTCTTAATGGTTTTTTATTATCATCATACTCAATTGTTACCTGTGATTTTGAATCCGGTCTGAGATATGGCATAAATCCATTCTCTCCTTTTCTTATATCAGCAAGCTTTTTAACAAGCTTATGTGCAAACATAATAGGCATCGGCATCAGTTCAGGTGTTTGATCACAAGCATATCCGAACATAATTCCCTGATCTCCTGCACCGCCAGTATCAACACCCATTGCAATATCGGGTGACTGTGAATGAATTGCATTTAATACCGAACAAGATTCAGCATCAAATTTATAATCAGCGCTTGTATAACCAATTCTTTTTACGGTAGCTCTTACAATATCCTGAACTTCAACATAAGCTTTGGTAGTTACTTCGCCACCGACTAATACTAATCCGGTTGTAACAAAAGTTTCACAAGCTACTCTTGCATTTATATCTTTAGCATAAATTGCATCCAATATTCCATCGGATATCGCATCACAAACTTTATCCGGATGACCTTCAGAAACAGATTCTGATGTGAAGAAAAATGACATAAACTAATATTCCTCTAACTGTTTTATAAATCTCATTGTTATAATTTAACTTTCAAATTTAGTTAATCCCTTCATGATATACAAAATAACTTAATCAAATTTTACTTACTTTTCCGTTATAGATAATCAATTTTATGAGATAGAATGAAAACAAGAGTTACAGATTTATTAAATATACAATATCCGATTATTCAGGCTGGAATGGTATGGACATCAGGCTGGAAACTGGCTTCTGCAGTATCTAATTGCGGAGGCTTAGGCTTAATTGGAGCCGGTTCTATGAAACCTGATTTGCTTAAAGAACATATTCAAAAATGCAAAGCCGCTACTGATAAACCATTTGGTGTTAATATCCCCTTGCTGAGAAAAGATGCAGAAGACTTAGTAAAAGCATCGCTTGAAATGGGAATAAAAATCTTCTTTACTTCCGCCGGAAATCCAAAAACATTTTCATCACTTCTAAAAGAGAATGGCTGTATTGTCGTTCACGTTGTTGCAAATCTGAAGTACGGAATGAAAGCACAAGAAGCCGGTTGCGATGCTGTTGTTGGCGAAGGTGTTGAAGCAGGCGGACATAATGGTGCAGATCAGATTACTACCTTATGTTTGATACCGCAACTTGTAGATAAATTAAATATTCCAGTAATTGCTGCCGGCGGTATTGTGGATGGCAGAGGAATTTTAGCGGCTCTTTCTCTTGGAGCTGAGGGGGTACAAATCGGGACACGTTTTGCTGCAACTGTTGAATCTTCCTGCCATCAAAATTTTAAAGATGAAATTGTTAAATCCGGTGATCAGGATACAGTCTTGGCTTTCAGAAAAATCGGGTTGGTCAGGATGATCAAAAATGACTTTGCTTTCCGTGCAATGAAAGCTGAAAGCGAAGGCTGGAATGAAACACAATTAAGAGAATTACTTGCAACTAAACGTGAAAGAATCGGAATTTTTGAAGGCGATTTGATTGAAGGCGAACTTGAAGCCGGACAAGGCGTTGGACTTATAAACGATATTCCAACTGTAAATGAACTGCTCGACAGATTATTAAATGAATTAAAAATTGCAAAGGAAAGATTAGAGACAATTAAACCCGGATGAAAATATTTTTTGTCAATACTTCCTTTATTCAATTTTTAATAACAGCGATTCTATTATTTCATCAACGTCTTTTGCTTCTTTGAAAAACGAGTGAATTTTTCTTAAGACGCTTTCAACGACCGCATCAGGACAGCTTGCACCGCTTGTTAACAATACTGTTACTACATCTTTTTGCGGGATGTAATTTTCCGTTTGAAACTCTTTGCGCTTTTTAAGATCGAAGTGAGATATTATTTTATCCGAAATAATTTTTCTTTCAGACGAAATAAAATACGTTGTCAGTTTCTCTTCACATATTTCAACGATATGAGATGTGTTGGATGAATTATACCCGCCGACTACAATTGCAAAATCAGCATCAACTCCCAATAATCCATAAGTTGCATCCTGATTATCGTTTGTTGCATAACAAAGAGTATCACGAGTATCAGCATAATGATTTTTAATTTCATTCAATCCGTATTTTTTTATCATCGTTTCTTTTAACAGATCAGATATTGCCTGTGTTTCGGTTGCCAGCATTGTTGTTTGATTAACAACTCCGACTTTCTCCAAATCCTTCTTTGCGTCAAAGCCCTGAGAATATTTTTCTTTGAAGATTTCATAAAATTCGCGTTCACTTATCTCTCCTAAAATAAAAGAAGCTAATTGCTTCGCTTCATTCAGATCTCTTATGATAAGTGACTTTGCATTAGTGTTACTGTGTGAAAATGTAGCACGCGTTTCTTCATGATAAGATTTGCCATGAATGATCACTGTAAAATCTTCTTTTCCAAGCTGTACACTTCTGGTCCATACTCTTTGAACAAAAGGACAGGTTGTGTTGTATTGATAAGGATCAATTCCAAGTTCATTCAGTTTTTCTTCAATCTCTAAAGTTGTTCCGAATGCAGGTATAATAACTATATCTTCATTTGTTAATTCTTCCCAATCAATCAGTTGCTGTCCGGATGTATCCATTATAAACTTTACACCCAGATTTTTTAGGTCCTGATTAACTCCCGGATTATGAATCATCTCACTTAAAAGAAAGATTCTTTTATCAGGATTCTCTTCAATTGTTTTATACGCAATCTCAATCGCATTTTCAACACCATAGCAAAATCCAAAATGTCTTGCCAAATAAAATCTTACAGCACCAAAATCTAAAAGAGTAGGGGTAAAATCTTTTTTTCTTGGATCAGAATCTTTACGTGAGTTTTTAATTCTTGTAATAAAAGAACTTCTGTAAACACCGGGAATATTAAAATTTTTCATACAATCAGGATTCTAAACTATCATTAAAATACAAGTATTTGATTTTGCACATTTACAATTATTGTAAATCGGATTAATATTAAAAGTAAAATAAATTTTCGCTTTCGTATATTTGCATTCCAAATTTAGAGAATAAAAATGAATTTATTAGAGAAGTTAGAAAAAATTAAAGTCAGGTTTGATCAAATTAACACGCAGCTTTCTGAAGCAGCAAATGCAAATGATTTTGAGAAAATAAAAACTCTGAATAAAGAAAGGCTCAATCTTGAGGATATTATAGCTGCTTATGAAAAATATTCTTCAATAATTAAAAATATTCAGGGTAATCAGGATATAATTAATTCATCGAAAGAATCAGAACTTGTGGAATTAGCAGAGATAGAAATGGATGAATTAAAATCCGAAAAAGACAAAATGGAAGAGGAAATAAAAACTCTTTTGCTGCCTAAAGATCCTAACGATGATAAAGATGTTATTATGGAAATCAGAGCGGGAACCGGCGGCGAAGAAGCTGCACTTTTTGCAAATGATCTTTTCAGGATGTACACACGCTATGCAGAAATTTGCGGATGGAAGTATGAACTGATTGACTTAACAGAAACCGGTTTGGGCGGAATTAAAGAAGTTGTGTTTTCTATAAGCGGACAGAATGTTTACGGTAATTTAAAGTTTGAATCAGGTGTACATCGTGTACAAAGAGTGCCTGAAACAGAAGCAAGCGGAAGAGTTCACACTTCAGCAGCATCTGTTGCTGTTTTGCCGGAAGTTGAAGATGTTGAGATTGATCTGAATATGAATGATGTTAAGATTGATATTTTCAGATCTGGCGGAGCAGGCGGACAAAATGTAAATAAAGTTGAAACTGCCGTCAGAATGACTCACTTGCCAACTGGAATTGTTGTTCAGTGTCAGGATGAAAGATCACAATTAAAAAACAGGCAAAAAGCATTAAAGGTTTTAAAAGCAAGATTATATGATCTTGAACTGAGCAAAAAGAATGCAGAAATATCAGCTCAAAGAAAATCTATGGTCAGAAACGGTGACCGCAGCGATAAGATACGAACCTACAATTTTCCGCAAAACAGAATTACGGATCATCGTATTGGATTAACACTTTATAACTTATCAACAGTCATTGAGGGACATATCGGAGACTTGATCGAACAGTTGAAGATAGCAGATAAAACAGAAAAGCTTCAGTCAGCTGAAAATAATTAGTTTTTTATCTGGATTAAGATAATGCTGATATCGTCGTCATATTCACCCTGAGTAAACTCATCGAACTTTTTGTGAATAATTTTCAACGGATCTTTTTCATCGGTTAAATTTTTTATAATCTCATACAGTCGGTGTTCTCCGAAACTTTCCGAAGTTCTGGCTCTGGAATCTATCAATCCGTCTGTAGTAAGAAAAACTTTTTCACCCGGTTTCAGGTTGATTATTTTATCTTCGTATTCTCCGTTTTTAGCAAAGCCTAACAGCAATCCATTCGATACAATTCTCTGAATTTCACCATCAGCTTTTTTATATATCAACGGAATATCACCAGCACCTGAATATTTGAGTTGATAATTTTCCCTATTTATAATAAGAATTGAGAGAGTTGCAAATACTTCAGAAATCTTGGAATCATTATGAACCGTAGAATTAACCTGCTGTAAAATCTCACTTGGTGAGTAACCTTTGGTATTTTGTAATACTCCTCTTAAAGCACTTCGTATATATCCTGCATAAGCATAAGCAAAATACCAGGCTCCCCATTTCTTTCCCATTACATCACCAAGGATTACAACAAGATTGTTTTCATCCAACTGATAGTAATCAAGAAAATCACCACCGGGAATTCCTTTAAATGGAATATGAAAATGAGAAATTGAAAAACCCGGAAATTCCGGAAATGAATCAGGCACCACTTTAGTTCTGAGTGAACTTGTTGCTTCCTGAAGTTCTGAAATTACTTTTCTTCTTTCATTACTGAGACTTTTAATTATAGCCGATACTTTTGCTACAACAACCTTTGGTCCGGCAGTTTTTACTACATAATCTGTAATTCCCAAATCATAACCGTCCAGTATATCTTCTTCTGTACCTTTAGCAGTTAGAAATATAAACGGAATATCTTTAAGAAAAGGATCATTAAGAATCATTCTGCGGAATTGAAAACCATCGGTTTTGGGCATCATAATATCAGAAACAATAACATCCGGAACTTGTTTTTTTATTGAATTCATTGCATCATCAACGCTGTCAGCAATTGTACATTCATATCCTGCTTTTTCAAGATTATATTTAAATAATTTTGCCATTGATGGATCGTCATCAACAAACAAAACTTTCGGAATAGTCTTATCGAATGATTCTTTCAGGCTCTGTCTGATTCCATACGTTCTGTAAATATCGGATCGCCGGATTAAAGCCTGAGTTTTAAGTATAAGTTCTTTTACATCAAATGGTTTTGTAATGATGTCATCACCACCGGCTTCAACAGCTTTTGATTTATCTTCTAAAGTGCTTTTGGCAGTAACAAAAATAAACGGAAGAAATCTGTGGTTTTCATTCTCTCTAACTTTCTGACAAAATTCAAATCCATCCATTCCTTCCATAGTTACATCAGAAAGCACAAGATCAATTTTTTCCTTGTTTAATATTTCAAATGCCTGATAAGAATTTTCGGCTTCAAAAGGTATAAAATTGTTAAGCTTAAGATGATGAGTAATAAGTTTTCTGATTGTTTTATCATCATCAATAATTAAAATAGAACGTTTTTCTGATACAGCCATAGTTTACTATAATGATGATAAAAAATCATAATTGTTAGTTTATTATTTAAAACTTTGTACAGCCTCATCAACAGATTTAAAAGACTCAAATACTCTGTACATTC
>Ga0116185_1001438_pt1 | contig 23816 bp, 26 predicted proteins | sample AD_JPNNA7_MetaG_FD_89754 | JGI IMG/M metagenome (GOLD analysis project Ga0116185, IMG submission 89754) | Active sludge microbial communities of municipal wastewater-treating anaerobic digesters from Japan - AD_JPNNA7_MetaG | ecosystem: Engineered > Bioreactor > Anaerobic > Digestate | place...
CCGCTGGCGGGTCGAGTTGTTCTTCAAATGGATCAAGCAGCACCTGCGGATCAAGAAGTTTTTCGGCACCTCGCCCAACGCGGTCAAGACGCAGATCTGGGTGGCCATCTCGGTTTATGTGCTTGTGGCGATCATCAAAAAGCGGTTGCATCTGGACCACAGCCTCTACACAATCCTACAGTTTCTCAGCGTCCACCTGTTCGAAAAAGTCACTCTGCGGGAAGCACTTACAAATTATACTTACAATGATAACCAGTACACTTCGTCTAAACAGCTCAAATTATTCGACTTTTAGCGGGACAGTACTGGGCCGTTATATGAAGGGTTGGCTTGGTGGTGAGTATCATGTCCGATCAGGAGGAATAAGTCGTGGTCAGCGGAAATTCAAGAATTTCCTTATTTGTTGTGAAACATGTAAATCAAATGTACCAAAGAGTTTTATTCTTGGCCCTTGGAGGGAAGGTTTTGGTTACCGTTAGCATTTTGATGACAGGTTTGCTCCTTTTAAGTTGTGTATCCGGCGGAGTTAGTGGCAATCTTGAAGACCAGACAAACTTCATCAAATTGATGTCGGAAGATAAGCTACAGCAAAGGAACGCTATTTTATATTACATCCAGCAAGGCGTTGAAGGGGAGAAGTTCCTGCTTGCCCAGCACGACAGCACTCCCTTTGATAGAAAATACAAATTGTACTATGCCTTGGGATTTATTGGCGGGCAGGAGTCAGTCTGTTTTTTGGGTCGGAATACCAAGGCCCGGGAACTGGATCAACAATCGGCAATCTACTTGGTAGAGGGATTGACCCGAATGCTATCGGGGAATGATATGGGGGCAATGTACCGTACATACTATTCTGAGATTGTGGACTACCGTGAGAAGGAAGTACACATTTCCACTGAATGCCTGGATGATTTGGATCACTTGCTGGATTCTTTAAATACCGATAAATACATGAATCATAATGATTTCAAAGATATGTATATGATGTTGAGGAAACAAATCCAAGACCGCAGGAAAGACATCAGTACTCCAGTGCCGCGGCGGTGATGAAAAAATCCTTCGCTGGCGATATACACTCCAAGACCACCGACTTCGGGCTGATCCAATACGGCTACGACGCCCTGGACCGGCTGGTCCTGGCCGACTACGACTGGAAGGCCGATGAGACCTTCAGCTACGACCCGGTGGGCAACCGCACCGCCGACGCCGGCCATCCGGTCTGGCACTATGACGCCGCCAACCAGCTCCTCGCCTACGGCGACGGCCCCCACGATCCCGCCGGCCAGACCCCGCCGACGGTTCCCGCATTCACGTTTGCCTACGACGCCAACGGGTCCACCGTCTCCAAAACCGATCCCGCCGCCGGTACGGCCGACCAGTACGGCTACAGCTTCGACAACCGAATGCGCGAGGTTTGGAGGAACGGCGAGCTGGTTGCCCGGTACTTCTACGACCACCTGTCCCAGCGGATCCGGAAGGATCTGTTCACGGATGGATCCCCAACCGGCACCACGTGGTTTGTCTATGGAGCCGAGGGCCTCTTGACTGAAATAGATTCAGAGGGATTACTGAACAAAAAATATCTGTGGTGCCCAGACTATTTATGGGGAACAAACCCGCTTTGGCGGCGGTCTAGCTCTGGCGAGATTTTCTATATTCTGACTGATCATTTATTCACGCCACAAAGTGAGGTCGATTCCACTGTTACGAAGACTTGGATTAGTGATTTAAATGCCTTTGGTTTTGATTCTCAGGCCCAACCACTACAGAATTCTCTTCGATTTCCCGGGCAGTACATCGAAGAAGAAAACGACTTATTTTTCAATTTTCAAAGATATTACGATCCGTCGATTGGCCTCTATCGCCAGGTTGATCCCGCCAATTCCGATTTAACAAAAAGCTTATACCAATACGCGTCGAATAATCCTGTGATGTATATTGACCCTTACGGACTTGAAGTTTTAGTTTGTCATCGCCCGTTAGTCAGCGACCCCTTTGGATTAGAACCTGGTGAGTTTTTCCATCTTTTTATTGTCATCAACGGACGTGATTATGGATTTTTCTGTAAGGGTGATTGTCTATCTGGACCGGGTGAAGTGCGGGGTCCGGGTTATGAAACTCGAATAGATTGGAGCAAGTGTTTTATTGTTAAATGTATTGACGAGGAGAAATTGATTCAGAGTATTCTGAAATCAAAAAATCAATCACCACGTTATTCTGTCTATGGAGGACCTAGTAGAACTTACGAACCTGGAATTAATTGCCAAAAATGGGTTTGGAATCGTCTGAGAGAAGCTGCGATCAGACCCTGCTGCGAGAAAAATCCAATTGTACCTTATGGTTCCGAGCCCAAGATGTCGGCACAGCCATGACTAAAGCTCATCGAGGTACAGAATAATGCGACACGAGGTGAATCCTATCGTTGGCGTAATTTGCTGTCTAATCACAATTGTAGGCGTATCCTGCAGTTCTCCTGATGTTTACCCAAAAGGAAAGGTTTACTTCACAACTGGAGATGATGGATTCTACTGTTTCTCTACCGAAATGAAGTTTCAACCTTCACAAATTCTGTTTCCGTTAAAAAATTCACAGAATCAGAAGAGAGAATTCAGAAATATTTCCATCAAAGGTACAAGAGAACTCTTAATCGAGACAGAATGGCATGAATATCCGCCAGACTACCAACTCTCACTGATAACACATGAATGGAGTGTACACCATTACGAAGATAATAGCTCGACTTGGAATAGTGTTTTTTCCTCAGGAAAGAAAAATGAATACCTCGTTCAGACAATTCCGAATCAGCAAAAAACAGTATTAACTGATGGCTACCTTGGCTTCACCGCCTCCCCTGATGGAAAACTGTTGGCTACCATCGATCTGATTAAAAACAAGTTATGCATTATGAATTTAAAGGGGCAATCACCCCAATTGACTTATTATAACTATCCTTTCGATCAACACTGTCCCCGCCCAAGATGCTTTAGTCCAGATGAGTCAAAATTATACTTTTCAGGAACTGTCGTGGGTAAACCTGGCTTTTCGATTGTTATTTTTGATCTTAAATCCAGCTTATTTAATATTTGGAGAAATGGAGCGTCCCCAATCATATCATCAGATGGTAACAATATCGCTTACCTGAATGAATCCAACAACGTTGTTGTCGCCAATGTAATGGGAGTTAATCAATACACATTCAACGACCTGCGCGTTGATGAACTTGAGCAATGGATTGACGATCGCTTTTTGATGGCCTTAAAGGCAAAGACTGGAAGCCATGGTAGAGAACTGATTGTGTTCATCGATATGCAAACACATCGTATCAAAGAATTTGATGTATCGAAATATGGTGGAATATTTGCTGCACGCTTTATTCCCACTGCTAATTAGCATCAAAACGATTGTGTAGGCCTTTGAGACCAACCGCCTCCGGAGCGCGCCGGGGGCGCGCCCGGAGATTAGCCGGTGTTTGGGAGGTTGTCATGACATCATCCTGCCGGGCTGTGATGGTTGTCTTGCTGGTGTGGGCCGCTCTGGGTTGTCATCGTCAGCCGCCGTTCCTGAAGAGCGGTGATGTGCTGTATTATATTTATAGCAACAAGGTCTATAAATATGACGTGAGCCAACAGAACAAGCCCGTCGTGGTCTACGACCCGGAACAGGAATTCAAGGGCGACGTGATCCGATTAGCCGATTTATGCAAAATCAACGAATCTGAAATGCTGACCTCGCTCGATGTGACATTATGGTCCGAAGGTAAGCCATTTGAGAATATACGTCATGAATACAGGTTAATAAAGATTAATCCTCGCTCGGGAATAGTAACAGAAATTTATACATCAGGCCCGGTGAGCCTGCTTAAACAATTCAGAAACGAAGACGGGTCAACGCAGAATAGAGCGGTCGAGTATTCTAGACACGCTGCATCGGCTGACGGCCAAAAGGTGGCGGCGTATGTCTCCGGTGAATACAAGATATCCGTGCGCCGGTTTCAGGGAACAAACCCCCAAGAAGATCTGTACGATTTTGACGTCGACGATTTTGTTCTTTGCCCCCCATTTCCCTGTTCGTTCAGTCCCGATGGCAAGACATTGACGCTCTCAGGCATTTCCCAAACGTATGGATCGTGCATCTTCTTGTTGAACCTTGACAGCAAACAGATGGTTCTTTGGCGCCGAGCGTTGGAGGGTGTGTTCTCTCCGGACGGGACGCGAATTGCATATTCTACGGAAACGGCGATCGTCGTCGAGGAACGAGACACCATCATCCACAATATCCACGCTCCTCAACTACTCCGAATTGACCATTGGATTGACGACACCAAGATTGTGTTCACCGCCGTCAAATACCTGGAAGTTTGCTATGTCGGGATTGCGGATCTGGATAGCGGAGCGGTCTTTCGCATCGATCCCCCCGTCAAAGGTTCCATTGATGGCGCCTGCCTCTTCCGGTTTTGAGCACATAAACTTTCGCACATTCCATCGGATCATTCCATTCAACCGCCCATTATTTGGCACTTTGCCTGCCGGCCAAGAAGAATCGCCGGGCGAATTTTAAGATCTCCCCGATGACCTTGTAGTCCGTGATCCCCCATTCATAGATGATGGTGCGGAGCGACTTGCGCTGTTCGGGCTCGAGGTTGTAAAGCAACCGTAGCATCCCCGTTTTTTCTTCGGCCACCTCGTCGCCCATCAGGAAGTAGTCGGGCGGACACTGGAAGTATTTGGACACCTGGTTGACCCGGGCCAGGGACCATTTGACCTTGCCGGACTCCAGGTCGGGCAGGATGTGATATCCCCAGCCGAGGGCCTTGCAGAATTCCTTCTGGCTCATCCCCTTCCGTTTCCGGAAAGTTCGCAGGTTCAGGCGGACCCGTTCCTCCAACTCGTCGACCCCGGCGGTTTCCTTTTTCTCCATTGTGACCCCAATCGGTTCTGTCTCGTGCGGTGGCTCCAATTGTAGCAACAAACGGCGACAACCGGCAGCAGGAATTTTACTAAAAATAGGAAAATAAGTGTTATTTATCACATAATGCTTGACTAATATTCCAAGTGTTCGTACAATCCGCCCCATGTGTGGCTACAAAATCCAATATCAGAATCACGAATGGCTGCCGGCGAAGCAGTTCGCCGAGGGTGTCGGGGTGTGTTTGTCCACCGTCTACAAGTGGGCCGACGAGGGGAAAGTGGTCACGGCCAAGCTGGGCGGTCTGAAGCTGATCCGCCTGGACATGGACCTGCCCGGCTTCCGGGCCCTGTTGGGCCGGATCATCTCGCAGTCCGGCGGCTCCCGCAGCCAGTCCTGAACTGACCAATCATTGTGGGGAGGGGTTATGATCCTTTCACTCGGCCGAGCCATGCCATTCCTCTGCCTGTTGCAGGAGACTCCCGTCTTCAAGAAGATCATGATCGCCTTCTATGCCGTCGCCGGCGTGGCGGCGGTGGGCGTCCTGGTCTGGTACTTCATCAAGAAGCGCGAGCAGTAGGAGACAGCCATGCGCAAGTCCGCTCTCTTCCTCTTCCTCTGTCTGGCAACCTCTCTCCTCATGGCCCAGGAAGTGTCCGGCGCCATCGAGAATGCCCTCGCCGACATCACCGCCATCGCCTCGGCCGTGGGGGCGGTGGTCATGGGCATCGTGGGCGTGATCGGCCTCGGCCGGGCCGCCTACAAGTTCGCCCACGGCGACTCGGACGCCGTGACCTCGCTGGTGATGGGCATCGTCGCCCTCTTCATCGGCGCCCTCTGCGCCACATTCATCTAAGAGTGCTTCACCACGGAGACACAGAGGGCACAGAGAAGATCAGGAGGGGGCGATGTTCCAAAAAGCCCAAAAACAATGAATGATCTCTGTGTCCTCTGTGCCGCTGTGGTGAGAGTGCGGCCATGAGTTACAAGGCAATTCATCGCAATCTGCAACACGTGCCCCGGATATGGGGGGTGAGCTATTGGAAGCTGTTCGCTTCCCTGTTCGCCACCCTCCTGGTCATGATGGTCTTCTTCTACACCGTCTCCCGGGGGCTGTTGGCGCTGGCCGTGGGGATCGGAGTGGGCCTCGGTGGCTACGGAATGTCCTTCTGGCTGGACTCCCGCGACCCGCTTGAGCAGCCGAAACATTCGGCCTTCATCCGAGACAGTCTGACCTCCTACTCGGTTTCCAACCAGGCGATTCGGATCAAAGATCATGAAGCGGTTTGACCTTCTCTATCGAGACTTGGGACGGTTCGAGCAGAAGCTGGACAACCTTCTGCTCTATTGCGACTTCCTGCCCAATTCGCACGACCTGCCGGCCATCCTGATGAAGGACGGGGCGGTCATCGTGCTGTTTCGCCTGGCCGGGATCGACTACGAGGGCTTGGGCCAGGAGGAGAAGGAGCAGTTCGGCTACTACGCCCGGACCGCCCTGGAGCAGATCCCCGACGACGGCAAGGGCTTCATGCTCTCCAATCTCCTCATCCGGGATCAGTCCTCCATCCCCCGACTTGTCGAGAACGCACAGGCCAACCCGGTCATCCGGTTCATCCAGGACAAGAAACAGTCCTTCTGGGAGGCGCAGGCAAAACGGTCGTTCGCCAACCAGGTGGTCTGCTGCCTGCGTTATTTTGATCCGGACGACATTCAGCCGGCCTGGCCGACGCTGATCACCGACCAGAAGCGGTTCGACTTCATCCGCGACAAGCTCGCCGCCCGGGTAGACAAGCTCTACCAAGGGTATTTGACCCTGCGGGCCGCCTTCGAGCGGTTCGGCTTCCAGGAGATGGGGCAGAAGGAAGCCTTCGAGATCCTCTACCGCCTGGTCAACCGCTCTGAGCCGCCGGCCTGGCGGCCGGACCTGTCCCTTGGCGCCCAGCTGGCCCAGTCGAGCTACTTCTTCTCCCGGAACAATCACCTGGTCATCAACGAGAACGGCTACGCCGCCCTGGTGGGGATCAAGTACCCGCCAGCCGGGACGGTGGCCCTGTACCTCCGCCGGTTCTACGAGCTGGACTTCCCCTTCGTGTTGAAACAATCCTTTGGCTTTCCCGACAAGCAGAAGCTCTGGAAGCGGATGGACTTCTACAAGAACATCGCGGCCAGCCTTTCCACCGTGGACAAGACGGCGGGTCTCTACGTGGGCGAGGTGGCCGACTTCCAGCGGCGAGTCGAATCCGACAAGGAGCTGCCGGTCTGGTGGAACTTCGCCATGGTGGTCTATGCCTCCAGCGAAGACGAGCTGAAGCTCCGGGTGATGAAGGTACAGAATCTCCTCAAGGAAATCGGCTCGGCCGGACTGCCCGAGCGGAACAACTTCAAGAACGGTTTCTTCTCCATCTTCCCGGGGCACGAGCGGTTCTACCTCCGCCAGAGCCTGCTCACCACGGCCAACGTGGGGGACCTGCTGTCGGCCTACACCCTCTACGGCGGCGACCGGGAGCCGGTGGAATACTTCCAGGACCGCCTGCAGGGAGTTTTTTCCTACAATCCGTTCACACCAAGGGAGAAAGCCCACCACCTCTGCATCACCGGACCGACGGGTTCCGGAAAATCGTTCACTGTAAACAAGCTGCTCATGTCGGCGCTCGTCACCGAGCCAATCATCTACGTCATCGACCTGAAGCGCTCCTTCGTGGAGTTCTTCGACTTCCTGAAGGAAGAAATGCCAGGGGACACCGCCGTCATGCAGGTGGGCCGGGACAAGGTGGACTTCCGCTTCAACCCGTTCCTGATCGCCGATCTCGACGCGCCCATCCCGGAGAGCCAGCTCACGTTCTGCCTGGGGCTGCTCAAGCTCATGGTGGGCGGGGTCATGGATCCGGACACGGAGTGGACGGTCCGGCAGGGTTTGGAGCTCTTCTTCGAGAAGTACCGGATGCTCCTGCGCAACCAGTCCGATGGCCGGCCGGTGCCGCCGCTGACGCTCTTGGCCAACACCCTGGAGCGGAAAGTCAGCCGGAGCGCCATCGCCAACGCGATCCGGCTCTGGACGGTGGGCCGCAAGGGGGAGATCTTCGACTCGGGCCGGGACACCCTGCGGCTGGCCAAATACTGCTACTTCGACATCTCCGACTGGGAGTCGGACGAGGCGCTGATGGTGGCCATGGTCTACTCGATCTTCGCCAAGATCTACGGCGATGTGACCGACATCCGCAAGCAAAGCATTCCGAAGTACCTGTTCTGCGACGAGGCCCACCTCTACCTGCGCCACAGCCCGGAGATGGCCGCCTGGATCGAGCTGCTATTTCGCACCGGCCGCCACCACAACCTGCTGGTGGGCATCGTCACCCAGTCCATCAAGGATCTTGTCGGTGAAGAGAACTCATGGTCGAAGGGCATCGTCGAAAACATCCGCCAGGCGTTCTTCTTCAACGGCCAGAAAGGCATCGACGAGGCCTTCAAGGTTTTCCAGATGTCGGACTACCACGTGGAGCAGTTCTACCGGCTCAAGCCGGAGCATCACGAGTTCCTGTACTGGTCGAGCAGTGGCCTGCGCCGCATCCTGCGCCCGCTCACGGACTGGCACACTTACTGGCTGGCCACCACCGATCCCAAGGAGAGATTCGTCCGGGCCGAGGTCAAGGAGCTGTGCGGCGGCGACGTGCGCGAGACCGTCGAGACCTGCGTCCGGGTGACAGCCGGCGCTCGCACTCGTGACGAGCGGCTGCAAGCTTTGGCGAAGCATCTCGAAGGGCGCCGGGAACGCACTACCCGCTTGAAGAAAAGCAAACCGATCCTGGTCACGGAGGGGATATGAAACGTCTGTTGCTGCCGGTCATGCTGTGCCTCTTTGCCTCCTCATCCTTCGCCTTCATCTTCCACGACCCGGGCGCCTACACCCAGCGGGCCGCCCAGATCCTTCAGCACATGGGCAAGTGGAACGAGAGTCTGGGCAAGATGAACACCCAGATTCAGAAGTTCCAGGAGTACCAGCAGACCTTCAACCGCTACTACGGCACCATCAACTCCGTCTACCGGAAGGTCTCCCGCGTCTCCTGGTCGAACCTCCTCACCACCGGCCAGGGCGTCTACCGCGACGCCCAGCGGTTCTACGACCTGCTGCCGGGCACCGAGGACTACGAGTATCTGGAGAACATCGACTACCTGACCGCGAATCCCCTGTACGAGCAGAATCCGGACTATCGCCGCTATGTGGACGAACTCATCACCCGTCACGAGACTCTTGTTTCCAACCTCGATCGGCTCCAGGAGCAACTGGAGTCCATCCGCTCGGTGCAGCGGGATCGCCTGGGCAAGTTCGACGTGTACGAGGCGGCCAACGAGGCCATGTCGGCCGGGACCGGCGAGGCCTCCATCACCGAGCAGATGGCGCTGCTCAACGCCATCTCCCTGGAGCAGGCCCGCGAGAACCACGAGATCGCTTCCATGATCCGGATGATGCTGGAGCAGCAACTGGAGGTGGAACGCGAGTCGGTCAACCAAGTCAACCGCCAGGGCGAGCTTAACCGCAACCGGCCGGCCAACACCGACCAGATCCAGAGATCCGTCGGTGCCACCGAGAGGTAGGAACCCATGCCGGAGAACACCTTCGCCCTGGGCACGCTGATCCAGATCATCTGGGCGGCCCTGCATGGCAGCCAGGGAGGCTTCGACATCGCCGGGGCGTTTGCCGTGCTCGGCAACGGGCTGTGGCAGATCATGTGCGTCTGGGCCTTCGCCAACGAGGCCATCGACATGGCCTCCGGCAAGGAGTCCAACCTCCCGAAGCTTCTCCTGCGCTGGGCCATCATCAGCGCCGTGCTGCTGTCCTGGCCCACCATGGCCGACAATCTCTACGGCGCCGCCGCCTCGCTGTCCACAGCCATCATCCCCGATACCACCGCGCTGTACGGCAAGTTCATGGAAGGCTACCGCCTTATGCAGGGAGCCGACCAGGCGGCCGTGGCCGGTCAGGGATTCCTGGGCGTCTACGGGTCTCTCGCTGCTTTGCCGAGCGCCATGATGATGCAGCAGATGGCCGCCCTCGGGGGCCTGGTGGCCATGGTCTGCTTCCTAATCCTGCTGGTGTCGGTGGCCGGCATCTTCATGGTGTTCGCCATGTACCTGGTGATGGGGCCGGTGTTTATCGCCCTGGGGATGACGGAGGCCTTCAGCGGCTTCATGTACAAGTGGATCGGGGTGGTGCTCTCCTTCTTCCTGGTCATTCCGCTCTACGGTGGAGCGCTGGCCATCATCCTGGCCATTCTCGGCGGCAGCGTCATCAATCTGGCCAACCTGCAGGGGCTGCCGTCGCTCGATCATGTGTTCACCGTGATCATGGGGCCGATCCTAGCCGTGGGGCTCATCCTCGGGGTGAACCGGGTGGCCAGCGGGCTGACCGGGGCCTACTTCGGCCAACAGGGTTCCATGGCCTTCACCATCGGCATGGCCGCCGCCGGCATCGGCGCCCGGCTGGGCCTGAGCGCCGCCACCGCCGGAGCGGGAGCACCCGCGGCCGCCGGAGCTGCGGCTGGCTCATCCGGGGCCGTCACTGCCGCCGTAGGTGGTTCCCCCTCCGCCGGATCATCCGCCGCCCGGTCGGCGACGACGTAAGGAGGAATCCATGTCCAGGGGAGATGACTTCATCCGCTCGACCGGCAACCTGGCCTTCGTGAACCTGTTCCTCAAGTACGCCGTGTTCGTGCTGGGCTTGGTCTGTCTGGGTCTCGTCGTCAGCCTGGTCCTGCTCTCCCGGCACGTGGGCGAGGTCAAGCCGCTGCCCATCTACGTCAACGCCGTCACCGGCGAGGCCCGGCCGGTCGACTTCCGGGCCATCGACGCCCGAGGCCAGGAACGGCTGCCGGTGGAGGTCGAGGCCTTCGTCCGGGAGTACCTGGGCAGTCTCTACACTTACAACCGGCTCACCGTCCGGAGCAACCTCGACGAGGCCTTCGCGAAGACTGCCCCCGACGCCCAAGGGCAGGTCAAGCTCTGCGCTGACTTGGCGGCCCGGGCCGACATCATCGGGCGCTCCGGCCAGGGGATGTGCAAGGTGCTCAGCGTTTCTATCACCGAGTCGAAACCCAATCTCGCCGTCCAGGCGATCTTCCAAAAGACGGTGCTTGCCGCCAACGACGAGTCCATCCAGGACCGCCGGCATCTCGCCGTGCTGCGCCTGAAGGTGGTCGGCCGCACCGTGGCCAACGCCCACGGCCTGGTGGTCGTGGAGTACAACGAAAGCGAATTCCAGGAGGGGAATCAATGATCAAGTCCTTATCTGTTTCTCTGCTCATTTTCATTCTGTCTGCTCTGGTCATGGCCGTCACGCCCCAGACCGTGGAGTGCAACTTCGACGGGGCCAACCGGAACAAGGTCTACTCCCTGGCCTCCGCCACGGGCGTCGGCACCACCTTCCGGCTGCCGGAGGGCTGGGAGATCCAAGACTTCGTGGTCACCAACAACAAGAGCTTCTTCGGCCAGTCCAACGGGACCGTGGGAGTGGTCAAGCCGCTGGAGCCCAACGCCGACACCTCTGTCATCCTCTCTACTGCCAACGGCCAGTGCTTTGTCTTCCATCTCACCTCCAAGCCCGCCGAGGAAGCGGCCGCCCTGGTAGTGGTGGACATCCATGATCAGAATTTTTTCACCACCCGGGTCGGCCGCGAAGTGGCGGACCAAGTGCGCCAGAAGGCCGACGCCCTGGAGAAGGAGCACCAGGCCCGGCTGGAAAAGGAAACGGCCGAGGCCCGCAAGAAGCTGCTCTTCTGCCTGGAAACCCGTTACCAGGTCAAGAACGACCGCTTCCAGGTCCGCCGGGTGGTGGACGATGGGATCTTCACTTACGTCGTGCTGCCGGGCGCCCAGGACCGCCCGGCGGTCTTCGTGGCCGAGCGGAACAAGGAGAAGGAGCTCCAGCCGGTCAAGTACGTGGACCTGGGGGACTACTACCAGGTCCACCGGGTGCTCTCGGGCAACGAGAAGTTCTTTCTCAAGTCCGGCGACCGGACCACCGAGATCGAGCGAGACTGAAAGCCAGCCACCAAGACACAAAGACACTAAGAGAAGAACCACTTTGGGAAAACAGACAGAAACTGAGTGCTTGCTTTGTGACTTTGTGACTTCGTGGCTATTTAAGGAGGGGTTATGAAATCGATAGCTATAACTTTACTGACATTGGCGCTTTTCCTCTCTCAACCGGCACACGGGGAGCAGGTGGAGCGCGAGCAGACCATCGGGAATTTCCATGTTGTGGAACTGCACGAGTCGGAAACGGTGGCGCCGCTCTTCACCGTGACCGGCATCGAGGTCACGGACGACGCCTTCCTCATCACCGTCATCTCCCTGGATCCCGCCCAGGTCGCCACCCTGATCGGGACCGGCCGGCTGGAAGCGGAATCGTCCGATGAAAACGGGACCACGACACCGGTTTCCATTCAGCTCTGGCGGAAGTGCCTGTGCAGCGGCCAATGGATTTCCAGCGGCTTCGATGTCCTGCGGACCTGCACCGATGTCTGCGGAGCCAGCCCGGAGGATGAACAGTTCTTCTTCGTCGTGGCCTCGACGCTGCCGCGCGGGACCGACCTGGCCATCGGCTACGAGCCCGCCTCGTTGTGGCTATTCGAGAGGCAGTGAAATGAGCGACGCACTTACTCCGAACACCACCGTGGCCGAGGACCGGGCGGAAACGCCCGGGAAAAGCCGGCACCTGCTCCTGGCCATCGCCGGGAGCCTGGTGATCCTGTTCGCCGGGGTACTGACCCTGCTCTTCGCCCTGGATTCGGGCGAGGGCGGCCACTCTCCCCAGGTGACGCAAGACCAACTGGCCCAGCAGGCCTTCGACCAGCGGCAGCAGACCAAAGCCCAGCGCAAGGCGGAATCCCTGGCCGACCAGCCCTTCGTGGACCGAGGCCAGTCTCCGGCGTCGCCGTCGTCCGAGCTGGAAAAGCTCCTGGAACAGAACCGCCGACAGGACGAAGCCGGCTGGGACGGCGAGGACGACCCGAGCCCGGAGGAAGTGGAACGCCGGGCCAACCGGATGAGCCTGGTGGAGCGGATCCTGAAGCGGCAACAAGCCGAGGAGGAGAATCCCCCCGCCGGCTACTCGGCCCGATACACTTACGACACGCGAGAAAATGGCCTCAATGAGCGCAAGTACGAGGACGGCCGCCGGGAGCGGACCAATGAGCAGGAGCGCCAGCCCATGTTCGTCTACAGCCGTTCTTACAAGAAGGCCGCCTACTTCGACGGCGAGGATCCCCCCGAATCGGAAAAGTCCATCGACAAGGAATCGGTCATGGCCTCGTTCCGCCAACCGGTGGACCGCAACCAGCCCAGCCCCTCCCGGCAGGACAAGTCCGCGGGGCAAGCGAACGACACCCTCAACTCGATCATCTTCGGCCCCCTGCCGCCGGTGAGGGTCTCCGAGGGGGAGTTCATCGACACGGTGCTGACTCACCGGATCGTCTCCGACACCGAGGAGAGCCCCGTGGTCTGCTCGGTGAGCCGCGACCTCATCGACGACTCGGGCCGGTTCGTGGTAGTCCCCGCCGGCGCCCGGATCGTCGGCCGCAGCCAGGTGGTCAATTACATGGGGGCGTCCCGCCTCTTCATCCGCTTCGAACGGCTGATCCTGCCCAGTGGCGTGGCGGCGGCGTTCCCCGGCGGCAAGCGGGCGCTTTCGGCCCTGGATGCCACAGGTGCGCTCGGAGTGGCCACGGACGTCAACCGGCACTGGCTGCTCCAGTTTGGCACGGCCATCTTCGTGGGGGTGCTGGAAGGCCTCGGGGCGGCCGCCCAGCAGCACACCACGCCGTATTCTGGCCAGGCCTACGTCATCGAGGACACCACCGACAACTTCGAGAAGATCCTCAACACCATCATGCAGCGCTACACCAACATCGTCCCCACCATCACCGTGGGGCAGGGGTATAGGATGAAGGTCTTCCTGACCGAGGACATCCTGGTCTCCCCTTACGCCCGGGTCGCGGAGCGCAGCTATGCCCGGCGGTAAGGTCTTGTTGCTCTGTCTCACCCTCACGGCGGCAGTCCTGGCCCAGGCGCCCGCCAAGCAAAAAACCGAACCCAGCCGGCGGGACCTGGAGTTTCTGGCGAAAGTCTCGGCGGTGCGTCCCTTCCTGGAGGACTGCCCGGACCTCCGGACCGATCCCCGGAGCATCGGTCAGTTCTTCACTCCGGAGGTCTACGCCCGTCTCCGCGGCAATGCCTACTACGGCTACCAGCACGACGAGGGCTTCGCCTGGCCGGGCGGAGCGGTTTGCCTGGAGCCAGTCCGGGCGGTCTCGCCTACCAGACCATATGTGGATGCCTTCTCCCAGGCGCTGCGGGAGGCACTCCGGCAGCGCGGCCTCCGTCTGGAGAGCCGGGCCGCCGCCCGGATCGGCCTCTGCCTGGTGGGAGCGGAACCCCGCCAGACTGTCCAGACCCTGCCGGGGATCATGGTCGAGGTCTACTTCACCAACATCAAGACCGGCAAATCTTTCTTCTGGCGCGTTGGCGTCGGCAGCCGGGACGGCTTCTCCGCCGCCCTGGTGGACGCCTCCGACATCATCGCCGAGTTCCTGCTGCAAAAGGTGTCCAAATGAACGTCGGCCAGCAGCTCAACCTGGAGCTCCTGAAGTACCTCCTCGGCCCCATTGCGTCACACCTGGAGGACCCCAATGTCACCGACCTCTTTATCTACGGCCACCGGGACGTGTACGTCAAGCGCCAGGGGGCCCGCATCCAGCCGGTAGAGGCCACCTGGCACTCTGACGCCGACCTGGTGCTGGCCGCCGAGAGCATCGCCGAGATCATCAACCGACGCCTGGACGCCAATCACCCCATCCTGGACTCCCGGCTGCCTGACGGCTCCCGGGTCAACATCGTCATCCCTCCCTGCTACCCGCAAGGCGCCTGCATCTCCATCCGGATCTTCCCCAAGGAGCGCTTCGGGGCGGACGACCTGCTCCGTTTCGGCACGGTCGATGAGGAAGGCCTGGCCATCCTGAAATCGCTCGTGGCCATTGGCAAGAACATCCTCATCTCCGGCGGGACCGGCTCGGGCAAGACCACCCTGCTCAACGTCCTGGGCGGCTTCATCCCCGAGGGCGAGATCGTGGTCACGGTGGAGGACTCCCGCGAGATCTCCCTCCCCCGCACGCTCTGGGCGGCCCTGGAGAGTAAGCACGCCCTGCACGAGGACGACCGGGCGGTGACGCTCCAGGACCTGGTGCGCAACTCGCTGCGGATGAACCCGAAGTGGGTCATCGTCGGCGAGGTGCGCGGGGCCGAGGCGTTAGACCTGATCCGGGCCTTCAACACCGGCCACGCCGGCATGTCCACCGTGCACGCCAACAGCGCCTATGACGCCCTGGTGGCCCTGGAAAACCTCGTCCTCCAGTCCGGCCTCGACATTCCCGCCCGGGCGGTCAAGGAGCTGGTCTCGCGGGCCATCCAGGCGGTGGTGCAGGTCGGCCAACTGCCCGACGAGAGCCGCAAAATCATGGAAATTGCCGAAGTAAACGGGCTCGACTACGCTGAGTCACCCGTTTTTCCGCCTTACCGTGTCACGCCCCTTTATCGATTACGGCTCGGCGGAATCGATAGCCGGGGGCGTTTTTCCGGCCGGTTCGAGGCAACCGGCCGGCCTTCCTTTCTCGACGAGCTGCGGCTGCGCGACATTCCCATACCGGAGGTTTGGTCATGAAAGCACTGTTGTTTTCCATCGTCATTATTGCCGGCGTGTTCTGCCTGGCCCAGGATGCGCCCGCCCAGGCCCTTGCCAAGGAAGCAGCCGCCGAGACGATCCGGCGGCACTACGCGGACACCCCGGACTGGTGGCAGCAGGAGGGCTGCTTCCTCATGCTCACCTCCGGCGGCGAGGTCAACCAGAAGCTGCTGGCCCGGATGAAGCTCAGCCTGGCGGATTACCTCCACAAGAACTACCAGCACCTGGAGGAGCTCGAGAAGGCCGGCCTGGTGACGGTGGAGACGGGGGAGCGGACCGAGGGCCAGGTCAAGAAATACACTTACCAGCTCAAACTCACGGAGAAGATGCACCGCGACAACCAGATCCTGGACCGGGAAAAGGGCTGGACCATCGCCACGCACCTAACCCGCGAGCTAGTCTCCATCGACTCGATCACCGGCGTGCTCGGCTTGGCCCCCGGCCGCGGTGCCACCGTCACGTGCACCCGTCGGTTGAAAGCGTCCCCCTTCGGCCGGGCCATTGGTCTGGAGGATACGACCGCAGCCACCGTGAGCCAACTGATCCGTGGCTCCGATGGCGCCTGGAGAGTGAACGAGGGTCCTCTGAAGCCGTTCTGAAGGCGAGTCATGAGACTGAGCCACCGCTTGGAACTGAGAGTGAGCGAGGGGGAGCTCCGGTCGATCCGGGAAAGGGCCGCCAGGGCGAGATTTTCCGTTTCCGGCTACGTCCGCATGGTCCTCTTGCAGCCAGGCGTGACCGGGCCGGTGCCGCCACTGGCTTGTCCAAACGGATCATCTGACCTGCTCCTGGAACAGGACAAGACTTCAGCCGATTCGGAAGCGGCTGGTGACCTGATCATCCTGCGGCTCAGCCACAAATCCAAGGAGTCAATTCGGGAAAAAGCCCGGGCCACCGGGTTGTCACTTTCCGCTTACGTCCGGCGGGCGGCCCTGGAGCGGGACGTGATCCACCGCTACGACCAGGCGGCAGTCCGCCAGCTCAAGCGGATCGGGGTGAATCTCAACCAGGCGGTCATGTTGATGCACCGGGGCGTTTTTTCAGAGGACGTGAAGGAATCCTTCCGGCGCTGCTTGACGGCCTTGGAGATGGAGTTGTCTGGACCATGAGCTCCGTGTGCAAGGTCACCTGCGGGAAGCTGGCCGGTGGGACGGGGGCCAATGCCCGCTACATCACCCGCGAGAGCGCCTGCGACCGTTGGGAGATCCGCCACCTGCCCCAGCACGAGATCATGGGCGCCACAAACCTGGACCGCCGCCACGCGGCCGCCCAGCACATGGATCGGCTGGCCGCGTCGGAGCGGGGCAACCGGCGGGATTACCGGGTGATCCTGTCCTTCGAGAAGGAGGTCTCCTCGGACAAGGCGCTCGCCATGGCCCGGGAGTTCCTTGACAAGTCCCACTTCCGGAACAACCCGGCCATGCTGGCGGTGCACCGCAACACGGAGCACGTCCACGTGCACATCCTCTTGGCGGCCAGGAAACTGGACGGCCTCAAACTGGACATGAACCGGAGGATGTACGAATCCTTCGACAAGCTGTGGGCAAAGATCTACCAGCGGGAGATGGGCCGGGAACAGACCCGCGACCAGGCGGCCGGCCGCCACCGGGAGGCGGTTGGAGACCGGGAGATTTCGCTCGCCGAGTGGCGGCGGCGTTACGGGCAGCTACGCCGGGAAGGTCTATCTCCTGCCGAGATCCGCCAGATCATCGGGGAGCGCCCCACCGGGCGGAGCGCCTCGGTGGCAGCCACCCACATCCGGAGAGATGAGCTTGAAAAAGGACGAATTGCTGAGCGTTTGCAGGCGGCAGGAAACACTGTTAGAGGAAGCGCGTCAACTCTTGAGCGAGAAGCAGCGGCTGCTGGAGCAGTTGCTCTCCGGCGCGGCCGCGATCGAGACGGTGATGCAGGAGTTGAGAGAGACAAACTCGCACCTGTCGCACGAGAACGGGGAGCTGAGGGAGCAGTGCGCGGAGCTGCGGGACTCCCTGGACGCCTTGGAGCGGCAGTCCGAGACCAGGATCGAGCGGCTGAACGAGGCCTGGCGCACTTCCTGCGCGACGTGGGCGGCGGAGTGGAGCGAGAGGTGGAGCGCATTGTCCACGCGCTTGCGGACGCTCGAGGCCGCCAGTGGAATCTCGTCGAGCGGGTCGAGCGACAGTTGGCCCGCCTCGAACAGGGACGCGAGTCCGGGGCCGAGCGATCACCCGGCCGACCCGGACGACTGCGAACAGATTGTGACCGAGTTCGTGGCCGGATTGATGAGCGACTTGGAGAAAACACTCACCGGCTGACATTCAAGGAAAACGTCTATCCCCTGCTCCGCACCCTGGAGAAATACCTGGACCGGCTGTCGGAACGTCATGAAGCATTGCGGGAGGATTTTACCCGGCTGAAGGAACACCTCTGGGAACGTTACACCGGGAAGCAGTGGAACTTCCGGGACGAATTCGACCTCAAGCGCCATTCCGACCCCGAGATCTCCTTCGACAAGGACCTCGATCTCTCCCGATCCCGTGAAAAGGATCTCGCCCCATCCCGCTCCCTGACACCCGACCGCTGAAGGGACTACCCAATGACCTTCGAATCCAAATCATTCAAATTCCCAATCGGTGTCCATCCGTGTCCATCCGTGGTCAATTCTCTTCTCTGCTCTCTGTGTCCTCCGTGCCTGTGGTGAATCCTGATCTATGCGTGGCTACCAGGCCCACGAGGCCATCACCTCCGACATCAAGATGTACTACAAGCTGGTTCTGCTGGGCTTTCTGCTGGGCCTGCTGGTCCAGGTGATCGTCGTCGGGGTGGGCGTCCGGCGAAGTTATCTCAATCAATTTGACCTGAAGCTTCCTTCGGGTGCCTCTTTCCGGCTTCCTCCAAATGCCCTGCTGAAGTATTACCTGCCGTCCTTTCGATTCTTCGGCCGGGAGAACAAGGTTCTGGTCCCCCCGGAGCTGCGCCCCCTCTTTCAGGACTCGCTCTCCGTTCCCAGCTCCACGTACCGCCGGCGGCTGCGTCACTTCTTTGGGCCGAACATCGACCGGTTCGAGAATGAGGTTGCCCGAATCTTCCAGTGGTCCTTTGCCGCCTACCTGCTCACCGTCGCCTACATCCTGGTGTTCGTCCACGCCTCCGGCCGCATGACCATCACCCGCTTCCTGCGCGGGGCCTTCAAGGTGTCGCTGCCTCAATTGAAGAAAACCCTGGAGGATGCTTGTCGGGCCGAGGGCGGAAACGCAGGTCACCATCTCACCATCTGCGGCCTGACCTTCCCCCGCGATCTCGAGACCAAGCACATCCTCATCATGGGCACCACCGGCACCGGCAAGAGCGTCCTCTTCAACCAGATCATCGCCCGGGTCCGCGAGCGGATCCGGACGCACCGCACCGCCGAGAAGATGATCGTCTACGACGTGAAGGGGGAGTTCCTGTCCAAGCACTTCGACCCGGAGTCGGACCAGGTGTTTTATCCCTTCGACGCCCGCTCGCTGCGCTGGAGCTTCTTCAACGAGCTGCGCACTCCGCCCGACTTCGAGATCATCTCCCAGGTGGTCTTCAAGCCGCCCCGCGAGACCCATGCCGATCCCTTCTGGAACAACGCCGCCAAGGACGTCTTCGCCGCCGGCCTCCGCTTCCTGCACGCCCAGGGGTGCCGCACCAACGCCGATATCTGGAACTTCTTCTCGCAAGGATTGGAGGACATCATCCGCCAGCTCAAGAGCCTGCCCGTGGAGGACCGGGGGGCACTGAAGCACATCGAGAGCAAGGGCTCCGGCCCGGCCGCCTCGGTCATCTCGACGCTTACCGAGAAGATCTCCTGGTTCCGGTTCGTGACCGATCTGGACGGGGACTTTTCCTTCCGCGACTTCATCCGCCGCCCCGGTTCGGGCAACCTGTTCCTGCTCAACATCAAGAACTACGCCGAGACCTTCCGGCCCCTCATGACCTTCGCCTTCGACCTGATGATCCGGGAGACCCTCAGCCTGCCCGACACCACCCGTGAGGAGAACCGCCGCCTGTGGTTCTGCATCGATGAGATCGGTAGCCTGGACCAGATCTCGGTCCTTTTTGAATTGCTGACAGTGGGCCGTTCCAAGGGTGCTGGCCTGGTGGTGGCCAACCAGGACCTGGGCAAGATCGAGGATGTCTACGGCAAGCCCAACAAGATGACCTTCTACAACAACTTCAACACCGGCTTCTTCCTGCGCCTCAACGACCCCGACACCGCCGAGTTCCTTTCAAGATCCATCGGCGAACGGGAGATCATCAAGCGGATGGAGGGCCGCCAACTCTCGCCCAAGGACATCGGCGACCGCAAGACCATCAACGACCAGGACAAGATCGAGAAGCTGATGCTCCCCTCCGAATTCATGCACATCCCGGACTTCCGAGCCATCGTGAAGCTGTCCTCGTTCGGCATCTCGGAAGTGGATATTCCCAAGGAATTCCACGATTCCAGAATCCCCCACTATCTCGATCGGTTTGCATCCCAGGACAGGTGACAACCTGGCCTGCGGGGTCCAGGGGGTATCCCCCTGGCAGGGGTTTGTGTGTACGAAGTATACACAAACCCGTATCCTGCACTCGAGTGAATCTTCGGCTTCCCGCCTCTCTGAATTCCGATTTCTTCGGTGGACGCCATCGCGGGTGGGTGGGTGGTAGAAACCGCGTCGGCGGATCGCTCCGCCCTCGAAGATGACCGGAGGGAGGAGGACCAGGCGGGGCGATCCGCGGCGCACTTCTCGAAGGGGGCGAGGGCGGACGGCGAAACGTAAATGGCGTGGCGCTCTCAACAGTAAAACGAATCGCCTGGTGATTCCTTATGCGAACGAAGTTGACGGATGAATCATCGAGGCTTTCAAGTCAGGGGAGCCCGAGGGGATCGCATTCCCTCGGCGGGGGACCAGGGGGCGGCGCCCCCGGTCCAAAAAGGGGATACTCCAGGCCAGGGATTAGAAGAGATCGGGGCGTATAAGGCAAATGTGGGTCTCGCCTCAACGGCGGGACGAAAAAAACCGAAAAGCCCGGAGCGATCCGGGCTTTTCGGTTCTGAGTGAGCCGCCTCAAAACGGGATTTCGGTGGCGACGCTCTCCGCTGGGGGCTGCGGCGCCTCCACCGGCTGCTTGGGCTCCAGGATCTTGAGGTCGTGGATCACCACCTCCGTCCGGCTGTGGCGCTGGCCGGCCGCCTCCTCCCAGGAGCGGGTCTGCAGGCGGCCCTCCACGAACACGAGGCGACCCTTGCGCAGGTACTCGCCGCAGATCTCCGCCAGGCGCCCCCAGGCCAGGACGTTGTGCCACTCGGTGCGGCTCTGCTTCTCACCGTTGCGGTCGGTCCAGTGGGTGTCGGTGGCCAGGGAGAAACGGGCGAAGGCCACGTTCTCCTGGGTGGCTCGGACTTCAGGGTCCTTGCCCAGCCGGCCGATGAGTTGAACCTTGTTCACCATGATGAAATCTCCTTCCCGCGTGGCATGGATGCGCGGCCCCCGGATTGGTCAGAGTTAGAAAAGGGTCCGGGTCTCCGGGGCAAACGAGACGGTCCGGCTGAAAGTGGTGGAGTAGACCTGGTTTCCGGCCAGGATCAGGTGGTCGTGGAGCTCGATGTCCAGCGGCCGCAGCGCCTCCGTGAGGGTCCGGGTCAGGGCCAGGTCCTCGGCCGAGGGCCGGCATTGGCCCCCGGGGTGGTTGTGGAAGAGGATCACGGCCGTTGCGGCCGACAACAACGCCGCCTTGGCCACCTCGCGGGGGTAGACCGGCGCCTGGTTCACCGTGCCGATACCCAGGATCCGGACGTCCGTCACCCGGCCAGCCGCGTTCAGGCAAAGGACCCCGACGCACTCCCGGCCCGGGTCGCCGCCAGCCACCACGGCCAGGGCCACGAACTGGGCCGCCTCCTCCGGGTTGGTCACCGGCTGGCTGGAGAGTTGGCTCTCCCGAACCAGGTGGGCGATGCAGCGCTTCGCCATTTCCGCGTAGTCGGTCTTCTTGTTCATGTCGTGCCTCCTTGGGAACCCGCCAAGCAAATTTTTCCGCCTGGCCCTTTCACTCCAAGCTGAAGGGCCAGGCGGGAAAATGACCTCCAGACGCCGGGCCTGGAGACGGAGCGGCCCGGTTGCAAGTCGGCGGGAGCGGACGTGACACCGCCGCGTCACGGAGCGGCGAGGCCGAGGGATAATTGGAGGGGACCCCGATCGGGGGCGGCGGCCGTTTATGCTCGGCCGAGCCCGGAGGGACGCGCAAGCGGTGGCGGGCGGCTTGCGGGCCGCCATCATCTGGCCCGGCCCGAACGGACCCGGCGAAGACGGCCATCGGCGGCGCAAGTGCCAAGCGGAAGGCGTCCGCCGGCATTGGCGGGAGCGATGCGGCCGACCGCCGGAGGACGGGCGACCGCTGGCGGAGCCGGAAGGCCGGATCGTAAGTGGCAAGCAAATGACAGGCAAAGAGCACCAGCGGCGCCTGGCGGGAGCTTGCAGCGGGACGGCCCGAAGGCGGAGTCTTCTCATCATGCGGCTGGGCAACCGTCCGCTTCGCCGTTTCGCCCCTTCGCTCCTTCTCCGTATCTGCTGCCAGCTCTGCTGAATCAAGGAAAATCGAGCGGGGAGACCGAGGGGATCGCATTCCCTCGGCGGGGTCCAGGGGCGGGGCCCCGGCCGCCGGAGGCGCGCCGGTAAAATAAAAACCCCCGCCTGAAGCGAGGGTTTTGTTGGGTTGAGGCCCGGGTGGGTCAGAGCCGGCCGCTCCTGTCTCCTAGCCCGGTTACGATCCGATAATCTTCCGACCCAAGGGGTCGCCGCCGCCCGCCCGGAAGGCCAGCCGATACAGTCTATGTTCCATTATGCTTCTCCTGGCGGCAGATCCCGGCGGTCGCTGGGCGGGAAGTCGTTGTGCTGTTTCATCCATGCCCGTTCCTCCGGACTGTGGTTGTCGGCGGCAGCGGGACACCAGTCCAGCACTTCACAACCGGGGCACCAGCCGGTGCAGAAGTCCAAATGCCGCGTCCACTGCAATCCCTCTGCCTTCATCGCCTGGCAGATGGGGCAGTCATCGAAGTAGGGGTCCTGTTCTCCGTTCGTGCGGAGTCCCTCCAGATCCTGCTCGATAAGCCGGAGCTGGACTTCCACCGGTACCCCTTCCGGCATATCCACCACGGTGCGGTGGTCGCGCCAGAGTTCCTCCTTGATCTCCTCGATACGCTTCTGGATCTCATTCATGTCATCTCTCCTTTGTTGATGTAACCGAGCAATTTTTCCCTCGCCCGGCCCTTTCACCTCCAGTTGAAGGGCCGGTGCGAGGGAAAATGAACCTGACCGCCGGGCCGGGAGACGATGCGGCCCGGCAGCAAGCCGGCGGGAGCGGACGTGACACCGCCGCGGCACCGCAGCGGCGAGGCCGAGGGATAATTGGAGGGGACCCGTCCCGCTCAGAGCGGGACAGGGGCGGCGGCCGTTTATGCTCGGTCGAGCGCGGAGGGACGCGAACGCGGTGGCGGGCGGCTTGCGGGCCGCCGTCAGCCGGTCCGGCCCGACCGGGCCCGGCGCAGACGGCCACCGGTGGACGGGCTACCGCTGGCTGAGCTGGAGGGCCGAGCCAAGGGCAAGCGAATGACGGGCAGAGAGCGCCAGCGGCGCCTGGCGTGAGCATGTGGAGGGACGGCCCGAAGGCGGAGATCTTCTCAGCGATCGGCTGGGCAGCTGTCTACCTCGCCGTTTCACCCCGTCGCTCCTCCTCCATGTCTGCTACCAGCTCGGCTGAATCACGAAAACCGAACGGGGAGTCCGAGGGGATCGCATTCCCTCGGCGGGGTCCAGGGACGGCGCCCCGGCCGCCGGAGGCCGGCTGGTCGCGATGAAAAGGAAAGCCCCTGCCAGTGGCAGGGGCTTGGGGGTAGGCCGAGATCGGGGATCGATGGCGGGAAAATCGGCCCGGGTGAAGTCGGGCCAGTGGGATCAGTGGGTAGGTTCGTCTTCAAAAGGACCGCCCAGGATGAAGTCGGCCGCCTTCTGGGCCTGGCCGGCAGCCACGATCACGGCGCGGCGGTCGTCCTTGAGGATCCGCAGCCAGCTCTGGATGTAAGCGGCGGAGTTCTCCAGGGTGGCGCCATCGATGCCGGCGTGGGCGCAGAGGAACCCGGCGCCCATCTCGGCCACCAGCTCCTCCCGGCTGTAGTCTGCCGTGCCGAAGG
>Ga0116185_1001446_pt1 | contig 23709 bp, 20 predicted proteins | sample AD_JPNNA7_MetaG_FD_89754 | JGI IMG/M metagenome (GOLD analysis project Ga0116185, IMG submission 89754) | Active sludge microbial communities of municipal wastewater-treating anaerobic digesters from Japan - AD_JPNNA7_MetaG | ecosystem: Engineered > Bioreactor > Anaerobic > Digestate | place...
CTTAAACTCCAGCGCGAGACAACTCCGGACAACTTACGCCTCCTCCGTTGTCTCGCTTTTGTTCACCATACCATGTAGTGTAATGCAATCTACTTTTTGAGACACGAATTCAGAAACAAAGGGGTATTCCATTGCTATAGGCTAATTTCAGCTGCGTTTACCATTATTCAGAAAGTCTTAAACGTAGAATTTTGTGCCTTATATCTTTAAGAAATGGGACCATACGCTTGGGGAGTAATTTGTGTAGTGGTTTGTGCAAATCAAAGCGTAAAGCAAGGTGACCTATCCAATTTAGAGGTATATAATATTGTGGCAGAACCATTTCTGTGAAACCATTATTTTTTTTGAACAGGCCAATACCACTTTCATCCCAATCGCCATAAGCTAGGTAGCCAATTTCACGAGAAGCGCAAATTTCTATTGCCTTAGCCATCAATGCATTGCTGGCGCATTTTTCTTTATGAGATAATTTAGAAAGATGTTGCAAAATGTCAGCAAACTCTTTTTCAATAACGATTTTTGTAAACCCAATTAGCTCATTTCGATAATAGGCGCCGAGAAATACGCTCCTCTCTTTAAAAGTTTCGTTTTCTCTTTTAACTTTCTCTAGTGAATCTTTGTAATGGGGAAACTTCTTTCCTGCACGAATAGGAGTTTCATTATAAATTTCACTGATGCCCTTGACAAAATCATCATTAAATTCTGTTATGCGAATATCAACACCTTCTTTATGAGCTTTCCTTATTGAATATCTTGTTTTTTTACCGATAGTCTTATTGTGCCAATCATCATAGCTATTTATCTTTATAATAGAGACTGGGTAATTCTCCATGTAGTAATTATATTGTGGTTCTATGTTAGGTGGCCGCTGAAAAAATGTGAATATGTGTGAACCATTACGTTCTCTTTTTAAAAGAGAAACAATTTTTTCGGGATCATCGACCTCCTCGTACCACGCATCCCGCAGGCCACAAATTTTTATTAACCTACCTACTTGATAAAATTGTTTGTTTCCGGCTAAAAACAAGCGCATTTTGAACTCCTTTATGAAAGCGGTATCGTTTGTTAGATAATTTATTTTCTTTAGATTTTTTGGAAGACATATATTTGTGTAAGTAAGAAGAGGCTTGTTGAGACATGGTCTGTTGTGAGTCGGTATTTCCGGTTAAGCCATTTACGCAACAGCTCAAACCTGGCAAGGGTTCCCGAGATGATCATAAATGCGATGGATGCCTTGTTCAGGCAGACCTGCCCTGTGGAATGCGATGAATATTCCATCAGGGTGGCATTTAATCTCTTCAGGGGCTCAAAGATTCTAAAAGCTGCATAAACGAGGGAGACGTGCGCTTCAAGTACAACAAAACGGTACATGCTGGGTAAAATATGTGGATGGTCTATGTAAAATGAACCCGTCATAGCTTGAAATAACAGCTAGAAATGGCAATGATGATTATTAGCGATGGACACTTTTGTAAAATATCTTGTGATTTAACCAAAAAAGAATGTTGGGGGTTTTTGTCAAAACTCTCAAGGAATATGATTGAGATATCCAGCATAAGATGTATTTTTGAGAAAAACGCGATCAGAAGGCAGATGGGTACCATTGCCATACAGGTGTATTTTGCCTGGTTTGCACTGACTTTTTCGGGGATAAAACTGCGGATTGAAAATGACTTGGATTCTGCCATTACATAATGCCTCACTTTTTAAAAATATCATAAATCGGTTGTAGCCTGTCTAAGCATGAAATGTTTATATGTCAAGTTGCTTAATTATTGGATTATTAAGGGTTATCCAAGAGTTTCAATGATTTTTCAACATTAATACCCGTTTAAATCTAATGGCCCACGGCAACCACTGATAGGCACCTTTGAATTTCAATATGTATTCAATCGGCCAGTCGGTCGGTTCAATGCTGGTCCTCCCCAGAAGATAGAGGTCGGTTTTTGTTGCCGGATATGTCGGAATATTCAAAAACACCCTCTCATAGCCAGCCTTTTTAAAGACTGGCAGTATTGATTCGTTTAGTGTGGCAAAAGGTGCTGCGAAAAGGATGATATTTTTGTTTAAAATATTTTCTAAATATAATTTGGATTCGTATATTTCTTTTTCTGCCGTTTCTTTGTCGATCTCGTTAAAATTGATATGAGAAACTGAATGAGAGCCGATAGTAATGAGGTTGTCCGGCAAGGTTTTTAATTGTGCCTCCGTCATAACTGTTTCAGACGCATAAGGATGATTGTTTTTTTTGATCCAGCCCGGTCTGCTACCCAGGTAACCTGTGGGTATGAATATGGTTGCCGGGATGTTTTTACGCTGTAAAACAGGGATGGCATTCGTAATTACACTCTGATAGGCATCGTCAAATGTTACTGCAATGTTGCAAACACTTTTTAAGCTATGAATTCCATCGTTTAGAGAAATCGGAGATCCAATTTTTAAAAGTGTGTTCATTTGTTTTTCAAAGTGTACGGTTTGGGGCGCTTTCACCGCGTGGTAAGTTATGATGACAAGTGTCGGTCGTGTATCTTTCCCAACAAGACTGCGTATCCCACGCACGACATTATTACCGATGAAAAATAATATTGCGATGGCCAGTTTTGATAATCTACTGATCATGGATAATTTTGGTCACTCTGAGTATGGGAAATTACTGTTTAAGAAGATTGAGGCGAGCTTGTAGCATATTACGCATGTTGCGAGCTGCAGCTTGACCTTTCTTGTAATATGATAATAATAAATCACCGCATTTTACGGCAAACGCACTGACGATATTGTCACAAGCTTCAAACATTCCAAGTAAATAAACATCTTTGCCGTTTTTGCCGCATAGCCCCGCTTTAAACTTATATGTTCCAGGGTTTGTGACTGGATTAATGCCGTTAAGATTATAACAATCAAATTGGTTTTGTTTCAGCCATTCTATGAATTTCCACTGAATTAGATATGAGCCGTTGCTTTTCATGCCAACCTCATTAGTTGCACCAAAAAGATAGATGCCTGTTTGGCCGACGGTTGCCATAATTGCACCCGCGCAAAGTTGTCCTTGATATCGGCAAAGATAGATTTTCATTTTGTAATCAGCCGGTAAATCTTCCTGAATTAATCTGAATTCATTGATATCATTTGGTTCTGCAAATTGCTTTCTGTCTAACAATTCTTTATACAGCGCTATAAACATTTCAAACATTTCATCACTGTTTCCTTCAAGCAATTCGAGGTCATTTTTCATCGAGCGGTTAAGGCAGTTACGCCATTTTTGATCAAGCCCTTTGCGTAGGATATCGAGGTCTGGATTCAAATCAATAAGCAATGTTCTACTGAGAGGGATTTTCTCCATTAGCGTGAAGCCTTCCTTCTTAAGTATCGGAAGAAAAACATCAGATTCATCACTGAACAGCGCGGGGTATATTCGTAACATAAGGCCTTGGCGCGTTGTATATTCATTTCTCAGGGCCCGAATTGCCTGTGTGAATATATCTGGATCTGGGAAGGCATGTTTGACTTTCCATAGCGGACCCCAAAACACATAAGCAATCCCCACATTAATGACTGGTATTTTTACAAGGCGCACCTGCACAGCAGCGATAATTTTACCATCTTTTTTTAGAATCAGATGGCTTATTTTCTTTCTGCCAAATCTTATTTTATCATGTGACCATGTTTGATAGATATTTGCATCCTGAAATTTAGCAAGTACTTCATACCAGAAATCCTCCGCTATCTGGTCAATTTCAGCATGAAAACCTTTATCTAATTCCATCATTAACTCTCCTTTGCTCATATATCCATTCGGAAGGAATGATTATTGCCATCGCTTGAATGCGATAGGTCTGGAGGATAAAACTTGATTATTGATGGTTTGTTGTTGCGTGTTGGTCAATTCTCTGACGCATTTAGCTATATGTCTGAGTGCAGATTCAGATATATCCTGATGAACCGGCAGAGTGATCAGATGATCTTTGAGAAAACATGCTTCAGGAAATTCAGACCACGGCAGTGTTTTATGAAAACCCCGCCACCATGGTCGTGCGTCAATAAACATGCTGTTAAGTCTTTCGACTATCTCATCGCGTTTTTCAACAATGAGAGGAAAGTTGAGCGGACAAACATTATTCGGTAATTCTTTGTATAAAGGTTCAGCTCTTAAAGACCTGTCAAACATTTCACCGAGCATTATAAAGTTACGACGTCTTATTTTTTTTATTTCACCAGGGTCAAAGGTTTCCATAAGTTTTCTTGTCATGTAAGAAATGTCTTTATCATTGAGTCTATCATTGTAGTAATAGCTCTGTGGCATATCTGGTCTTGTATTTCTGATATCCCTATTAGGTTCTTTGAAAGTATAGCGCTCTTGATGTGAAGATGTTTGGAGTTTGCAAAGAAGTGTTTTTTGAAAACACCACCTTAACAGGGCTACTTTCAATAAGGGGAGCGTGCCTATTAAAATATCTTTGCATTCAGGCTTTGCCAGTGAAAATTGATTACTCTTGAACAGAGTGTTATTGATAAGAAGAACACCTCCATCGGGTACGGGCAATGTTTTCGGCAGACTGTATATGGAAACATCACCCGTTGTTCCTATCATGTTATTACGATGTCCGCTAAATAACGCAAGAGCGCAATCTTCAATAAGATAAAGTTTGTTCTTCTTGCAAATTGTTTTGATATCTTCAACCGCTTGAGGAAAACCAAAATAATGCGTTATGTAAATTACTTTGGTCTGTTTTGTGATTTTGCGTTCTATATCCTGAACATCTATCAACGCAGATCGATCGACTCGATAAAGGGAAACCGATAATCCACTGCCGATTAGCGCATCGATCTCAGAACCGCAATTGTATGACGGGGCAAGAATTTCATCACCGCGCCTTAAACCAAGAATTTGGCAGGCAAGGTTTATAGCGGTTCTTCCCTTATGTACATATAGGAAATCATGTTTGTTAAAATAAGAAGAAATACCACCTGAGACCTTACTTCCGATGATGTTTCGTAATCTTAAGCCCACGGTGCCGCAATACACGTATAAAGCTTTCTCAGACATAGACTTTTTAACTGGCAAGGGGATGAAACCGAACCCACTTTTTCCAAAATGGTTGCAGCCGGACATTAAGACGTGGCGCCAGACGGAGTCGCCATATTTTGTAATAGAATATACTGATGTACTTTGCTAACAAACGAAAGATGAAGACGCGAGATTTTGATGGATAATCTGCCGGATAAACAAATATGTTGTTTATGGGCATTATTTTACCACCCATCAAAAGTTTGTAATCATACATACCGCGCATAGCATCGATTGTTTTAACATTGTCCTTTAATGCGTTTTCAACCTTTGCGTGGAATGCTATCCACTTATAATCTATTCGTGAATTGCTTTCAAAATCAACCCGCGCATTCAGAAACCAGCAGTATTCATCGCCAAACCTGTAGATGTATTCATATCCTACCGGTGTATCATTGAATTTAATTTCGATTAACCTTAACCGATTATAACCGTATTGGATTTTTGCAATTTCGTGATGAAATTCTTTGGCGTCAGGCCATGCAACAAAATGTCCGGCCATTCCAATTCCCTGCCAATGTTTTTGATGCATTTGAACAAAATTGTCAAACATTTGCGACAGGGTCTCTTCAGATGCCAAGCTGCTTCCGATTTCTATGCCTTTGCCACTTGTTTCTCTAAATGTTCGTCTTACATTTGTCCTTTGTTTGGAGGTGAGTCCTGCGACCTGGGATTCCCAGTTGTCGGCAATGGTAAAATAAGTTTGAACATCTTCAGTCTTCAATGAGCAGGCATATTTATTTATTGTCTCTTTTTTAAAAGCATCTATAAGGGTTTTGAGGGAATTGTATTTGCCGCATATCGCGCCCAAGTGGAGGAGATGCCAACGCCATTTAGCATGAATTTCTTCAATCAGAAGATCGACAACTTGATCAATGTATTTTTCCCTGATTGGCACCGTCATAGTGACAGGCATGAAATCAGAGCTGACCATTTTGATGACGATGATTGATAGAGGACCGAGCCATATCTTTTCGCGGAAAAGTGGTAGTATACCGCATATTTCACTACCGTTGCGAAATACAAATATCGACAATTCTCTTTTTGTACCATAATATTTCCACCAGGTTTGGCACCAATCAAATGTCAGAAATATTTCACCGCCTAGTGATTCGATGAAATCGTCCCAGTCAGATCGCATACTATACATTGATTGAAAATCATTATAGACTTGAAAAGTAATCTTATTATCTGATGTCAGTCGATCTGATTGAATATCGTTGCTGTGGCATACGTGATCCGAATTAATTTTAATCATATTCATAATGATCTTTCTAAATGTTTACACACTATCTTTCATGCTTTATTGCAGACAGGCATTTTCATACTGGAGGTAGACCAACCGTTGCCAATTATTTTCCCGAATATTCTGAACCTTCGTTTCTGGGCAACAAAATTGAAACCTGCTTTCCTTATACCAATAATGGATGATTTGCCCTGGGGGGAGGAAGAGCCAAAGCATCTTGCTATGCCTTTTTCAAAAGCATATTTTGCGATATGCTGCAGCATTACGGGATAAATATTTTTTCCTCTGAAGGCCGGATTTGTTTCGCAATGGCCAATGTATAGTTCATCTTCTTTTAAACGTATCAACGGGCATCGTTCATGAGGATGATCTTTGAGAATTCCGGGATAATAACGCACTCTTGCTGCATGAACTAAATGATCTTCGCTAAATGCTAAAAAGATATCACCGCCTTGATTAAAAAGATATTGTGTCTGTTCGGCAATTAATTTAGCACTGTCTTCGCTGAATAAATTAATGATTATAGGGATGTCTTCAATAGTGCCTTTTCGAATATACAATTGGCATTTCGCTTGAAGACATTCTGAGGGCATGTGTGAAATGCAATAGTAATTTAGGGGGACGTAAGAAAAAATGTACGAACGCGTCTTTCTCAGGAGGCCAAATATTCCGTGACGTTTAAAGTTATAAATGATATTTTTTGTAGTTATAGGCATAACTATCTCCCGAATATTATTTTCTAAATTTGAAGTACTTGAGACATGGATTCACAATAATCTCTGAAATCGCTTTATTTCTGGATTCAAATCGTCCGGGAAATATTATGTAGTTGCTGTTCATTCTTCGGTGATATACAATTTTTAGTTGAAAGTTGATGTGTGTCTCTGTTCGTAGTAATTCACCGCGGATCTCTGATTTCAATTGAAGAACGGAGCCATACATGAAACTAGACACGAAAAAACGTAAAAAAGCAAGGAAAGGATTAGTGCAAGTTTGTGAACTGTGGGAGCTGGCTGATAGAATGATTTATCTCTTGCATATAGGCAAACAAGGGATTTGTGCACTTCAAATGGGACTGATCTGCTCACGTGAAAACGGACACGAGGTTAAGACGCATTTGCCGACGAGAGGATATTTTTGCACAACTCACTTAGTTATTGATTCTTGCGATTAATATTTCCTCGAACATTATTTTACGCTACCAATTGTCTTAGTAATCAAGTCTAAATAAATGGGAGTCGATTTGGCAATATGTCCTTTTTATTTACCATGTTCATACTGGACTGAAAATTTGAGTGTTTCCGTGATGATATTTACAATGAATATTTATTGGTCATGCGAGTGTTATATAATCTATGAAATCATCTTTCGCGTATTAGAACAACACCGAATACGCCCAGAATGCGACTGAAATGATAAACAAATCTCATCAAATGACGCGCAAAAACATGTTTTCCGCAAACAGCTAGGAATGGAAGGAAGATTGGATAAGCCATTGATACGGAAGTTGACTTTATAAAATTAAGCCATAGAGGAAAGGTTCCTTTACGCATCATTTCACCTGTTAGTCCGCCCATACGAATGTGCTTTTTTAAATAAAAAGAGAGACGCATACGTTCCGGGGATATTTCCTCATACACAGGCGCTTCTTCACACCATGTGAAGGAATATCCCTCTTCAATTCGATGGTGAAAAAAGTGAACATCTTCACCGCCTGTTCTGCCATATCGTTCTTCGAATAAGTTTTTATGGATTTCAAATATCTTGCGTTTAAATAGCACATTACCCGTGCGTAACTGATCATTTCGTGTAAGCATTTTTCCCGTTATATTGGAACTGCGCTCGCATAATCCGCTTTTAATAAGCCACTTTGGTGCCTGATTCGGAAATGATGGCCTAACAGGTCCCAGAACACCGTCTGAGTTAGATTGATGAATGGCCTTAAATAGTATTAAAAGCCAATTGTTCTCTGGGACTTCGTCATCGTCGATCATTGCAATAAAATCACCTTTGGCATTTAAGACTGCCTTATTTCTTGCCAGAGAGATGTTTTGTTCAGGTTCGAAAAAATAGTCAATGGGTATCGTAGATTTAGACTTCCATTGTCGAACAGTTTCGCTGGCAGATTGTAGAATATCATTGTCAACTACAACAACAGAGTAGGTGAACAGGTTTTCGGTGACTTGATCCTGAAGCTTGTTCAATAGGTTTGAAAGTAGTTGTGGCCTTTTGTATGTGCATATACACACAGATATATGATCAGATATAAGCATTGGGGTCTTCATTCGGGGGCTATTTTGGTTAACAATAGTGCCAGTGCTCGGTAAGTTGTGGCCTGTGCCCAGTGTATCATGGGGACTTTCAATGTTAAAAGCGGATATTTTGCATAGTAGAAATAACCGGTTTTGTCCTGCATGTTATCTATGGCCCAGCTGGTTACTTTTATTGCTGCGGGTATTGCGCGTTGGTCATATTCAGCGAAATTTCCCAGGGTTTCAATTGACTGTGCGATGCATTGACTATCGATAGGAAAGGCGCGGTTGTGATAATATTTTGGTCTGTCGCTTTCTTCAAAAAAGTTGTTTAAGTAAAACTCAAAGCCTTTATTCAGATTATTTTCCCATGTTTTATCACCGGTACTTTCAATATAGTACTTGAGGGAATCCAGGTTATATCCGGTATGAAAGTTGTCAATCCAATGCCACTTTGGATCTTCGCCATAAAACCAGGAACCGTCCGGGTTCTGGCGCGTGCAGGAATACTGCATAGCTTGCGTGGCAATGTAGAGATAATCTTTGTTGCCGGAATGTTTATAGGTCTTTGCCAGCATGGCGGCAGCTACCATGCTTTGGTTGTGTATCGTGCAGTTACCTGCATCATGTGGCGTGTAGTTTATGCAAATACCGGTTGTAGTTTTATTTTGAGGTACTTTTAAAATCCAGGAGCAGATGCTCTTTGCTGTTTCCAGATGCTCGTTATCCCGTGTCAATTCATAAGCATCGAGAAACGCCAAACCGATCAGGCTGGTCCAGATAGTGATAGGCTCAAACTTTGCCTGCCTGCCTCCGCGGCTGGCGAAGTCATGTGTTTTCCCCCAGCTATATTCTTCATACCCGGGAGCTTTATTGGCTTTTAACCACTCAAGACTATCGATGGCCTTTCGTTTGTAAACTTCATCGCCGGTGAGCTTGAATCTTGCAAGATAACCCCAAGCCATGTAACCGCGTGCGATACGTGATGCTTCCGGCTTAATGCCGATCAGAGGCCTAATATTAACAGGGCTTCGCCACACCAGTTGCTGCAGGAGTCTGTCCAGAAACAAGTTGCCGAAAGTAAGAGGGCGGAGAAAGGAATTGAGACCGTCTGCTGGGTCATAGCCTTTGTATTTGTGGTCCTCAACCCATTTTTCAAGCTTGTTAAGGCTTTGCTGTATTTTATTTTTCATAAGGAGATGTTTTTAGTTTTCGGTGGCGTTTTTTGATGTCAATCTAGCTAATATTTTATTCAGGCGCTGCATCTGTTCGGCACGGTAGAATTTCATTAGTTCGGGGGAAACACTTCTTTCTTTGCCTGACAGAAATGCCCAGAGATAGCCCCACATCAGAAGTGCTCCGCCGACGAGATACGGTTTATTTTTCATCCGAAAGACAGATCTAGCAATGTGCCAAAGAGGATGCCCGCCAAGAAAATAGTTTTTTTCACCGTACTTAAAGTGCGACATTAATTTACCGTGTCCGCCTGTTCCTATTTGACGATGATGGGTGCAGGTCTTTTCCGTAAATGTTTTGGTTATCCATCCTTTCATTCTGGCAGTAGTCACTGCCGTCCAATCAATGCCACCACCCTTAATGGGAATGTATCCACCGATTTCCTCGAAGCATTCTTTTCTGAATAACTGGCACGCTCCTGAAACATGGTCGGTACTGGCGAATCTGAAATCGTAGTGCTTGCCATTTTCAACAAACGGAGTGCCGGCGACGCCCAGCTTCTTGTTTTCAGCAAATTTGGACATGAGAAATTCAAAATAGTCTGCGTCAAAGGAAATATCGGCATCCAGATTACCGATGATGTCGTAGGTCGTGGCTTGTACTTTTTTATAGCCTTCATTAAACGCCATGACCTTTCCGGCAAAGTGGCGTTCATCCCGTTCAGGCATTCTCACTAATTCCATCCACGGGTGATCAGGAAGGTATTTCTCCACGATTTCGTCAGTTCCATCTGTAGAGCCATCGCTTACAATGACCCATTTTAATGGCAGGCAGGTCTGAGATATCATGGATTTAATGACAAGCTCGATGAATAGAGCTTCGTTACGGGCGGGGGTTATAAGCGCGTATGTTAAAGTCATATCTAAAGGAAAGCTTGCAGTGACTCAAGGGTGATGATTGCGAGACGTTTGCATAACCACATAAAAACAACAATATTGTCATTCCCGCGAAGGTGGGAATCCAGTTATTTCAAAGCTTTCTGGATGCCGGCCTGCGCCGGCATGACGAATAAGGGTAGTTTTTCAAAGCTCTAATTGCAAAGAGCCTGCGAGTCATCAATGGTTATAAATCGAAGGAGATGTTCGATTCACCTTTCCAGACGACATCAACATAAGGCGGGTATCGTCTCTGTTGAGGGGCTGCAAATGAAGCATCCCTTGTTTGGGGATGATATAGCCGTACCCGCGAGGGGGGCTTGAGTATATTTTCTTTGTTTTCAAGCTCTATAGTAAATTTATTTCCATTTTTTGTTACTTTTTTAAATTTTATACTTCTTCTGAATTGAAACCAATTGCGCGCATTTGTTGCCGTTGCAAACCAAACATTGTGGCTTTCCAGTTCGCCCAGCAATTTTGTATAAAAATCTTCATAAAGCCTTTCCGGCGAAAGGCTTCTATCGTGCCATAAAATTGTTAATATACCCCCGTTTTTTACTGTTTTCCCCATCAAGTCTTCGCAGAGGTTCCAGGCAATATTCTTGGACAACGCCATATGCTTGGGATTGAACAGTGCAGTGTCTTGAATATGGAGTGGTAATTCATACAAGTTATTTACGCCGGGTGGTTTAAAAGCCTGTGCAGTTCCTGAACGAAAGCCTACAGCATTGTTATATCCGAAAGTGGAATCATAACTGAAGCCGGCCTCATCAAGAATGGAGTATGAATTTCTGTCGAAACACAACCAATGCATGCGAATGCCGATATCTGCCGTACCGCTTACCGATTCAATTCGTGATTTTTCTGCAACAGCATCCTCAATGTCATGCCACGCATCAAGCCCATGTAAACCAGCTTCATGTCCGTTTGTGACAAGTTTCTTCACTGTTTCAGGAATATCGGTCACATCATACTTGGCGGCGCGGCGCTTGTATCTTTTGTCAGCGACCTTACGCCCTGCCTTGTTTTTAAAAGGAATCATAAAAAAAGTTGATTTTGCATTGACTTTGCTTTCCAGTTCCATGTAGCGGTCGAATTTAAACCAGAAATCTTGGGCGAGTCCCAGGTAGACAAAAGGGAGTTTCAACACGGCCTTCCAGTTCTGATATAAATCTCTCAAATCACGCCTTTTTCTGATGACATCAATCAGGGTCATAATGGTTGCCCGATAGATGAATCCGAACATGGTGTGATCAAACTTGTGATCGCTAATTCTGATAAAATCAATGTCATGCGTAAGGCAGACAATAAAATTATAACCTGCCGGTACAGGTGGTATTTCAATAAAGGGTATCCCTGCGTCTGAAATCAGTGTCCTCAACAGCGATATGTGTAGATCCAGTGCGGGAATCAGTGCGTTTTCCGGCGGCTGCCCGAATGTGAGAAGATATTTCACTTCATTGAAAAGTTCGTAGCCTATTCTTATAATTAATTTATTTTTTCCGGTAGTTTTCATACCTGCAGATGCTGCTTTATTTTTTACTTGCAGAAACTCTTGCCCATCGCCACGGATCTGAGCCAGCTTTCCGTATATTGGCAACAGCTCATTGTCGAATTGAAGAAAATTACCAGATTCCATCGGTGTTACTTCAATATGTTGGATCTCATTCGATGGACTTGCGCTCGCCGAAAACTGAATGATTAATCTTGCTTGATCCGTCGGGAGATTGTCATTTGTGGTAATAAGTATATCGTAATATTTATTGTGATCGAAAAATTCCCATGGCGTTTTGAAAAGCTCGAAAAACTCTGCCACGATTTCTTTATCACCCTCATGTGCAATTATTCCGATCATAGAAAGTTGATGTTTATTTTTTCAGTTTTCTTAATTTAGGATATTTGTTGCCGCACGCGCCGCAGACATTTTTACTGTCCAGTTTGCATCCGCATTCACATATCCAGTCAATCTGACGCGCCGGGTTTCCTGCCACCATGGCATGGTCGGGAACGTCTTTTTTTACCACGGCACCCGCACCGACAAAAGCGTATGATCCTATGGTTACACCACAGACGATGGTTGCATTGGCTCCGATGGACGCACCTTTTTTAACCAGTGTAGGTTTTATCTCATCCATCCGGCGAATGAAGGCGCGAGGGTTGTAAACATTGGTAAATACCATGGATGGTCCGCAAAACACTCCATCTTCCAGGGTCACGCCTTTATAAATACTGACGTTGTTTTGAATCTTACATTGATTGCCTATTGTAATATCAGGCCCGAGAACGACATTTTGCCCTATATTGCAATCGTTGCCGATTTTTGAACCGCTCAATACATGTGAAAAATGCCAGATTTTTGTGTTGTCACCGATTGCCACGTTATCGTCGACAATAGCGGTGGGGTGAACAAAAACGTTTTGTCCAAGCAGCTTTTTTGAAGATTTGGTTTTTTCCGACGCTGCATCTTTCAGCTTGATTTTGGATCCGTCCTGGTCCAGGGAGCGCTGGCTGGCATTGAGTACCTTCAATACTCGCAGCCCCTCATTTCCGTCTGTAAAGGGCTGTTTACCTGTGGCGATGGCCTGAAGGAATACTTTGCATTCATTTGCCAGCGGTTCCGTCTGCGGAATGTCGGATACCTTTTCGGGGTCAATCCTGGTTGGCACCGGCATATTATCTTTCCACTTGATTTCATGGGGATATAAAAGAAGTTTTTCTTCCCACGGCAGGGTATCGTTAAATACTGCCATCTTCCTGTCTCCCACGATGACCAGCTTTTGTTCCTTGAAAGGATGAAGCCACGACACGAAGATATGCGCCTGCAAGCCAGAGGAAAACTGCATATGTGTTGTGGTGACGTCGGCGATTTTCTTGTGCAGGTAATTACCCCCGGTACTTTGGACTGTTTCGGGCATCTCGCCGGAAAGTGCGAGAATCATCGAAATGTCGTGAGGAGCGAACGACCACAGAGCGTTTTCTTCTCTTCGGATTTTTCCCAGGTTGAGTCGATGCGAGTATATGTAGTTTATGCGACCCAGGTCGCCACTGGAAACCAGTTCTTTTAAATGCTGGAAGAGGGGATGGTATTGCATTAAATGCCCGACCATCAGGATACGTTTATTCTTTTTGGCAAGCTCAATTAGTTCGGCAGCCTCTTCTTCGTCCAGAACCAGAGGTTTTTCCGCAAAGACATGTTTGCCTGCCAAAAGTGCTTCTCTGGCAATGGTGAAGTGTTTTTCTGCAGGTGTCGCAATTACGACTCCGGCAATATCTTTTCTTGGTAATATGTCGTTGATCGTCAGGCAGACTTCAACGTCGGGATATTGCTTCTGGAAAACATTGATCACTGTTTCATTGTTGTCGCAAATCATTTTGAGGGCGCCAATTTGCGCATAATTTCTGATGAGGTTTTTGCCCCAGTAACCCGAACCGATGACTGCTACACCCGGGATGTTTTTCATATTACACTCCTGAATGATTCTAGTTTATAGAAATTGACAACCAGGCCGGAGAAAATAAATTACCGGCTTTTTATGCTGCGAAATGAAAAGCATTTCTCATTAAAATCATTTGCCGGCATTTCGAAGCGCATCCGCGATTTTCAACTGGTCCTCTTCTTTCAGGTAGGGATGCATCGGCAGACTGAAGATACGCTCGGCGGTTATTTCACTCACAGGGAAATCACCTGATTTGTATTTCAGAAATTTATATGCCGTTTGTTGATGAAGAGGTTTGGGATAATAAATGGCGGTAGGAATCCCGGCGTCGTTCAGCCTGGCAATGCTCGTATCCCGACGCTGGGCAGTATCGGCCAAAATGGAGTATTGAGCCCAGGCACTCAGGCAGCCTTCCGGTACATGCGGAGTTTTAACAAAGGCTATATCTGAAAGCAGTCTGTCGTACCTTTTGGCGACATCTTGCCTTAATTGCAGCTCCTCGGGGAAGATATCAAATTTGGCCATCAGAATGGCGGCTTGCAGTGTATCAATGCGGCCGTTGATTCCTATGCGGACATTGTCATATTTGTGTCCGCCCTGTCCGTGCACCCTTATGGATTTAAGAATACCTTCAATTTCAGGATGGCGCGTGAAACACATTCCGCCGTCTCCATAGCATCCCAGGGGTTTTGCCGGGAAGAAGGAAGTGCAGGCGACGTCTCCGAAAGAGCATGCTTTTTTACCTTTGTATTCTGCACCGAAGGATTGTGCTGCATCTTCGATTAAAATCAGTTTGTTATCTTTAGCAACACGACTCAATTCGTCATAATCGGCTGCCAGGCCGAAAAGATCCACTGTGATGATGACTCTGGGCGTGAGAGATTTGTTTTTCAGATTGCGCAGGGCCTCTTCTATTTTTCGGGGATCGATATTATATGTGTCAGGGCAAATATCAACGAAAACAGGGGTGGCGCCTAAAAGGCTGATGACCTCAGCTGTTGCAATGAATGTGAATGGGGTGGTGATTACTGCGTCGCCGGGACCAATGTTGTAGGCCATCAATGCCATGAGAAGGGCGTCCGTTCCGGAAGCACAGCTAATCGCATGCTTGACACCCACAAAATCGGCAAGGTGTTTTTCCAGCGCTTGAACTTCCGGCCCCATGATATATTTGCCATGATTCAAAACTGTTTTAATATTGGCTTCTATCTTATCAATGATTCTGTTTTGTTGTGCAACAAGGTCAATAAATTCCATATTAATCCTTTCTTTTGGTTAATTTGTTTCAAAAAATGGTCATAAATTATTTAATACAAGATTATCGATGATTTCCAGATATTTTTTCATTTGTGTTTCAGAATTATATTCCCTGATAAAGGCCAGGCCGTTTTTTTGTAGAGCTTCTCTTTTTGATGGCGAAAGGTATAAATCAATAATACATTTTGCAACATCATCTGGGTCATTCGGTTTTGAAAGCATGACAGTGCCTTCTTTTAAATAATGTTCGATTGATTTTGTCCGCGTGGCCACTGCGGGAAGCTCCATTGATAAATATTCAAATAATTTTACATTTAGTGCCTGCTGGGCGTAGTCATGATCACCTGACAGCAATGCGATGCCTATGTCTGCATTGTACATAATTTCGGGAACCATCTCCAGAGGGACTCGGCCTTTTAAAAACACATTATTATCCAGTTTAAGCTCTTTGATCAGAGAAATAATGTTGTTGCGCTCTGGCCCGTCACCGTAGATATCGAATTTAACGTTCGGGATAGTTTCTTTTGCAAGAGCAATTGCTCGAACTGCTATATCCAGCCCGCAATGTTTGTTAATTGTTCCCGGGTATATTACCGTAAAATATTCCGCGGCTTTTTTACGTTCTTGCATCTTGGATATGTCAAATGTTTTAAGGTCTGGTAAGTTCAGGATTACTGATATTTTGTTTTCTGGTATTTGTGAACGATAAGCTATTTTGTCGCTCCAAAAATCTGTTACGGTAATAACATGATCGGCAAATCCCGTTGAGATACGTTCAATAAAGGATAGTAAATTATAATAATGCTTATTTTTAAGCCCAAATTTGGCCAGAAAAAAATCAGGTACCGGATCGTGAATATCTAAAATTATTTTTGAACCCAAAAGCTTTGGCAATAATGCCGCAAAAACTTCAAAGTCCGGAACGGAATGCACATGAATGAGGTCATAGGGTTTTTTTATGTGATTCTTTGTGACAGTAACAAATGACTTGATAAGAAATTTTAAAATTCTGTAAAAATATTGAAATTTCCCTTTTTCATTTTTTAATCGCCTTTGGAGTCGATAAATGTGCACGTCATTTAAAATTTCGTAATTTGTTTTATCGTTTTCATCTTTTAGAGAGAGGATCTCAACATGATCGCCTCGCCTGGCCAAAATTTCTGCATATCTGCGGACTCTGGCGTCAGTCTTGTAAAATGAGTAAGTCAGCATGCATACATTAAGATTTTTTTTACGAGGCATGTTTTTGGTCTTATACTTTTCTTTCCAGAAAGAGGCAATATCCCTCGGGATTGGTTGCCAGTATTGATCATCGTATTTGGTTTTTATGTTGCCGAGAAGCTCTTCATAAAGATTAGAAGGATATTTTTCATAGTGACCGGTATGGTGAAAATCCATATAGTCGGAATGAGTGATAAACAGAGCCATCCCGCCATGTTGTGCTATCCAGTCGAGTTTTTTCTTCCAGATGTCAATGCCTTTTTCCTCGAGCAGGATAAACAGAAGAAAGTCCTGGGGGAGGGTGTAGGGCAGTTCCACATATCCCGGTCGCCCATTTTTGCCCGGCACCCAGAAAGGGAAAATCGTACCGACACCGTCGGGCTGCGGCTCGAAAGGGTCAGTATCGAAGGTGGAAGCGTCATATTCAATATTCAAAGAGTGAAGCATATCCAGGTTATGGTACATACTCGGCGCCCGGAAACCAACGGCATTCCACTCTTTTAAATAGTGATTAATTTTCGGAGATAGTTTTTGAAAGTGTTTTTTAGATTTGAACGGGTTTTCATGATTGATACCATGCACTCCCACTTCAAAGCCCCTGTCTTGCAAATTACGGATCAGGTCTTTTGACACCTCGAAATCTTTTGCCACGAAGTTGAAAGAAGAACGAAACCCCAGGCCTTCTTCTATCTCTGCCAGGCGCAGGACTGTGTCGTGTCCTTCTTGTGTGTCAACGTCATGTGTCAGAACAAGAGCAAATTTTTTACCATCCGGCCAGCCCTGCCACCCTGCCGGCGGTTTAGCCGATGATGGATCGATTGGCCAAACATCTTTGTATGAGCTGAGCTTTGCACGAGCGAACATCCTGCGCAAAGCGATCTGTATGCGTCTGGGTATGATGGGCTTCAGAACGGAAAAGAGGTTGACATGCAACATTTTAAATATCCGGGATTATGGTTGATGGAAGCCTTCCTCTTTTGTCCCCCTTTGGAGGGGGCGAGGGGGAGGATGGGAAGTCAAGATTGCAAAGTCCACCCCCGGCCTGCTAAAGCAGGCCACCCCCGCCAGCGGTGGACAGTAGGGATGCGCTTCGCGCTTTTCATTAAAGTGTTTTTTCACCGCCTCTGCCTCCGATTTCCGTGACTTCATCTATAAGTAAAGGTGGAAGGTGCAGATAATTTGTGGTGGCTCTTTTTTGGTCGATGTCTTTGAAAACTCTTTCCACTTCTTCTGGCGTCAGCCCGGTTGCCCCGGCGGTTTGTTCTTTGGAAATGGCGTTGTTTTTGGCATACAGGCACAGATCCATTTTGTCATAGGGAAGGGCAAAGTAAAATTCATCCTGCCCCTGCGACAATGAGTATGTATCGGTGGTCGGTTTGCGAAGCCGTATTGCATCGGGAATTCCCAGATATTGCGCCAGTTCGAAAACTTGAGTTTTGTATAGATGGGCAATGGGTTTGACATCAGCCGCGCCGTCACCCAGCTTTACAAAAAATCCCTGATCGTATTCCAGGCGGTTGGGGGTCCCGGTAGTGGCATAATTCAGGCGGTCAGCATGATAATATTCCATCATTTTACGGATTCGTTGTTTAAAGTTTGTTGCAGCAAGTATCTCCAGGTAGGGCTTGAGAGGTAGTCTTTGCTTAATCTGTTTTCCCTGCGGTGATTGCGCGACAATGGAATAATATGAAATTGTCGTCTGGTGAACTATATCCGGAAGGACAATTTTTGATTTCCAGCCCGCTCCGTATTCCGGGATGACCGACCTGACGGCGTTATCGTATTTATCATAAAATCCTACCGCTTCAAGAATGCCCGATATGTCTGCCAGGACTGTGTCCACTTCCAGGTGCCGGGCAAGCATTGAAGATAGTGTTGCAGTGTCGGAAGACGAGTGCTTTTCCGGCATTTGTATTGTAAAGACTCGTTCCTTGCCGATTGCCCGTACACAAAGTGCGGCGGTCACGCTGCTGTCGATCCCGCCGGAAATGGCCACGACGAAACCTCTTCTTTTTAGCTTACCGCGCAGCAGTTCCCTGAGCCGGGAGGTAATGCGGGATGTTTCCTTTTCACAATCCAACTTTAAAACGTCAGCACTGAAAAATTTTGTTGTCATTTCATATATTCCTCTTGTCGATAATTGTTGCGGGGTGAATGGTTTTGTTTATCGTTGCTGGCCGGTTTTGGACGAAATGATAATCCAGAAGCTGGCTCGAGTATATTCCTGCCAGAGCCATGGCATCGACTTCAGAAACATTTTTATTAGACGTGATTTTTTTAAAAAGATGTTGCACTTTTACCGGATTGAAAAATCCGCTTTGTTCTAAAGACTCCACCGAAAGATGGAAATGAATATCGTCACGTGCGAAAGATGAGCACAATGATTGGTGAACCGGCGCACGATAGGGGTGTTTGGTACGATCTACGATTGTATCGGGTAAAATGCCTTTGAAATATTTTTTGAGCAGATATTTTTCTTTAATCCCCAGAATTTTCCAAGCTGGCGGAACTTTGGCCATAAACTCAGCCAGACGATGATCAAGGAAGGGGAGGCGCATCTCCAGCCCATGTGGCATGGCCGAGCGGTCACCCTGCGATGAGAGCAGGTAATTCGTCATAAAAATGATCATTTCCAGATATTGCGCTTTGGCCAGACAATCTCTTTTGGAAAATCCATCCGGTAAAAAAGAGGCAAGGTCTTCATAGACATTGTACTCGCCTATGGAGGCGCGCAGCTTGTCGGAAAAAAATATTTTGCTGCGGCTGGTGTTCCCCCATCTGATTGAGTGAGAATAAAATTGGTCCTGTCCATCGTCGGGTGTTGCACCGAAAAAAAGAGCCAGAGATTTTTTGGCGCGCTCATTTTTGAAAATGTCAGGATAAAGATGCTCAAACGGTAACCTTCGGCAAGACGATTGCGGTTGGCGCGCCAGGAAACGGCGTAGAAGAGCTTCTTTGAAAATATCGTAGCCGCCGAACACTTCATCAGAGCCCTCGCCGGTCAGAACTGATTTAATACCTTTTTTGCGGGTAAAATCAGACAACAAAAATAATGGTGCTGCGGCTGTTCGCAAGAGTGGTTTTTCCGCATACAGGATCTGTTGGGCAAAGGCCCGGGCGATGTCATCATTGGAAGCGTTTAGTTCTGCGTGCTTGACGTTCAGGAAGGACGACATCTGGTTTTGGTAAACACCTTCATCGAAATCCTGCTCTTCAAATCGAACGCCGAAAGTATGCAGGTCGGAATTAAAGTGTTGTGCCACCAAAGCGCAGATGCCGGATGAATCGAGCCCTCCGCTCAAATAGGCCCCCACCTGAACGTCAGAGCGCAGCCGTAACCGGATGGCATCTTTGAGGAGCTCTCCTGCCTGCGCGGCCAGCTCACGGGGGTCTTCCTTCAGGTGGTCTTCATGGGGGCAATATGGGATGTCCCAATATTTCTTTTCCGCGAAGGAATCGGCTGAAACAATGGCAAAATGCCCCGGCCTTAATTCTGAGACATTTTGAAATGCAGTACTTCCGGGCAGGGGCGCCCATATGGTGAATATCTGTTCAAGAGCCAGCGGGTCCAGTGCCCGAGGTATCTCGCCAGTGGCGAAGATGGATTTAATTTCCGATCCGAAATAGAAGTTTTTTTCGTGAAATGTATAATGCAGGGGCTGGACGCCGAATCGGTCGCGGGCCAGAATTAATATTTTCTTTTTTGTGTCCCACAGTGCAAAAGCGAATTGTCCGTTGAGGCGCAAAAGAAGTTCCATACCAAGTTGTTCATACAAATGAACAATGACTTCCGTATCGTACAGTGTATAAAATTTATGTCCGGACCCTTCCAACTCGTTTCGCAATTCCTGGTAGTTGAAGATCGCTCCCGCACATACAAGCCATAGAGTTTGCTCTTCATTATAGATCGGTTGGTTGCCAGTTTGTGTGTCGATTGTACTTAACCGATTGTGCCCGAGTGCGACATAGTTGTCCAGATACATGCCGGATCCATAGGGACCGCGATGCTGGATGGCAGACATCATAGCCAGCAGATGCTCAGATGCATCAGGGATGCTCTGGGTAAAATATGTAAAACCTGCGATGCCACTCATTTTAGTTAGCTGAGCAAATAGCTCGTAGCTCGTAGCTCATAGTCTGAGGAAGTCTTCCTCTGTTGTCCCCCTTCGGAGGGGGCTGAGGGGGAGGATGGGAAACGAAGATATAGTAGACAGAAGACAGGAGGCAGGAGACAATTTCAAGCCGCTGCTTCCAATGTGCAAAACATCCACCCCCGACCCGCTAAAGCGGGCCACCCCCGCCGGCGGGGGAGAATAGGGTGCGCGCTTCGCGACGTTTATCGTATGTTTTTTATATTGATTACATTGTGGTGCCAGCATGAATTGAGGGCTACGAACTAATATATTTGACTGAACCTCTAAAGTAACGTTTGTCAGGAAACTCATTGAAATTAACCTTGATTTTGTCCCCCTTCGGAGGGGGTGGCCCGCCAAAGCGGGCCGGGGGTGGATTTCTCCAACTGTTCTATAATTGCAGTAAGGTGAACTTCTACCCCGCTTATATTGTTTAAAACTTCCTCGTCTGTGAAACGTACAACTTTGAAACCGTTCTTTTCCAGAACTTGTTGGCGTTGTATATCCTTTAAAACAGTGGCTTCTGTGTCATGTGTAATGCCATCGACTTCTATGATCAGCATTAAATCCTTACATAAAAAGTCCGCAATATAATTCAAAACGGGTCTTTGCCTGCGAAACTGATATCCCTTAAGTTGTTTCTTTCTTAGAACATATTTCCATAAGCTCGCTTCGGCTTTTGTCATGTTTTTTCTCAACGCTGAGGCAAGGGGTTGAAGGTTTTTATTGTAGCCGAAGTTGTTATGGTTCATCTGTGTGTCCACCCCCGGCCTACTAAAGCAGGCCACCCCCGCCAGCGGGGGACAATGTGGTATACGCTTCGCGCGGTTTTGTTATAGTGTTATTTCTACTCTTGGATTTCCACCCCCGGCCTGCTAAAGCAGGCCACCCCCGCCGGCGGGGGAGATTAGGGATGCGTTTAAGCAGACTGTTTCCTTTTCAGGAATGCATCAATGTTGTCCAGGCTGTCCAGATTTTCCGGCAGCAGTTCGTCATCGTTTATTTTAATACCGAATGTTTCTTCAAGAAAGGTGATGACTTCCAGCATGCCGGTAGAGTCAATAATATGTTCTTCCAGAAAGGAAGTGTCGTTTTTCAGTGATGTGTCGTCGCCGAACAGAAAGTTCTCCACAATAAACGCTTTTACTTTTTCAATGTTGCTCATGATCTGATCCTTTGTTGTTATTTTGATATTGAGAAGACTCATTGCTGTTTTGTTTGGAGAGTAATTCCATGCAGGCGTTTTTGTCTATTTTCCCGCTGATTTTTTTAGGCAGCGAAGGGGCCAAGAGCATGGTTTGCGGTATTTTATACTTGGGCATCGTCCGTGTGCATGCTGACAAAATTTCCTGCACATCAGTTTGCTTATTTGTCGCGACGACCACCGCGACAAGTTTATTGCCGAGCATGGCATCGGGGATGCCGGTGACGAATGCCTCTACGACAAGCCCAGTTTCCAAAATAAGATCTTCTATTTCCTGGGTGTTTATTCTGTTTCCACCGACTTTAAGTTGGTTATCTTTTCTGCCTTTTATATAGATAAATCCGTCTTCGTCGATGTATCCGAGATCGCCTGTGTGGTACCCCGTCTCATCGAGGACCTCTGCCGTTGCTTCAGGGTTGTTCCAGTAGCCACGCATAATGCCCGGACCGCTGGCCACAAGCTCACCCTCGACGCCTGCCGGAACCGGTTTGCCATCGTCATCAACAATTTGGATTGTTGTATCCAAAACCGGTTTACCCACGGAATCCATTTTGGCTTCATAAAAACGTGGATCCAGATACGTCAATCTGGCCGACGCCTCTGTTGCCCCATACATAACAAATATTTTCGTGTGTTCGGGCAGAACATTGCGCAGAGCGACTTTTATGGCTTTACTCATATGCCCTCCCGCCTGTGAGCAGTATCGCAAATGGGGAAGCTGGTCGCGGTAGCTCGCCAGTGGTGAGCGATGCAGCAAAAAAGCGTATGTGGACGGAACGCCCGAGAATCCGGTTACTTTCTCTTCTGACATTTGTTTGAGCACAGTGGCCGGGTAAAGGAAGGTGTTGTTAATTACCACCGTTCCCCCGACGGCAAAATGGGTGTTTAGCAGAGATTTACCCATTACATAGAAAAATGGGAGCACAACCATCTGGATGTCCGCATCGGTCAGCTCAAGTGAGGCGCAGATCGCACGAGTATTGGAAACGATGTTTCGATGTGAGAGTACAACGCCTTTGGGGTTTCCTGTAGAGCCGGAAGTATATATGATGCTGGCTGGTGCTTCATTTTCTATGACTACTGCCGGAGACGATGTTTTGTTTGACAAGACAGCCTCATCCCAGTTTATCGTCGGAATGCCGAAGTCTTTTTGTCCTGTTTTGGGGTTGAAAAGTATAATGTTTCCTATGTCTGTATCCGCGAAGTTGAAATCATTTAAGACACGGTAAAAGGCAGAAGAACTAATAAGGATTTTGGCACCTGTGTCTTTGATCAGCCAGCCCAGGCTTACTGGCTTGATGTCTGTGTTGACAGGTACTGCCACTGCTCCGGCTTTCATAATGCCGTAATAGCTTATTACATATTCGGGACGGTTTTCTAAAAGAAGAAGGACCCGATCACCGGTCTTTGCTCCCATCTCGTGCAACTTCCAGGCAAGTGCATTGGCGCTATTGTCGATTTCCCGATAGGTGAGACGTTGCTTTTGAAAAATTACTGCCTCTTTCTCAGGGAAGCGCTGAGCGCTGTGTTCCAGAAAATGATGAACAAAAAGAGCTTTATCTGTATTCATGGGTTATGGGTCTTTGAAACGGGTGAGCTATGCGCGGTTTTGTTAAGGTGTTATGTCCACCCCCGACCCGCTGAAGCGGGCCACCCCCGCCGGGAGGCTGTGTCGCAATTACCAGCGGGTGGCGTTCTTTGACAACAGAATATTAGAAAAAGGTTAAAAAACAAGAGAAAGTTTTTTGTGTCGCTGTGTCGATATGGTAGAGTCATATTCAAA
>Ga0116185_1001455_pt1 | contig 23622 bp, 19 predicted proteins | sample AD_JPNNA7_MetaG_FD_89754 | JGI IMG/M metagenome (GOLD analysis project Ga0116185, IMG submission 89754) | Active sludge microbial communities of municipal wastewater-treating anaerobic digesters from Japan - AD_JPNNA7_MetaG | ecosystem: Engineered > Bioreactor > Anaerobic > Digestate | place...
CTCAAGAGAAAACTTAATCTTAATAACAGCAATGAACTAGTTCGTTATGCCATTTACAGGTCTCAAGACACTTCTTCGCCGTGACCCGGCGGCCTCCGTCCCGGTCACCTCACGACAAAGCCAAAACCGGTTCAATATCGAGCAGAAATCTCTGTCAGTTATTCCACTACATTATTATCAGGAAGTCGCTGAAGGCAAAAATAGGGCCGTCCTGATTACAGACCCCATTGTAATGTGGTTTCATTATATTAGACTGAGTCGTGAGGCAGCTGTATAGCTAAAGCTCCAGACAGTCCGCGTGAGTATTGAGAGTTGAAGAGTTGATATCTGCCGCGCGCGAGTTCCTCATTCGCGATAGTCAGCGGCAGTCCTAAACGCCCCCGCAGCGTGGCGTCCGGGTAATGAGCAGTCTGCAGGCCCCTACCACTGGACATTGTCTCTGCCGGACGCCACGCCTCCCATATATCCGATATCTTTCCAGGAACCGTTTCTCGCTTCTTACCGTGGTTTCAGTCTCCATGCGAGCCGCATCTCTCCATGGCAGAACTCTTGACCATTCGATTCCGCCCAGCTTTCGCGGGTCTGGCTGAATGGTCTGACATGGCGTGGATTCTCTCTGCCGATATCTAGTGCCCTTGTTAAGAGATTTCCCTGTTTACATACAATATGTTGTGGTATCGATGCCGCAAAACCTCTAACGCCTTGATTTGAAAGGGGAAAAGTGGTTGAAAAGGGTTGACAATGGAGCAAATTGGTGGTAAATTCGGGTTGCTTGTGGTGGGGTATTGCGGAAGGCTCCGTAGTTGGGGAATGCGTTCATGTACTTCGGCGAATACGCGGTCAAGGTGGACGACAAGGGCCGCCTTACTGTACCCAGCCGTCTGCGTCAATGCATGGACGTGGAAGGGGACGCGGTGTGGTACCTGACGCGGGGCTTTGATGGGTGCATTTCCGTTTACCCGCGCGACGAGTGGCGCAGGATTCGTGCTCAAGTGAGCCGGTACTCCTCCATGAATGCCAAGGCGCTCGTTTTTCGGCGGTTATTCTTCAGCAGCATGGGAGAGGCGAGAATCGACGGCCAGGGACGCATGGCCATCCCCCCGCACCTTCGTGAGATGGGGAAGATCGGCACCGAGGAGGAGGCCGTGCTGATCGGTATCGCCGACCACCTCGAGATCTGGAACAGAGAACGCTGGCGCAGTTTTCAGAATACCAATGAAGCGGCATACAAGGAGATGGCGACCCTCATTTCCATGGCTGATGGAATGCAGGGCGTTGGGCAGGCAGTGACGATGCCTCCGAGACCCGGAGGAGGCGAAGCCACGATGGAGAAAGGTGGGACGACGGATGCGTATTGAACGCGTAGACCTCGGCGCAGTAACGGTCTTGCGGCTTTCTGGGGACCTGGATGAGCGGGGGGTGGATGCCCTGCGCACGGCCCTGTATGAATGTCTGACGGAAGGCCGGTTCAAAGTTGTGCTGAGCCTGGGGGAAGTTGGATTCATCAGTTACCTGGGCGTCGGCGTCATGGTGGAGCGTCTTCGCAAGCTGAGGGACTTGGGCGGCGACGTCAAGTTGGTGCGCATTAATCTCTATACCGAGCGCCTCTTCCGCATGTCCGGCGTCACGTCTTTGTTTGAGACGTACGACACCGAGACCCAGGCGATAGGGGTGTTTCAGGAAGCGGCGTGACTTGCACGAGCCGGTTCTCGCGGGCCCGGCGGTTGCGTGGCTCGATATTCGTGAAGACGGCTGCTACGTTGATTGCACTGCCGGTGCTGGCGGACACTCCGAGCGGATCGCGGCAAGACTTCGAGGCGGCCGGCTATTAGCGATTGACCGGGATCCTCTTGCGGTGGAGATCACGCGCCGCCGGCTGGAAGGATACGCGCAAGCGGAGGTTGTGCACGGCAACTACGCTGAACTCTGTGAATTGCTTCGGGGTTACGGGCTCGAGACGGTAGACGGCGTGTTGATAGATGCAGGGGTTTCCAGCATGCAGCTTGACAGGCCTGAGCGCGGATTCTCATTTCAGGAGGACGGGCCGCTGGACATGCGCATGGATACGAGTGGGGGAATCAGCGCGGCCGGCCTCTTGGCGGAACACACGGCGGAGACGCTCGCCAAGCTTCTGCGCGCATACGGTGATGTGAGGTTTCCGGGGAGGATTGCCCGGAGTGTGGTCGAGCGGCGTGACCACGGAAAGTTGAATTCAACGCGCGAACTCGCGGATGCCGTACGCGATGCGGTGCCGAGGAAGGCGCTCGCGAATGACGAAGTGCGGCAGGTCTTCCAGGCAGTTCGCATTGCGGTAAACGATGAATTGGGTTCGCTCGACCGGGGGCTGCATGCGGCCATGCGGGTTCTGGGCGAGGGCGGAAGACTCGTGGTGATTGCGTTTCATTCGGGCGAGGACCGCATCGTGAAACGGTTTCTTCAGGATCAGTCGCGGGCCCATCGTGTGCTTCATGTTGACGGGCGCGTGAAAGAAGTTGTGCCGCCGTTGCTTCGTGTCCTTACGAAGAAGCCGGTTGTGCCGGATGTTGATGAGGTGCGGGCGAATCCCCGCGCGCACAGTGCGCGGTTACGGGCGGCGGAACGCCTGGGGTAATTGAAAATGGCGAACCGAAGACGACACTACAAACCGGCGAACGTTTTCCGGACATTTATTGCGGCGTGTCCGATCATCCTGATTCCCGCAGCGGCGCTTCTGTTCGAAACGTGGCTCAATCTTGGAATTCTTACGCTTGATTATGAAAGCGGCGCCCTGTCGAAGGAGTTGGACCGCGCCCAAGTTCATATTGAGGAACTGCGCGCGCGGGTAGCCGAACTTGAGCGGATAGATCGCATTGATTCCGCGGCCATTGAGCTGGGTCTTGTCAAGCGTGAGCACAACCAGCTTGTGATTGTAAACGATTGGTCGCCCGAGGGCGTGTGGGATCCCGCTCAAGGTTTCGATGTCGCTAACGGGAGAGCGGCCTTTATTGAATCCCTGCAGACCACGGGCTTGCAGCAGCCGGAGTAACGAGGACAGCCATGATCAGACCAGGAGCGAGAGTCAACGGATCCGGCGCTGCCACGTCCTCGGTGCGGCGCCACCGCATCCGTCTGCGATTGGTGTATTGGGGGCTCCTGGCGTCTTTTGCCGCCGTGACGGCGCGGCTGGTTCAGCTTCAAGCGTTTCCGGACGACGTCTATACGCGGGAAGAAGGTTTTCATGAGGGTACGGTGCCCCTGCTGATTCCGCGCGGCGATATCTACGATCGCAATGGCCGTCTGCTTGCCACCGACCGGCAGGCGGTCTCACTCGTGAGCGATCCTTTCCGCGTGGAAGCTCCGGAAGAGTTGGCGCGTGGATTGTCTGAACTGCTCGAATCGCCAGAGGATGAAGTTCTTGTTCGACTCACCAAACGCGATGAAAAGGGACACCCACTGCGGTATTCCCGCATCAAACGCCGTCTGAGTACGGAGCTTCTCGACCGTCTGAATCATTTTCCGGGCATGAACAACCCGAGTCTGTGGCTTGAAAACGAACCGGTTCGCGTTTATCCGGACGACACCCTCGCGGCGCATGTTCTGGGCTTTGTGAACGGGGAACGGACAGGTTCGGGCGGCATTGAGATGATCTACGATCACGAGCTGGGCGTGACGCCAGGCAAGATGGTTGCGCGTGTGGACTGTGAACGTACGCTGCTCGGGTCGCGAATCACGGAATATGTTCCCCCTCAGGGTGGGGCGGATCTGACGCTGACGCTCGATCGCGGGATCCAGCACAAGCTCGAGCAGGAGTTGGCGAAGGCCCTGGAAAAGAGCAAGGCCATTAGAGGCATGGGCATCGTGATGGACCCTCACACGGGCGCGATTCTCGCGCTTGCCTGTTTCCCCACCTTCGACCCGAACCGGTACAACGAGTTTTCAGACGAGGAGCGCAAGAACAGTGCGATCACGGATGTATTCGAACCCGGTTCGTCTTTCAAGATTGTCACGGCTTCCGCGGCTATTGAACTTGGCCTTGTGACCCCCGAAACCATGATTAATTGCGAAAATGGGGCCTTTAACCCTTACGGGCACCGCATCCGCGACTACCACAGTCTCGGGGTGGAGCCGTTCCGAACCTGCTTTGCGGAATCCAGCAACATCGCCATGATCAAGGTAGCGGCCATGCTCGGCCGTGAACGGCTCGAGGAATGGATTCGCCGCTTCGGATTCGGACAGACGACGGGCCCGGATTTTGGAGGGGCGGAAAGCGCGGGCATATTCCGCGGCCGGGAATCCTGGTCGAAGCTCTCGATGGGGTCTCTTCCCATGGGGCAGGAAATCTCCGTGACTCTGCCACAATTGGCCCGGGCGTTCGCGGCCATCGCCAACGGCGGCTACCTGGTCGAGCCCTATCTGGTGTCGCGTGTAACTTCCCCCGACGGCACTGTCGTAGAGAAGCGCCCGCAGTCCTCTCGGAAACGGATTATCTCCGAACAGACGGCCCAGACAATGAAAGAACTCTGCCATGGGGTAGTCCTCCACGGAACGGGTGACAGGGCCAACATCGAGGAATATCGCGTCGGAGGGAAAACGGGTACTGCCCAGGTGGCGCGGACGGACGGACGCGGCTATGCCCCGGGCAAGTACAACACCATCTTTGCCGGATTCGCTCCGGTGGCTTACCCGCGCGTTGTTGCGGTAATCGTGGTGCGCGAGCCGGAGATCCGGGAGCATTGGGGCGGGTATGTCTGCGGTCCTGTCTTCCGCGAGGTCGTGAGGGACGCGTTGATAGGAATGCATTGTCCGGAGGACCCCGTCAAACACGATATCGAGCGCCTGGCCGCTCAGGACGACGATCCGGACACCGTGATGGCGCAGGAAGAAATGGCCATCATCGAGCCGGATATGGTCAGTGTTCTTACCAAACTGGACGGCTTGGAACTTATCGAACCGCCAGCGGATTTTGTTAGTGAAGGTCCGATACTGCCGGATTTTGTGGGTATGACGAAGCGGGAAGCCCGGCAACGGATTGCGGAACTCGGGGTGGCCTGGGACATCCAGGGCAGCGGCTGGGTGGCGGAACAAGAGCCGCCTCCCGGCACACCGTTGTCCGAGGTGGTGCTGTGCCGCCTTCGGTTTTCAAATGAACGCAAGAAAGCAGACGATGAGACTTCGGGAGTTGTCACAGTGGCTAGACGCTGACCGGAATCTCGACGCGGACGTCGAGGTGGTGTCGGCTGTCGAAGATTCGCGCCGGGTAGCTCCCGGCGCGGTTTTCGTCGCGGTTCAGGGCGAACACAGCGACGGGCACCTGCACGCGGCGGAGGCGGTGGTCCGCGGGGCCGTAGCGGTGATTGGAGACCGGGCGGGCGTGGAGGAGTTGGCCGGTCTCCCCTATTTTTGTGTGCCGAATCCCCGGCGGACTCTTGGGGTGCTGGCTCACCTGCTCGCGGGGGACCCGTCGAAATCCATGACGGTTATCGGGATCACGGGCACGAACGGGAAATCCAGCACGGCGCTCCTGACGCAGCATGTACTGAACGCCTGCGGGCGTTCCGCGGCCTGCTTTGGCACTCTGGGATACTCGATAGGGGGAAGAACCCTGCCCGCCAAACACACCACGCCTTTTGGAGACGAGCTTGCGGACATGTTTCGCCGCGCGCGCCAGGCGCAACATACGCACGTGGTCATGGAGGTCAGTTCTCATTCATTGGCCCAGGAACGCGTGGCGGGCATCGACTTCGATGTTGCCGCATTCACCAACCTTACCCAGGACCACCTGGATTTTCATCGCGATATGGAGGCCTACGGCGCGGCCAAGCGTTTGTTGTTCGAGCAGATCGAGGGTCCTGGACGATTCACGGTGGTGAATCTCGAGGATCCGGCAGCGGAATCGTTTATCCATGCTTCCAAGGCGCCTTGCTTCACCTATGGCAAAGGCGGCGACGTGAGGGCGGTTGGCGTGCGGGCAGCCGGGCCCGGTACGGTGTTTCGCCTGGATTCGCCCTGGGGGCAGGCGGAGGTCTCCGTCGGACTGGTAGGCAAGCACAATGTGCTCAACGTCTTGTGCACGATTGCGCTCTGTGGGGGGCTGGAATTGCCCATTCCCGAGGTAGTCAACGGCCTTGCGAGCGCCCCCCGCATCCCCGGCCGCTTCGAACGTGTTGTCGCGGGGCAAGCCTTTGAAGTGATCGTCGATTATGCACACACCGAAGACGGTTTGCGGAACGTGTTGGAAGCTGCCCGGGCCATTTGCAGGGGACGCCTGATAGTGGTGTTTGGGTGTGGCGGCGACCGCGACCGGGGAAAGCGTCCCAAGATGGGCGCTGCGGCGGGCGAATTGTCCAATTACAGCATCATCACCTCGGACAATCCCAGAACCGAGGATCCGGAAAAGATCCTTCTTGACATCGAGGTGGGCATTCGGCGCGCCGGGAAGAACAAACCGGATGACTACCGTATCGTGCTGGACCGGGCCGAGGCGATTCGGGAGGGCATTGCGCTGGCGCGGGCCGGCGACGTTGTGCTCATAGCGGGCAAAGGTCACGAGGACTACCAGATCATCGGCACTGATAGGATTCATTTCGACGATCGCGAAGTTGCGCGCGCAATACTTGAAGGGAGCTGAGCTGAATGCCGTGGACATACTCGCTGGCGAATCTTGCGTCGGCGATCGGGGCCGCTTCTCCGCGCGTAGAAGGCGGTTTTTCATCCATTTCGACCGATACCCGGACGCTCAAACCCGGCGATGTCTTTTTTGCTCTTGCCGGCGCACGTTTCGACGCCAACGAGTTCCTTGACCAGGCATTTGATAAGGGAGCATGTGCGGCGGTTGCCCTGCGCACACACGAAAAGGGCCCGTGTCTGGTTGTGGACGACACCCTGCGCGCCCTTCAACGGTTCGCGCAGTGGCACCGGCAGCATTTCACCCTGCCGCTGATTGCCATTACCGGGTCCTGCGGGAAGACGACCGCGAAAGATCTGGCGGCGGGGGTTCTGGGCTCGCGCTACAGAGTGGTCAAGACCCAGGGCAATCTGAACAATGACATCGGCGTGCCTCTTTCACTGGCGCAGATTGACAGCGGGACCGAGTGCGGGGTGATCGAGATGGGCGCCAATCATCCCGGCGAGATCGCGGCGTTGTGCGCCATGGCGCAACCCACGGAGGCGGCGATCACCATGATTGCGCCGGCCCACCTCGAAGGGTTTGGCGCCATCGAGCAGGTGGCTGCGGCGAAAGCGGAAATTCTCAGCGGTCTCGGACGCAAGGGAATCTTCTATGTCAACAACGACGATCCCCGTTGTGTCCGTATTGCGGAAACATTTGACGGGGAAGTCGTTCGATTCGGCCTCTCGGGAGATGTTAGACTATGTGGGAGAGAAATCCTGCCATCGGGAGAGACCCGCCTGGCAATCGATCCTGTGGGCCGCATCACGCTTCCTCTCCCATGTCCTGCCCATGCGGTGAACGTGTTGCTTGCCGTGGCGGTGGGCATGCGTCACGGCGTCGAGGAATTTGAAGGCGCGCTCCGGCAGGCCCTCGAGACGACAGCCCGGTTTCGCGTGGTTCGGATTGGCCCCTGGGAGGTCCTGGACGACACCTACAATGCGAATCCCGCCAGTATGAAGGCGGCGCTCGAAGCGCTGGAGGCCCGCACAATAGCCGGTTTTCGGGTTGCGGCGCTGGGAGACATGCTCGAGCTGGGGGCGGCGTCCCGGGAACTTCATCGTGAGCTTGGACGGCAGGCCGCCGGATATGGCGTGAGCCACGTGTTTGCGTACGGGACCTTTGCGGGAGAGGTTGTCGCGGGGGCGCTTGAAGGCGGGTGCCCGCATGCGGAGGCCGCCGATGCGCCCGAATCGATTGCAGGAGCCATCCGCGCTCTCGAGCCGGAAGGGGGCGCTCTGTTGGCGAAGGGCTCGCGCGGGATGCGTATGGAGCGGGTAATCAAGGCTTTGCAGGCGTTGCACCAATAGAAGGAACCATATGTTTTATTATCTGGCAGAGAGTCTGGTTGAGCACGTGCGCGCGTTCAACGTTCTCACGTACATCACGGTGCGCGCAGGCGGCGCGGCCATTACCGCGTTCCTGGTCACGCTGCTGATTGGTCCCGCCCTGATTCGCCGGTTGCGTCAACTGAAGATTGGCCAGTTTATCCGGGAAGACCACGTCAAGGACCTTCATGCGCTGCACAAATCCAAGGCAGGCACTCCGACGATGGGGGGGACGCTTATCGTAGCGTCGACCATGGCATCGCTGGCGCTATGGGGGCGCTTCACCAACCGGTTGCTTGTGCTCGCCACGATTGTGCTGTGCGTTCTGAGCGCGCTCGGATTCCTGGACGATTACATCAAGATCCGCCGCAAGCACAACCTCGGATTGACCGCCAAGGCCAAGTTTGTGGGACAGATCCTCGTGGGGTTGCTGGTAGGCTTCTATTTGCTCCGCAACCCGATTACAACGAGCGCAACGCACTTATCCGACCGGGATATTATCAACTGGCGCGAACTAATGAGTGGACTGGCTCAGCAGGGTCTTGCCGGCGGTTCCTCTTCCGGGGAGCGGATTTGGCAACTGCTGCCCGCCGGTTTGCGCGAGCGTGCGGAGCGGAATCCCTGGGATTTCGCATGGAGCGATGGGGCCCGCGAGGAACTCCGGCAAGCGCTCAACACGATTCTTGCCATGCCCGATCTCTACGACCCGTCAGCTATGGGGCCGTTGCCGCTCACTGCTGAAGCGCACGAATTGCTCGAGACTAAACGTGTGAAGGGCGCACTCAGCGAGCCGGAAGTGCTCCGTCTGAACCGTCTCGTCCTTGAAGCCACGTTCCCCGACTGCCTTCTGTCCACCCAGCCGGATTTGCAGACCAAGGTGGAGGTGCCCGGCTTTCGGTGGCTGCTGATTCCTCTTGGAGCGGCATATGTCTTGTTCGTTGTGGTAATCCTGGTTTCATCCTCGAATGCCGTGAACTTGACGGACGGCCTCGACGGGCTTGCCGCGGGGGCGTCCATCATGTCTTTGCTGGCGTATACGGCGATTGCGTATGTCGTGAGCCGCTCGGACTGGTCTCATTACCTTTTCCTGATCTATGTGCCTGAAGCGGCCGAATTGACGGTGTTCGGGGCGGCGCTGCTGGGCGCGGGGCTGGGATTCCTGTGGTTCAATTGCCACCCAGCGGAGGTATTCATGGGGGACACGGGCAGTCTTGCCCTGGGTGGGGCGATAGGTACGATGGCTGTTTTGACGAAGCAGGAACTGCTTCTGATAGCGGTGGGCGGCCTTTTCGTGCTCGAGGCGCTGAGCGTGGTGATTCAGGTGGCCTCGTTCAAGCTGCGAGGCAAACGCGTGTTTCGGATGGCCCCCATACATCACCACTTTGAACTGGCTGGCTGGTCCGAGACCAAAGTGACTGTTCGTTTTTGGATCATAGCTCTCATTTTTGCGCTGATGAGTCTGGGCGCATTGAAATTGCGGTGATATCGTGGACGTTCGCGGGGAAAAAGTGACCATTGCGGGGATGGGCCGGACGGCGCTTGCCCTGGCCCGTCTCCTGCTTCGCGAGGGGGCGGAACCCTTTGTCTCGGAGATTAAGGGCAAGGAGGAGCGGGAAGCCTTGACGGCGGGCCTTGACGACCTTGGCATTTCGTGGGAATGCGGGGGGCACAGCCTCCGCGCCCTCAAGAACGCGGCCCTCGTGATTCCAAGTCCCGGCGTTCCCCCATCGGCGGAGCTCGTGCGGGATGCGCGCTCGCGCGGGATTCCCGTGATGGGTGAAATGGAGTTTGCGCACCGGTTCGCCGGCTCGAAAATTCTGGCCATTTCGGGAACCAACGGCAAGACGACAACGACGGAGCTGGCGCGGGCGCTGGTGGATGCTTGTGGCCACACCGTTCTGCTTGCAGGAAACAATGACATGCCGCTTTCGGCGGCGGTCATGGCGGAGCCCGCTCCCGAATACATTGTCCTCGAGGTGAGCAGTTACCAGCTTGAACTTGCGGACACCTTCCGCCCCTGGCTCGCCGCGTTGCTGAACATTACCCCTGATCACTTGGCGTGGCATGGCGGCATGGGCGGTTACATTGCGGCGAAGCGGCGCCTGTTCATGCGTCAAGGGGCGGGGGACGCGGCCGTGCTCAACGACGATGACCCACTTGTCGCATCGATGGATGTGCCTCCGGAAGCTGGCGTGTGGCGGTTCAGTCTCGATAAACAGCAGGATCGGGGGCTGTGGCTTCGGGGGGATGGGGGAATCTGCCAGGGGCGCGAGCCCATTGCCCAGGCGGCCGATACTCCTCTGCGCGGGAGGCACAATCTGCAGAATGTCCTGGCCGCGTTATGCATGATGCGCGCGGGAGCGTTCGACTGGAACGGGGTACTGGAAGGCCTGCGCGGATTCCAGGGGGTAGAACACCGGATCGAGTTTGTGGCCGAACGCGATGGCGTGTCCTTCTATAACGATTCGAAATCCACGAACATAGACAGCTTGAAAGTGGCTCTCGAGAGTTTTGAACAACCCGTGGTGTTGATCGCGGGAGGACGGGGCAAGGGCGCCGATTACAGAGTGCTGCGGGACCTGGTGGGGCGGCATGTCAGGAGTCTGATTACGCTGGGGGAGGATGCCCCCCTGCTTGAAGAAGCATTTGGCGATATGGTGGCAACGTGCCGCGCGGCGGACATGGCGGACGCTGTTGCGCGAGCCCGGCAGGCGGCATTCGCGGGCGATGCGGTGCTGTTGTCGCCCGCTTGCGCCAGTTTTGATATGTTCGACAATTTTGAACACAGAGGGAGTGTTTTCAAGGCGTGTGTTCGGGAACAGGTGAAAGGGTAGAACGATGAAACGCGAAACGCTGCTCTTGCTCATTGCGGTCATGATGCTGAGCGCCGTGGGGCTTGTGCTGGTATTCAGCGCGAGTCCTGCGTACACGAGCGTTACCGACAAAGACGATCCGCGCGACATGTTTCATTTCTTTTCCCGCCAGGTAGTGTATCTTACGCTTGGATTTGTCGGGATGCTCGCGCTTTCGCGGTTCGACTACCATCGATGGAACAGCCGATGGGCCTATAGAACGTTGCTTGTCTTGACCTTGGCGCTTCTCGTGTTGGTATTGGTCATAGGCGCGGAAATCAACAACGCCCGGCGCTGGCTCAGCCTGCCCATAGTAGGTACGGTTCAGCCCTCGGAATTTGCCAAATTCGCGATTGTCATTCTCCTTGCGGTCAAACTCTCTGAGAACCAGCATGATCTCAAAAGTCTCAAACGCGGGTTTCTGCCGCCCGTGTTGCTCATCATGCTTTTTTCGGGCTTGATAGTACTTGAACACGAGCTCAGCACGCCGGCGGTCATTGCCTGCGTGGGGATGCTGATGGTGGGCATTGCGGGGGCTCGATGGTGGCACCTCGGCCTCAGCCTGTTTGGCGGCGGAGCGGGTTTCGTGATTCTCTGTCTGGTGTCGCCGGAACGCATCAGACGGCTCCTGGCGTTTCTGGATCCGTGGGAACACCGGTTCGAAGACGGCATGCAGCTCGTGCAGTCTCTAGCCGGCTTTGCCCGCGGCGAGATTTGGGGCACAGGCGTGGGCGCCGGAGAGCAGAAACTGTTCTACCTTCACGCGGCGAACAATGACTTCATCTTCTCGGTGTGGGGGGAAGAGATGGGGCTTGTGGGCACACTTGCCTTGGTCGCGCTTTTCGTGTTTTTCCTGGTAATCGGCACGCGCGTGGCGTTATGCGCTCCCGACCTTCTGGGCGCTCTGTTGGCGTTCGGCGTGGTAATCATGATCGCTATGCAGGGAGCCATCAATATGGGGGTGACCACGGGGCTCCTGCCCACTACAGGTCTTCCGTTGCCGTTTATCAGCGCGGGCGGCAGCGCGCTGATTATGAATCTTGCCATGGTAGGGGTATTGTTAAATGTGGCACAGCAAGCTTCGGAACCGGAGGCTAAGGGCCGTTTGGCCGCTGCGGCGGCCTGACGGGCCCGATAGGGCAGTAGCAGGTCCATGCGAATCATGATTACAGGGGGCGGAACGGGCGGACACACGTCGCCGGCCGTTGCGGTGATTGAAGAGCTGCAGAAGCGCGATCCGATGCTGGCCGTACTGTGGGTGGGACGAAACCATGGTCTCGAACGGCGGATCTGTGAGCGGAACAATATCGCCTATCGCGGAGTGCCGGTCGCGGGATGGCCCAGAAGACGGACGTTACGCCGTTTGTGGGTCGCGGTGAAACTGACGTACAGCGCCGCGCGCTGCTGGCTCTATATCCGGACCTTTCAGCCCCAGGTGGTGTTTGGGGTGGGGGGCTATGTATCGCTGCCTTGCGGTTTGGCGGCGCAACGGCGCGGGGTTCCCACGGTCATACACGAGCAAAACCGTCTACTTGGGATGGCAAACCGGATGCTGGCCTCGAAAGCGTCCCGGGTTCTTTTGAGTTTCGAGGACACCGTGGGGGACTACCCTCGAGATCGCGCGGTTATTGTTGGAAACCCGGTGCGCGAAGGGTTTTTGCATCCTCCCGGCCGCGATGCGGCCTGCGCTGCTCTGAACCTCGACCCATTGATTCCCGTGGTGCTGGTGTGCGGGGGGAGCCAAGGCGCCCAGTCGCTGAACGAGGCGCTTACCGGCGCTTTGCCGCATTTCTCGCCTGGAGAAATCCAGGTGCTCTGGATGGCGGGCCAGGGAGGGATTGCGGAGGCTCGCGGCGTGGCCGGGGAGCAGAAACTTCGAATCGACACGTTCGCGTTCATAGATGATATGGTGACGGCATGCGCGGCAGCAGACCTTATCGTGAGCCGGTCCGGGGCCTCCACGACCGCGGAACTGGCTTGTCTCGGCAAGCCCTCGATTCTGGTGCCGTTCCCTCACGCGACTGATAACCACCAGGAGCAAAACGCCCGCGCCTTCGAGGATGCAGGCGCCGCCACGGTCATTCTTGACAACGAGTTGTCAGGTGAGCGGCTGGCGGACGCCATCAAGGCGCTCCTGGCTGATCCCGGTGGTCTTATGCGCATGGGAAACGCCGCACGGTCCCTTGCGCGGCCCGGCGCCGCCGAAGCAATTGTCGACGAGATCTTTGGGCTTGTTTTCGAACGGCCGCAGGACCTGTCAAGCGATTAGGACAGTGCATATTCCAGGGGCCGTTGAAAGAAATCGCCCCCCCTGTTAGCATCGTTGGTGCGCGTTTGGGTTCGCGCAGGCGCTGGCGCAGCTGCTCGACGTGCAAGAACCAAGGGATTCTGGATGCGGACATGCGGATATACTTCGTAAGACATGGGCAATCCGAGGGCGATATGGGCGGCGATTATTCACCCTCCGATCCCCCCCTGACCGAGTTAGGGCATGCCCAATCGGCCCGGGCTGGTCTCGCCCTTTCCGGGCAGGCCGTTGCCGCCTTGTATACCTCTCCCATGATGCGTGCCATGCAGACGGCGAAAGCTCTCCACGAGGTCCTGGGATTGCCTATGCAGGTTCGCGTCGAACTGGCGGAAACCTACCGGCCCGCGTGGCCCGCGCCGCCGGGCAGCGACGAACCTATTCCGAAACGGGGGCTCACCATTGCCGAGGCACGGACTATGTTCAGTGCCGCCAAGTATCCAGAGGACGTGGGATTGGATGAGGCGTGGTGGGAGGCTCATGTTCGCGAGAGGCGCGAAGGCGCGTATGCACGCGCGGCAACCGCGTTGAAGGCCCTGCGCCAGCAGCACGCGGATGACGCTCGAATCGTGGTTGTTACGCACGGTGGTTTTGGCAGCGTGCTGCTGAGCGTGGCCCTGGAATGCCCGCCGACCGATCAGAATCGATTCAGCCAATACAATTGCGCGGTCAGCCTGCTCGAGACCATGAAGGAGGGGGCGCGTCTCCATTACCAGAACCGGGTTGACCATATTCCGGAGGGCCTGCGCACGGATCCCACGTGAATCAGGCGCGTTATTGGATTGGCCTCAGGGCGTATAGTCCTCCGAAGTTGATATGGCCCCACGGCGCATCCGACTGATCCACGACGCGCACCCGCACCCGCTTGCCGTTGAATTGGGACCATTGCACGCGGACGTTTCCGAAGTGGTTGCTGCCGTTGCCAGTGGTTTTCCAGAGGATGCCGCCCTTTTCGGCGTCCACGAGTGCGACATACGTTCGTTCTTCGTCGAGGCCGCCCGAGGCGATCACGGTATAGAAGTCGTCTTCAATTACGAACTCGGGCGATTCGAGCACCGCCATGAATTCGTCATGGGCGTGGGAATCGCCGGGCGATTCCGCCGTGCCGATGAAATGCTGCATGGGAGGGCAGAAATTACTGCGCGCGGACGTCGTGAACGGCTGGGCCAGATTGCCTTCGAGCACCCGCCACAGGGCGCGGGCTTCCGAACTGTCAAAATCAAATACAGGAACGGCCATTCTCGGCTGAAAAGAGAGTTCCGCGATTTGTATGCCCTGGAGGCCCGGCAAGAGTGCGGCGATGTAGTAGTGACCCTCGTGCAGGATGACCTCGGGGGCGGCCACAGGCAGGGTGCACACGAAGCTGTCGTCGTCGTCGATCCCGAAATTGAATGGATTGTGGGATTGGTAGACGGATGTCTGGGCGTGTTCGCCGTACGCTTGGGTGCGAAAGAGATGATAGAGCCCCGGCGCGGTTTCGACGGCGTGGGGGCACTCGCAGGAAAACGGGTTGTTGCCCGCGCGGCCGCCGTACGCCACAACCATGGAGTCGCTCCAATCGCGGAGATCAGCGGAAGTTCTGCAGAAGACATACCCTTTCCCCCTTGGGAAGGCCGTATAGTAGACGTGCCATTTGGCTTGGGTATGGAGGAGGACGGGATCGCGCGTGTTTTGTCCAGGCCCCTCTGTGAATACGCCCGTTGTGCCATTCGACAGAATCCGGCGCGTGAATTGCTTGCCGTCCTCGCTCGTGGCGAAACACATATGTTCCCAGTCGCCGTAAACCATGTGGTAAAGGCCGTTCCACCGCACCACGTGGGGGGCCTGTAATCCCCCGAGGGGTTCGCCGAGAGCGGGGTCCGCTTCCATGGCGATGCCCTTGGGCGCCCAATCGGTGTCGGTCAAATTCTTGCCCTCCCACCGGTAGAACAGCCGCGTATGGCCGGGTACGTTCGTGAACCGGATGCACGACCACAATTGCCACGTGCCGTCGGCGGCTTGCCAAACTGCGAAATCCACGGGCTGCTGGCCGTCGCGTGTGTACGCGCCTACGTCCGGATTATGCGCCACGGTCCACCAGTCACCTTCGATGCTGGGGATCACCGTAATGTCCTGTGCCGCGGGGACAGCCCGGCACAAAACGCAGCCAGACACGGCTAGGAGAAGAAACAGGGACATCCTGGAGGTCCTCCTGGGTTATCTTGGTTCTCTATGAGTCAGCATACGGCTTGCGGTACATCGAATCCAAAACAGACGCAGCCGCGTCCTTCCCTTGCCTCTGATGGCACTGCCGGGGATTGCGCCAAACCCAGTTTGCGTGTAGTGTCTACAGGAGTGAAGCTGCAAGATGCCGCGAAAGGAGGGGGGAGAAGTGCGGCACATTGTGAAGCTCGACGTCTCGGAGTCGTATGCCGCCATTTCGCCGCTTATCTATGGACTCACTCTCGAGCATGCGGGCTCGTGCGTTTACGGCGGCATCTGGGCGGAGATGCTCGAAGACCGCAAGTTCTTTTATTCGCCCAACGACGCGGAGTCTCCATGGACGGTTCCAAGCGGGAGCGTCGAGATGCTCGCGTCGATGGCCTATGCCGGAGAGCGGTCGCCCACGGTATGGCTCCCGGGGCGCATTGCCCAGGCGGGATTGTGCCTCGAGGCCGGGCGTGAGTACGTTGTTCGGCTGGTCGTGGCCGGTGCATCGTTGCGGGGCAGCGTCGAGGTTGCGCTGTGTTGGGGTAATGCCTCGGAACAGCGTGTTACGGCTGCCCTCGGGCACGTAGGAGAGAACTACGCGCCCGTGACCGTCACCCTTACCCCTTTGGGCGCCTCTGATAATGGCCGTCTCGAGCTTGCGGGCCACGGGAAAGGGGCGATGCGTATCGGCGCGGTTTCTCTCATGCCTGCCAATAATGTGCACGGCATGCGCCGCGATACCCTCGAAGTTCTCAGGCGTTTGAACGCTTCCCTGTATGAGTGGCCCGGAGGCGTCTTTGCCGGCGTTTACGACTGGCGCGACGGCGTGGGCCAGCGCGACCGGCGCCCTCCATGTCTTATTCCGGCGAGTAACAGGGTCGAATCCAACGATTTTGGGTTCGGTGAGTTCATGAGATTCTGCGCTGAGATGGGTGCGGAACCGTTCGTGGTGGTCAACAGCTCTGAGGGAAAGGTTCATCTCGCGGTCGATGAGGTACGTTATGCGAACGGCCCCGGCAACGCCGGGCCCTCCAGACTCCGTGCGGACGCGGGCCGCAAAGAGCCGTACGGGGTCACGTTGTGGGGCATGGGCAAGCAACAGCATCGGACCCTGAATCTGGCCAGCCCCCAATTGGAGGAGCTGACCAAGAGGCACAACGTTCTGGCGGATTCCCTGCGCGCCGCGAGCGGCAATATCAAGCTGGTATGCGTGGGCGGGTCAAAGGAGCACTGGCGCGGGGCAATCCTTGCGGGCTGCGCCTTGAGCGTAGACATGCTCGGCGACCGATGCCGCAACGAGGGGGGGGAAACACTTGGAGACCTCATTGAGCACATGACCGAGGACATACGAGAGTGCGCACTGGCCTTCCGTGACCTCATACAGACGGTCCCGGAGATAGCGGGCCGCGACATCCGCCTGGCCATCGACCAGTGGAGTTATGCGTTCGAGCGCGAACCCTCGGCGGATAAGACCCCGGTGTCTTTGACGTGGGCGCACGGGCTGGCAATCGCGGCAGGGCTTCACCAGCTCATTCGTGACAGCGACGTGATCGATTTGGCTGCCTACGCTCCCGCCTCGGACGCCCTGGGCGCGGTCTGGGCTTCCGGGGACGGGGTTTGCATGACCGCTGCCGGCCACGTGCTTTCACTCTACCGCAACCACTTTGGGACAAACGCGGTGCCCGTGAAAGGCGACACCGCGCCTCTGGATGTTGTGGCCGCATGGACCGAAGACCGTTCCTCACTGACCCTCGGCGTGATCAATCCCCTCGAAGAAGATGCCCTGATCGAGCTGGTCATGAAAGACGCCAGGGGCGTGCGCCCCGAAACATGTTGGGTTGTTGCCGCACCCGGTGCGGGCGCCGTGAACGTCCCCGGGAAGGAAGAAAAGATCGTACTCGAAGAGCGAACCGTGAGCTTTAACGAAGGCGTGTTGACCAGCCCGCCTCTTAGCGCGAGCATTTTCCGGTTGCGCGTGGAGTAATGTTGTGCGGCGCAGACAGGGCGCGGGGCGAGCGAGATCATCGAGTCCTCTGGGTGTTCGGGCTGTTGGGTGTTTTCCCCGTTACCAGACGGGGTAACGGGGCTAGATTTCCTCGAGCTTGACCACCCGGCGTTCGAGGTCGGACCGGATGGCGGCGAACGCCACCCGGGTAGCGAGGACCGCATCGTCGATGCCGCAAACCATGGGCCCTTCGCCGCGGATTTCGTCGACAAACCGGTCGATGGCTTGTCCGTGTCCGCGATCGGGGCATGCAGCAAGAATGAGTAGGGGGTCGGCGCCGCGCGAGATTTCCTCGCACGCCCGGCGCTTCTTGTCCAGCCAGCCCGGAAGACCGCCCTGGACGCCAACATCGGGGAACCGGTCGTCGAGCATGTCGTAACAAATTCGCGGGGGGGCGTCCGCGATGCCTGCCGTGCGCACTTCGACCATGTGGTCAACAACCACAACGCCGCCGTTGCCCATGACCTCGTACAACTCTTTTGGGTAGCCGAAACTCCCGTTCGCGCCCATGAAGATGGTGGCGATCTCCCCGGTCTTGTAGCGGATCACCACGCCATGATTGAGCATGCCGCCCGACAAGGCCGCCGCTTCCTCGGGTTCGGCCGCCAAAAACCAGTTGCACAGGTCGGTGAAATGCGTCATCTCGAACAGCATCGGCCCGAATCGCGCCTGTTCCTTGTCGAAGACCCAGCCTTTCCATGAGTACCAGTCGTCGTTGATACGGACAGACATCCCCGCCACGCCGTCGTCGGGCAGCGCGGGCCGGACGCCGCCTTCGCGGTCGAAGCGCCATGGACACGGCTTGGGATCCTCCATATGACCGCGGAAAATGCGGTGCGCGTCGAGCATGGCGGGCGAGTTGCGCCTGTTATGCCCCGCGCAGAAGGGAATGCCCGCGCTCTTGACGATCTTTTGAATCTCGCGCGCTTCCTCGAGTGTCCCCGCGACGGGTTTCTCGACGTATACCGGCTTGCCTGCCTCCGCGCACGCCGCAATCACCGGGAGCCGCAGTTTCTCGGTGGTGGCCAGTACCACGCCCTCGACCTCGGGGTCGTTGATAGCCTCGAGGTAGTCGGTGGTAATCTTCTGCACGCCGAACTGTTCGCGGCATGCGCGAAGGGCCGTTTCGGAGACATCGCAACACGTGTGCAATTGCGTTTTCGCAGACCGGGCAATATTGGGGATGTGCTGGCTGCGTGCAAGCATCCCGCACCCGATAACCGCGAACCTCATTGGCTGGTGCATGGCCAATTTCTCCAGGTGATCCATTAAGGCAATTGACCGCGTAGAATCTGCGAAAGTTTGAATTATAACACGCCTTATCGAGACCACCCGCGCCCCGGTCACCATTTGTCGCAACCGGCGCCGTGGCCGGTCGTACGAGTGCTGGCTCTGCCGCCCCAGCGGGGCTCCGGACCGCACGCCGGTTCCCATCGCGAGGCCCGCAAGAGCGGAGGACGATAATGATGCGCGACTCTGTCCGCCCGCAATGTGATTAGAACGCCGGTAGGGAAACCGGCTCTCCGTTTGTGCCAGTTTCTACGTGGGAAAACAGTCAGTCCCTCGCTTCAGCCGCGCCTGGGCTGTTGCTCGAATATTCTGTGAACTTTTTATGTTAGTGTCTACGCAGGTACACCAAAGAAACTTGAGGAACAGTTATGCCCGTACGAAACATTATCAGGATTAACGAGGATCTTTGTGACGGATGCGGCAAATGCATCACCGGATGCGCAGAAGGCGCGCTGGCCCTTGTCGACGGCAAAGCGCGGCTGGTCAAGGAGAGTTTCTGCGACGGACTCGGCGCGTGCATCGGCGAATGCCCGAAAGGCGCGCTGACCATCGAGCGCCGCGAAGCCGACGAGTTCGACGAATCCGCGGTAGCCGAGGCCATGCATATAGCCCCCTCGGTTCGTCCTGTCCCTCGCCATTTCCCCGGCTGTCCCGGGGCGGCTCAGCGCGAATTCGGGCAGCGAAAAGCCTCGGTACATGCCGGCGGCGACCTGCCTTCCGCACTGACGCATTGGCCGATTCAGCTTCACCTGATCATGCCCGACGCGCCTGCCTTCCGAAACACCGACATCCTCATCGCGGCGTCGTGCACGGCCTTTGCGTGCGGCAAGTTCCATCCGGAGCTTCTGGACGGCCGTTCTCTCATCATCGCGTGCCCCAAACTCGACAACCTGACGGGCTATGTCGATAAGCTCACGTCACTTTTCGTTGATGCTCAGCCCCGGAGCGTGACCGTAGCCCGCATGGTCGTCCCGTGTTGCCAGGGACTCACCCTCCTGGTGAAACAGGCCCGCGAGATGGCCATGAGCGATGTGCCCGTCGAGGAAATCGTCATTGGCCTTGAGGGGGAAGTCAGAGACTGACGGTGTCACTCATGCCCACCGCTCGGCGGCATCGATGGCGAGGCGGGTCCAATCGTGGAGGCGGCGAGGATGACCCGCGAGGGTCTGGAGTTCGCGCAGAATGAGCTGGTAGCGACATCCCTGCAGGCGCCTTGCGCCGTCTTCGAGGTCGCGGCCGATGGCGTCCAGGTCGTCGGGAAACACCACGCGGCTTGCTTTCTGCCGCCACATGATCACGTAATCCGTGCCGATGCGCTCGATCACTCTGCCAAGATCGGTCCATGCGCTGCAGACAAAAATACGCAGATTGGGCAAACTCAGTACGCCCTCGATCTTGTGCGTCAGGTTCTCACAGCAGCCGTAGGCCGACAAGCCGAACTGCTCGATGATGGGCCGCTGATACTCCATGCAGAACTCGCGCCACATATCCGGTCCAACCGCGTCAAACTCCTGGCTGTTGGCCATCACCCAGCAGTTGCGATAGGTTACCGGACCGTCCTGGGGGCCTACGGGGTCGCTGCAGACCATCGGGCCGGTGTTGTTGGGCGAGAGCGTGCCCGATTCCGCGACGGCCTTCATCCCCGCCAGCGAGGCGTCGCGCAGATAGGCCATAAGGCGGTGTATCAACTCCGGCGCGGCCATCATCGAGACCATCATCTCCTGAAGTCCGATCAGGTCCGCGGCGTAGGTTACGAGGGTGGCGTTGAGAGGAGGTGCGGCCGTCACGCGCACCGGCATGATATCGGCGAACAGGTCTCCCGCACGATTGAGTTCACGGTCCGTTGCGTCGGCGTCGACAGTGAACGAGGGCATGCGGAGTTTGTCGAAATCCGCCTCGGCCTTCAGCGGCGGCGCGTAAGCCCACGCGCCGCCCTCGGCCCCGGAATCACGGTGCTCAACGTCTAAGCCCCACAGGTTTGGCGGCTCGCACCGGAACGCCGCGCTCACCTCGAAATACGGCTCGAGGGGGGAATCATCACCGATCTCATTCTTGATGAGCGTCTGCCGGAAACCTCGTTCCCAGCCGCGCATCCACGGGTCCGGGCATTTCAGTGTGTTCTCCGGCAGGAGTTCATCCCACGCGCCGACGGGACGGCACCACACGGGCGCGCGGTCGGGTTTGCGCAGGGCATTGACGTCGCACCACCGCTGACGGATCCGTTGATTCGCCCCGCTCAGGGCGATTTGGGCCACTTCCATGGCGAGCGCCCGCACAAGCGCCGCATCCTTACTCGCAGCCATTGCCATGAAATCCCTCTGACCGCGGTTACCCCTTAACCACTCCTACCGGGCGGATGCGCGCGACGCGCCGCGAGATTCCCGCCGTATCCAGTACCGCCGTGACGGCGTCTATGTCTTTGTATGCGCTGGGACTTTCTTCGGTCACGGTTTTCTTGCTGCGTGCCATAACGAAGATGCCCTGCTGCTCGAGTTCGCGCAGCAGCGCCGCCGCGTCTTCGCCTTTTCGGGCGGAGGTGCGGCTTTTCACCCGGCCCGCGCCGTGGCACGCGCTTCCGAAGGTCTCGGTCATCGCCTCGTCCGTGCCCGCACACACCCATGACCCCGTGCCCATGTCGCCCGGTACAAGGACCGGCTGTCCCACGCGGCGGTACGCTTCCGGCACTTCTTCGCGGTTTCCCGGAAACGCGCGGGTCGCGCCCTTGCGATGCACACACAGGCGCCGGCGCTGCCCTTCGACCTCGTGAATCTCGAACTTGGCGATGTTGTGGCAAACGTCATAGACCAGCCGGATGTCGAGGGCCTCGGCCGATGCGCCGAGCGTGCCTTCCAGCGATATCCGCGCCAGGTGCATCATCACCTGCCGGTTGGCCCAGGCATAGTTCGCCGCGGCAGCCATGGCCGCCAGGTAATCGCGCCCTGCCTGGCTCTTCACGGGCGCACAGCACAGTTGGCGGTCCGGCAGGTCGATTCCGTAACGCGCAGCGGCCCGCACCATGGTCTGGAGTGAATCGTCGCACACCTGGTAACCCAAGCCCCGGCTTCCGCTGTGGATCATGAGCGTGACCTGCCCCTCGCGCAGACCATAGGCCCTGGCGATTTCAGCATTCTCGATGCGGTCAACCACCCCTACTTCGAGGAAATGGTTTCCCGAGCCGAGAGTGCCGAGCTGTTCTTCGCCCCGGCTCTTCGCGCGTTCCGATACCACATCGGGGTCAGCGCCGTTCAGGCGGCCATGCTCCTCCGTGTGAGCGAGGTCTTCCTGGTTGCCGTAGCCTTGCTCGACTACGCATGACGCGCCATCGGACAACACGCGCTTCATGTCCTTGGTGCTCAGCTTCGGAATAGCCCCGCTCGAGCCTACCCCGCATGGGATATCGCGGTACAGTCCGGTCACGATGTCGCGTATCCTGTCCCGCACGCCCTGGTAATCCAGGGCCGTCGTCATCAGGCGCACCCCGCAGTTGATGTCATAGCCCACGCCGCCGGGCGAGATCACGCCGTCATTGTCGGGGTCCGTAGCCGCCACGCCGCCGATGGGAAACCCGTACCCCCAGTGCGCGTCGGGCATGGCCAATGAATACCCCACAATGCCCGGCAGACACGCCACGTTGGCCACTTGGTCCACCGCGTTGTCCGCTTCGATCTTCTTGATAAGCTGGGCGTCGGCGTAGATGCGACCAGGCACGCGCATCTTCCCTCGTTTCGGGATCTCCCAGGTATAATCGTTGATTCGTTTGAGCTCTGTTCGCGCCATACCTCGCATCTCATGGGGTGGTTAGAGGTCGAATATGGCTTCCGCGCGCCACCCCGTTTCCTGCTGCTCCACTTTCATTCCGTGGTACGTGGCGGCCTTGACCTCGTCTTCGCGGTCTTCCGCCCGGTATCGGTACCCTTGTACTTCTGCCTCGACGCGATTCGCATCCGCGTGCATGAAGCGGAACCGCGTGACTGCAAAGTGCTCGGCTTCCATGAGGTAAATGAGCTCCTGGAGCCAACGCACCAGCACGTCCTCCGGTTTCTCGGCCGCTATACTGATCAAACGCCGGTCCTCGCTCCTATCTTCCATGCGCCTGAACGCGACCGCGTACAAGGCGAGCGCGGCCGCCTCGAGCAGTTCCGCGAACGTAGCGCCCGTACATTCCACGCGCGCGTCAGCGGTGTGTTCCAGAAACCGGTAGTTCATGATCCCTCGCTGCGCCTGCACCTTGTAATCTAGCATAGAAGATGGGCGCCGCAGGAAAACTGTTCTTCAGAGCGCGTCAACCGGCTGGTCTGCGCGCCCTACGCGTGGGTGATGAAGCTGAACATAAAACGCGCACCCAGCAGCAATTCGACGATTATCAGGCGAGGCAACAGGAGTATGTTGAGCGTGAGGAACCGCCAGGACTTGAAACGGGCGATAACGTCTTTCCGGTAGGCATTGAACTTCCGGCGGCGGGCCACGTAGCTGATCGCCAACTCCTCATATCGCTTCACGAGCGAATCGGCCACGTACCGTTCGGCATCCGCGATGGTGCGCCATGTGGGCATCTGGACGTCAAAGCTCTGCAGGTACTGGCGGATTTCGTCGGCCTGTTTTGCCAGGCGCTTGCTCACGCGGCGGCTTTGCGCGCGGCTGCTTTCGCTCAGTTGTTGCAGGCGTTCGGCGGCGGACGCGAGCGTAACGCGGATCTCTTGTGCTGCCACGTCGTAACGGCCTTTGAGATTGGTTTCCCTGAGGCGGTCCTGCAGGCGGGGCAACTTCGCCCGCAACTCGGCCAGGGTTGCCCATTTGGGATCGTCGGGTTTCCGCGTGAGCATCCAGATTTCCTGGAACTCGAGGAATATCTGCGCATAGGTGCGGAACGTCCAGAGGGTTTCTCTCACGCACCGCCACAGAAAACGCGAAACGCTCTCGCGCGGGAATGTGGCCCGGCGCGCCTTGCGTTCGCGCCGCTTCACGAGGCCGGTGAACATGGGATGGCTGCCCTCCAGCGTGGCATA
>Ga0116185_1001457_pt1 | contig 23604 bp, 20 predicted proteins | sample AD_JPNNA7_MetaG_FD_89754 | JGI IMG/M metagenome (GOLD analysis project Ga0116185, IMG submission 89754) | Active sludge microbial communities of municipal wastewater-treating anaerobic digesters from Japan - AD_JPNNA7_MetaG | ecosystem: Engineered > Bioreactor > Anaerobic > Digestate | place...
AACTGTACTAGTATTGTTCACCCCTCCCCCGGGGGAGGGGTGAACAGGCCCGGAGAACAACAAAAGGAAACCAGCTGCTTCGAGACCACCAAGGCACTTTTACAGAAACTTCTTGACGCGGGCCGCTTGAAGCGTGAGGGCGTCTGCTGCATGATAAGCTTGTGGCGCAGCACTGCAACTTCAGGGGGAAACCAGCGTGAAGGGTCATGCAGTTATCTTTACAGACCGGCTCAAGGTCGAATATATGCCGGTCACTATTCCCGAGCCCGGCCCCGACGACGTGGTCGTCGATACGCGGTTCTCGTGGATCAGTAACGGCACCGAAGGGTCGTTCTTGCGCGGAGAACGCATCAACGGCGAGACGCCCTACCGCGAAGGCGATCCGTGGCCGTTTCCCATTGCGGCCGGCTACCAGAGCACGGGTATCGTGACCGCCGCCGGGGCGAACGTGGCCAGCCTTGCACCCGGAGAATGGGTGTTCAGCGCGCTCGGCCGTATCGAGGGGATGTACGAACCCGCCGGAGGTCACATCTCGCCCAAGGTCTGCCATAAATCCCAGATCTGGAAACTGCCCCAAGGCCTGTCGCCGGTCGCGGCCAGCGGACTGGTCCTGACGCAAGTAGGCTACAATTGCGGCACGCGCCCCCCGGTGCGCGTGGGCGACAAGGCGCTAGTCATCGGCGACGGCATGGTCGGCCACTGGTCTGCCCAGACTCTCGAATGGCGGGGCGCCGAGGTGATGCTCGCCGGAAAACACGACGAACGGCTCGCCATGTTTTCGGAAACGCACGGCGGAAAGCGCCTCAATATCGCGAAAAATGATTTGAAAACGCAGGTCAACACATGGGCGCCCGAGGGCATTCAGGTCCTCGTGGATACGGTCGGTTCAATCGACACCATCCTGGCCTGCCGCCCCCTCTGCCGTCACAATGGGCACATTGTCTCAGCCGGTTTCTACGGGACCGAATCGTTGCTGGACGTGCAGCAAGTGCGGTTTGGCGAGCTCACGCTTCACACGCCGTCGGGCTGGCAGCAGCAACGTATGGACGACACCCTCGCGCTCATTGCCGCGGGGCATCTGCAAACCCTGCCGCTCATCACCCATCACTTCCCGGCGGCACGGGCCGCGGACGCATGGGAGCTGATTGTGAAACGCACGAAGCCTGTACTGGGCGTCATTCTGGACTGGGAATAGAGCTCTTCGAGGAGGAGGAATGATTCCATGAAAGCCCTGCAGATTCTCGAGCCCGGGCGCGCTGCCATCGTGGATATTCCGGCCCCGAAACCGAAGCCGAACGAAGCCCTGGTGCAGATCGAGGCGGTGACAACTTGCCCCCACTGGGACATGCACATCCTCGGCGGTCAGCCCATGTTCGCGGGAGGCGCCCTCGATTATCCCTACACCGTCGGCCAGCCCGGTCATGAGGCCGTCGGCCGCGTAGTGGCCACGGGCTCGAAGGTGACCACGGTATCCGAGGGCCAGCGGGTCTGCGTGTGGCGCGACCGCGGTCACGACGTCCAAGGCTGTTATGCGGAATACGTGGCCGCGGACGAAGCCGTGCTGATTCCCGCGCCTGAGGGCCTGCCCTCCGAGGCGCTCGCCCCCCTCGAACTCGCCATGTGCGTTTCAGTGCATATCCTGTTCGCCGAAAAGCTCGCCGCGTTGCGGGGCAAGCGCGTAGGGGTGTTTGGGCTGGGTCCCGCGGGGCTGGTGTGCGTCCAGCTCGCACGGGCTGCCGGGGCCGCCGGCGTGCTCGCTTTCGACCCGCTGCCGCAACGGCGTGCACTGGCCAGCGGGTTCGGAGCCGCTCGTACGGTCGACCCGACAGACCCCAAGGCGATGGCCCAGGTACCTCCGCGCAACGCGAATGGCGCGCTTGATGCCTGCTTCGACTGCGCGGGGACTGTTGGGGCCGTTCGGACCGCCATGGCCGTCACGCGCGAACTGGTCGTACTGTTTGCGGTACAGCGTGAGCCCTATACCTTCTTGCCCGAGTATTGGGGCGGCCTGGTGTTGGCGGGCGCGCAACCCCATACGCGGGAGGGCGCCGAACGCGCCATGACCCATATTCGGAACGGCGAGCTGGATCTGCGCACACTGGTCACCCACACGCTGCCGCTCAGCGAGTACAGCCGCGCCGTCGCACTGTTGAAGAATCAGGAAGCCCTCAAAATAGCCCTGATCCCCGGAGACGTTGTCCAATGATCAGCCCCGAGAAACGAAAGAACCTCCTCGCCAAATCCCGCAGCGAGGTGCAGTGGCAGGGAGAGCCCCTGCTGGGCAGCATATACGGAGAAGACGAGGTCGACGCGGCGGTACAGGCCATGCGGCGCGCGTCTGATGTAAGCCTCGGATTCGGATTCAGCGCGCAGCCCATTCCTGAGTTCGAGACAGCCTTCGCGGCGTATGCGGGCACGAAACATGCCGTCGCCATCAACAGCGCCGGACCCGGTCTCGACATGGCCATGCGCTATCTGGAACTCGAGCAAGGCGATGAGGTCATCGTGCCGGCCGTCAATTTCGTAGCCGCTCCGCTTGCCGTGATTGGCGCGGGGGGACAGGTGGTCTGGGGCGAGGTCGACCCCCGTACGTTCGAACTCGACCCCAACGACGTCGAGAAAAAGATTACCCCCCGCACCCGCGCGATATTCCCAGTCCACATGAACGGACTTTCGGCGCCCATGGACGACTACCTCGAACTGGCCAGGCGGCATCCCCACGATAAACACGGGCCGCTGGCTGTCATCGGCGACGGCGCGCGGGCGTGCGGCGGGGAATACAAGGACACGAAAATCGGCAAGCGCGGGCTCATGAATGTCTTCTCATTCCATACCATGAAGAACATGACGACCCTCGGCGAAGGCGGCATGATCACGACCGACGATGACGGCGTCGCGGAGTTCTGCCGTTCCACGCGCTTCTATGGGATGGCCACGGATATCTGGGGCACCTCGAACGTCATGACGACGGTGCAGGCGGCCGTGGGGCTTGTCCAGCTTGGCCGCCTCGACGGCTTCGTCGAGGCGCGCCGGACCCTCGCCTGGCGCCGCCATGAACTGCTCGAGGGTGTCGAGGGTCTCACGCTCCCCCTCGAACCTGCTGACTGCAAACACTCGTTCTATCTCTACACATGCCTGGCGCCGAAAGAATGGGCGGGTGAAAAGCGCGATTCGCTGATGCAGATGCTGGCGGAGGTGTACGGCGTACATTGCGTAGTCGCCAACAGACCGGTCTACGAGTACCGCAAATTCCTGCGCGACCAGACGCCCGGACAGCGGCTGCGCCTGTCTGAACAGATTGGCGGACGGCTGTTCTGCATCCCCATCCATCCCATCATGTCGGCGGCGGACAACGAATTCATCTGCGCCGCGGTCATTGAATGCATGGAGCAGCTACGCTGAGCCGTCGCGCCCGGAACGAAGCGGTCATTCAGCGGCGTAGACCTCGAGTTCGGCGATGCTCATCCGGCTGCCTTCGGCCAGGGTCGAAGCCTGTAACATGCCGCTCTTGCCGTAGCGGCCGGAGTGACAGCGACGGGAGTGAGAATTGCATTGGTCTGTGTCCGTATGTTAATATGCGCCCTCGACTTCGGGTGAGATCTGCCCTTTTTCAGATCGTGGCCAGGTTTCAAAACGTGCGAGAACTATGTTCGAATCGCTGACAAAACGGCTGGAAGCCGCCTTCAAGAATATTCGCGGTCAGGGAAAACTGACCGAGAAAAACATGAAGGACAGCCTCCAGGAAATCCGCCGGGCGCTGCTCGAGGCCGACGTTAACTATAAGGTTGTCAAGCAGTTCATCGCGGACGTCCAGGAGGAGGCGCTCGGGCAGAAAGTGCTCGAGAGCATCCAGCCGGGCCAGCAGATCGTCAAGATTGTTCACGACGCGCTCGTGCGGACCATGGGCGGCTCGAATGAACCCCTGAGATTTGCCGAGAACCCGCCGACCCTCATCATGATGGTGGGGTTGCAGGGTCAAGGAAAAACGACCAGCGCAGGCAAGATCGCGCTGCATTTGAAGAAAAAGGGCCACAAACCCCTCCTGGTGGCCGCGGATGTGTACCGCCCGGCGGCCATCAAGCAGTTGGAAGTCGTGGCGCAGCAAGCCGGAGTCGAGTGTTTCAGCCTCGGGGAACACGCCGACCCCGTGGACACGTGCGTGATGGCGCGCGGGGAAGCCCAGATGCGCCAGTGCGACGTCATCATCATGGACACCGCCGGCCGTTTGCACGTGGACGAGCAGATGATGGCCGAGGTCCGCCGCATCCAGAGCCAGGTGTCGCCTCACGAAATCCTGTTTGTCGCCAACGCCATGACCGGGCAGGACGCCGTCAACAGCGCGAAGCAATTCCACGATGCGCTGCCCTTGACGGGCGTCGTGTTGACCCAGTTGGACGGCGATGCGCGCGGCGGCGCGGCCATCAGCCTGATCAGCGTTACCGGTTGCCCGATCAAGTTCGTGGGCACCGGTGAGAAGCTCGAGGCGCTCGAGCCGTTCCATCCCAAGCGCATGGCCGATCAAATCCTGGGCATGGGCGACATCGTCTCGCTCGTCGAAAAGGCCCAGGAGGTCGTCGACAGGGAGCAGGCCCTCAAGTTTCAGGAAAAGGCGCGCAAGGCCACCTGGGACCTCGAGGATTTCCTGCAGCAGATGCAGCAACTCAAGAAGATGGGGTCCATTGGCGACCTGGTCCAGAAAATTCCCGGCATGAAGAAGATGATGGGCAAGGCGGCGATGGATGTGGACGAAGACGAGATGAAATATGTCGAGGCGATCATCTATTCGATGACGCCCGAGGAGCGGCATAAACCCAAGCTCATCAACGGCAGCCGCCGCCGCCGCATTGCGGATGGCAGCGGGACCTCGGTGCAGGAGGTCAACAGGCTCCTCAAAGATTTCGAGCAGATGCGGACGATGATGAAGAAGATGATGAAAGGCGGGAAAAAGGGCCGCAAGGGCATGCCGATCATGCCCGGTTTCTAGCGTGTGGCGTTCGATATGGCATTTCATGACTAATGGCGCCCTGACTGATACGGCATAAGAGCAGGGCCGCGCGAAGAACGCGGCCAGGAGTGAAAGGAACAATGGCAACAGTAATACGTCTGAAGCGAGGCGGCCGCACCAATGCCCCCTACTACCGCGTGGTGGTGGTGGACGGACGGACCCGCACCCAGGGCCGCGTAATCGAGGAAATCGGCTTCTATCATCCCTGCGCACGGCCCGAACCGCGCTTGGAAATCGATGCAAAGCGCGCCCTGAAGTGGTTGTGCCAAGGCGCACGCCCCTCGGATACCGTGCGGTCATTTCTGGCCAAGAAAGGCGTCATGGAGATGTACGCCAAAGGCGCGAAGCCAGAAGATCTGAAGGAAGCAACGCCGGCGGAAGAACCGGCCGCGGCAGCCGAAACGGCAGAAACTGCGGCAACGTGAACCCCCGGGCCCCCGGTGCGAACCGGGGGCAAAGCGGAGCGGGACTGGAGAATGCCTGCTCCGGGGAACGCGCCGCGAAGAGGATTCGCAACGTGAAGCAACTCATCGAGTTCATTGCGAAAAAGCTGGTCGATCATCCCGAGGATGTGCAGATAACGGTCATCGAGAACGAGGATGGCCAGTGTTTTGAACTGCGGGTCCACCCGGACGATATGGGCAAGGTTATCGGCAGGGATGGGCGCACGGCGAAAGCCATCCGCACCATCCTGAATACTGCCGCCAACAAACAGGACACGCGGGCAACGCTCCAAATCGTGGAGTAGGCTTGCGTCTCGAGGATTCATGACCAGGCGCGTCGTCGTGGCCGGCACGGTTCATTCGGTGAACCCAGCCAAACGGCAGGTGCGCGTTCGCGCGGCAGCCGGGGACGTTCCCGACGAGGCCTTTCTGGGCCGGCTGCGTTTGCGCTTGACGGACGGCCGCGAAGTGCGGCCGCTTGTGGCCGCGTTGCGGCGGCCGGGCGGGGCGGTTGTGGTGGAATTCACGCCGGGAACGCCGCGCGACAGCGTAGCCGGCATGCGAGGAGCGGAGGTCTTGTGGGAAGCGGATGAGGCCGCAATCGCTCTTCTGGGGCGCCTCGAGACGGATGCTCTAATCGGCATGCGCTTGGTCGGACCCGGCGGAACCGCAATAGGCAAGGTCGTGGGCGCGTTAGAAACGCCGGCCCACGGTGTGATTGAAGTGAAGTGCCCGGATGGACGCAGCATCATGCTGCCGGTGATCAGGGAAGCAGTTGAACGCATAGATTGGGAATCCGGGGCGATTTTCGTGCGAGATATTGCCCCGTTTGCGGTGGACGATGCGCATTGATGTGCTCACGCTGTTTCCGGAGTTCTTCGAGGCGCCGCTTCGGGCGAGCCTGTTAGGCAAAGCCATTGAACAGGGGCTGCTCGAGGTCTCCGTGACGAATGTGCGCGATTTTGCCGCCGACCGTCACCGCACCGTGGACGACGCCCCGTACGGGGGCGGTCCGGGCATGGTGATGCGGTGTGAGCCGATCGCGGCGGCGATAGAAAGCCTGGCCGGCCGCAATTCATTGCGGCGGGTGGCGCTGATGTCGCCACGAGGCCGCAGGCTGGACCAGGAACTGGTCCGCGAACTGGCAGCCGAGCCGGACCTTGTCCTGGTGTGCGCGCGGTATGAAGGGGTGGACGAGCGCGTGAGCACGGCGCTGTGCACCGAAGAGATATCGATTGGCGATTACGTGCTCAGCGGAGGCGAGTTGCCTGCGCTGGTGATAATTGAAGCGATAAGCCGGATGGTGCCCGGGGTGGTGGGCGACTGGGAATCCGTCACAACGGACTCGTTTTACGAAAGCCTCTTGGGACCGCCCCAGTATACGCGCCCGCCCATTTTTCGCGGCATCGGGGCGCCAATGGTCTTGCGTGAGGGCAACCATGCCGCCATCCAGCGTTGGCGGCGCAAAGAGGCGCTCCGCGTGACGCGCGCGCGCCGTCCGGACTTGTTGAAACTGTGTAGTGAAGAGGACCGTCTGCTCCTGGAGGAAATCGACCGGGAAGAAGCAGAACGGAAGCGAGGAGAACAGCCGTGAAATTCCCGAAGGTAGTCGAAGAACTCAGCCAGGGGCAAAAAAAGGCCGCGGAGAACGTGCCGCAATTCAACGTTGGCGACACCGTGCGGGTCCACTTTCGGATCGTGGAAGGCGAGAAGGAACGCATTCAGGTGTTTGAAGGGGTCGTCATTGGTCGCAAGGGCGGCGAAGGCCCCACCGCCAAGTTCACGGTGCGCCGTGTGGCGTTCGGCGAGGGCGTCGAACGCGTCTTCCCGCTCCACTCGCCGCGCGTCGAGAAAGTCGATGTCATCCGCGAGGGTCACGTGCGCCGCGCCAAGTTGTACTATCTGCGCGAGCGCGCCGGCAAGGCTGCGCGCGTGAAAGCGAAGGCCCGTTCCACAAGCGGCGCGGAGAATCGATAGGCGCGGCTTTTTGACGGCGGCTGTTCCCGACTGGATGATGAAGTGATGCCCGCATTCGCCCATCCTTGCGGTTGGCGCGCATGCGGGCTATTCTACTGGCGTGACGCCATCTGGATGAATTCCCCGAGCGGCTGCTGTGGCCGGGACAGGAGCGATGCCGAAACGCACCATAAACGACCTGCGTGCCCGTGTTGAGGCGGGTCCTCCGTATGCCCACGCCTTCCTCGCGGCATTGCGCTACGACCCCAGAACCGGCGCCCGGGAGCTGTATGGCGCGTGTATGCGCCAAATCCGCCGGCAGGCGGCGCACTGGCGCGAGGAATTGCAGGCCCTCACCTTCGAGCGCGCGGCGAAAGAGCAGGGATTTGTCCGGATAGCAGGGGTCGATGAAGCCGGGCGCGGCCCGCTGGCTGGCCCGATTGTTGCCGCGGCCGTCGTGCTGGGCCACCCCATAGACGGCCTCAATGATTCCAAACAAGTCGCCCCGGCCGAGCGCGGCCTGTTCTTCGAGCTGCTGTACAACGGGCCTCACGCCATCGGGGTTTCGGTCGTGTCCCCCGCGGAAATCGACCGGGTGGGCATTCAGTCCGCGAATTATGCTGCCATGTACCGCGCCGTCGCCCAGCTGGCGCCCCCGCCGGACTATCTCCTCGTCGACGGTTTCGAAATCGCCGGCTGTCCCATTCCCCAGTGCCGCATTGTCAAAGGCGACTGCCGTTCCCAATCCATCGCGGCCGCGAGCATCGTGGCAAAGGTCACGCGCGACCGGATCATGGATGAGCTGGACGGTCAGTTCCCTCAATACGGATTCGCCCAGCACAAGGGATACGCAACAAGCGAACACCTCGAGGCCATCGAACGATGCGGGGCGTGTCCTCACCACCGCAAGTCCTTCGCTCCGTTTGCACGCCCCCTTGAGACAGGACTTCTGTTTCCCGAACCGGATGAGGATTCGTATTCATGCGCACATTGACCGCCGCGTCCTGCCTCTTGGCGGTGCTGGGGTGCAGCACATTAAGCTCCACTCCGCCGGAAATCAGTCCCCGGGCAAGAGCGTTCAATCATTATCTGATGGGGGATATCCATTACCGGAACGGCCGTTTCGAGGAAGCCATCGACGAATTCGTTCAAGCCTATAAATGCGCTCCCGACGAGCCGTTTCTCGCGAAGCAGATCATCCGTGGCTATCTTATGGTTCATGATCTCGAGAACGCTCGCGGCTATGCCGAGAACCTTGTCGCGGAGTATCCGGACGACCCGGGCGCCTGGTTCATCCTCGGGCGCATCTGCCGCCAACAAGAGCTCTACGACGAAGCGTCCAATGCCTTTAACAAAGCGCTCAGCCTGACATCGTTCAATGTGTTCATCTACGACGAACTGCTCAAGGCCGAAGAAGAGTCCAATGATCTTGTCTCGGTAGTTGATATCTACCTGAAACTCGTGCAAATGCATCCTGATTCGGCCATGCTGCTCGAGCGGCTGGGGCTTAGCCTGGCCCGCATCGGCCAAAACGACGAAGCGAAGGCCTGCTTGCAGAAAGCGCTCGAACTTGACTCGGGTCTGACCGATGCCCGCAATATCCTGGGCCTGATTCATCTGGAGTTGGACGAGAACGAGTCGGCGGCGGCCCAGCTCCGGCGGTATCTCGCATCCTCGCCCGACGACGCGTCCGCCCGCGAGCATTTTGCCGCGGCCCTCGCCCGTCTGGGCCGGTATGACGACGCCCTCGAAGAATTCAACGTGTTGTGTGAGCAGGAGAACGCGGAGCCCCTGCACCACCTCGCACGCATGTTCCTGTGGATGCGCTCCGGCAATCCCATGGAAGCCGGGCGCGTGGCGCCGCCAAACGACGCCCCCATCATGGGGACCCTGTTCCGGGCAATCGCGCGCAAGCTGTCCGGCGAACCCTACCTGCCTCTGCTCGAGTCCCTCGATGAAGTGGATGGCGATATCGACCTTGAAAGCCAGGCCTACCTCCAGGACCTGCTGTTTCTCTTCGGCGTGAACCCCACGGGCGATTTCCTTTTCGAGAACATGGACGATATTGCCAAAACCGGATTTCAGTCACAGCGATTCGACATTCTTCGCGCGCGCATTCTCATGGCGCAGAAGCGCAACCGGCCGGCAGAGCGCATCTTGACTGAAACCCTCGGCCGGTTCGGCCCGGACAAATGGGTGCATTACTACCTGGCCATCCTCTATGAAGAGATGAACGACCTGGCCAACACCGAACAGCATCTGGAAGCGTGCCTCGAACTGGACCCCAACGACCCCGATGTGCTGAATTTTCTCGGGTACTTCTATGCGGACCACAATCTCAAGCTCGATCGCGCCGAAGAGCTGGTCGAGCGGGCTTTGGAGATTTCTCCGGAGAACGGGTTTTATCTGGACAGCCTCGGGTGGGTGTACTACCGGCAGGGCAGGGCCGATTTGGCGGTCGAATACATTCGGCGGTCCATCCTGCGGCTCGAAACCGATGACGCCGTGGTGCGCGACCACCTGGGCGATGCCTACTTCCTACAAGGCGAGGTCGAGAAAGCGCTCGAGGAGTGGGAACGGGCGCACCGCCTCGATCCCGAACTCCTCGGCGTCGCCGACAAACTCCAGAAATACCGCCAAGAAGAAAAGCAGGGCGGGACGAACTGAGCGCGCCGTTGCCGGAGCGCAGTCATTTCTGCGGATTCGTACCGGCCGCGTGAAATCCCCTGTTCCGTGCCGGATAATGCGTCCGCTACCGCGTGCATCTTACGGGAGAACTCCGGACAATCGCCCCGACGGCGGCGATGGCGGGTGGAAGGAGGATTCATTGCCATGGCTATGCTTGTGTTGTTGGAGATGGCCCGTTGCTTTCTCGGGCTGGCCAGCCCGGCGCTCTGCGAACCCCATGCCCGCTTGAGTCACGAGGTGCAGCTTTCAAGTCTGGGCCTCGGCGCCGCGGGTCCCGCCGCAACGGACGTCCTCGCCGCCGTGCGGGCGGCGCTCAAGATCGAAGTCACGCACGAAGAAACGCTTTACACCTATGCGCCGGCCAACAACGGATCGGGGCCGTTCTGGAGTTCCGGCTGCACCACCATCACTCGCGTTGGCGACGCGGTTGTCGTGTCGGAGATGGAAACAGGGAAAGACGTGCCTTTGCTGTGCAACACCCGCTGGCGGCTGCACAAGCGAACCCGGACCGGGTGGAGCGTGTTCGCCGAGGCGGAGGGGTATCGCCAGCGTGAACCCGCCGTACTGGCGACGACGGGCCCCGATTCGTTCTATCTAAATGTCAACGACTCCACGCAACCTCCCGGAACCAAGTACGGCCCCTGTACTCCCTACTTGCTGAAGTTCGGCGTGGACAACCCGGCCGAAACCCGGAAGCTGAGCCCGGTTTGGGAAGGCGAACCCAGTTTTACGGACCATTCTTACCGGGGATTTGCGGGGGACCGGGACGCGAAGGAGATGCTCATGCTCAATATTGACGCCAAGACGAGCGAGCAGAACTGGTGCCATATGACTGCGGAAGGCGAGACTCTGGGCAAGGGCAAGGTCACGTTCCCCATTCGCTCGTGCTACCCGCAAGCGGCCCTGAAAAACAGCGCCGCCTATATCCTCGCCATCGGCGATATCCAGGAACCCGTCAAGGAATGGGCCGCGTATAAGTTCGAACAGACCCAGCAGACGTGGGACTATGTCTTCCGAATACTTCACTTCACGTGGACCCCCAACATCCGCTCGCGGAATTTCGCCGCGCCCATCGAGATCGCGAACGTAGACGCCACCGCGGGCCACATCTTTAACCAGGACCTCTGGATCGCGCCCAATGGCGACGCCTATATTCTGTACACCCAACGGCCTGTATGTTCCGCACTCATGCGTGACAAATTCTTCCCCGGACTTTCGGTCATAGACTCGCTGTATCTGGCCGTCGTGCGCGATGGCCAGGTGGTCGCCCGGGACGTTCTTTTCGAAGGGACAGACACCCGGCAGCCGGGTTGCGCACGGTTCCATGTCACTGCAGACGGCGACGTGTACGCGCTCCTCTACGCCGGGATCGATGGTGCGCCGGGCAATTATCTCCTGCCCATATTTCCGCCGCAGGCCGAACGCGCGCTCATCCCTGTGCCGATGCCTCTGCCGCTGGGCTCGTTTCTGCTGGCAAACACCCGCTCCGGAAATGCGCCATCGGATACCATCGATCTCGTCGGGGCGGGCACAGGCGATACCATCGTGTATGCCCAGATTGTCCTTGGCGAATGACCGGTGACGGGACACCAAAGGCCTCTTTCCCCGAAAAACACTGCTCCGTGCCCGCCGGAAACGGCGTGTGCGCGTCACATCCACGGCACCCACATCGGCGGGAACGCTGGCATTACCCCGGCTATTTTGGCTATACTTTCGGCGAACCGCGCCCGTCGCAAGCCGGCCGGGAATTGGGGGCCTTGACGGGTTGAAAAACCCTGACGCTTCGTCATAGAATCGAGACATGAGCGTACATGCACGAAAACAGCGGGAACTCCGCGAGCGGGAAGACCTTTTCCTTAAAGTAGCCCGGCGCTTGTTGCTTGATAAAGGGTTTCACGGTCTTACCATGGACCGCATTGCCGAGGAAACCGAGTATTCGAAGGGGACCATCTATCTCCATTTTGGCTGCAAAGAGGAATTGATACTCGAACTCGGCAAGCGTTCTCGCAAGCAGCGGCTCGACCTGATTGCCCGTGGGGCGGCCTTTGACGGACGCCCCCGTGAGCGCGTGGTGGCCGTCGGCGTAGGCGTAGAGCTGCACGCGCGCCTGTATCCCGACGACGTCCGCATCTGGGAGATCATGAACGCCGAGTCCATCATTGAAAAGATACCCGCCGAGAGACAACCCGATCTCAAGACGTCGGACATCGCGGTAAACGAGATTCTCATTGGATTGGTTCAGGAAGCGGTCGCGTGCGGAGACCTGGTATTGCGGCCGGATGATTCGCCCCAGGAAATCACCTTCGGACTCTGGGCCATCACGGACGGCGGTTTCGCGGCGATACTTGGCGACGCGCCACTTGATCACCTTGGTTTGCGCGATCCGTACGCGGCAATCTTCAAGAATTGCCATGTTCTGGGCGACGGCTACGGGTGGAAGCCGTTGTCATCGGAGTGGGATTACGGAAAGACTGTGGCACGAATCCGGAAAGAGGTCTTTGAGGAGGAATCGATACTGGCTTACGGGAGCTCGTCTCTCGAGGGATGAGGGGCGATTATTTTTTTCACTGCGTTTGACGGATCGTAGGAACGTGACTGATAGTCAGATATGAAAAGGGGGTGAGGGCGGCGCTGGACCAGGGATGCGACAACACGGGTGGGGCAAGGTGCCGCTCCTCGGCTTTGTACCGGACGCGCTTGCGTTTGTTCTGCTATTCTGTCGGCGAATCGTACGAGGGTTGCGCAACCGGAAACCGGGGCAAATACCATGCACGGATGTCTCCGAACCCAGATGACATTTCTCCTATTGGCAGCGGCGTTGGGGCTTGCCGGGATTCAAACCGCCGCTCTTGAGAACGGCAATGTGCTGGCTCTGGAACGCTTCGGGGCTGGCGCCCCGGGAGGATGGCTGGTCAGCGGCGAGAACTACGCCTGGGACGCAGAGACAGGGACCGGCCAACTCGGTCCGGGGGCGGGATGCATTCGCTTCGGCGAAGCCGGGACGGTGGAGCTTGCCTCACCCGCACGCCGCCTCGATGATGGCAAACCGTACACGCTCCTCCTCTGGTTTCGCGGCGAGCCGGCCGGCGCCCAGGTGTCGGTTTCCCTTCACGACAATGAAACCCGCCATACGCTCGCGTTCGAGAAGACCGCCGCCGCTACGCAGAACTGGCAGCAGCTGCGGATGACGCAGGCGCTGCCGGAAGCGGTCAAGGGCTGTTACTACCTGCGCCTCGCTGCCAAGGGCGCCAACACTACCCTGTGGCTGGACGGCCTCTGGCTGGGCGTTACGGAGCCGCAACCACCGGCGGACTGGCAGCCCGACTGGCATTCGGCATCGGTTGCCCTGGCGCCCGAGGAGCCGTGGGGCGTGGTCGCCGGGGCCGCCCCCTTGCGCTATCAGGCGCGCGTGGCGGGCGTCACCGCACGAGGGGCGCAACTCAAGACGCGCGTCGTCTCCACAACCGGCGAATGCGCCGAACAGCCCGCGATTCCATTGGACGCGGCGGGCACGTGGAGCAGCATATGCGAAATCCATGGAGACATCGCAAACCGTTTCGGCATGTTTCGCGTGGAGGCGGCCGTTGTCGACGAGAGCGGCAAACCCCTCTCGCCAATGACGGAGACTTTGCTGGCGCGGGCCCCGGACCCGTTTCCGGCGCCCTTCCGCGACTCGTACTTTGGCATTCACGTGAAACTCATCGCGCCCGACCTCGAAGCGATGTCCCGTCTGGGCTACAAGTGGCTGCGGATTCACGACGCGTCCGGCATTACGAAATGGGGCATGATCGAACCCGAGCCCGGCCAATGGATTTGGCACGACGACGAGGTCGCGCTGGCTCACGAGAAAGGGTTCTGCATTCTTGGCATGCTCGATAGCGCGCCTCCCTGGGAATCGGGCGCCGAGGAACAAGGCTACTTCAGCATCTACAGCGCTCCCAAAGACCCCGAGAAATGGCGCAATTACGTGCAAAAGGTGGTCGAACATTACAAGGGCGCCATAGACGATTGGGAAGTCTGGAACGAACCATGGAATCCGATAGGCTTCTTCAAGGGGGGTAACCCGCAACTCTACACCGAGCTACTCAAGATCGCCTATACGGAGACCAAGGCCATCAATCCCAACGCGGTTGTCATCGGGCTCGACACCTGGCCACCTTACTGGGACGCCATGACCCTCGCCGCCGGGGCGTATGACTACTATGACGTGCTGTCGTTCCACCGCTACGACCCCAGCATGCACGGCTACCCCAACGACCCCATCGACCGCATCGCAAAGCGTCTGCGAAATGCCCAGGAGCAATACGGCCAACCCAAACCTCTTATGTTCAGCGAGGGCGGACCCGACGTGACGATCTTCCACGGTTCCTTCTTCTCCTTCGCAGAACCCGTGCTCACCGGCGACTGGTCGTGGTGCGCCGACCAGTACGCGCGGATGTACCTGACGACCATCGCCTCGGACGTCCAACGATTCTTTGCGTACTCGGTCCATAACTACACGCACCACGGCTATTCGACGCACATGATCGTTGAGCCCGGGCCGTTGTTGCGTCCTCTTCACCTCACATTGGCCGCCCTCGCGCATTTCGTTGACGGCGCGGACTACGTCGAACGGCTCTTGCCAGACCACGACATCAGCGCGCACGTGTTTGCCCAGTCTCATGACCGGCCTTATGCGAAAGGGCCCAGCACGGTAGTGGTGTTGCACGCGAACGGATTGGACCCCGAGCCCCTGCCGCAGGCGATTCCCGAAGGCGTGGCCTGTTACGACCGCTGGGGCAATCCTGCTGCGCTGCCAACGGAGGCGGTACGCAGCCCGGTCTACCTGGTGGCAACCGGCGACGCCGCAACTGCCCTGATGTCCGCCCTGGCAACCAACAACCCGGTCCCGCAACCATAGGAGCGCGCGCCATGCTGCGAACTGCTCTTGTTCTGGTACTTGTCGGCGACGTGGGCGCCTGCGCGTGCGCTCAGGTGTTTCCCGAGGAACGCGAGGGTCTTGAAACCCTTCTCGGCCAGATCGAAACCTCCCTGACAACCCAGACTCCGCCCCTGTGGTCGCTGTTTTCGCCTCTTGGTTCGCTTGCGATAGCAGGCAAGGGCGATGGAAGCTATACTGTCGTCCGCCGCGACAATCTCAGACACAATCCTGACGCGTCCGCCGCGTTCGCTTTGCCCGCGGGCACGGCCGCTACGTTCCGCGTATTTGAAAGCGCCCGCGAACTGACCACCGGCCGGGCCATTCTTGAGGGCCCCGGTAACGAGCATTGGCTGGCTGCCTTCACGGCCCTTCCCGACGGTCCCGGTGGAGCGTATCGTCTTACCGCCCTCTGCATTTTCCCCGCGGACCAGCTGCTTCCCGCTGAAGCCGCCCGGGATGCCGTGATGGTGGTGAAGGAATGGGAGCGGGTGGTCCGGGAAGGCCAGATGACCGATCTGCGCAGGTACCTCTATCCGGAGCCGTTCCTGAGCATTATGGGCAAGGGCGGCATGGAGCTGTTTCTCTACGTGGACCCCGAACACTATCTCACCATGGCGCGCTACGCCATTGAAGTGGGCCGGCCCGAGATTTCTGAGATGTCCGAGATCCACGCCGTTACCAACGGAACCATCACGGTCGTAACCGGCAAATGGAAAGCGCCCAACGTCGTGTTCGGTCTCGGCGACTACCGGTTCACCGCGTTCCTGGTCAAATCCGCCAAAGCGTGGAAGGTTGCCGGCATGTTCATGGGCACGCAGACGCAGTACTGACGGCCTTTGAAAACCGGCCCGTCTTACGCAACGAAGAAGTAATACAGGACACCGCCTGCCAGCAAACTTATAACCCAGCAGCCGTTAGCGATGACCTTCAGATGCAGCGGGTACCCGTAAGAGTTGGGCAAGATCGAACTCGGCACGCGAGGGTCGATAATTCCGATGACTCCCAAAAGCAGCGCCCCGGGAATGATGAACAAACACGTAACCTCTATAAGACCATCGTGCACAATCGAGTAATATTCCATCCCCGACAGTCCGAGCCCGCAAACGAGCAGCGTGATGGGTATCGCGTACGTGGGACGAGGGTGCAAATCTTCGCGCTCTCCCGGCAGAAGGCGCACCGGACCACTCATTGTTCTGTTCCCCTTGATTCCCAGGGTCTGCCTGTTATGACAAGAACAGCGTTGCCTCCCCACGAATCTAGCATCTGGTTTCCCGCGTGACAAGCCCCACGCTGGGGGCCTCCTGGGTTGACAACGCCTTCCTTCGCCCACCAGAGTGAACGTGGAGGGAGACAGATATGTCACGAATGCACCAGTCACTTGTGATGGCCATTGTTGCGTGGGCAGCTATCGCAATCGGTACCGCATCCCCGGCAGAATCCTCGCCCGAGGACGCTGTGGCGGGTCTCGCCGCGCGCCTTCTAGGGGACCGCGCGAAGGCGTTCGCCTTCGAGACCATACTCCCCGACAACGGCCGCGATGTCTTCGAGGTCGAGGCAAGCGCGGGGCGGGTTACCGTACGCGGGTCAAGCGGCGTTGCCATGGCTTCCGGACTCCACTGGTACCTCAAGTACCCGTGCCAATGCCACGTATCCTGGTGCGGGAACCAACTGGCGCTGCCGGAGCCTTTGCCGGACGCGGCCCCGTTCCGGCACGTGAGCCCTTACAAATACCGCTATTACTTCAACTACTGCACGTTCTCCTATTCCATGGCGTGGTGGGACTGGGAACGCTGGGAACGCGAGGTCGACTGGATGGCCCTGAACGGCATCAACATGCCCCTGTCGGTGACCGGCCAGGAAGCCATCTGGCAGACCGTCTATCGGAATATGGGGTTTACCGATAGCGAACTCGATGCCTTCTTTGTCGGCTCCGCTTTTCTGCCTTTCGGATGGATGGGATGCATGGACGGCTGGTGCGGCCCCCTGTCCCAGGCATGGCTCGACCGGCACCTGGCACTGCAGAAGCGCATTGTCGAACGCGAGCGCGAACTGGGCATGACCCCCGTGCTGCAGGGATTCACGGGGCACGTGCCCGAGGCCGTCACGCGCATCTACCCGGACGTGAAACTCCAGCAATTGCCGAGCTGGTGCGGGTTTCCGGGAACCTGGTTTGTCGATCCGCGGGATCCCCGGTTTGTTGAGATCGGCAAGGCGTTCGTCGAGGAACAGACACGGCAGTTCGGAACCGACCACTTTTATGCCGCCGACACGTTCATCGAGATGCGGCCGCCCAGTTCCGACCCCGAATTCCTTGCCGCCATGGGAAGGGGCGTATACGATGCCATGAAGGCCGCGGACCCGGATGCGGTGTGGGTCATGCAAGGGTGGATCTTCGTCAACGCCCCCGATTTCTGGAAGCCGCCGCAAACCCGGGCCCTGCTCACGGCCGTGCCCGACGAGCGCATGGTGGTGCTCGACCTGTTCTGCGACGTCAATCCCGCATGGACAAAGACCGAAGCGTTCTACGGCAAACCCTGGGTGTGGAGCGTGGTCCACAGTTTCGGGCGCCGCGATGGGATGTTTAGCAATCTCCGGGACATCGCGTCCGCCACAGCCGCGGCCCGCAACGACCCCGCACGCCGCAAACTGGTTGGACTTGGCCTTATCATGGAGGGAATCGAGAATAACCCGGTCTATTACGACCTCTTCACGGAGATGGCCTGGCGCGAGGACGCCCCCGGCGTCGACTCGTGGGTGACGGACTACGCGCGGCGCAGATACGGGAAAGCCCTGCCCGAGGCCAGCGAAGCGTGGCGGCTCATCGAGGAAAGCCTGTACCGCCGGACAGGCCCCTACGCCCCCGTGGTTTGCGCACGGCCCAACGTGTCCGACTGGCCCGGCGGCCTGCCGGAAGCTTCGCTGAAGTCGCTCTATGATGCGTGGGGGCGTTTGCTGGCGTGCGCCGATGCCCTGGGAAACCAGGATACTTACCAGCACGATCTCGTGGACGTCACCCGCGAGATATTGGCGCTGTACAGCGCTGACGCCCACGCCGATATGCTTCAAGCCTACCGCGAAAGAAGCCCCGAAGAGTTTCGCGATGCGGCAGAACGGTTCCTGACGTTGATCCGCGATTTGGACACGTTGCTGGCCACACGGCAGGAGTTCCTGCTCGGCAAATGGCTTGCCGACGCCAGCCGCTGGGCAACGAACGAGGCCGAGCAGCAGCATTACGAGTATAACGCCCGTATCCAGATCACCTCATGGGATAATCCGGGCGGACACCTCAACGAATACGCCCAGAAACAATGGTCGGGATTGCTGCGGGGATTCTATCTGAAACGGTACGAGCTCTTCGTGGACCATCTGAGGGCCGATCTCGAGGACGGAAACGCGTTCAGCCAGCAGCGGTTCAAGGAAGACGTCCTCCGTTTTGAAAACGAGTGGCTGCACGGACGGGAACCGTACCCGGCCGAACCCGTGGGCGACCCGATACCCGAGGCGCGCCGGGTGCATGAAGTCTACGGACCGCGCCTCGCCAAACGCGGGGAACCCGACGCCGTCAGTCTGACCACCGGCAAACCGGTTTCGTGCTCGCACGCCCTTCCGCAGTACCCGGCCGAGTTCGCCAATGACGGGCGAACCCGCAACACCGAGCGGTACTGGGCAACCGACGCCGGGATCGGGCCTGAACCTGCCTGGTGGCAGGTTGACCTCGGGATGCCCACCTCTGTCGGACGCGTCGTCGTTGTCGGCTACTATGGCGACACCCGGCACTACGGATTCCTGGTCGAGACATCCTCCGATGGAGAAACATGGGAGATCGCCGCGGACCGCAGAGACAACGCCGCTGAGTCCACCCGCTCGGGATACACCTGCGTTTTCCCGCCGCGCGAAGCGCGCTTCATTCGCGTGACCCAGACAAGCAACTCCGCCAATACCGGACGCCACCTGGTCGAGGTCATGGCCTATCCCGAGTGATGGTTGAATGTGTTCTTGCCGCACAGGTTTCCTCTTGCGGGCAGGGCGTTCTTGAGGTACCAGGACGGACAAGCGCAGGAAACTCGATGCGAGTGAAGATGACGTGGCAGGGCCTGTCGTTTGTTCCGCTTGTTTGCGTGCTTGCTCTGCCCAGCGGCAATCAAGAGATAGCGTCTTATTCTGAACATCGCCTTGCCCACTCCGCTGTGCCACAGTCTCCTCCGCTGTGGCACGGTCTCCTGACCGGGCCACTCTTCCGACCGCTAGGTCTCCATCGCCTCCATTCACAATTGACTTCCTCATGGGAGCGCCAGACGTCAGCCCCGCATCCCTCCCCTTCGCCCTTCATTCAAGTCCGATTGACATTGCCCCTGCCAAACATCCAGAGTGCGGGGGGAGGATTCTGCCCATGGCGCGTTCATTTTGTTTTGTGGCTGCAACGGTCTTTGTCGGTCTGGCCTCGGGAGTGGCTGTCGCGGAAGAAGCATCGCCTCTCTTCACGCCCCCGGCGGACCTGGCCGACAACGTCCCCGCGGAGTTTCCCCGGTTTCACTTCGCGGGCCACGATGAAGACGCGGCCTTGCTTAACCGGTATCTCTGGCACCATTTCAGCACGCGTCTCGGCCATTCGCCGGTGCTGTTCAACAAGGAATACTTGACCACTTCCGACGAATGGATGGGCGGGGCGGTGCATCCCGGCTGGCCCGCGCCCATTCAAGACATTCAGCGCGGCGACCTTCTCGCTATTCGGCTCAATCCGGACGGCTACGTGTGGACGTTCCAGCACTTCTCGCATGCCCATGAGCAAGGATGGCCCTTCCCCATGTGGACCCAGGGACCAACCGGGCCCGACGGCTTCGGCGCGGGCTGGTATTTTCAGGACGACGGACCGGGCTGGGTGTGGGACTCGCTCCGCAACCATCCTGATTCGCCGTTCGCACGCCAGAAGGCCCTCGACGGATGGGAACTCATCAACTGCGAATCCCAGGGCATTGCAGACAAGAAGTGGCGTCTGACCTCTACGGGCTCATCGCCCATGATCGTAACGCCGGAAGGGCCGCGCATCATGGCCTTCAACGCCCCGTTTCTGCAGTTGCGCTGGACCCGTTCAGGGGCCCCGCTGCACGGGCAACTGCCCTATGTCGAGTGGATGCGCAAGGAAGACGACGCCTTCAGTGCGGCACGCCGCGTGTATTTCGGATTCGACTCGGGGAATCCCGATTACGAGCATGCCACCGGCTCTACCCATTCGATGATCACCATGCACACGCACCCCCAGTGGGATGGCGAGATCAAGCGTATCCGCATCGCCCTCGCGCCCGGCGAATCCGGCGTGGAATTCAACATTGATTCGTTCTTCACCGTCTATGACACCCGCCACACCATCAACAACCCAATCTACATCTTGGCGTGCTGGAACTATTTCCGGTGGAACCGCGATCTCGCGTTCCTGCGCACCGTCATGAACGACATGCGCCGGGCGTTGCGCTACCAGGCAACTACCCTGGGCGGCCAGAAACTCAACCGCATCCGAAACGAATGGGCCGGCCATACCGGTATCTCGGGACTCGAACTCATGCCCGACGGCAACAAGAGCATCCACTACGGCCAGGGTATTGGCAGCAACTACTGGGACCTCCTCCCTTTCGGCTGGGACGACCTTTACGCCACGAACCAGTACTTTGCGTCGCTTCTCGTCATGAGCAGACTTGAGGACGCGCTTCGGGCCAACCCCGGGTGGGGCGTGCCTGGCGGGGCACTGGCGTTTGAGCCCGAGGCGCTGGACCGGCACGCGGCGGACGTGAAGGACTTGGCCAACCGCATGTTCTGGAATCCTGAAACCGGGCGGTTCTCCGCGGTCATCGACAAGAACGGCCAGGCCCATGACTATGGCTTCACCTTTCTCAATCTCGATGCCATCTGGTACGGGCTCGCGTCCGATGAACATGCCAACTCCATCATGGACTGGCTCACGGGGAAGCGCATTGTCGAGGGCGACACATCGACGGGCGAAGATATATACCGCTGGCGTTTTGGACCGCGCGCAACCACCAGACGCAATGTCGATTGGTACGGGTTCATGTGGACCGGCCCCGAGACAATCCCCTGGGGCGGCCAGGTGCAGGACGGCGGGGCCGTGCTGGGCTTTACCTTCTATGACCTCTGGGCGCGCCTGCGCGTGATAGGCCCCGACAACGCATGGGAACGGCTGCGCAAAATCCTGGCGTGGGAGAAGGAGGTTGGGGAAGCCGGCGGTTACCGTGAATACTACAAGGACGGCCAGCGCGGCACCACGCTCCAGGGAGGCGGCACGGCCGGCGGACTCGGCATCGATTTCGAGTTCTTCGAGAGCAGCCTGATGCCATCTATCGTCATCTACGGATTTCTGGGGCTCGACCCCGGCGCGGAAGCGTTGCGAATCGAGCCGCGGCTCCCCGAAGCATGCCCCGAAATGGGCGTAGCCAACCTGTTATACCGCCGCGTGCGCCTGGACGTGCTTGCAGCGAACACGGAGCTGACCATCAGGGTGAAAGATGCTCCCCCGGACCCGCCGCTGTGGCTCGAACTTCCTTCTGGCTGGCGAAGCGAGGGCGGCGAGACGGGTCCGCGGTTTGCCTTGGCGGCCCCCGGCGTGTACCGATTCACGAAATAGGGCGAATCAGAGGAGGGCGCAGCGCGGGAGCCGGCTTCATCTTTCGTTCAGAAGACGCTCGAGGACAGGCGTCACGCATTCCTCGAAATACGCGTGGCCGTCCGCTGTGAAGTGGCCGTCATACTTGAAATAGAGCTGGCGGTTGGGGGCCTGTTCCCGAAACTCCGCCGTCACGCTATGGAAAGGCAGTCCAGCAATGTCGCACGCTTGAGCAAGTGCTTCGTCCGCAGCGCCGGAAGTCAGTTCCTGCTCGTCGCGCTGTCCGCCCAATTCTGTGTGCGCCTTCAGGTTCTCCGCCGATACCGCGAAAGGATGGGGCACGGCAACGACCACGCAACCGGCCCCCTGCGCCGCCGCGGCTTGCCGGACGCGTGCCAGGTACGCCCCGCAACGGGCTATGCGCTTCTGCATTTCCTCGCTCTTGGGCTCCAAGTAAAGGGGAGCGCCACTTTGAGGCCCGAAAAGTATCCCCAGCATCAGGTGCGGGTGCAGCTTCACTTCCCGGAACGCCTGCTGGAGCCTGGGATCTAACGCTTCAAACCTCGCCTTCGCCGGCCCGTCAAGCTTGTTCAGGATCTCGGCGGCCTGCCGTTTCCACAACTCGTTAAGATCGACGCCCTCCTGCGCCTGGGAAGACTTTGCCTGGCTTCTGCCGAGTGTCAAAGCAACCTTCCGGGAAATGTTCGGGTACAGGAAGCGCATGCCGCTTGCGAGAGCAGTCACGGGCCGCGCCCAGCGCCCCCATTCGGCCTGGGCGATGTCTTGCATCTCCGAATCATCGACCCCAACGTTGGCATAGACACACTGGTCGATGTCATCAATCTGCAGGGCGGCCACAATCACGAGGTCGGGTTTCAAGAGAGGCAACGCTCTTTCGGCGAGCATGGCATAGTCTTTGGGACACGCCCCCGGCCGGCCAAGATTCAGGAACTCGATGTTTCGGCCCTGTTCGCGAAAGCGGGCCTCGAGCCGTTTCACCCATGTGTCCTGCAGGTCGACCCCCCACCCGTACGTGTACGAGTCTCCCAACACCACCACCCGGATATCCCCGCGCGTTCCCGGCTCCACGTCGTAGTCGCGAATCCCGATGTTGTTCGTCTCCACGGTGTACGTGAATTCGAGCGTCTCGTATTTCGCTTTCGCGTGCGGAGGGAAAATGAGCGCGTTCGAGGACTCGTCTGCGCTTCCGGTCCACCCCAGAATGCGGTCAACCAGAACAGTCAGCACGAGTATGAAAATAACCGAACCGAGTATAAGAAAAGTGTTTACGAGGCCGTTGGACAAACGGCGCGGCGCACGTCGTCTGGCCCCGGGTTTGCAGCAGTCCTCAGTGCCCTTCATCGCGGGCTTGACCTCCATTCAGCCGCCGGGACACCTACAGCCCTCCAGCGAGCCTGGGGCCGACTTGCATTCCCATGTCATGGGCCAGGCAGAGGGTAAACTCCTCCATCCCGTCATAATTGAGATGGTGGGCGTCAAAGAAGCACTCATCTCTTCCAAAAAACGATTTCAGATAATCCAGGATAGGAGTCTCGGGGTGGCGTTCATGGAACTTCGCAATGCAGTCTTCATAGGCATTCATAGGCATGCGGCGAGAAACAGCGTCGCAGAAATACTGCGTCGTGGGATATCTCACCAGATACAGCTTGACCCCGTGTTCCTCGCACAGCACGACGATCTTCTCGAGGTAGTCCATCTACAACTGCGAATACCACGCGCCGTCTTCCATCGCCAGGTCAAGAAACATCTCAGCCAGCCGGGCCTTGTTCTCTGCGTTTATGCCCACGAGAGACCGGTGCCGGATCGTATCCAATTCCTCTGCCTTTTGCCTTACACTTGTCCGGGAGAATGTCTCAAGCGTCTCGGTGAGATCGGAGTATGGAAAAAGGTAATAGCGGACGTAGTTCGGAAAGGATTCGCGGTATGACTTGGGGCCCTGAAGAAAGGTTGCCGGGCT